>Ga0302314_10008891_pt1 | contig 17819 bp, 14 predicted proteins | sample III_Palsa_N2_3_FD_200533 | JGI IMG/M metagenome (GOLD analysis project Ga0302314, IMG submission 200533) | Peat permafrost microbial communities from Stordalen Mire near Abisko, Sweden - III_Palsa_N2_3 | ecosystem: Environmental > Terrestrial > Soil > Palsa > Peat permafrost | place: Sweden...
GCGCGCGGGGCCAGCCGAGGTTCCGGACCGCCCCGGGTCGGCCCCCGGTCGGCGCCGGGTTGCGGAGGTAGGTGACGCGCGCGTCGTCGAGGCCCGCGATCGCGTCCCGGCCCGAGCCTTCCGGGCTGTCGTCGACGACGATCACCTCCACGGCGATGCCGGCGTCGCCTTGCGCGAGTGCGCTCTTCGTCGCCTCGGCCAACTCACGCGGCCGCCGAAACGTGGGAATGACTACGGAGACGTCGACCGCCATCGGCTGGTGGTATTCCACGGAGTGATGAAGAATTTGTGGATATCGCCCGTCAATGAGAGGAGAGAACGGTCTCTTCATCTCATCGCTTACAGCCGGTGGGCCATGTCGAGGACGATGAGAGAGGTGGCGTAGTCGCCTCCCTGCAGCGGAACGACCCAGTCGGGGCTTGGCGGCGCAAGCGTGCTGAACGCCGGGTAGTAGTAGCGATACTCGCCATTCACGAGGGCCATGTCGCCGACGGCGATCCATCCGTACTTCTCGGTCGGCAGCGCGCCGTCCCACTCGAGGTCGCGGGTCGTCGACGGGACGGTCCACGTGGAGAGGTCGGCCGACGTGGCGCGCCAGATCCCGAGCTGCGGGTTGAAGGTGCTCGGGACCTCGGCGAGATCGGCGCTCGTGTCGTTCTGGTAAAACATCTCCCAGGTTCCGTCCGCGTCGCGCACGACCGACGGTCCCTTGCTGCCGCTGAGCGCGGCGATCGGGTTGCCCGTGGACGGCGTCCAGTGGATGCCGTCGGTGGACGTGGCGTGCGAAATGCCAAAGGCCAGCGGCGAATCGTTCGAATCCACCGGCATCGACGAAAAGAACAAGTGCAACGTCGTCCCGTCGAACGCGATCTCCGGATCGGCGACGGTGCCGTCCGCCACGCCGCTCATCCCGGGGAACGCGTCGACGCCTTTCAGCACGAGCCCTGCCTCCCCGTAGGGCGATTGACTCGCCGGCAGCCGCGTGAAGCTCGTGCCGTCGGCCGACGTGGCGAGGCCGATCTGGTACCAGGTGACGGCGGCGCCGTTGATGGTCTTCGTCGCGATCGGCGCGCCCGAGTAAAAGAGGAGGTATCGCATCGACGCCGGATTGGACGGCACGATGAGCACCGAGGGCGTCTCGACCTTGGAGCCATCCCAGTCGCTCGCGCTGGTAGACGCCTCGATGGTGAGGGCGGGCTGTACCGTCCAGGCCACGCCGTCGGTGCTGTGCGCGTACTTGATGCCGAGCTGCGGGGTATCGGCGTACGCGGCGGCAAGCCCGGTCGACCACCAGGCCAGCCACGTGCCGGTGGCGGCGTCGTACTGGACGTCCGGATCGCCGATGGAAAGCTCGTAGCGGGCGTCGGGCTGCCGATACCCCGCCGTCGCGAGCGGCTCGACGGCGCAACGCGACCAGGTGCTCGACGGCGGCCCGCACGAGGACGCGTCGTTGGCCCCGGCCGCGTCGGCGTCGGCGGCGCCGTCTCCGGTCGGGGGTGCTTGCGAGTCAGGGTTCATCGCAGCGTCGGCGGGACCGACTTGGGGCGTCGATGCGTCGGACATCGGCTCGCCCGGCGCGCCGCTGGATGGCGCCGACGACGAGCCGCCGCACCCAGCGCACCCGGCAACCAAAGCCACGCAGCGCATGCCGCGCGCCGCGGCCTTCGACCCCATCGTTTCATTCTGCCACGGTCGTGACCGGGCGCGAACCGACGTGCGATCGGCTTACTGGCGACCGCCGAAGTCCGGGGTCGGGGCTTCGTCGTACGGCGTCGGCTCCTCGGTGGGCTGCGCTGTCGCTGCGGCCCGCGGCTTCACGACGGGCGGCGGGACGACGATCGGGGGCGCCGGCTCCGGCTCCGGAATGGGCTCCAACACGTAAGTCTTCGACGGTCTTGCCGCCGCCGAGGCGTGGTGCAGAGCGCGCGCGCGGGCGGCCTTCGCGAGCCCGGCGTCCAGGGCCGCGGCCTGGGCCGGGTACGGTCCGGCGGCCTCCACGGTCGCAGAAGCCGAGGGCGCCGGAGCGATCGGCGCGTAGGCAGCCGGCGCGGGCGCTTCGACGAGCGACGCGCGCGGCTCGGGCGAGGCGGGCAACGGCTCGGCGGGGCGAACCGCTGGCTCGGCCGACGGCGCGACCGGTTCGACGAACGCCGTCAGGGGCGCGTCGGAGGGCGACGGCGGAGCCACCCCCATCGTGACGGCCTCCGCCTCCACGCGGTGCACCGCCGACGTCGTCCAACCATGCGCCGCCGACACGGTGGATTGCACGTACGACGGGTGTTCGAGGAGGATCGCCGCGAGCCCCATCAACGGCGGACTGGCGATCGGAACTGGCGCCATCGAGGATCCGCCGGACGCGGTGGGCCCTCGCGCGTGAATCCGGGGGACCGAAGGGCACGAGCGCGTCGGCGAGATCGGCGACCGTGCGGAAGCGGCGCTCCGGTTCCTTTTCCAGGCAGCGCAGGACGACGGCCTCGAGCGCGCGCGGCAAGTCGCGGCGGATCTTGCGCAGCGGCGGCGGCTCCTTGTCGAGCACGCGCGCGCAGATCGCTGGCAGCGTGGGCGCCTCGAACGGAGAGTGCCCGTGGCCGAGCAGCTCGTACAGGATGATGCCGATCGACCAGATGTCCGTCCGGGTGTCGATGTTCTGGCTTCCGCGCATCTGCTCGGGCGACATGTAGACGGGCGACCCGACGAGCGCCCTCGTGGCGGTGACGCGCGCGCCGTCGCCGGAAGGGTCGGCGAACTTCGACACGCCGAAGTCGAGCAGCTTGACCCGAACCGAGCCGTCGCTCGTCTCGGTGAGGAAAAGATTCGATGGCTTGAGGTCGCGATGGACGATCCCGGCCGCGTGCGTCTCGGCGATTCCTTCGCACGCCTGCAGCACGTAGCTCACGGCCGAGGCCACCGAGAGGCGCGTCCTCGCCTGGATGACTGCGTCGAGGTCGCGGCCCTCGAGCAGCTCCATCACGAGAAACGGCGACGCGTCGTCGAGCGCGCCGACGTCCATCACGCGCGCGGTCGAGTCGCCCGAGATGCTCGCCGCTGCGCGCGCCTCGCGGCGGAAGCGCGCAAGCGCCTCGGTGTTGTCGCCGTTGGGGTCGACGCGGAGGATCTTGAGCGCCACGGGGTGCTGCAGCTGCAGGTGCGTCGCCTCGAACACCCAGGCCATCCCGCCCGAGCCGACGAGCTTCTCGATGCGGTACTTGCCCTGGATGACGTCGCCCGGCGCGCAGGGCGGCGACCACGGGCCCGAGGGCCGATCCGACTGCACGTCGTCCATCAGTGGGGTCAATGGGGCGGTCATGGCCGGCATGGGCGACCATCCTTGCGAAGTGAAGTGAATGAAGCCGCTGAGGGCGGCACGGTGGCCGCCGTGGGGACAATTGCCACGGTGAATCCCGGCGAAAAAAGGCAGTTATGCGTGCCCATGGTTAGCGCCCTCGCGAGCTCTTTGCACGCTGAGCACACGCCGTACCGTCACGGTTGAGGACTCGCTCGCTCGAGCTTGGGCTCGCTCGCGCTGGATGAACGCCACCGCTCACGTAGGCTGCCTCGCATGAGCCAGAAGATCGCGTCGATGCGGCTGGGCCAGACGGGCCCGCAGGTGTTTCCCATCGGACTCGGGTGCATGGGAATGTCCGGGATGTACGGTCCGGCGGACGAGGCCGAGAGCCTCGCGACGATCCGCCACGCCATCGAGCGCGGGGTGACGCTGCTCGACACCGGTGACTTTTACGGCATGGGGCACAACGAGATGCTCGTTCGCCGCGGCATCGAGGGCCTTCGCGACAAGGTGCAGATCTCCGTGAAGTTCGGCGCGCTGCGCGGACCGGACGGGACCTGGCTGGGGGCCGACACGCGGCCCGCGGCGGTCAAGACCTTCGCCGCGTACAGCCTGAGGCGGCTCGGAGTCGACGTCATCGACATCTATCGGCCGGCGCGTCTCGATCCGAACGTGCCCATCGAAGAGACGGTCGGCGCCATCGCCGATCTCGTGAAGGCGGGTTACGTGCGGCACATCGGCCTCTCCGAGGTGGGCGCCGAGACCATTCGCCGCGCCGCCAAGGTGCAACCTATTGTCGATTTGCAAATCGAGTACTCCCTGGCCTCCCGGGGACCGGAGGCTTCCATCTTCCCCGCGCTCCGCGAGCTCGGCATCTCCGCGACGCTCTACGGCGTCTTCTCTCGAGGCCTCTTGACGGGCAGCAAGCCCACGGGCAAGGGCGACTTCCGCCAGTTCTTGCCTCGCTTCGCCGGCGAGAACGGGGCAAAGAACGTGGCGATCGTCGACGAGCTCCGCCGCTTTGGAGCCGACCGAGGACTGACACCCGCCCAGCTCGCCTTGGCGTGGGTGCGGGCGAAGGAGCCGACGCTCCTGCCCGTCGTCGGCGCCCGTACGCGGGCGCAGCTCGATGATGCCCTCGGCGCGCTCGCAAAGCCGCTGTCGCCGAGCGACGTCGCCGCGGTCGAAGCGCTCGTCCCCCCGGCGGCCGTCGTCGGGACCCGGTACGCGCCCGAACAGATGAAGCACCTCGACAGCGAGCGATGAACTTGCCCTGGGTAGAGGACGAGGCGCGCTAAGGAACCGTCAGCCGTCGGTCTCGACAGCGCCCGCCTCTCGTCCCTCGACCCTCTCGACAGCCGGTAGTCCCTCGACCCTCTCGACAGCCGGGACCGCCTCGCCTGCCTCGGAGCCGGCGTCGTCGCCTACTTCTGGGCCCGCCTCACGCACGTGAAAGGCGGCCCTGTGCAGCGGCAGGGGCGGACGGAGCGGCATGCTCTCGCCGGACCGGGCAAAAAACGCCAGCGCCGCATCGACGTCCCCATCGGCCAACCCGTGCGCGCCGGCGCGTGCGTAGGCGTCGTGCGGCCAGCTTTGCCGCCGCAGGTCGTCGTCGAATCGCATCATCTCGAGCTGTGCCACGTCGTCGTCGGCCGAGAGGAGCAGCATCGGCGGCATCGGGTTGGCGGGTTGCAAAGGCTCGACAGGCCCCCCGTGGGCGACGACGACGGCATCGAACGACACCCATCCCCGCGAGACCACCATCCCCGCGAAGTAGCCGCCGCTGGAGAACCCCAGCAAGTAGCGACGCGGCGCCCCCACCCGGCGCTGCACGTCGTCGACGACGCGTGACCATCGGCCCACCGCTTCGGCATCCGCCGCCGCCTCCGACGTCGGCCAGCAGTACCAATCCGCGAGATCCGCCGTGCTGCACACCCCCAGCCGGCTCCTCAACGCAAGGACCGCATAGCCGCTCTTGGTCGCCTTCAGGGCGAGGCGGCGCTGGCGATCGATCTCCTCGGCAGCTGCGTCGCGGGCATACCGCCCGTGGAGATAGACGATCATCGCCTTGATCGGTCCCTCCTGCGCGTTGGCCAGGCAGCCGCCCGCGATGGGATCGAAGCCCGGCGCACACCAGTCGGCGATGGGCTCTTCCGGCACCGGCTCGACGAGGTCGCCAGCCGGCCCGACCGCCGCGGCGCTGTCACGTCCCACCCATGGGCGGAGAAAGAGCGTCCCTGCGACGACACACGGCATGGCGATCACGACGATCGCTACGACACGGACCGACGTACGGGGCATGAGGGCTGCCCAGTCTGACGCAACCGCCGTGCCGCGGCCCGTGATATGGGAACCGGGGCCTGCCGCGATCGACCCGCGCCCTCTCCGCAGCGACGGCGGCCATCACGGTCGCGGGGATCCTGCTCGTCGCGCGCGACGCTACAGCGGCCGACGGCGACGAAGGCAGCTGCGGGGGCACACATAGTCTGTGGGCGCCCCTTCCTGACGCCTGCCTCGAATTCATCGACACGGACCGTCCGCACCAGACCGACACGCCCCACGTCGTTCCGGCGGGGCACGTGCAGATCGAGTCGGCGGTGGCCGCGGTGCAGATCGGGGGCGACATCGACGCCCCTTCCGGCGACCGCAGCGCCCACGTCGTGCTGTTCGACGACAGCTACGAGTTCGGCCTCGTCACGGACTTCGAACTGCAGCTCTTCTACGTCCACGCTGCGTTCGATCCGGCGCAGGGCAAGCTCTTGCCACCGGGACCTGCGGGAGTACGCGCCAAGTGGAGCATCGTCAAGGCGCAGGGGTGGATCCCGGACGTCTCGCTGGTCCCCTGGGTCTTCGTTCCCGTCGCGCCGACGGAGTCCCTCCGCGCAGGCCCCTACGTGTTCTGGGCGTGGGAGCTGTCCGAGCACTTCGAGCTCGAGATGAACGCGGGGGTGCTCTTCGGGGCGAGCCCGAAGCCACCCGCGGCCGTCGTGCTCGCGTCGGCGCTGACGTACACGATCGCCAACCACTTTAGCGTGTTCGTCGACATCTACACGACCGGGCCCGACGCGGCGCTGGGCACGGGCGCGCTCTGGGCCTTCACGCGCGACATGCAGGTGGATCTCGGAACGTACGTCGGCATCCACGGCGACGAGCCCGTAGCCACGCCGTTCCTTGGTTTCTCGGTTCGCAGGTGAGTCGGACGACCGTGGCTCAGGGGCCCGCGTCGGCCGCCGAGCAGTCGTACGGCGACTGAGTCTGGACGCCGCACGCGCTGATCTGCGTCCCGCCCGCGCACGACTGCGTGGTGCAGGCCATTCCGTTGGTGCACTCGGCGCTCGAGAGGCAGAACTGCGCGCCCGTACCGACGGTGGCGCCGGGGCACGAGTCGCCAGCGGCGACCGTGGTGCACGTCGCCTTGGCGGTGGTGAACTCTCGCGATCCGCAGCAGACCTGCCCGGAGGGGCAATCGCAGGCGGAGGTGCAGGCGACCGCGACGTTGTCCGCCGGTGGGCAGCTGCTCCCGCCATCGAGCGCCTTCATTGGGGTCGTCGGCGTTGTCTCGCAAAGCCCCGTCTCTCCGACGGGACTGGTGCCGGCACTGCAGGTGTAACACGTCGTCGTTCCCGCGACGGGCGTGCTGCTGCCGCCGCACGTAGCGGGCGTTCCCAGGGAGACTACGGCGCAGCAGTCGTAGGAGCGGAGGTCGACAGTACCGTTGCCGCACGCGGGCGCGACATACGGGCTGCAAACGCTGCCGGAAGAACCGCCACCCGAAGACGAGCTGCTGCCCGAGGAAGAACCGCCGCCCGAAGACGAGCTACTGCCCGAGGAAGAACCGCCACCCGAAGACGAGCTGCTCGAGGACGTCACGCCACCCGAAGACGAGCTGCTGCCCGACGAGGATCCGCCGCCCGAAGACGACGAGCCGCTCACCGTTGCGTCGCCGCCGTCGTCTCCCTCGGATCCCCCGCTCGAAGACGAACCGCTCACGGTCGCGTCGTTGCCGGAGACCGTCGCGTCGCTCGCGTCGTCGGAGGCGTCGGCCTCTTCGCCGCCTGAGGACGAGCCACCGCTCGAAGACGCGGTACCGGAAGATGAGCCGGAGGAGCCACCCGCCGAACTGGAAGAACCAGAGCCGGACGAGGCACCCGACGACGATGCACCGCTCGAAGAAGAGCTGCCCCCGGACGATCCATCGGAGACGCTGCCATCGTCGATGCCCCCATCGCCCTCACCTTCGAGGGCGCCACCTTCGAGGGCGCCGCTCGATGAGCCACCGCCCGACGAGCTGCCACTCGAACCGGAGCCCGAGGATCCGGTGCCCGACGAGGAAGCGCCGCTCGATGAGCCGCCGCTCGATCCTTTGACCGGCGCGCCATCGACGCCCGCGTCGCTACCGATCGATGAAACCGACGATCCGCCTCCGCAACCCGTCAAACCGGGCGCGAGCACGCTCACCGCGGTAAGCGCGATGCAGAGAGGACGCCTGTAACTCCAGCCGCTCCTGCGCCCGGACATCATGTTTCCTCCCGTTAAGCGAAACGTAACCCAATCACGTTAGCACGGTCGGCCGAGCATGCTCAATCGGCGGCAGGCCGGGGGCATTCTCCCTCGGCCGCCGTACCGGGCGTGCCCTAGTTCCGCCGCCCAGTTCCGCGTCTAGTTCCCGCGGGCGATAGTTCCCGCGGGCGACGCTTTTCACATTGCAGCCAGGGCACTATCGGTGTGACAGTCTTTGCCCCCAAAGCGGGCTGGAGGTTTCATGAAACGTATCGGGTGGGTCATCACGGTCCCGGCACTTGTTGTCGGATGCGGCGGCACTCTCACGGTGAGGACGGCGCCGCCGCCGCCCCCGCCGGTGATCACGGTCGGAGTTGGCGTTGATGCACCTCCGCCGCCGCCGGCACCCGAAGCGCCCCCGGCGCCTCCGGCCCCGGAGCCCGCCGCTTCGGTGGACGTCGAGGTTGATCCAATCCCTGCAGGCGATCCCGAAGAAGTCCAGGCGACGAGCGAGCCGCCGGACCCCGTCTACGAGGAGCAGACGGATTCGCCGAACCCCGGTTACGTGTGGGTCGGCGGCTACTGGGGTTGGAACGGAGTCGACTGGGGCTGGAACTGGGGTCGCTGGTCAGAGCCGGTGGCAGGTCAGTTCTACATCGCGCCCTACTACGAGCGCGTCGGCGATCGCGTCGTCTACGTGCACGGCTACTGGGGCCCCCACGACGCGCCCCACCGTGCTTACGGCGGCGATCGAATCACGTTCACGGCCGCGGTAAGGCCGGCAAACTACCATCGCGGCGAGCATATCGTCGTCGAGCACAGGGCGGGCCCGGCCCCCGGCAAGCGTCCGGGCGGCGTCTACGTCCACGCCGTCGGAACGGTTCGGCCCCTGCCGAAGGCCACCGCGCCGGCCCATCGCGTCGCCGAGGCGCACCCGGCTGCAGGCCCTCGCGGCGGCGTCGCGGGGCACGAGACCGTCCACGAGACGACGCACGAGACGGCGACGAAGGAGACGACCGGGCCCCACGGCGCCATGGGACACGAGACCGTCCACGAAACGACGCACGAGACGGCTCACGAAGGCCCCGCCGGCCACGAGACGGTCCACGAGACGACGCACACCACCACGAACGAGACGGCCCACGAGCCGAACGGCGCCACCGTCCACGAGACGACGCACACCACCACGAACGAGACGGTGCACGAGACGGCTCACACGGCAGCGCCCCCGGCCAAGGCCGCTGCACCGGCCGCGAAGGCGCCCGCGCCGGCTCCCAAGCCCGCCCCCGCACCGGCCAAGAAGAAGTAATCGCCTCCTCGGCAACAGCCTCCCTGGGCACCACCGTGGTGCCCCCAAAGAGGCTCACGCGCAGCCCGCCCCTCGGCGGGCTGTCGCGTTTTGTGGTCAGGGATCGTCGACCACGGGGCGGTTGCGGACGTGAGGGCGCATCACGTCCGCCAATACGAACGGCGCAGGCGACAACGTGAGGCTCGCGCCAGGCGGCGGGGGCTGGACCGTCTCGAAGCCGCGGGCGCCCCACGCGAGAAAGACGAGCGACGGGTCGTTGAGGTCGTGCTTGAAGCGAAACTTCGCCGCGTCGGCGCGCCCGTCCGCCGTCACGGACTCGACCTCGGCGTCCATCTCGGCCAGCCGTACGGTGTCGCCCGGATGTTGCGGCGCGTCTCGGAAGAGGCGATCGGTGAAGCGTGACAGCCACCCTTGCTGCGATCGCAGCTCCAGGCTCGAGGCCTCTCCCCGGAAGACCGTGACGTCGTCCTGCCCGGCGTAGAGCGTGTACATGTGCGCGGGGGCCGGGAGACCTCGACCGAGGGCGACGATCGGCAGGCAAACGTCGAAGATGTCGGCCGGCCCGCTGAGCACGACGACGGTCTTGTCGTCGAAGCCCTGGCCTCGCGGGATGCTCTCGGCGGCGCGCTCGAAGTCGTCTTCCAGGAGACCCGGTCCCGCGGCGCGCAACGGGAAGACCAGCGGCGACACGACGCCCCGCACGAGGAGGCACGCGCACGCGAATCCGTAGCGGAACCCCGTAGCCCTGCGAGGACCCTCTTGGAAGGCCCAGGCCACGAGCCGCGCTGCAATCCCCATCATGCCGAGACCCACCCAAAAGAGGTACCGGTCCGAAGGGAACGTGCCGGCGAGGGGCACCACGCTGACCGCGGCCCCAATCGCGAAGAAGCGAATCGAGGCGTCGCGGCGGAGCAAGGGAAGCACCGCGTACGCGAACGCGACAACCAGGGCGACTGACGCGAGGCTCGCCGCGACGGTCCACGCCGGATGTTCGAACATCGCCTCGGCCGGCAGACCGGCGATTTCGCTGCCGAGCAGAATCGGCCCCGCGCCCATCGCATGCAAGACGAACGCACGGGGATCGATCACCGGATCGAGGTTTGCGCCGGACGCGACCGCCCCGTGGCCCAGCACCCGATACGAGATCCGCCAGGCGGCCGCGATCAGCCCGTACGGCAAGAGCGAGAGAAGGCGTTGTCGCGCACGGCCCTGCTCGACCGCGACGGCGTAGGCGAAGAAATAGGCGGCGATGGCGGCGCCCGCCTCGGCCGAGAGGAGCGCCAGCGCGAACGAGGCCGCGGCCAAGAGCCCGTAGCGCCGCTCCCCGCGGACACGCCAGCGATCATGCCCGAGGAGCGCCAGGACGCCGAACAGCGTCGCCATGAGAGCCCCTCGGTTGGCGACCCACGCGGCTGGGCACGCGTGGGCGTGGTCGAAGGCATAGAAGGCGGCGGCGAGCGTGGCGATCCAAGCGGTTGAGATGAATCGGCGATAGAGCGCGGCGCAGGCCAGAACGAGACCGCCGTACCAGGCGAGGTTCTCGAGATGCATGAGCCACGCGGCCCTGGGCCAAACCGCGTAGTCGATGAAGTGCGTTAGAGCAGCCGCGGGCCGCCAGTAGCTGACCTGCGTATGCGCGCCCATCCACCACGGATAGAGGCCGAGCTCCGTGAAGCGAGCGCGCAGCGTGGGGTTCGCGGTGATGAACTCGAAGACGTTGACTCGGTCGACGGGCACGCCGAGCTTGCGCTCGACGACAAGCCGATGAAAAAAATCATCGATGACCAGTCCGCTCGAGACCGTTGGCAGTAACAGGACCAGCGCCAGGCCGGCGATCTCCAAGCGAGCGTGCTTGCGCCCGAGCCGCCTGCGTATGAAGGACGCTATCGCCGAAGCCCAGCCGTCGCCCAGTCCGCGCGGCTGAGAATCGGCGTCGACGAGGATCCTGGGCGTGCTCGGGTCCGCGAGGATTTTCGGTACGCTGCCCGTGCTCATCGCAATTCCGATTCCGCTTGTTAGCAATCGATGTACCGCAGGCCAATACCTAGAGATTTTGGCGGGTTCTGGTTTGCGAACGCCGTCGATGATTCAGCGACGTCGCGACCATGTTTCTCGTTGATGCTTGCCGCGTCGAGCCGGGGCGGCCCGCCCCCGTGTTGCTCGATGCATCGCGCATCGCCGCGCTCACGGCGGAGCGCACCGTGCGCGTCTGCGCGCTCGCTTGCACACCGCGGCTAGCGCGAGTAGACGAGCCGAAAGAACTCCGCCCGACTGCCAACACCGAACTTCGCGTAAATCTGACTCACGTGCTGCCGGATCGTCTTGGGGCTGTTGCCCTCGAGGTCGGCGATCTCGCTGCTCGAGAGGCCCTCGAGGAGGCTCCGGGCCACGGCACGTTCTTTTTCGGTCAAGTGCGCCTCGGCCAGCACCCGATCGATGTTTCGCCCCTCGCCGGTGCCCGCGACGCGTACGCGCTCGACCGCCGCGACGAGCTCGGCGGCCCGGAACGGCTTCTCGAGGAGGTGCGCGGCGCCCTGATTCAACGCGATTTTCACCATCTCGACGTCGGCGTGCGCCGTGATGATGACGACGGGCGCACGCACCCCGGCCTCCCGGAGATCCACCATCAGCCCGAGCCCGCCTCGGTCGTCCTTGCCGAGGACGACGTCCGTGACCACCACATCCAACCCCCCTACGACGGAGGCGTGGGCGAGCGCCGTGCGCGCATCGCTGGCCGTCAGGCAACGGTAGCCCGACCGCTCCACGGCGAGCGCGAGCATCTCGAGGGTGTCGCGCTCGTCGTCGACGAGCAGGACGTTGCCCTTCACGGCGCCTCTTTCAGCGGCAGCTCGAGGCGGAACGTCTTGCCCTGGCCGTCCTCGAGCGCCACGTCGCCCCGCATGGCGCGCGCGAGGGCACGCGCAATCGGCAGGCCAAGCCCGAGGCCGTGCGACTTCGTCGTCCGGAGCGGCTCGAAGAGGGATTCGCGCACGCCGGGATCGAACGCCGGGCCGTCGTCGCCCACGCGGACGACGGCGCGACCATCCTCGGCCGCGAGCTGGATCGTGATGCAACCGCGCCCGCGGTCGCGGAGCGATCCGAGGCTGTTGTCGAGGAGGTTCTCGAGGATCGTGCGCACGTAGCTCGGGTCCGCACTCGCCTGCACCCCGTGCTCGCACTCGAGCCGGACCTGCAGCCCGCCTTCGGCGGCGAGGTGCGACCAGTCCTCGGCGAACGCGCGAAGGAACCCGCCGAGCGCGATGCGTTGGAATTGTGGCTCGCCGTTGGCGCCCACCCCGCGAAGACGGCGCAGGTGCGCGAGCGCGCGGTCGGCCTGGTTTTGCGCGCGCGTCAGCAGATCCACGCTCCGCGGTTCCCGGTCGCCGACGGCGGCGAGCTCGTCGAGCAGCAAGCGCAGGGCGTGGAGAGGGTTGTTGAGCTCGTGGAGGACCGCGGCGCTCAGAACCCAGACCGCCTGATCCCGCTCGACCTTCTGCAGACGCGAGTGCAGGCCCTCGGCGCGGCCGGCCGCGACGCGTGCGGCCGAGAGCTCGGTGCGAAGACGCAGGTAGTGCGCGCACACGCCGAGGAGCGCGCCCACGACGATCGGCGACACGCGATCGACGACAGCGTGGAGTTCGGCGAGGCGACCGGTGAGCGTGCCCCGTCCGATGCGCGCCTCCGCGAGCGCGTCGAAGAGCACGTACGCGACGCCCGCCGCCACTCCGAGACCGACGTACGCGAAAAGTCGAAGCTCGCTGGGTCGGGGCGACCTAGGTTCCTGCATGGCGCGCCGGGCGAGTGTATCCGACAGTTGCCGGATACCTAGAGCAGCGGCCGGCCTCTACCCTCGTGCCGCGCATGAATCGCGTCTCGAACCACGCACGCTGGGCGCCTCTGGCGTTGCCTGTGACGGCCCTTCTTCACTGCAGCAGCGCCTCGTCCCCGGGTTCCTCCGGCATGCCCATCATCAGCATCGACGCCGGCGGGGACTCCGAAGCCGCCCTCTATGCAGCCTGTTATCCGGACAACGACGGCATCAACGGCGGTCAGTACACGTTCGTGCTGACGGTCGACGACACCGGCTTCTCGAAGAACCTGCTCGCGACGCAGAACGACGCGCAGGTGACGCTGACGCTCACGAACATGGGAACGAAGCCGCATGGCTTCGAGATCGAGTGCACCAGCGTCGCGCCCGCATATCCTGACCTGCCCGCGGGGTGCCCTACGATGGCGTGCTTTCCCTCGAACTCCACGATCACTCCCCTCGCCCCCGGGGCCAGCGCGACCATCACCTTCGACACGCCCACTCCGGACGGCATCATTTACCCGTTCAAGTCGGGTGGACCGGATGACAGCGCGGTCCCCGGGCTCAACGACGGCCAGTTTTCCCTGATGTGAGGCGAAGGCAGCGTCGAATTCGTGGGTGCGGGAGGCGCGCAGCCCAACTCGCGCCCGTCTTCGGGGCCCTGCTGGTTCCGGGGCTGGCGGTTGCCCAGGTCGCGCCGACGCAGCCGCCGGTCCCCGTCGCGGCGCCCGCTCCCTCCGCCCCGCCGCCGCCCCAACCGACGGTGGAGACCGTCCAGGTCCGCGGCGTGGCCCCATACACGCCGCGCGGCCTGGGCGACATCCGCGTGGATCGAGAGACGCTGACGGCGTCGCCCCGCCAGCAGACAAGCGAGATGCTGTCGGCCGCGCCGGGCTTCTTCGTCGACCACGAGGACGGAGAAGGCCTCGGCAACGACGTCTACCTGCGCGGCTTCGACCTCGACAACGGATCCGGCATCGAGATGAAGGTCGGCGACGTGCCGATCAACATCCCCATGCACATCCACGGGCAGGGCTACGCCGACGTCAACTTCATCATCCCCGAGGTCGTCCGGAGCATCCGCGTCCTCGAAGGCGCGTACGACCCGCGCCAAGGCGACGCGGCGATCGTCGGCAGCGCCCTGTTCGACCTCGGCGTGCCCGAGCGGGGCTACCAGTTCAAGGCGACGTACGGCTCGTTCGGCCAGGCCCGGATCGTGGGCATTGCGGCGCCCAAGGAGGCGAGCGACGAGACGTTCGCGGCGTTCGCGCTCCGCGAGACGCAAGGCTTCGGCGAGGACCGCGCTTCGAAGTCGGCCTCGGTCAACGCCCAATACGGCGTCGACATCAACGACCGCGACCACCTTCGCCTGCTGGCGACGGCGTATGCCGCCGACGCCGCGCTCCCGGGCGTCGTGAGGCAGGACGACGTCAATGCCGGGCGCATCGGGTACTACGACGCGTACCCCTACCTGACCTCGTACTTTCCCGAGAACTGCAGCTCACCCTCGTGCGCGAAGCCGGCGCAGGGCGTTCAGGCTTCGCGCGTCATCGTCGCCGGGGACCTCGACCACGCCGCGGACACCGGCGCCTTCTTCGAGATCGCGCCCTGGTTCATGTGGACGAACTTCCTCTCGCGGCAGAACTACACGGGCAACCTCAACAGCTCGAACTTGCAGCCGTCGCTCCAAAGTCTGGGCGACCTCTGGCAGCTCACGAACATCGAGACGGCGGCGGGCGTCACCGCTCGGTTCCGCGCGGCGCCGGTTCGTGTCGGTGGGTTCGCCGAGATCATGACGGAGTCCGGGGTCTCGCTGCGGGTCGGAAGCACGGCCCAGAGCAAGGACCTCGTGAACCCCGCCGACTTCGATCCGTGGGACTACCGCGAGAACTACGGCCTCCGGACGCTCGATCTCGCGGGGTACGTCGACGTCGACGCGCGGCTCTGGAAGAAGCTGCACGTGGCCGGCGGTGTGCGCGCGGACTTCCTCGACGTATCCATCGACAACAACCTCGCCGGCATCGTGCCCCCGATCCCCGCTGGCGCGCTGCAGGGGTCGACGACGAGCGTGGCGGGGATCGCGCCGGGGCCTCGGGGGACGCTGGCGTACGATCTCGCTCCGGGGCTCTCGCCCGTGGTCTCGGCCGGCGAGGGCTTTCGATCGCTCGACGCCGGTAGCCTGACGCTCTGCAACGCGCCCACGATTCGCCTGACGGGCGTGCCTGCCTCCGAGGAGGCGCCCTGCAAACCGGGTTCTCCGGTCTCGACGGTGACGAGCTTCGAGGCAGGCTTTCGCTCCGTGGCGGGCGCGGGGCGCTTCACGACGACGCTGGCTGCCTTCCAGACGAACGTCGCCAACGAGCTGGTGTTCGAGGTGGCCTCGGGCGGCCTCGAGACCGAGAACGCGAGCACGCGCCGCGGGATCGTCGGTTCGTTCCTGGGGCGGCCGACGAATTGGCTGCTCGTGTCGTCCGCGCTCTCGGTCCAGACGGCGACGTTCAATACGCTCGTGGCCGGGACGTCGCACTACGTGCCCAACGTTCCGGCGATGGTGTGGCGCGTCGACGCCAACGCGCACGGGGAGCTGTTCCGTCTGGGCGACGTGCCCGTTACGGGGCGCGTCGGCGTCGGCTACACGCTCATCGGCGGCAAGCACGTGAACGACAACATCATCGCGCCGCCCAACAATGTCCTGAACGGCCTCGCGTCCGTGCGCTACCTCTTCGTCGAGGTCGGCTTCGACATGCACAACGTGCTGGGCCTCAAGTACGCCGACGACGAGGAGTACTACGTGTCGAACTGGAGCTTGCAGCCGGGGCAAGGGCGCGCGTCCCCCATGGTCCACATCGTCGCGGCCCCCCCGCGTACGTCGCTCGGGACGCTGACGCTCTACCTATGAGCGCCACGGCGAGCCAACGCGCGTGCCGGGCGTACGGGGCCGTCTGCCGATGACCGCACGAGCCATCATGGTCCAGGGCACGGCGTCCTCGGTCGGCAAGAGCATCGTCACCTCTGCGCTGTGCCGCCTGTTCCGGCAAGAGGGCCTGAGCGTCGCGCCGTTCAAGGCGCAGAACATGGCGCTCAACGCATACGTCACCGCGGACGGCGGCGAGATCGGGCGCGCGCAGGCCGTCCAGGCGCAGGCCGCGGGCATCGCGCCGACGGTCGACATGAACCCAATCCTGCTCAAGCCCGAAGGCCATTCGCGCTCTCAGGTCATCGTCATGGGTCGACCGATCGGCAGCATCGGCGCGGCGGACTACCACACGCGCAAGCCCGACCTCCGGGACGTCGTCCTCCAGTCCCTCGAGCGGCTGCGGGCCGCGCACGACATCGTGGTCATCGAGGGTGCCGGCAGCCCCGCCGAGGTCAACCTCAAGGACCGCGACCTCGTGAACATGTTCGTGGCCACCGCCGCCGACTGCAAAGTCATCCTGGTGGGCGACATCGATCGAGGCGGGGTCTTCGCGGCGTTCGTAGGGACGCTGGAGCTTCTGGAGCCCGACGAGCGGGCGCGCGTCGGCGCCTTCTTGATCAACAAGTTCCGGGGAGACCTCACGCTCCTCGAGCCGGGGCTCCGCTTCCTCGAGGCGCGCACGGCGGTCCCGGTCCTGGGCGTTCTTCCGTACCTGCCGGATCTTCGCATCGCCGACGAGGACTCCGTCTCGCTCGACGAACGCGCGCGCCGGAGACGAGCGCGCGAAGACGAGATCGAGATCGCGGTCGTCCGGTTCCCGCTCACCTCCAACCATGACGACTTTCTGCCGCTCGAGAGCGAGCGCGGCGTCGTCGTGCGCTTCGTCGAGCGCGCCGGAGATCTCGAGGGCGCCGACCTCGTCGTCTTGCCGGGGAGCAAGTCCACGACGACGGACCTGCGGTGGCTGCGCGAGCGCGGGATCGCCGAGGCCATCGTGGCGCGCGCGCGGCGTGGGGGTCTCGTCCTTGGGGTGTGCGGCGGTTGTCAGATGCTCGGTGGACGGATCGACGACCCCGATGCCGTGGAGTCGGGCGACCGGGCGGCGGAAGGGCTCGGGCTTCTCTCCGTCACGACGCGCTTCTCGCCCCACAAGCGTACGACGCAGGTGCGCGCGCGGCCCCTGACCGCGACGTTTCTCTCCGCCGCCGGGAGCGGCGAGGCCACGGGCTACGAGATTCACATGGGCCGCCTCGAGCGTGCCGAAGGCTCGGCCGGCCCGTTCGTCATTCACTCGCGCAACGCCGCCGCGACGAGCGATGTCGACGGGGCGGTCTCGCCCGACGGCGCTGTTGTCGGAACGATGATCCACGGCCTGTTCGACAACGCCGACGTGAGGCGCGTGCTCCTGGCGACCCTTCGCAGGCGAAAGGGCCTCTCACCCGTCGACCCCGCCACCGAGCCTGCCCCGCCAGCGGACGAGTTCGACCGCCTCGCCGCCATGCTCCGGGAACGTATCGACCTCTCTCTCCTTCACCGGCTGTGCGAGCCGTGACGACCATTTCAGGGTCTACCCGGTGCGGTACGCCCGCGGCGTCTTGCCCGTCCAGCGGCGGAACGCTCGGCTGAAGTTCGCGACGTCCGAGTAGCCGAGCCGGTCCCCGATCTCCTGGATCGCCTCGCGCAGCGAGCTCGCGCTCATCGCGGCGAAGCCGAGGATGCCGTGCGCGGTCGCGCGCATCTGCAGGCCCAGGTAGATGCCCAGCGCGGGGTCGCCCGTCAGCGCCACGGCCCGCTCGTAGATGTCGAGCGCGACGTCGAGCGGGAACGCGCGATTCGGATCGGCCAGATCCTGCCGACTGAGTCCGAAAGGCCCGAGAAGCTGGGCGTCCTCGATGCCCCAGCGGTCGACGACCTCGAGGACCGGTATCGCGTAAGCGGCCGGGAGGGTGTGCGTCTGCTTAGGGCCCGCGCCCATGGGATCGGGCGTGAGATTAGCACC
>Ga0302314_10008894_pt1 | contig 17815 bp, 21 predicted proteins | sample III_Palsa_N2_3_FD_200533 | JGI IMG/M metagenome (GOLD analysis project Ga0302314, IMG submission 200533) | Peat permafrost microbial communities from Stordalen Mire near Abisko, Sweden - III_Palsa_N2_3 | ecosystem: Environmental > Terrestrial > Soil > Palsa > Peat permafrost | place: Sweden...
CAGGTCCGCCTTCAGCGCCGTCTCCATCACATACCAGTCGCCGTCGAACTGTCGGGTCTCCTTGCCGTCGGCGATCACCGTGCCGTAGCCGGTCTTGGTGAAGAAGGCCGGGATCCCCGCTCCGCCGGCGCGGATCCGCTCGGCCAGGGTGCCTTGCGGATTGAACTCGAGCTCAAGGTCGCCCGACAGATAGAGTTGCTCGAACAGCTTGTTCTCGCCCACGTACGACGAGACCATCTTCCTGATCTGGCCGGTCTCAAGCAGCAGGCCGAGGCCGAAGCCGTCCACCCCGCAATTGTTGGAGATCACCGTCAGGTCCTTGACCCCGCTCTGGCGGATCGCGGCGATCAGGTGCTCGGGGATGCCGCACAGGCCAAAACCACCCGACATGATGGTCATGCCGTCGAACAGCACGCCTTCGACCGCAGCGGCGGCGTCCCTGCAGACCTTACTCATCGGCGCTCCTTGCGGCGCCGTGGAAAGGCTCAGGGCTGCCGCGTCGTGGTGTTGGAAGTCGTGGTCTCGGTGCTCTTAATCGATGACGACCGGGAGGTCGAGCGGGGTGCGAGGTGAGCGGGATCGGCGGCCGGGGCCTTCTCGTCGACCCAGCGCGCGAGCGCGGTCAGGGCCTCGACCGTCGCCGCATCATAGGCCGCGACGATGGCCTCGACGCGGTTCTCCGCCGCCGGCTTCCTGACGTCATAGGTCGTTGCGTCGATCGCCGATCCGTCGACGCCGGCCAGCCTGACGCGCAGGGTCACCCGCACCGTCGGCGGCGCCTTGGGATCGGTATAGTCGGCCTCGAACCGGGTGACGTCGATCGCCAGCAGGCCGGCGCTGGGACCAGCTTCGCCGCGGTTCAGCAGATGCGCGCCCGGCGCCGCCGAGTCGAACGCCCGCTCCAGGGCCTGACGAAACATCACCGTCGCGGGCGCCGCCCAGCGGGCGCCGGCGAGGTAGGAGGTCTGGGGCCCTTCGACGGTCAGTATGCCGTCGCCCATCGCCTCGCGCGGGAAGTCCACCGGCTCCAGCGTGACCCCCCGCGCGCGGGGGTTCATCGGCGCCTCGGCGGTTTCGGCCAGGCTGAAGCTGTACAGCGCCGAAGGCTTGTTCTGCGGCAGCAGGGAGAAGCAGCCTCCGAGCGATCCGGCGAGGACGCCGACGGTCACGAAGGCTGCGAGGCGGCGAAGGGGGCGCTGGATCACGGCTTCAGCTCTCGTTCCTTGGCGGGCGGCTTGGAGAGGATGCCCTGGGGATTGGCCTCGATCTCCTGCACCACGCGGTTCAGCGATTCCGCCGCCTGCTGCAGGCTGATGATCGCCTGGGAAATCCGCGGCAGGCCGTTGGTGGCGAAGTCTGTGGTCGGCCCCTGCAGCTTGGCCAGCGTGGCGCGGAGGTCGGCGGCCGTGCCCTTGATCTCGGCCGCCGCGTCGCCGGCGTTGGCCAGCGTCCGCTTGGCGTCGCCGTTAGCCAGCTGGTCCACGTCGGTGCTGAGCTTGCCGATCTTTTCCGAGGTCTGGTTCAGCGACTTGATGGTCGTATCCAGGTCGGCCAGCATCTGCTTCTGGTTCTTGAGCTCGCCGGTGATCGCGTGGACGTCGCTGAGCGTGCCGGACACCGAGGCGATATTCTTGTCGGACAGCAGCTTGTTGACCCGGTCGAGCGCCTCGACCGCGCGGGTGATGATGTCGCCGCCGCCGCTGAGCAGGCTCTCGAGCGCGCCGGTCTTGGTGTGGATGATCGGCACCTGGTCGCCGGGCGTGACGTCCTTGAGCAGGGGCTTGGAGACGGTGCCGGCGCCGATCTCGATATAGTTCACGCCGGTGATGCCCAGGGGCTCGAGGGTGGCCGTGGAGTCGACCCGGATCGGCGCGTCAGAGGTGGTGCGGATCCGCGCCACGACCCGGTTGGGATCGGCCTTGTCGAGCGACAGCTTGGTCACCTCGCCGACGCGGATGCCGTTGAAGAACACCTGGCCGCCCGACGACAGGCCGCGCACCGCGCCGCGGAACTCCACGTCGTAGATGTCGAACTGCTTGGTGAAGCTGAACCGCGCCAGCCAGAACACGAACACCACCGCCGCCACGGTGAGCAGCAGCGAGATCAGGCCGACCAGGGCGTAGTGGGCGTTGCGCTCCATTCAGCTCTGCTCCTCGACGCCGTTGGCCGGGTTCGCGGCCTCGACCCTGGCCTCTGCTTCTATCTCGCCCGGGGCCACGACCTTGCCGGCCGCTTCCGCCTTGCTTGCGGATTGCGCCGCCGCCCGGCCGCGCGGGCCCAGGAAGTACTCTTTGATCCATGGGTGATCCGAGCGTTCCAGCTCGGCGATCGGCCCCACGGCAACAATCTTCTTGTCCGCGATCACCGCTACCCGGTCGCAGAGCGCGTAGAGACTATCCAGGTCGTGGGTGATCATGAATACGGTTAAGCCTAGAGCGTCCGAAAGGTTGCGGATAAGCGTATCGAAGGCTTCGGCGGAAATGGGGTCAAGGCCCGCCGTCGGTTCGTCCAGGAACAACAGCTCGGGGTCGAGCGCAATGGCCCGCGCGAGCCCGGCGCGCTTTCGCATGCCGCCGGAGAGCTCGGCGGGGTGCAGATTGCCGGCGCGCGGCTCCAGCCCGACCATGGCCAGCTTGGTGTCGGCCAGCTGGTCGATCGTCTTCGGCGACAGGTGGGTGTGTTCGTACATCGGCGCGGCGACGTTCTCGCGCACGGTCAGCGAGGAGAACAGGGCCCCGCTCTGGAACAGCACGCCCCAGCGGCGCTCCAGGGCGTCGCGCTCGGCGCCGGTGGCGTTGTCCACGTCCACGCCCAGGACCTCGACCTTGCCGCCCTGCGGCAGGCGAAGGCCGATCAGGGTGTTGAGCAGCACCGACTTGCCGGCCCCCGACCCGCCGACCAGGCCCAGAATCTCGCCCTTGCGCACCTCCAGGCTCAGCCCTTCGTGCACCACGGTCTCGCCGAAGCAGGACTTGAGGTCCTCGACCCGGATCACCGGATCGACGTCCCGATCGGGCGCGGCGCGCCCCGTCTCGGTATCCGCGGGCGCCACGGCGGGGCTCACAGGTTGAGCTCCATGAAGATCAGGGCGAACGCCGCATCGATGACGATGATCGAGAAGATCGATTGCACCACCGCGATGGTCACCCGCCGGCCGAGCTGCTCCACGTCGCCGCCCACCTCCAGCCCCTGGCGGCAGCCGATGGCGGCGATGACGATGGCGAGGAAGGGCGCCTTGACGATGCCGAGCCAGAAATTGATCGGACCGACATTGGCGAGCAGACGCTGCAGGAAGAAGGACGGCGACAGGTCGAGCACCACCCAGCTGACCAGCATGCCGCCGACAAGGCTCGACACCATGGCCACGAAGGTGAGCAGCGGGGTCATGGTCACGAGCGCGATGAACCGCGGCAGGACCAGCGCCTCGTAGGGGTCGACGCCCATCACCTGCATGGCGTCGACCTCCTGGTTCATCTTCATCGCCCCGAGCTCGGCGGCGAAGCTCGAAGCCGATCGGCCTGCGAGCAGGACCGCGGTGATCAGGGTGCCGAATTCGCGCAGGCTGGCCACGCCGATCAGTTCGACGGTGAACACCGAGGCGCCGAACTGGGCCAGCAGGTTGGCGCCCAGGAAGCCGACCGTGGCGCCAATGAAGAAGTTGGTTGTGGCGACGATCGGCAGGGCGTCGAGGCCGGCGCGCTCCATCAGCGCGATCGTCGGCGCCACGCGCAGCCGGCTGGGATTGGCGGCGAGGCGGGCGATGGTCGAGATCAGCCGGCCGATGAAGGCCATGGTGTGATAGATGTCGGAGGCGATATTCTCGATGTTCTGGCCGCTGCGGACCATCATGGCGTAGACTGAGCGCGGCTTGGCCTTGCCGCGCTCCTCCTCGTCGATCGGCCGACCGACCAGGGCCGCCAGCCGGGCGATATCCGGCCGCGCCGCGCCGCCGTCCGCCGTGACGCCGGCGCGCAGGAGGGCGAAGGCGCCGGCGGTGTCGAACCGGCCGAGGCCGGACACATCCAGCGAAGCATCCTTCGGCGCATCCCGGCGCAGCCGATCGACGGCCCGGCCAAGGTTCTGCGCCGTCCAATCGCCGGTGAGCGCCAGCACGGCGCCGCTGGACGATCGGCGAACTTCGAAAGCCGCTGGCTGGCTCATCAGGTCTGAGAGACTCCTCGCCGGGAAAAGCCTATCCAAAGCAAAGGTTGCCCGAAACCTTATTCGTAAGCCGGGAAAAATCCATTTCTGTCACAGTCCCGATGTGGTGCGCCCGCGCGCCGTCATGCTAATTTCCCGGTCGTACCGGGGGCTTGGGAACACAGCATGCGCGTATCCGTCGCCTGGCTTGGGGCCGGCGTTATCGTCGCCGCCGCGATCGGCGCTTCATCCGCCGGGGCGCAAACCCCGCCGCCGTCCGGCGACAACGTGACCGTGGTCGGCAAGCGACCGGACAAGCCCTGCAACGAACATGACGCCGGCTGTATCCTGGCCGTCGCCAAGGAGGTCTGGACCCGCTATCCGGCGCAGGTCGAGCGGTTCTGCAACCACCAGATCGGTCAGGCCCAAGCCCAGACGCTGCTGCTCCACGACATCGCCAGCGGAGGGATGGATTCGCGCTCCGGCCAGAACTCCAACATCGACATCCCCTCGGCGCTGAAGACGGTCTGCGACTACAAGCCGGGCTCTGGCCAGGCCTTCGACCGATCGGTCCAGACCTGGGCCCCCTGGGCGGCTGTCCCCTCGGCGGCAGAGATCACGGCCGCCTACCCGAAGGCCGCCATGGGCCTTGCCGACGGCGGCGACGCCAAACTCTATTGCGACATCGACGCCAAGGGCCGGCTCTACTTCTGCACCGTGTCGCAGGAGTCCCCGGACCGTAAGGACTTCGGCCCGGCAGCCCTCAAGCTGAGCCACAGGTTCGTCGTCAGGGTCGACCCGGCGCATCCCCGCCCGGCGTCGGCGAACTGGGTCGACATCTCGATCCATTTCGCCAACCCCTCGCCTTCCGGCGCGGCGATCCCAGCCCAACCGATCCAGATCGTCCACCCGGACTGGCTGGTCCTGCCCGACAGCGGCAAGACCGCCAGCCTGTTCCCCGCCGCCGCCCACCAGGCCGGGGTGCAGACGGGCGTCGGCCGGGTGGACTGCCGGGTCGGCGACGACGGCGGCCTTGGCGATTGCAAGGTGGTTGACGAAGAGCCGGCGGGTCTCGGCTTCGGCGCCGCCGCCCTGGCCGTCGCGCCCGACATGCACGCCAACCTGTGGTCCCGCGACGGCCTGCGCACGCCGGGCGCCCATGTGGTGGCGCCCCTGCGCTTCAACGCCGACGACGCCCAGAAGAGCGGGAGCTGAGAGCGGGAGCTAGCTCAGGGTCACCAGCAGCTGATCCTCCTTCACCGCGTCGCTCTCGGCGACGTGGAGGGCCTGGACCACGCCGGCGGACGGCGCCTCGACGGGGATCTCCATCTTCATCGATTCCAGGATGATCAGCACGTCGCCCTCGGCCACGCTCTGACCGACGCTCACCTCGATCTTCCAGACCGAGCCGGCGATCTCCGAACGGACCAGGGCCATGTGTATTCCTCCATACCGGCCATTCGAGCGGGTGAAGCTTCAAGGGTCAACAGGCTCGGGGGTGAAGCCGATCCAAGCCACAGTTTTTCTTGCTGGCGCGCGCCGCCGACGGCGATAGGGTAAGGTATCCGCCATCGACATAGCTACCGTTCCGGAAATTCGACCATGTCCATCGACGCCCTGTTCCGCCCCTTCGACTTCAAGTCGCTGCATATGAAGAACCGCACGGTGATGGCGCCGATGACGCGCTCGTTCTCCCCAGGCGGCGTAGCGACCGCGGACGTGGCCGCTTACTACGCGCGGCGGGCGAAGAACGAGGTCGGCCTGATCATCTCCGAAGGCACCGGCGTCGCCCGCCCCGCTTCGCTGAACGATCCCAACATCCCCCGCTTCCACGGCGAGGACGAGCTGAAGGCCTGGAAGACCGTGATCGACGCCGTCCACGCCGAGGGCGGGCTGATGGCGCCCCAGCTCTGGCACGTGGGCGCGGTGCGCACGCGCGAGAAGGACTGGACCCCGCCCGGCCCCTATGACAGCCCCTCGGGCCTGTCCTCGCCCGGCAAGAAATTCGGCGAGGGCATGACCGACGCCGAGGTCGCCGACGCCATCGCGGCCTTCGCACGCGCGGCCAAGGACGCCAAGGCGCTGGGCTTCGACGCGGTGGAGCTGCACGGCGCGCACGGCTATCTGATCGACCAATTCTTCTGGGCGGGCGTCAACGAGCGCGACGACGCCTTCGGCGGGCCAAGCCTGACCGAGCGCTCCAAGTTCGCCGCAGAGGTGCTGAAGGCCGTGCGCGCCGCGGTCGGCCCGGACTATCCGGTGATCATCCGCATCTCACAGTGGAAGCAGCAGGACTTCACCGCCCGCCTCGCCCATACCCCGGCGGAGATGCAGGCCTGGCTCGGCACGCTGGTCGACGCCGGCGCCGACATCCTGCACTGCTCGCAGCGCCGGTTCTGGGAGCCGGAATACCCCGAGGACGGCTCGGACCTGAACTTCGCCGGCTGGGCCAAAAAGCTGACCGGCGCGCCCACCATCACCGTCGGCTCGGTCGGCCTGACCGGTGAGTTCGTCGCCGCCTTCGCAGGCGAGAGCTCCAAGCCCGCCTCGCTCGACGACCTGCTGGAGCGGCTGGACCGAGACGAGTTCGACATGGTCGGCATCGGCCGCGCCCTGCTGCAGGACCCCGAATGGGTGGTGAAGGTGCGCGAGGGCCGCAACGACGACCTCAAGTACTGGACCGCCGACGCACTGCGCGTGCTGGCCTGAGAGCCCTGCCTGCTTATCCCAGCCATTAAGCCGGTTGGGAGGCGGCAGCCCGCGCGAAGTAAGGATTACCGCAGAGACCGCGGAGATTTCCGCTGAGCGCGCTGAGAAGGAGAGACGTGAGATTGCCAAAGGGGCTGCAGCCTCCGCGATCTCCGCGCCATTCTCTGCGTGCTCTGCGGTAAGTCTTTCCTGAGCCTACGGCCCGATCACCGCCTTCCCCTAAGTCACGGTTTCAACGCGGCGCGCAGCCGCCTATCCTGGCCTCCGACAAGCCCAAGGGAGGCCGCGATGGACTACGGCAAGATCAAGCTTTCCGTCGACGACGGCGTGGCGGTGATCGCCTTCAACGATCCGGCGACGATGAACGCGGCGGGGATCGACACGGCCGAGGAGCTGACCGACGCCTTCGGCAAGGTGGCCGACGGCTCGCTCGGTGTCCGCGCGGCGATCCTCACCGGCGAGGGCCGCGGTTTCTGTTCGGGCGCGAACCTGTCTGGCAATCTCGGTAGCGGCAAACGCGAAGCCGGCGCCGCCCTCGAGACCCACTACAACCCGCTGATGTCGATGATCCGCACCCTGCCGGTGCCGCTGGTGACGGCGGTGAACGGGGCGGCGGCCGGCGTCGGCTGCTCGTTCGCGCTGATGGGCGACATGATCCTGGCCGCCGAGAGCGCCTACTTCCTGCAGGCCTTCCGCCGCATCGGCCTCGTTCCCGACGGCGGTTCGACCTACCTCTTGCCGCGGATGATCGGCCGGGCGCGCGCGATGGAGATGATGCTGCTGGGCGAGCGCATCGCGGCCCCCAAGGCCCTGGAGTGGGGCCTGATCAACCGCTGCGTCCCCGACGCAGAACTCATGCCGGCCGCCCACGCCCTGGCCAAGGAGCTGGCCGCCGGACCCAGGTCGCTCGGCATGATCCGCAAGCTGGTGTGGGATTCGCTCGACACCGAATGGAGCGACCAGCTGCAGGCCGAGGCGACCACCCAGTCCTCCGCCGGCAAGAGCGAGGACTTCGCCGAGGGCGTAGCGGCATTCCTGCAGAAGCGGCCGGCGGCGTTCAAGGGGCGCTGACTCCGCTTGACCAAAGCTTAAGGTGACGCCGGCCGGACCGTTTCATACGCTCCAGACCGGGCTGTTCAGGGGGGTTTTCGAATGCGGATCGTGCTGGCGTTGTTGCTCGGGCTGGCGTGCGCCACGGCCGCCGGGGCGCAAACCGTCGAGGTTAAGCTGGACGCCGAAACCGCCCGTGCGGTGCTGGCCGCCGTGCAGAACCCCGGTCTGACCCACGAGCAGGCGCTCGCCATCGCCCATCTGCCCGGCAATGAGGGCCTGGTCCGCAAGCAGAAATCCTATGGGGTCGAGGCGGACGAAGGCCAGGTGGCCGACGCCTTGATGGCCGCGGCGCATCACCAGCCCACGACCGCGGGCGACCGCTACGCCTTCGACAAGGTGCGTGACAACGCACCGGCGATCTCCAAGGCGCTGGCCGACCTGATGGACCCGGACGCCCATACCCTGGATCAGGTGAAGCGGCGGCTTGCCCTGTTCACGCCGCCGCGCGTGCACGGCGTGGTCTCCGGCTATCTGATCGCCGGCGGCGGTTCCGGCGGCTTCGCCTTCGGCGAGCCGGACTTCTACCTCAACATGGCGCGCTTCCCGTCGGCGCCGTTCGCGCGGGTGATCCTGGCCCACGAGCTCTATCACGCCGTGCGCGGGCTAGCCGCGCCCCACCTCGTCGCCCGCGACAGGCACGAACAGTGCGTCGGCCGGTTCACCGCCGGCAAGGATCTGAACGCCCTGTTCGAGGACCTCGCCGACGAGGGCATCGCCTCCTACGTCGGCGACGTGCTCGCCGCACCGCCCGGCGACGACGCCATCGCCGCCGAACAGTACAAGCACGTCTCAACCAATGTCCGCTGGGTGACGCGCAGTTCGACCTTGCTCGAGCTGTCGGTGCACGCCCTGACCACCGGCTCGTCGCTGAGCTACGACGACATCTACGCCCTGGGCTTCTACGACGATGAGATCCTCTATGCGCTGGGCTACGTCATGACCAAGGCGATCGTCGCCGAGCGCGGCCCCGGCGCAGTGGCCGAGCTGATCGACCAGCCGGGCTCGGCCATGGTGCTCGCCTACGCCGCCCTGAAAAGCTACGGCGCCGGCAAGGAGACGCCCAAGCTGCACTCGGAGACCATCGAGTGGGCGAAGAAGCTGCAGGCGTGTGCGGGGAAGTAGGAGATCCGCTACTTCACCGGCGACGGCGCTGGAACCCGGGTGGAGTGCATGAACACGATCGCCCAGTGTCCCGCCTCGTACTTCAGCACACCCGACTCCAGCCAGGTCAGCGGCGTGTCCTGCCCGGCCTTGGCGACGCCGCCCGTGTTCACATAGGTGATCCAGGCCGTGTCGCAGGCGAAGTGCACCTTGGGCTCGGTGACCTTCCAGGTGTAGACGGCGCCCGCCTGCTGCTGTGCGCCGATCAGGCCGAAGATGCCGTCGGCGTCGAACCGCATGCCGCCGTCGTAGATGTAGAAATCGGGAGCCAGATAGCCGCGCGCCGCCTTCAGGTCCCTCACCGCCATAGCCGAAAACATCCCTTGCACCGCGCCGGAGACGGCGGCGGGATCGGCGGCCGGACAGGCGGCCGACACGTGGCTCGCCGTCGCGGCCAGGGCGGCGCAGGCCAGTGCGGAGAGGATCGCGAATCTCTTGGACGTCATGGGACCTTCCGGGCTTGAGCGCCGTTAGGCTATCCCGAAACCCCCAGTCCACAAGCCTCAGGCGGCAAGGCTCGGGCCGTAAGGAGAATGACAATGTCGACCCCGGATTCGCACGCCTGGTCAGGGCTGGACCTCAAGGCCGCCAGCTTCGCCGATGTGAACCTGAGCGAGGCCACCTTCATCGACGTCAACCTGTCCGGCGCGTTGTTCCGCAACGTGACCCTGGCCAAGGCCGAGATCCGCAACGCCGACCTCTCGAACCTGTCGATCGAAGACGCCAACCTCACCGGCATGTCCATCGACGGGGTGCTGGTGAACGACCTGTTCCGGGCCTGGCGGGCGCAGGAAGGGGTTTGACTGGCCACCCGATAGCAGCGGGGCGTCTCAGGCCGCCCAGGCCAAGCCCCATCGACGCTCGTCATCGGCGGCGGGCTTCTTCGGTCGCGACCGGCGCGGCCGCGCCTCGCGCTCCGATGCGCGGCCGCGCATAGACAGGATCAGGCCAGTCGACCGCTTGATCGCGGATCGTGCCGCCACCCACACCAAGCGGAGTCTCACGCTCGCGGCGACGATCACCATGACGGCGATCACATCGACATAGGCGACGACGTCGAAGGCCGCCGCCCAGGCCAAGCCCTCCGGCAGGAGCGGCGCGCTCAGCGCCAACCCTTCCCCCTTGGCCAGCAGCGCCGCCGCAGCGACTATGCCGAGCAGGGTCGCGACGAGAATGAGCCACCCCCGAGTGATGCGCGGAAGTTTGGCCGCCCCGGCCATGCGCCTCAACGCCTGCCCGGCCGGCGTATCCGAAAGCCCTACCATCAGGGCCATGATCAGAAGCGTAGAAGCCAACATGCCCATCCCCCAGCGTCAGGCTTAGATGGAGCGTCCCGCCCGGCCATGCAACGGATCCCGCTTGGCCAGACCATCGGGAGCGTACTTGCCCCACTCGGCGCTCAGCGGGCAGCCAGCAACCGCTCCAGCGCGGCGTCCACGTCTTCGAGCGGGATCAGGTCCATCAGCTTGTCGCCGTAGTCTTCGGCGATCAGGGCTTCGACGCGGGGAGCGGCGGGGCGGAACTTGAGGGCTTTGCGGCGTTCGCGGAACAGGCTGACCAGGGGCGAGCCGCCGGCCGCCAGCATGTGGCCGGGGCCGGCGTCGGCGGCGACGCCGGCGGCGAACCGGCCGGCCAGGGCGATGGTCAGCAGCGGGCCGCCCGCTCCGGCAGTTGGCGGCGCGGCTTCGCCGGGCAGAAGAGCGAACGGCGTCTGCGTCCGGATCGGTTCGAGATAGTCGCGCTCGGCCGGGCCCAGCACGAACACCGGAACGCGGCCGCGCTCATGCTGGCGGCGGGCGAGTTCGAGATAGCGGTCCAGCGGCCAGCGCCGCTCAGGCCCCCCGGCGCCCGGCGCGAAGCCCACATAGGTCGGGCCGGCCGGCAGCAGGACAGCGGCGGCGGCGAGGATCGCGGGATCGGTCAGGGTGAGCGGCTTCAGCGACGCCCCCTCCCCGGCCGCCAGCTTCAGCAAGGTCTCCATCCGGTCCATCATGGCGTCGGGCCAGACGGCGGGCTTGCGGGCCGAGAACATGAACTTCGCGGCCGGCGAGATGAAGGTCCGCCCGACGCGTCGCATGGCCAGCGAACGCTTCACGTTGGACTGGGTATCGATCACCAGGTCGAACCGGCGACCGCCAAGCGGCCGGCCCGGCGCGATCATGTCCCACGGGCCGAGGCCGGGGCGGCCCTGAAGCACCATCTCGTCGATCTGGCCGGCGACCACCGGCTTCAGCCAGGTGTCGTAGACGCAGTTGCCGGTCGCCGCGCACCAGGCGAAGTGCGCATCCGGAAACGCCGCCCGCACGCCCGCCACGAACGGCAGCTTGATGAGGCCGTCGCCGGAGATTTCCTCGACGGAATAGACGAGGACGGATTTGGGGGGGGTGGGGAGCTTACTCATGACATCTCCGCGTCGATTCCCCCTCGCTCAAATCAAGCGAGTCATCCTCGGGCTTGACCCGAGGACCCAGCCGCACGATCGCCAAAGCCGCGAATACAGCCAACGCCGGATGTGGCCAAGGGCACGCTTGCTGGGTCCTCGGGTCAAGCCCGAGGATGACTCAATTTGAGAACAGACAGGCTGAAATCAGGCCCGACTCTTCCTCGCTCTCGGCGTCTTCCTCACCGCCGCGCGATCCGCCGCTTCCAACCCCAGCCGGGCCCAGCTCAGCGCCTCGTCAGGGTCGTCCATAGCGGTCTCGGGCAGGCGGCGGTAGGCGACGTCGACCACCCGGCCGTCCTTGCGCGAATAGGAGAAGCGCGGCGCGCCGGCGTCGGCGAAGGCGGCGTCGGTTTCGGTATCGACCTTGACCCACAGCTCGCCCTGCAGGATCAGCGCGAAGGTGCGGCCATGGGCGCTGACGGCGCCGCCGGAGAACATCGGCTTGAAGGTGAGCTGACCCAGGCCCGCGAACAGCTCGGCGGCAAACTCGCGCATCTCCGCCGTCAGCGGCAAGGTCTAGTCCTCGTCGGCGAGGGCGGCGGGAACGATGGTGACGCTCTCGCCGCAGCCGCAGGCGTCGGTCTCGTTCGGATTGCGGAACACGAACTTGGATGAGAGGCGCGTGACCTCGTAGTCGATCTCGGTCCCGATCAGGAACAGCACCGCCTTGGGGTCGACCAGGATGGTCACGCCCTTGTCCTCGACCGTCTCGTCGAGCGGCGCGGCCGCTTCGGCATATTCCAGGATGTATTCCTGACCGGCGCAGCCGCCGTTCTTCACGCCGACGCGCAGGCCGGCGTAGGGCTTTTCCGCCCCATTCTTTACGGCAGCGTCCATGATCTCGCGCACGCGGCCGGCGGCGGCGTCGCTGAGGGTGACCACCTTGGGGCGGGGGCGTCGGACGCGAGTGGTGGAAGCAAGGCCTGGCGTGAGATCGGTCATCAGAACATGTTCAACTGCAGTTTGGCCTCGTCCGACATGCGGGACGGATCCCACGGCGGCTCAAATATCAGGTTGACGACACAGGTGCGCACGCCCTCGATCCGTTCGATGGCGTCCTGCACCCAGCCCGGCATGTCGCCGGCCACCGGGCAGCCTGGAGCGGTCAGGGTCATGTCGACCACCACGTCCCGATCATCCGACACATCGACCTTGTAGATCAGGCCGAGCTCGTAGATGTCGACCGGGATCTCCGGGTCGTAGACCGTCTTCAGCGACGCGATCATCGCGTCGGTCAGCCGTTCGAGCTCCTCCGGCGGCAGGGCCGACGGGTCGGGCTCGGCCCCCCCCAGTTCAGGGAGGGCGATCTCGGAAGCGATCGGTGTGGCGTCGTCCATCATGCGTTCAACGGCTGAAAAAACTGCGGGCTTTGATCAGGGACTCGGCGAAGCGATCGGCCTCATCCAGGGTGTTATATAGGGCGAAAGACGCCCGGGCGCTCGATGTAACACCGAACCGCTTCATCAAAGGTTCGGCGCAATGCGTGCCGGCGCGGACGGCGACGCCATAGCGGTCGAGGATCTGCGCCACGTCGTGCGCATGGGCGCCTTCGACGGTGAAGCTGAGGATCGCCCCTTTGCCGGGCGCATCGCCGAGAATCCTCAGCCAGTTCTGGCCCTTGAGGTTCTCCAGCGTCCGCCGGTAGAGCGCGTCCTCGTGCGCGGCGATCGCGGCCCGGTCGAGACCGTTCAGCCATTCGATGGCGGCGCCGAGGCCGATCGCCTCCAGGATCGGCGGCGTGCCGGCTTCGAACCGGTGCGGCGGTTCGGCGTAGGTGATGTGGTCGGTGGTCACCACCCCGATCATCTCGCCGCCGCCCTGGTAGGGGGGCATGCCGGCCAGCCGCTCGGCCTTGCCGTAGAGCACGCCGATGCCGGTCGGGCCGTAGAGCTTGTGTCCGGTGAAGGCGTAGAAGTCGGCGCCGATGGCCTTCACGTCGACCTCGCCGTGGACCACGGCCTGGGCGCCGTCGAACAGCACCCAGGCGCCGGCGGCATGGGCGGCGTCGGCGATCTCGCGCGCCGGCGAGCGCCAGCCGGTGACGTTGGACATGTGGGTGACCGCGACGCCCTTGGTCCTGGAGCCGATCAGCGCCTTCAGCGCCTCCACGTCGATCGCCCCGTCGTCGGTCACCGGGGCCCAGCGCAGCACCACCCCCTTGCGTTCGCGCAGAAAATGCCAGGGCAGGATATTGGCGTGATGTTCGAGTTCGGAGATGACGATCTCGTCGCCGGCTTGCAGCTCCAGGCCCAGCGAGGCGGCGACCAGGTTGATCGATTCGGTGCCGCCCTTGGTGAAGATCACCTCGCCGGGATCGGCGTTGATGAACCGGCGCACGCTCTCGCGCGCCGCCTCGTAGGCATCGGTGGTCTCGTTGGCCAGGGTGTGCAGGCCGCGGTGGACATTGGCGTAGGAGCCCTCCATCGCTGCCGTCATGGCGCGGATCACCGCTGTCGGCTTCTGCGCAGAAGCGGCTGAATCCAGATAGGTCAACGGGCGGCCGTTCACCTGCCGCGGCAGGATCGGGAACTCGGCGCGGATCGCGTCCACGTCGAAGGTGGCGGGCGTGCGGAAGGGAGCGCTCACGCCAGCCCCTCCAACTTGCCGAGCAGCCAAGCGTGGGCCGCCTCGCGGACCTCGTCATTCAATATCCGCTCCACCACCTCGCCCAGGAAGGCGGTTGTGAGCATGGCCTTAGCATGCACCTCGGGGATGCCGCGGGCGCGGGCGTAGAAGATCGCGGCCTCGTCCAGCGCCCCGACCGTATTGCCGTGGGCGCAGGCGACGTCGTCGGCATAGATCTCGAGTTCGGGCTTGGCGTCGATCTCGGCCCGGTCGGACAGCAGGAGCGCGTGGTGGGCCATGCGCGCGTCCGTGCCGTCGGCGCCGCGCTCGACCACGATCCGGCCCTGGAACACGCCGCGCGCCTGGTCGGCCGCGACGCCCTTGGTCAGCTGGGTGGTGACGCCGTCCCGGCCAACGTGGGTGACGACGGTGGTCTGGTCCGAATGCCGCTTGCCGGTCAGCACATAGGCGCCGTCGAGGCGGACGTTCACGCCCTCGCCCGGATGGCGCACATGGGTCTCGAAGCGTTGGCGCTTGGCGCCGGCGGCGAGCACCGTCTGATGGAAACGGGCCCCGGCGCCGAGGGCGACCGTGGAGCGCGCTACGGAGACCGCATCTTCCGCGTCGTCGAGCAGGACGATCCGCTCGACTTCGGCCCCGGCAGCGAGGTCGAAGCTCAGCGCCGCGCTGGCCAGATAGTCGCCGGCCTGGCCTTCGAAACTGTCGATCAGCACCAGCCGGGCGCCCTCGCCCACCGTGACCGTGGCTTCAAGGTGATGGGCCGTCCCGGCGCCGGCCGAGACGAACCGGCGCACGAACCGGCCCTTGCCGGTGGCGGGAATGGCGACCTCGACCTCCTCCAGCGCCCGGCCGTTGGCGAACACCAGCGTCGGCCAGCCGAGATCGGCCAGCGCGTCGGCGCCGGCCACGTCCCGCACGGCCGCCGACGCCGGCGGCACCACGCGGATCAGCTCGCGAAGACCGGTCCAGCGCCAGTCCTCGTCCCTGCGGCTCGGCAGCAGGTCCGGATCGCGCGCAGCGATGGCGGCGGCGACGGTCACGCGGCCTCTCTCCCACCTTGAGCGTACTTGTCGTAGCCTTCACGCTCCAGTTCGAGCGCCAGCTCCGGACCGCCGGAGGCCACGATGCGGCCGGCGGCGAGCACGTGCACCCGGTCAGGGCGGATGTAGTCGAGCAGGCGCTGGTAATGGGTGATCACCAGCATGCCGCGGTCGGGCGAACGCAGGGCGTTGACGCCCTCGGAGACGATGCGCAGGGCGTCGATGTCGAGGCCGCTGTCGGTCTCGTCGAGGATCAGGAAGCGCGGCTCCAGCATCAGCATCTGCAGGATCTCCATCCGCTTCTTCTCGCCGCCCGAGAAGCCGACGTTCAGCCCGCGCTTCAGCATGTCCATGTCCATGCGCAGCTTGCCGGCCGCCTCGCGGACGCGCTTCAGGAATTCTGGAGCCGACACCTCGGGCTCGCCCCGCGCCTTGTGCTGGGCGTTGAGCGCCGTGCGGATGAAGGTCAGGGCCGGAACACCCGGGATTTCAAGTGGATACTGGAACGACAGGAACACGCCCCTGGCGGCGCGTTCGTCGGGCGACAGGGCCAGCAGGTCCTCGCCGTCGAGCGTCGCCGAACCGTCCGTGACCTCATAGCCCGCGCGGCCGGCCAGGGTGTAGCTCAGCGTCGACTTGCCGGCCCCGTTCGGCCCCATCACCGCATGCACCTCGCCCGCCGGCACGCTGAGCGACAGCCCGTCGATGATCGGCTTGTCGCCGATGGAGACATGGAGGTTGGAGATATCAAGCAAGGAGAGAATCCAATTCTGCCGTCGCCCCATCAGGATGATGCGCGGGTAAGCCCTTCCCCCTCGAAGGGGGAAGGGTTTGGGTTGGGGGTGACACCGTTTCAGCAAGGATCCGTGCGATCACAGCCGCGACATCGCGGCGGACATCCGCTTCATCGAAGCGGATCACGTGGTAGCCTTTGGCTTTCAGCCATTCCGTCCTGGCCACGTCACGAGCCTGCTGCTCCTGCAGGCTGTGGTAATAGCCATCGATCTCGATGACTAGCTTCGCCCCGTGGTGGACGAAGTCGACGATGTAGGGACCAATCGGCGCCTGGCGGCGGAAATTCGATTTCAGCTTGCGGATTTCGGTCCAGAGCTGGCGTTCGGCTACCGTGGACTCTTTGCGCAGGCGTCGAGCCCGCACGACACCGCCTCTAGCGGGCCGATAGCCAAGGTCGCGGGCCTCACCCCCAACCCCGGCCCTTCCCCCTTCGAGGGGGAAGGGAGCATCGTGCTCGCTCATTCCGCCCTCCCGTACTTCTCGAGGGCGGCATGGCGTTCGATTGGCGACAAGGCCGGCTCTCCGCCGCCATGCGCCGCGCCGTTCGGATATGTCTTTTCCCAAAGGCCACCGTCTTCTGGATCGCGATAGAGCTGCGACCAGCCGTCGGGCGTCGATAACAGGTAGGATAGGCGGGAAATAGTGGACGCGACGCTCATCCCACACTCCCCTCAAGACTCACCGCAACCAGCTTCTGCGCCTCGACGGCGAACTCCATGGGGAGCTGTTGCAGGACGTCGCGGACGAAACCGTTGACGAGGAGGGCCACGGCGGCTTCGGCGTCGAGGCCACGACTCTGGCAGTAGAACAGCTGGTCGTCGGAGAGGCGGGTGGTGGTGGCTTCGTGCTCGAAGGTGCAGTGGGCGTTGCGGGCCTCGACGTAGGGGACGGTGTGGGCGGCGCAGTCCTTACCGATCAGCAGGCTGTCGCATTGAGTGAAGTTGCGGGCCCCGAGCGCCTTTGGGTGGGCGGAGACCAGGCCGCGGTAGGTGCTGGTCGAGCGGCCGGCGGAGATGCCCTTGGCGATGATCCGCGAGCGCGTGTTTTTGCCCAGGTGGATCATCTTGGTGCCGGTGTCGGCCTGCTGACGACCGTTGGTGATGGCGATGGAATAGAAGGCGCCCTGGCTCTCGTCGCCGCGCAGCACGCACGACGGGTACTTCCAGGTGATGGCCGAGCCGGTCTCGACCTGGGTCCAGCTGACCTTGGAGCGTGCGCCGCGGCAGTCGGCCCGTTTGGTGACGAAGTTGTAGATGCCGCCCCGGCCGGTCTCGGGATCGCCGGGATACCAGTTCTGCACGGTGGAGTATTTGATCTCGGCGTCTTCCAGCACCACCAGCTCGACCACGGCGGCGTGCAGCTGGTTCTCGTCGCGCATCGGCGCGGTGCAGCCCTCGAGGTAGGAGACGTAGCTGCCCTTGTCGGCGATGATCAGGGTGCGCTCGAACTGGCCGGTGCCCGACGCATTGATGCGGAAATAGGTCGACAGCTCCATCGGGCAGCGCACCCCCGGCGGGATGTAGACGAACGAGCCGTCGGAGAAGACCGCCGAGTTCAGGCAGGCGAAATAGTTGTCGGTGGTCGGCACCACGCTGGCCAGGTACTTGCGCACCAGGTCCGGATAGTCGCGCAGGGCCTCGGAGATCGGGCAGAAGATCACGCCCGACTTGGCCAGCTCGGCGCGGAAGGTGGTAGCCACCGACACGCTGTCGAATACCGCGTCCACGGCGATGCGCGGCGCGCCTTCGACGCCGGCCAGAACCGCCTGCTCCCGCAAAGGGATGCCGAGCTTTTCGTAGGTGCGCAGCAACTCGGGATCGACCTCGTC
>Ga0302314_10008895_pt1 | contig 17815 bp, 10 predicted proteins | sample III_Palsa_N2_3_FD_200533 | JGI IMG/M metagenome (GOLD analysis project Ga0302314, IMG submission 200533) | Peat permafrost microbial communities from Stordalen Mire near Abisko, Sweden - III_Palsa_N2_3 | ecosystem: Environmental > Terrestrial > Soil > Palsa > Peat permafrost | place: Sweden...
GGGGGGGGGGGGGGGGCCGGGGGGGGGGGCCCCCCCCCCCCCGGGGTTGTTGGGGGGGGGGCCCCCCGCGCACGCCCCCCCCCACGGCCCCGAGCAGGATGCCGCCAAGGGGAGTGAACCTGACGGCGGTTAGGCCGACGACGAGCAGGAGCAGGTAGCTGCCTGCGACGGCCAGGTAGGGCACGAACGACGGGCGCACCGGGCCGACCCGCCGCGGCGCGGCGAGCTCCCCGTCAGGCCTGGTGCGCAGCTGGCAGGCGAACGAGACGCACATGATGATCACCGCGAGCATCCACAGGGTGTCGACCGGGTCGCCGCCAAGGTAGGTCGAGTGCGCGGCGATGTAGTCGTAGGTGAGCTCGGCCGCGATGAAGGACAGCATGCCGACCGCGAAGATCCGCAAGGCCGTGACGCTGGAGCGGGGGGCGCCGCGCCACAGCGCCGACAAGACCCCGAACAAGAGCAGCAGGTCACTACTCGGAAAGACGAAGCTGATGAGGTCGGCCCTGTCGAAGCCACTCTTTGCCGTCAGGATCGGGCTGACCCCCACGAACCAGATGAGCACCGCCCCGCCGATGAACACCGTCCCCATGTCCAGCATGAGCCGCAACCGCTCGGGTCTCGACCGCCGGCGGGCAGGGAAGGACATGAGGCCGCTGAAGACGAACGCGTAGGTACCCAGATACATCGTGTAGGTCCAGGCCGGTATGTCGCCTTGGCGCGGCACGACCGCGTACAGGAGGCGCACCAGGTCGCCGAGCATGTAGCACAGCACACCGAAGAAGATCAGGCGCCAGGCCCGGCAGGTACGGCGGCCCAGGTCGACGCGGCGCGACACTCGAAAGGAGAGCAGCGCCGCGCATCCTTCTACCGGGAAGAACACAAGGCCGCCGATGAGTACCTGGTGCTGGGGTCCGCCCCAGCGGAACACCTGCCACAGCCCGTAGGCCGCAAGCATCGCCGCCGCGGCCGCCAGCGTACCGCCGCCCACCGGCCGCACGGCGCGCCGGACCGTGCGGGCCGCGCGGCTAGCGGCGCCGCTGGCCGGGCCGCCGTGGGCTCCGCAGGTCACCGAAGGGGCCGGCCCGTAGCCTGCCACGCTCACCCGGGGTACGAGCCTGCCCTGTTCGGCCATCCAGTCGGTGAAGGCGGCGGCCGGCATCGGCCGTCCGAGGAGGAACCCCTGGCCGATGTCGCACCCGAGGGTCCGCAGTTCGGACCGGACGGCCTCGGACTCGATTCCTTCGGCCACCACCTTGATGCCGAGCTGATGGGCGAGATCGACGGTGGTGCGGACGATCGCCGCGAAGGTCACGTTGCTTGCGATGGGCGCCACGATGGACCTGTCCAGCTTGAGCTCGCAGATGGGCCAGCCGCCGAGGCTCTCAAGCGATGCGAAGCCCGTGCCGAAGTCGTCGAGGGCGACCCGGACGCCCTCCTCGGCCAGTTGCGCGAAGAAGCTGGAACTGGCGGCCGCGGTCCCGGTATCCTCGCTGACCTCGAGCGCCAGCATCCGGCCGGGCACCTGTTCCTCGCGCAGGAGGTTCACGACTGTGGCGGGGAACGCCGGATCGGCCACGCAGCCGGGGCCGATGTTGACCGAGACCGGGACGGCCCACCCGGCGTCGGCCCAGGCCCGGTGCTGCGCGAGCGCCTGCCGCAGCATCAGGCGGGTGAACTCCGGCATCAGCCTGAGCTGCTCGGCGAGGGCGATGAACAGGGCCGGAGGCAGGATGCCGAGTTCGGGATGCTCCCACCGGGCGAGCAACTCGACCGCCACAAGCCGCCCGGTAGACAGCTCGATCTCAGGCTGGAAGTAGCCGATCACCTGCCCGTCCCGCAGCGCGTCGGGGAACTCGGCGTGCAGCCGCGCCGTCAAGTCGTCAGCCCCGAATGCCATGTCGGTGTCAGCCCCTTTGATCACACTAAGTATTTCCAATCGCACACATTGTAATCAACGGTGCATGTCGTGTGTAACCGAGAGGAGCGCACTCGATCAGGCCCGTGTTGCCTGCGCCGCGTATTCGGCCTACGGCGGCGCGTTGCCTACGCCGCGTATTCGGCCTCGCCGACGAACGCGGCCCATAGCATCGCGTATAGGCCGCCGTCGTGGGTGAGCAGCTCGTCGTGCGATCCGATCTCGGCTACCTGGCCGTGGTCGAGCACGATGATCCGGTCGGCCCGTGCGGCGGTTGTCAGCCGGTGCGCGACCACGATCGTGGTCCGCCGCGCCGTAAGCTCATCCGTAGCGGCGGTCACCGCCGCCTCTGAGGCGAGGTCCAGGGCCGCGGTTGCCTCGTCGAGCAGCAGGATGTCGGGGTCGGCGAGCTCCGCCCGCGCAAGCGCGATGAGCTGTCGCTGACCGGCGGAAAGGTTCCGCCCGCGCTCGCCCACCTCATGGTCATAGCCGCCGGGCAGCGCCGCGATCATCTCGTGCGCTCCCACGGCCCGCGCCGCCGCCTCGACCTCTTCGTCGGACGCGGACGGCCGCGCGTAGGCGATCGCCTCGGCGACGGTGCCGCTGAACAGGTACGCCTCCTGCGGCACCACGCCGAGCCGGTGCCTGAACGCGGCGAGGCCATAGGTCCGCACGTCCACGCCGTCCACGAGCACGGCGCCACCGGTCACGTCGTAGAACCGCGCGATCAGCTTGACGATCGTCGACTTGCCCGCCCCGGTCTGCCCCACCAGCGCCACGGTCTCGCCCGGCGCCACGGTGAACGACACCCCGCGGATAGCCTCGCCAGCCGCCGCTGCTTCGCCGCCCGACAGCTCGGACCCGGTCGCGTAGCCGAACCGGACATCCCGCAGCTCGATCCGGCCAGCGAAACCGTCGTCAGGCACCGGCACCGCGGACGAGGCCGGTACGTCAGGCGTCGACGTGCGCAGCCGCAGCAGGTCCTTGATCCGCTGCAGCCCGACCGCGGCCTGCTGGTAGCCATCGAATACCTGCGAGACCTGCTGGATCGGGGAGAACACCATATCGACGTAGAGCAGGTACGCGATGAGCGCGCCGACGCTGAGCGCACCCGACCGCACCTGACCGACCGCCACCACGAGCACGAGTGCGGAGGCGACAGTGGACAGCGTCTGCACGAACGGGAAGTACAGCGCGATGTACCGCTGCGCCCGCACCCGGGACTCGCGGTAGGCGGATGACCGCCCGGCGAACCTGGCGCGGTTCGTGTTCTCCCGGCGGAACGCCTGGGTGACGCGCAGCCCGGCGACGTTCTCCGCGAGGTCGGCGTTGACCACGCTGATCCGCTCCCGCGCCTCGTTGTAGGCCCGCGACGACTTCCTGCGGAACACCACGGTCGCCACGGCGAGCACGGGCACGATCGCGATCACGAGGAGCCCGAGCCGCACGTTGATCACCAGCATGGCCGCGAGCACGCCGAAGAAGGTGAGCAGCGAGCTGACCATCGTGACGAGCCCGGTCTGCAGGAACGACGAGAGCGCGTCCACGTCGCTCGTCATTCTCGTCATGATCCGGCCGTTGAGCTCGCGCTCGTAGAAGTCGAGGCCGAGCCGTTGGAGCTGCGCGAAGAGCTTGACCCGCAGGGTGTAGAGCAGCCGCTCGCCGTTGCGCCCGACGACCATGGTCTCGGCGATGTTGACCAGCCAGTCGCCGAACACGACCGCGAGCCCGATCAGCGACATCAAGAGGACAAAATGGAACGCCTTCGTCTGGACGCCGCTGTCGATGCCGCCCCGCACGAGGGCGGGCAGCGCGAGGTTGGCGGCGGCGTCGAGGCCGTCGAGCAGGAGCCCGAAGACCAGTGCGAGCGCGATCGGCCGCAGCAGCTTACGCAGCGTGAAGTGCTCGTCGCCTGCCCGCGCCGCCGTGAGCTCGACGTGCGGCTCGTCCTTGATCGGCGGCAACGCCTCGACCTTGGCGAGCAGTTCGGGGCTTGGCGGCACCGATCCGATCATGCCGTCCATGTGGCCGCCGCCGCCGCGCGCGCCACGGCCCCCGCCGACGCGGCCCGCGCGGTTAAGACCGATGCCGCCGGTCGCGGTCGCGGCGAGCGCTCGCGTCGCCGCCAGGTCTGTCGCCGAGGGTACGGAACGGTCCCGTCTCTTCGCGCGCCCGTTCCCATTGCCGTGGTCGAGGGCGCTGCCGTGGTCGAGGGCGCTGCGGTGGTCGAGGGCGCTGCGGTGGTCGAGGGCGCTGCCGTGGTCGAGGGCGCTGCCGTGGTCGGCCGCATGGCCGTGGTCTCGGGCGCTGCCGTGGTCGGCGGCGCTGACAACGCCGGCGGTCTGCGCGGCGCTTGCGGCGTTCGAGGCGGCGGGGGAGTCGGCCTGGGCGGCAGCGTTCGCGGGCACCACGCCGGGAAGCTCGCCCGCGTCGATGCCTTCCACGCCGTCACCGGGTCCGGTGATCAGCAACCGGTATAGCTCGCACCGCTGGGTCAGCTCCGCGTTGGTGCCGATGTCGGCGACCCGTCCGTCGGCGGTGAGCACGGCGATCCGGTCGGCCAGGTTGAGCGTGGATTTGCGGTGCGCGATGAGCAGCGTGGTCCGGCCGGCCATGACGCGGTGCAGGGTGGCGTGGATCTCCGCCTCGATCCGCGCATCGACGGCGGAGGTGGCGTCGTCGAGCAGCAGCAGCCGAGGATTGGTGATCAGCGCCCTGGCGAGGGCAACCCGTTGTCGTTGGCCGCCGGAGAGGGTGAGCCCCTGCTCGCCGACGACGGTGTCGTACCCGTCGGGCAGTTCGCGGATGAACTCGTCAGCCTCGGCCGCCCGTGCGGCGGCGAGGATCTGCTCCTTCGTGGCATCCGGTCGGCCATAGGCGATGTTGGCGCCGACGGAGTCAGAGAACAGGAAGGACTCCTCCATGACCATGCCGATGGCGGACCGCAGCGACTCCTCTGTAACGTCGCGGACGTCGTAGCCGCCGATCTTGACGGCGCCGCCACGAACGTCGTAGAACCGCGGGAGCAGCAGGCTGAGAGTGGACTTACCGGATCCTGACGGTCCGATGACGGCGACGGTCTCACCGGTCCTGACCTGGAGCGTCAGCCCGCGGAGCACCGGCTGGGATGGCACGTAGCCGAACCGCACATCCTCGAACGAGATGCCGTTCGCGTCGGCCGGCAGTTCGATGGCGTCGGGCTTGTCGGTGATCGTCGGCCGGGAGTCGATCACCTCGAAGACGCGGATCACGCTGGCCCGCGCCTCCTGGCCGATCGTCACCAGGCTGGTGAGCACCCGGACGGGCCCGGCGAGCTGTGCCAGGTAGGTGGAGAACGCGAGGAAGGTGCCGAGGGTGATATCGCCGCGGATCGCCAGCCAGCCGCCGAGCGCGATCACGCCGACGAGGCCGAGCGAGGGGATTCCGGTGAGCGCGGGGTTATACCTGGCGGTGAGCCTGATCATCCGGAGCCGGGAGCCGAACAGGTCCCTGCTCGCCCCCTCCATCCGGTCCATCTCCTGCTCTTCCTGGCCGAACCCCTTGACCACCCGGACGCCGCCGATCGCCTCGTCGACGATGCCGGCGACATCGCCCACGACCTGCTGCGCCTGCCAGCTCGCGGGGAAGAGCTTGACCCGGGATGCGGAGGCGATCAGCCAGAGCGCGGGGGCGACCGCGACCGCGACGAGCGAGAGCAGCGGGGAGAGCGTGATCATGATGCCCAGCGAGAAGATGAACAGGATCACGCTGCCCACGATCAGCGGCATCCACTGGAGCAGCCCCTGCGCCATGTTGATGTCGGAGATCGAGCGGCCCACGAGCTGCCCGGTGTGGATCTCGTCCTGTCGTGCACCGTCCAGGTTGGACAGCGACTCGAACAGCTCGGTCCGCATGGAGTGCTGAACGTCTAGTGCCAGCTTGCCGCCGCGGTACCGGCGCATGTAGACCCCGGCGAAGTTGGCCGCCGCGGCGATGATCAGGCCAATCGCGAGCGGCCAGACCGATTCCTTGTGCGTCACGATGACGTTGTCGATGATGTCGCGCTGCAGCAGCGGAATCGTCAGCGTCGCCGCCGTGTAGAGCAGCGCACCGGCGAGCGCGATGATGACATCCCGCTTGAACCGCCAGCAGTACGCGGCAAGCCGCCTGATCCAGCGCTCCTCGTTGGACCGCTTGGTGTCGCTCGCTTTCCGCTGCCTTCCGTCGGCCCTCAGCTGGCTGTCGCTGGCTTGCCGGGCATCGCTTGCCTTTTTGGCGTCGTTGCTCTGCTTGCCGCCGTTCTCGCTCATGCCACCCCGTCGTGAGATGTTTGTCCAGGTCATGGGTCATCTGGGTCATCTGGGTCATGGACCGAGTACCCGGCCTGAGGCCGCTCACCGTGCAAATGACGGGCTCACGGCCGAAAAGATGTAACGCCAAGCCCCGATATTTCATTTCCGGAGCTAACGACTTTCCAGCCGGCTCTCCGTTCGCCACAGTAGCCACTGCCTCGCTGGAGTTCCCGCGAATGTCAGAGGGGTTCGCTACTGTCCCTGGCATGCGGTTCCTGCACACCTCTGACTGGCATCTCGGGCGATCGCTGCACCGGGCGGACCTGCGTGACGCACAGGCGGCCTTCCTCGATCACCTGATTGAGACGGCGCGCGCCGAGCGGGTGGACGCCGTGCTTGTAGCGGGCGACATCTACGACCGCGCCATCCCGCCGGTGGACTCGGTCGAGCTCTACGAGGACGCGCTCGTACGGCTGCGCGCGGTTGGCACCCGGGTGATCCTGATCAGCGGCAACCATGATTCCGCCAGGCGGCTTGGCGTCAATAGCGAGCTTGTCGACGCGGCGGGCGTCCACCTGCGGACCCGGCCGGGCAGGCTCGCCGAGCCGGTCATCCTGCACGACGAGCACGGGCCAGTCGCCGTTTACGGCGTGCCCTACCTGGAACCAGCCGTCGGCCTTCCGGCTATCTCCCCAGCGGACCCCGCTCAGCCACACGCGGACGCGCCGGATGCGGAGGTGCCGGATGCGGAGGTGCCGCGGCAGCGCGGCCACGCGGCGGTCCTTGGTGAGGCTGTCGCCAGGATCCGCGCCGGCGCGACGGCAAGCGGCGCCACCCGCACGGTGGTCATGGTGCATGCCTGGGTGGCCGGGGGAGCGGACGACGAGGAGCGCAAGGAAGAAGCTAAGCGGCAGGCCAGTGGCTCCGAGCGGGACATCTCGATCGGCGGCATCGGATACGTGCCCGTCTCGCTGTTTGACGGTTTCAACTACGTGGCCCTCGGCCATCTGCACGGTCAGCAGACCCTGACGGAGCACGTCAGGTACAGCGGATCCCCGCTGCCGTACTCCTTCTCGGAGAAGCACCACAAGAAGGGGAGCTGGCTCGTCGAGGTGGGCATCGACGGCAAGACTCGCGCCGAACGGGTACCCGCCCCGGTCTACCGGCGGCTGACCGAGCTGAGCGGCCGCATCGACGACCTGCTCACCTTGGCCGAGCATGAGCCCCATACCGGCGATTTCGTCGGCGTCACGCTCACCGACGCGGCCCGTCCGCAGGCGGCGATGGACCGGCTCCGTCGTCGGTTCCCGCACATCCTCACGCTCGAGTTCAAGCCGGAGGGCGTGACCGCCGACCGGCGTAGTTACCGCGAAAGGGTCAAGGGCCGCGATGACCTCACGATTGCCGCCGAATTCGTCAGGCACGTCAGGAACACCGAGGCAACCCAGCCAGAACGCGAGCTGCTAGAGGCCGCGTTCGCCAGCGCCAACGACACTCGCGAGGGGGACCGCTGATGCGACCGCACCGCCTCCGCGTCCAGGCCTTCGGGGCGTTCGCAGGTACCGAGCAGGTCACCTTCGACGACCTTGATGGGCTATTTCTGCTGCACGGTGAGACCGGCGCGGGGAAGACGACGCTGCTCGACGCGATCGCGTTCGCCCTTTACGGCCGGGTACCCGGGGAGCGGGGCAACGCCAAGAGGCTCCGCTCCGACCACGCTGCTCCCGGGCTCGCCACCGAGGTGGAGCTTGAGGCGACGATCGGCGTCAGGCACCTGCGGATCACGCGCAAGCCAGAGCAGGAACGTCCCAAAAAGTCCGGCACCGGCGCCACCAAGGAACAAGCGTCGGTGCGACTCGACGAGCGCTCGGCGTCCGGCAGCTGGGAGTCGAAGTCCACCCGGGTCGCCGAGGCGGACCAGGAGATCAGGGATCTCATGGGCATGTCCGCCGACCAGTTCTTTCAGGTCGTGCTGCTACCGCAGGGCCAGTTCGCCCAGTTCCTGCACGCCAAGGCACAGGACAAGGAGGCGCTGCTGCAGAAGCTGTTCAGCACCGACCGCTTCCGGGCCGTCGAACGCTGGCTGGCCGACCGCCGCCTGACCACTGAGAAAGAAGCGGCCGCCGCCAACGATGGGCTCAACCTCCTCGTGGCCCAGGTAGCCCAGGTCGCGGAGGTCCCGGTCCCCGACTCGGACTCGGTGCTTGATCCGGCGATGGGTTCTCCCTTCCTCGCACCCTTCCCCGTGGCGGTTGGCCCTGGTTTGGTCGTCTCCTCCGGCTCGTGGCAGGCCGAGTGGGTAGCAAGCCTCGCGGCGAAGTCCGCGGCAGCGCGGGATAGCGCTGCCGCCCTGGTCACGGAGCGCAGTAAGGACCTGGAACGTGCGCTCACCGCCAAGAGCGAAGCCGAGCAGCTCGCCGACCGCCAGCGTCGCCGCCACGATGCACTCAAAAGGCAACGGGAACTGCGTGACGCGGCTCCGGAGATCACGACGCTGCGCGCCGAGGCGGACGCCGCCGCTCGCGCAGCCGAGGTGAAGGCCGATCTTGACACGGCCGACCGCGCCGCAACCTCCGCCAACAAAGCACGCGAGGCAGAAACCCGCGCGCGGGCCTTGATCCAGGGCTTGGCAGGTACAGGCCCGGCGTTGTCAGGCACAGGCCCAGCGGGGGTCGCAGGCGACGCACCAGTGGACGTGCTGCGTGCCGCCGCCGAGGAACAGCGCACCAATCTCGGCAGGCTCGACATCCTGCGCGCCGTCGCCAGGCAGGTGGCCGACGAAGACAAGAACGCGATAGACGGCCGAACCCGGGCCGCCAAGCTCGCCGCCGAGCTCACGGTGGCCGAGGCCGAGGCGGCGCACCGGGATCAAGCACGCCCACCGGCGGTGCGAGCTCGGGATGCGGCCAGTCAGGCCGCGGCCGAGTTGCCAGGAGCGCAGGCCGCGGCGGACACGGCCCGCCGCATGGCTACCGACTCCGCCGCCTTGGTCAAGGAGCGTGCGAGGCGGGATCGCCTGCATGAGGCGCACCTAGCCGCGTGGGAGAAGTCGAACGAGTCGCGCGCGGCGGCCTTGGGAGTCCGCGAGGCGCGGATCGACGGAATGCGCGCGGAGCTGGCCGCCACCATGACCGATGGCAGCCCCTGCCCGGTCTGCGGCTCCCTCGATCATCCCGATCCCGTCGAGCCCACCTTCGAACCGGTCAGCCGTGAAACAGAAGACGCGGCCAATGCGCTCGCCGACCAGGCGGCGGCCAAGGCGGACAAGGCGGGCCAGGATGTGTCCGCGGCGGAGGCGCGGATCGGCGAACTAGCGCAACGCCTCGCGCAGGCAGGCGTTGCCGCGCTGGACGGCAGCGACGGGGAGGGCTCGGCCACTTTGTTGTCGGCCGCGCTAGAGGCTGCTCCGGCGATGTTGGCCGCCGCCGCCCGGCAGGCGGACGATGACGCGAAGAGCCTCGAGGCCGACGCCGCGCGACTGGCGGCACAGGCAGCCACTCTATCCAGCCTGCAACGTGGCCTGGACGCACTCGACGAGGCCATTGCCAGGGACAAGGCCAGGTGTGTCGAGCTCACCGAGCAGCGCACCGCCGCTGAGGCTGAAGCGGAAGGAGCCGCCAAGCGCGCATCCGATCGCCGCACGGAACTCAACGCGCAGCTCGGTGACGCCGTCGACCTGGACGGCGCCATCGACGCCGCCCGTCGCCTCTCCGAGACGCTGGCCGCCGCGGCGGATGCCGCCGACGAGACGGTCCGCAGCGCGACCGAGGCCACAGCTGCTGCCGACCGCGCGTTGCGCGCCGCGACGCAGGCGGGTTTTGGCGTCCGCCCGGACACCGTTCCCGGCGAGGCCGTTCCCGGCGAGGCCGCGCCGGGCGAATTCACCGTCGCGGCGGCGAGGGTGGCGGCCAAGGACGCCGGCTGGCGGAGCAAGGCCGCCGCACGCGTCACGCGCCATGAAGCCGACACGGTAGCCGTCGCCACGCTGCTCGCAGACCCTGACCTGGCCGTCGACCTAGAACCGACCGCCCCGGTCGTCGAGACAACCGAGGCAGCCGTGGCCGCGCGCCAGGCGCACGACGCGGCGAACGCTGCCCACGCCACGGCCAAGCACACGGCCGACCAGCTCGCTCTCCTCAAGCCGAGGATCGAGGATGGGCTCGCCGCACTGGCGCCGCTCAAGGAACGCGCCGACCAGATCCGCCAGATCGCCGAGCTGGCCAATGGCAACGGCGCTAACCAGTACCGGATGACCCTGTCAAGCTTCGTGCTCGCCGCGCGCCTTGAGGAGGTCGCGGCGGCGGCGAGCGAGCGGCTGCTCACGATGACCGCGGGCCGTTTCTCCCTTGCCCATTCGGACGCGCGGAAGGGCAACGCCAAGGCGGGACTGTCCCTGCTGGCCTGCGACTCGTGGACAGGCATCGACCGCGACACGGCCACGCTCTCGGGCGGCGAGACGTTCCTCGCCAGCCTGTCCCTCGCGCTCGGCCTGGCCGATGTGGTCACCGCCGAGGCGGCAGGCACGCCGATGGAGGCGCTCTTCGTCGATGAGGGCTTCGGCACCCTGGACGAGGACACCCTAGACGAGGTGATGAACGTCCTCGATGGCCTCCGTGAGGGCGGCCGGATCGTCGGCATCGTCAGCCACGTCACCGAACTCCGCCAGCGCATCCCCTCGCGCGTCCACGTCGCCAAGGGGCGCCACGGCAGCCACGTCACCGTCACCGGCGGCTAACCCAGCCGTCACCGGCGGCGAGCCCGGCCAACTCCGGCGCTCAGCCGCTGCCGGGCACGCTCAGCGGCTCCAGAAATCGATAGCGCTGAAGGTTCGACCGCCTCTGACCGGTCGAACCTTCAGCGCTGGCTTGATCTTGATCTTGATCCTGACGCGGGAGAGTCGGACCGGTACGTTTTGGATAAGTGTGACAAACAGGGAGGCGGGCGGCTGCCGCGGCCGGGACCAGCGCCCAAGTGGCTTACGCGGTCGTTTTGTCGGGAGTTGACCTACGCGGTCGTTTTGTCGGGAGTGATCCGCAAATATAGAGTTATTGAAATGTGATATTAACCGCAGCAATCGATTTACCTGCGAATACTCGGGAAAATCTTGGTGCGGGGTCTCGTGCATGCGCGGGCCCCGGGATTACCATCAGGGCGTTGTAGATAGCGAATCCCTGACTGAACCGCCGGGGGACGGCGGACTGGGGCGTCAGGCGGCGAACAGTATGAGGGGGTTCCGCATGTCGGTTCCTGCTTTGCGGCGGATCGTCGTTGGAGTCGACGGCTCCGCCGAGTCTGCTACCGCGTTCCGCTGGGCTTGCCGTGAGGCGTCCCTGCGCGGTGCGGAGGTGCACGCGGTGCACGTGCGGGAGGCGAATTGCCACAGCCTCGCGAGCTACGCCGTGCCCGCATCGGATAGTTCAGAGGGCCCACAAGACCTCGACGGCGTCGACCCCGCGGAGCCGCAGCGATCGATCGTGCCCGACCAGTCGACGTGCCCTGGAGTCCAGATGCGGACCGAGGTCGTCGATGGCCTCGCCGCGCGTGTGCTGCTCGACCGGGCCGCCGGGGCCGACATGCTGGTACTCGGGACGGCAAGCGACACGACCGGCGCGCTCCGCTCGGCGGGGCCGGTGATCCGCGCGTGCCTGCGCCGCGCGTCTTGCCCGGTTGTCGTGATCAGCGTCGCGCAGGACCCGCTACCGCACCACGCCGCGGCCGGGAGGGTGCCTGCGGGCGCGGGCGTCTAGCTCAGATATCCGGGCAACGTAGCTGGCAACGAGACAGCTGGGCGATGCGGCGTGCGGGTAGCGATCCGCGTCAAACCGGGATCCCTGCTCGATCCCCGCGAGTGACCCGCAGGTAACCCGCGAGCGGCCCCGCGGTGGTGCGCCTGCGCGGCCGTGTCCCGCGGTGTGACCTGGGCACGGGTCACCCAGGCGAGCGTCGCGGTGCCCAGGCGTAAGGTACCAATATGGAATCATCCGCCACTGGAGCGACGGTCGTCGCGGACAACCCGGCAGCGTCGCGGTATGAGCTGCATGTCGATGGCAAGCTCGCCGGGTTCGTGGACTACCGGCGCAGTGGCGAGGTGATCAGTCTCGTCCATACCGAGGTCGAGCCTGCCTTCCAGGGCGAGCACCTAGCGACGCGCCTGGCCAGGTACAGCCTCGACGACGCGCGGAAGCGGGGGCTTGCCGTCCTCCCGTCCTGCCCCTACATCAACTCCTGGATCAAGAAGCACCTGGAGTACGCCGAGCTCGTCCCGCAGGACCGTCGCGCCAGCTTCGGGCTCGCGTGACGCAAATAGCCGCAAGAAACCGCAAGCAATGGCAAGTAATCGCTGCACGGAGTGGAGGCAACGTTGACACGGGTGTGGCTGCCTGACCCACCGGAAGCATTCGGCGGCCTGCCCGCCGGCCTCGAGGCCGACGTCTGGACCGGCGGCGACGAGCTGCCGCCGAGCGCGGACCAGGTTGAGTTCATCGTGCTGCCGTTCGGCGTGACCCCGGACACGCTGCGGAAGATCACCGCGCTGCCGAGCCTCAAGGCCGTTCAGATCCTCTCGGCCGGTGCCGACCGCATTCGCCCCTATATCCCCGGCAACATCACGCTCTACAACGCCAGGGGCGCCCACACCCCGGCCACCGCCGAGTGGGTGGTCGGCGCGATGGTCGCCCACCTGCGCAACTTCCCCAGGTTCTTCGCGGCGCAGGAGCGGCAGACGTGGGACGAAACGGTGAGCGACTCGGTCGCGGGCAAGCGCGTGCTTATCGTCGGCTACGGCTCGATCGGCGCGGCGGTGGAGCGCCGCCTGGCCGGCTGGGAGGTGACGGTCGAGCGGGTCGCGCGGCACGCCCGCGACGGCGTGCACCCCATCGACGAACTGCCGCGGCTGCTGCCTGACGCCGATGTCGTTGTCATCCTCGTCCCGGTCACGGCCGAGACGGAGCACCTGGTCAACGCCGAGTTCCTCAGGGCCATGAGGGATGGTGCCCTGCTGGTGAACGCCGCCCGCGGTGTGATCGTGGACACCGATGCGCTGCTCAAGGAGCTGGCGAGCGGACGGCTCCGTGCCGCGCTCGACGTCACGGACCCGGAGCCGCTCCCCGACGGTCACCCGCTCTGGTCCGCGCCCGGCCTGCTGATCACCCCGCACGTGGGCGGCGACGTTCACGCCTCCCGCGAACGCGCCTACGCCGTCGTCGCGGGCCAGCTCAAGCGCCTCGCCACCGGAGAACCGCTGGAGAATGCGATCGGTCCGCAGGGGTATTAAAACCGGGTAGTACCTTCCCGGCGGACGCGGCAGGCAAGTCGACGATGTGGGGCGGGGTGGCCCGCAAGCCGTAGCCGCTTAATATGGGGCCATGTGGGTTCCCAGGGAGAGCGTGTGACGGATACGGCGGAAGAACTCCGGCCGGTGATCGTAACTGTGGACGACGACCCGTCCGTTTCCCGCGCCGTGGCGCGGGACCTGCGCAGAAGATACGGCGGTGGCAATCGGATCGTGCGCGCCGAGTCGGGCGCCGATGCCCTCGACGCGCTGAAGCAGATGAAGCTGCGCGGCGAGCAGGTCGCGGTCATCCTCGCGGACTACCGGATGCCGGCGATGAACGGCATCGAGTTCCTCGAGCGGGCGATGGACGTGTACCCGTACGCCAAGCGGGTGCTGCTGACCGCGTACGCGGACACGAACGCCGCGATCGACGCGATCAACATCGTTGACCTCGATTACTACCTGCTCAAGCCGTGGGATCCGCCGGAGGAGAAGCTCTACCCGCCGGTCGACGAGCTGCTCAAGGCGTGGCGGCGGGACGACAGGAAGCCGGTCCGGGTGGCCAAGGTGATCGGCCACCGCTGGTCGGCCCCGTCCTCCGATCTGCGCGACTTCCTGGCCCGCAACCAGGTGCCGTACCGCTGGTACTCCACCGACGAACCGGAGGGCCAGCGGCTGCTCGACGCGGCCGGCGCGGACGGGCGGGATCTCCCTGTGCTCATCACCGTCGACGGCGAGCCCCTCATCGCGCCGTCGCACGTCGAGGTCGCCGCGCGGGTAGGCCTGGCGACCACGCCGGAGCGGGACTTCTACGATCTGGTGGTGATCGGCGGCGGGCCCGCGGGTCTCGGCTCCGCCGTCTACGGCGCCTCGGAGGGGTTGCGCACCCTGCTTGTGGAGAAGTTCGCCACCGGCGGTCAGGCCGGGCAGAGCTCGCGGATCGAGAACTACCTCGGCTTCCCCGACGGGATCTCCGGCGGCCAGCTCACCGATCGAGCGCGGCGGCAGGCGATCAAGTTCGGCGCCGAGCTGCTGACCACCAGCGAGGCGAGCAGCCTGGAGGTGAACGGCTCGGCCCGGACGGTGCGGCTCGCCGACGGCGGCGCGATCGACGCCAAGGCGGTCATTCTCGCGACCGGGGTTTCCTACCGTCAGCTTGGCGCGCCTGGCTGCCAGGAGAAGACCGGCGCCGGCGTCTACTATGGCGCGGCGCTTAGCGAGGCCGACGGGTGCAGGGACCAGGACGTATACGTGATCGGCGGCGCGAACTCGGCCGGGCAGGCCGCCGTCTACCTCGCGCGGTTCGCCAAGTCGGTGACGATGCTTGTCCGCGCCAGATCGCTCGAGCAGTCGATGTCGTACTACCTCGTACAGCAGATCGCGGGCATCGACAAGATAACGGTGCGGGTGTGCACCGAGGTGGCCGAGGCGTGCGGTGACGGTCATCTGGAGCAGCTCACGCTGCGGGACCTGAACACCGGGGCCACCGAGACGGTGGACGCGCAGCAGCTGTTCGTCTTCATTGGCGCGGCGCCGCGGACCGGCTGGCTTGACGGCGTGGTGGCACGCGACGAGCGCGGGTTCGTCCTGGCGGGCCTCGACCTAACCGAGGACCAGTTGGCGGAATGGCCACTGGACCGTCCGCCGTTCCACCTGGAGACGAGCGTTCCCGGTATTTTCGCGGTCGGGGATGTGCGCGCCGAGTCCGCCAAGCGGGTCGCGTCCGCCGTCGGAGAGGGAGCCATGGCCGTTATGTTCGTGCACCGTTACCTGGAGCCGCTGTGACCACGCCCGTCGCGCCCCGCGAGGTCTGCACCGAGTGCGACCCCGCCGAGCTGCGCACGCTGTTCCTGTTCGAGAAGCTCGACGACGAGCAGCTGGACAGGCTCTGCCGCGAGGGCCACGTGGAGACCATCGAACCCGGTTTCGTCTACACAGAAGGCGAGCCCGCGGATTGTCTTTACGTCCTGATCGAGGGCACCGTGGCCATGTCGCGCAAGGTCGGCGAGGACAGCGTCGAGGTCAACAGGACAAGCCAGCGCGGCGTGTACGGCGGCGCGTACCAGGCCTACCTGGGCGATCGCGTGCCGCAGGTCTACCAGAACTCGCTGCGGGCCGTCGAGCCGTCCCGGTTCTACGTCCTCGGCGCGGAGTGTTTCGCGCAGATCATGGACGAGTGGTTCCCGATGGCCGTGCACCTGCTCGAGGGGCTGTTCTTCGGCGGCAAGGCGACCCGCGAGGCGCTCGGCCAGCGGGAGCGGCTGCTGGCCCTCGGGTCGCTGACGGCGGGGCTGACGCACGAGCTCAACAACCCCGCCGCGGCCGCGGTGCGGGCGACGGCGAGCCTGCGCGAGCGGGTCGCGGGGATGCGCGGCAAGCTGCGCGTTCTTGCCGGCGGCAAGTACGAGCGCGCTGCCTTTGAATCCCTCATCGAGCTGCAGCAGCGCGCGGCGGAAAAGGTCTCGAAGGCGCCGAAGCTGAGCCCCATGCAGGCGTCCGACGCCGAGGATGAGCTCAGCGACTGGCTGGAGGCCCACGGGATCTCCGACGGCTGGCAGCTCTCTCCGGTGTTCGTCCAGGCGGGCTTCGATGTCGCCTGGCTCGACCAGGCGCGGGAGACCGTCGGCGACGGCATGCTCGAATCCGCGCTGCGCTGGCTGAACTATACGGTCGAGACCGAACTGCTGATGAACGAGATCGAGGACGCGACGACCCGGGTCTCCACTCTGGTCGGCGCCGCGAAGCAGTACTCGCAGCTGGACCGCGCGCCCTTCGGCGTGGTGGACGTCCATGACCTGCTTGACAGCACGCTGCTGATGTTCTCCGGCAAGATCGGCCACGGCGTCAAGATCGTTAAGGACTACGACCGGTCGCTGCCGCACATTCCGGCCTACGCCGCCGAGCTGAATCAGGTCTGGACGAACCTGATCGACAACGCGGTGTCGGCGATGGGCGGGACGGGTACCCTCACCGTGCGCACGGCACGGGACGAAGACTCCGTGCTCGTCGAGTTCGGCGACACAGGACCCGGCATCCCCGCGGAGATCAGGGAGCGGATCTTCGAGCCGTTCTTCACCACCAAGCCGGTCGGCGAGGGAACCGGTCTCGGTCTGGACATCTCGTGGCGCATCGTCGTGAACAAGCACCACGGGGACCTGCGGGTGGAGTCCAGGCCGGGTGACACCAAGTTCCAGGTGCGGCTCCCGATCGAGCAGGGACAGCCTGAGCAGCCCGCGTAGCCGAGCAGGAGGAACGATCATGACCGAAATCCCTGGCGTTGACCCCTTGGTGCCGCCAAGCGGTACCGGCTGCGTCGAGTGCGAGGCCGCGGGCGGCTGGTGGCTGCACCTGCGCCGCTGTACCCAGTGCGGCCACATCGGCTGCTGCGACACCTCGCCCTCCCAGCACGCGACCAGGCACTCCAAGGAAACAGGCCACCCGGTGATCCGCAGCTTCGAGCCGGGTGAGCGGTGGTTCTGGTCCTTCCCCCACGAGGATTTCTACGAGGAGGGCCCCGTCCTGGCCGGCCCGGAGAGCCACCCAGCGGAGCAGACGGTACCCGGACCGGCCGACCGGGTGCCCGCCGACTGGCGGAGCAAGCTCAACTCGTGAGCGTCATCTCCCGCGGTTTCTCCGGCCGCAGACGTCCCAATGACGGCAAGCTGCCCCCCGGTCAGTACGAGACGAGAGACTTCCCGGTGCTCTCGGCCGGCCCGACCCCCCGGATCAAGGACGGCAGCTGGCAGTTCACGATCACCACGGAGACCGGCGACAAGCAGCGCTGGGACTGGGCGCAGTTCGCCGCGCTGCCCGCGGAGAAAATCACCAAGGACATCCACTGCGTCACCAAGTGGTCCAAGTTCGATACCAACTGGCGCGGCGTCTCGCTCGACACCCTGCTCGACGGCATCACCACGGACGTCGGCTACGTGATGGCGAAGTCGTACGGCGGCTACACCACGAACCTGCCGCTGCCCGACCTGCGCGGCGGCAAGGCCTGGATCGCCTATGAGTATGACGGGGCGCCGCTGCGCCCCGAGCACGGTGGTCCGGCCCGGCTGCTCGTTCCGCATCTCTACTTCTGGAAGTCCGCCAAATGGGTCAACGGCCTTGACCTGATGACAGCGGACGACCAGGGCTTCTGGGAGCAGCTCGGCTACCACGACTACGGAGACCCGTGGCGCGAGCAGCGGTACCAGGGCGACTGAACTGGCTGGTCGCCACCCTGACCGAAGCCAAGGACGAGACGGCGACCGCCCGCACCCTCGTGCTCGACGTGCCCGGCTGGCCCGGCCACCTGGCCGGACAGCACGTCGACATCAGGCTCACGGCCGAGGACGGCTATATGGCCGA
>Ga0302314_10008896_pt1 | contig 17814 bp, 14 predicted proteins | sample III_Palsa_N2_3_FD_200533 | JGI IMG/M metagenome (GOLD analysis project Ga0302314, IMG submission 200533) | Peat permafrost microbial communities from Stordalen Mire near Abisko, Sweden - III_Palsa_N2_3 | ecosystem: Environmental > Terrestrial > Soil > Palsa > Peat permafrost | place: Sweden...
GATAGGCGTCGGCGCTCTTCTTGGCGGCGGCGCGCTCGGCCTCGGTGCGGGCCAGGACGTCGGCGGGCTTGGGCGCCGCGGCAGACTGGGCTTCCGTGCGAGTGGATAGTGAATTGTCGGCCTTCGCAGCCGCGGGCGCGAGATCGCTCTGGAACGAGATGCCGAACGGCGTGCGGTTGGCCTCTAGCGCGTCCTCGGCCGAGGCCAACTGAACCCGGGTGTCGGCCAGCCCGCGCGCCTTGTCCCACGCCGCCATCAGCTTGGCCTTGTAGGGCGCCGCCTCGGAGGGGGTCTGCGAATGGTAGTGGGCGCCGGCCTGGCCCCAATTATTGTCCGTGGCCTGCAGATCCTTGAGGAAGCGCCCGGCATAAGCGACGTTCGTCCGCGGCTCGAAGGCCTCGTCCAGATTGGCGAAAGCGTCGGGATGAGCGAGCAGGTTCACCTGCATGCAGCCGACGTCGATATTGCGCACGCCGCGCGCCTGCAGCTTCTTGACTTCGTCGATGGCGGCCTGCTTGGTCGGCAGAAAACGTCCTTCGCCCTCGGCCATTACCGTCCAGGGCCAGGCAAGAGTTGCCCGGTGTTCGGCGTCCCAGCGGCCGGATTCGACCAGCGAGATGGCGTGCAGCAGGCGGTCGGGAATGGCTTGCGCCTTCTCCTGACGGGCGGTTTCCTGGCCGCAAGCCAAGCTATCCATGCCATTAAACGCCGGGTCGGCGAGCGCCAGCGCGGGTTTGGCGGCGCACAGCATCGCCAGTAGGGCGGCGATGAGGGCAGTCTTGGGTTGGCGGAACAGGGTCATTCTCATATCCACGTCAGAAATTACGCGGAGAGAGCAATGCGAGAACCGTGCCAGTCCAGGCATGCAATGAATGCATAGCCACCATGAGATATACTGAAAACGTTGCTAATCAACGGTTTGCATACAGGCTGGGGCATTTCTGTGACCGTTAACGTTCGGAAGGGTCCTTTTTTCCTTGCGTTGCAGCAAAAAGAAACCTACCTTGTGCACTGCAGCAAATCGAAAGTCTCTGACAATCATTTGCTGTCTTTCTTGGACGTTTCCTCCCTAAACTCAGGCCGGCAGTTCTCTGCCGGCTTTTTTTTGTCCATTTTCAGCGGCTTGAGCAGAGGGTGGTGTTGTGCGCGCCGCTCGTTTATCCTGATTGGGACTGTGTTTGTCAATTCAGGATGGGTGCGTTCATGGATTTCAGCCGACGCCAGTGTCTCCAGCTCGCCACCAGCGGCCTTGCCCTGGTCTCCGCCTCCGCTTCGTCGGCGGAAAAGAGCGCCGCCCCCGCCGGTGCATACAAGGAAGCGATCGAGGCGCTGAAGCGGTATGTCGAGCATCACCTGAAGGCCTACAGCCTGCCCGGCATCACCATCGCCTTGGCTGACGGCGCGGGTTTCTCCACCACCCTGGCGATGGGCTGGTCCAATGTCGAGCACAAGGTTCCGGTCACGCCGGGCCAGTATTTTCAGATCGGCTCGATCAGCAAGTCCCTGGCTTCGCTGGCGCTGCTGAAGCTGGTCGATGAGGGGCGCCTGTCGCTCGACGACGAACTCTCTAAACATCTGCCGGAAATCCGCGTCAAGGATGGCAAGCCCTTCACCATCCGCCATATGCTGACCCATTCCTCCGGCCTGCCGGCCGACGCGCCGCTCGGACCGCGCGGCGGGGATGGCGAGTTCTGGCAGGGCTTCGCGCCCGGCACCCAATTCTCCTACAGCAATATCGCCTATCAGATGATCGGACTGATCGTCTCCAAGCTGCGTGGCAAGCCCTATGGCGAGGCGCTGGTCGAGGATGTGCTGAAGCCGCTCGGCATGGGTGAGGCGTTCCCCGCCATCCGTCCCGCCGACCGCGAGCATTACGCCCAGAGCTATGCGCCTTTCCATCCGGACCGTCCCTATGCGCGCGGCGACCGTCTGGCGCTGGGGCCCGATTTCACCTTTGCCCCGGCGTCGGGCTGTGTCGCCGCGACGTCCGGGATCATGGCGGTCTATCTGAAGTGGCTGATCGACTCCGCGGCCGGCAAGGGTGTCGCCCTGCTGAAGCCGGAGACTCGCAAGCTGTTCTCCACCCCGGTGATCGAGGCGGCCGAGTTCGGGGAGGGGGCGCGTTACGCGCTGGGCCTGGCGGTGCTGCCGCTCGAGGATAGGCCGGTGCTCTATCACACCGGCGGCATGCTCTCTTTCAGCTCGTCGGTGATGGTCGACGAGGCGGCCGGTGTCGGCGCCTTCGCCAGCGTCAATGCCCGCGCCGAGGACAGCTACCGCCCGCGCGCAGTCACCGCTTACGCCATTCGTTTGATGCGCGCGGTGCGCGAGGGCAAGAAGCTGCCGGAGCCCAAGGAGATTCCGTCGGCGACCAAGACCGACGATGCCACGTCGCTGGCGGGCGTCTATCGCTCGGCCAAGGGCGAGACGGTCGAGCTGGCGCCGGCGGGCGACGGCCTGGCGTTGCGGACCGGCGGCGCCGTGCTGACGCTGCAGAACGGGGGCGAGGGGAACTTCACCGTGGTCGGGCCGGCCGGCGAGACTTCGGGCCTGCATCTCGACATCGTCCAGGGCAAGGTCCGCACCCTGGGCTGGCGTTCGACGCTCTACAACGCCAACGGCACCGCGCCGGCAGAGATCCCCGAGGCGCTGAAGCGCTGCGCCGGCCTCTATGATGGCGGCAATCCGTGGGTTGGCATGATGGAGGTGGTGGCGCGGCCCGACGGGCTGTGGCTGGGCGGCACGACGCCGCTGGTTCCGCTGGCGGACGGCTCGTTCCGCGTCGGCACCGATGCGTGGAGTCCCGAGCGGGCGCGGTTCGATCTGGAGATCGACGGACGGCCGCAGCGCTTGACTTTCTCGGGGGCTGACTTGTTGCGTGTGTGAGCGAATTTTCCACGGCGCAATGGTGGATTCGCCCCTGGCGGAAGCCGCCGCAATCAGAGTATGGTGACTGAGGGGAAGCCAGCTTCGGCGGAAAATGTCGTGGGAGATCTGATGTCGGTTATGTCGTCCGCTCAGACGGTTCTGATCATCGATGATACGCCGGACAATATTGATGTCATCGCCGGTATCCTGCGGTCCGCTTATCGTCTGAAGGCCGCCTTGAATGGCGAGCGGGGCCTGTTGATCGCCAAGGCCAAGCCGGCGCCCGACATCATCCTGCTCGACGTAATGATGCCCGACATGGACGGCTACGAAGTGCTGCGTCAGTTGCAGGCCGATCCCGCCACCCGCTCGATTCCCGTCATCATCATCTCGGCCCTGTCCGAGCAGGAGGACGAATATAAGGGGCTCGAGCTGGGCGCGGTCGATTACATCACCAAGCCGGTGGCGCCCAAGATCGTCGAGGCGCGCATCCGCACCCATCTCGCCTTGCACCGCCAGAGCATCGAGCTCGAGAAGAAGGTGCAGGAGCGCACCGAGGAACTGCACCGCACGCGCCTCGAAATCATTCGCCGCCTGGGCCGAGCCGCCGAATTCCGCGACAACGAGACCGGCTTCCACGTCATCCGCATGAGCCATCATGCCCGCCTGATCGCCCTGGCCGCCAATTGCGGCGAGGAATGGGCCGATCTGCTCTTTAACGCCGCCCCCATGCACGATGTCGGCAAGATCGGTATTCCCGACCATATCCTGCTCAAGCCCGGCAAGCTCGATGGCGAGGAGTGGGAGGTCATGAAGAGCCATAGCCAGATCGGCGCGGAGATCATCGGTTCCGACCAGTCCGAGCTGATGCGCATGTCGCACGCCATTGCCATGAGCCATCACGAGAAGTGGGACGGGTCGGGCTATCCCGCCGGCCAGCATGGCGAGGAAATTCCGCTGGCGGCCCGCATCGTCGCCATCGCTGACGTGTTCGACGCCCTGACCTCCGAGCGCCCCTACAAGAAGGCCTGGTCGGTCGAGGAGGCTTTCCGCTTCATCAAGGATCAGAGCGGCAGCCATTTCGACCCCAAGCTGGTCAAGGTATTCGAGGATGTGTTGCCGGAAATGCTGAAGATCATGGCGATGTATCGCGACGGTCCGGAGCCCTATCGTCAGATTGACGAATAGGGAGGCGCGCCGCACACTTCTGTTACATCGTAACAGAGGAAATTCCATGAAATCCTTAGTCCGGGTGGTTCCCGCCGCCGCCGTACTCGCCTTGGCCTGCTTCGGGGCCGGTGCCTCCGCCGACAGCTCCTCCGATATCACCAAAGGCCTCGCCGCCATCAAGGCCGACGATCTGCATCAAGTGATCGAGACTCTGTCCTCCGACGATTTCGAAGGGCGCGAACCGGGCAGTCATGGCGAAACGCTGGCCGTCGACTACATCACCGAGCAATTCAAGCAGGCCGGGCTGGCGCCGGGCAATCCCAATGGCACCTATATCCAGAACGTGCCGCTGACGGGCCATCGCTCGCACCCCGAGGCCAGCATCGGCGGTCAGGCGATGGTCTCGCCGGACGATTTCGTCGCCTGGTCCTATGACCGCCAGAAGGAAGTGACGGTCAAGGAGTCCGAGTTGGTGTTCGTCGGCTATGGCGTGGTGGCTCCCGAATATAATTGGGACGATTACAAGGGCGCCGACCTCAGGGGCAAGACCTTGGTCATGCTGATCAACGATCCGCCGATCCCTGACCCGACCGATCCGTCGAAGCTCGACGATAAGATGTTCAAGGGCAAGGCGATGACCTATTACGGCCGCTGGACCTACAAATATGAGGTCGCCCGCAAGATGGGCGCCGCCGGCGCATTGATCATCCATGAGACCGGGCCGGCCGCTTACCCCTATTCCGTGGTGGTCAATTCGAACAGCCACGAGAATTTCCAGATCCACGCAGAGGGTTCGAACGAGCATTTCCCGTCCGTTGCCGGCTGGATGGCCGAGGCCAAGGCGCGCAGCCTGCTGCAGGCGTCGGGCTATACGCTCGACGATCTCAAGAAGCAGGCCTTGAGCAAGGATTTCCGCCCGATCGACCTCAAGCAGACCATCTCCTTCGACATCAAGAAGGATATGCGCGACGTCGAATCGCGCAATGTGGTCGGCAAGATCGCCGGCTCGGACCCGAAGCTGAAGGACGAGGTGCTGGTGTTCTCGGCGCATTGGGATCATCTGGGCTGGGATCCGACTCTTCCCGGCACCAAGCATGATCAGGTCTATCACGGCGCGCTCGACAACGCGTCGGGCATCTCCGGGCTGGTGGCGCTGGCCAAGGCCTTCAAGGCGCTGCCCACTCCCCCTAGGCGCACCATCCTGTTCGTCGCCACGACGGCCGAGGAGAAGGGCCTGCTGGGCGCCCAATATTACGCCGCCCATCCGCTCTATCCGCTGAAGAAGACGGTGGCCGACATCAATATCGACGGCCTCAATATCATCGGCAAGACCCGTGACATCGAGATCGTCGGCAGCGGCAACACCACGCTGGAGGACGATCTGGCCAAGGCCGCCGCCGCCGAGGGCCGCGTCACCCACCCGGACAGCCACCCTGAACATGGCGGTTTCTACCGCGCCGATCAGCTGGAGTTCGCCCGTGTCGGCGTGCCGGTGCTCTATACCGAGAATGGCGAGGAAGGCATCGACGATCCGGCCGGCTACAAGGCCAAGGTCGAGGCCTATATCGCCAAGCGCTACCACAATCCGCTCGACCAGATCACGCCGGACTGGAACTTCGACGCGGCGGTCGACGATGTCGGCCTGCTGTTCCGCGTCGGTTACGACGTGGCGGAAGGCAAGGTTACGCCGCACTGGAAGGATGGCTCGGAGTTCAAGGCCATCCGCGACAAGATGATGAGCGGGAAGTAAGGTCCGCTTAGGCGGAAACCGGCAGCTGGGTGGCGTCGACGTCGCAGTCCTGCAGCGTCACGCCATCCCAGTGGCAATCGACGAAACTCGCGGCCGAGAGGTCGCATCCCTTGAATTCGGACCCCGACAGGTCGCAGCGCAGGAAGCGGGCGCCATAGAGGCTGGCCGCGTTGAAGCGCAGCAACCGTAATGTGCAATCGACGAACAGGGCTTCGCTGAGATCGGCCGGCATCTCCGAGCCCTCGGCGAAACGGCAATCGCGCAAGTAAGCCCCGGCCAGGCTCGGCACGGCGCTGACATCGAGATCCAGCGTTTCCAGCGTGGTCACCGACAGATCGCCGGCTTGGGCGAGGTGGGACTGCAACTGCTCGTGGCTGCGAATAAGGAACATGGTAACCCTGACGCGATTTGGGCGCGGACAATAGGATTTATCATTTAGCAAGGGAAGCGGAATTATCCAGCCTGACATAATAATTTCATCGTCAGGAATAAATAATTCTAATTCATCAATTGTTCTTGTCGGCCATCAGCGGTGTCTGACCGGCATTGGCAGCGTTGTCATATTTCTGTAGCGCTTCTTTGATGTGAGAGCCATTGCAGCTTTCTTGCGTTACGATAGCGGTAACTCGGCGATCTATTTCGTCATAATGGTTGGCCATGACCTTTTCGATATGGTCTTGGGTCAGGTCGGAGGCCAGCGTCTTGAGCACGAGCGTGGCCTGCTCGGTCACCAAGCGGTATTGGCGCTGGAAGGAAGCCTGGGTGAGGGCGTCGGCGTGGCCACATTTGGCCGCCACCGAACGGGCGATCATGAATTGATCGAGGGTGGTCAGGATCGTGTCATGCCGGGGCGGATCGGCCAGGGCCGGGGCGACCGACAGAGACAATCCAATAAAGGCGGCCACGTAACGAACCATAATCCCTCTCTTTTCTCTTTAGAAAAGTTATAGCGAGGGATCGGTGTTGGCGTTGTGCGCGACCGCACAGTGTGGAAATTGCGCGGGACCGCGCGGGCAGAAAGTCAGGCCTTCTTTCCGCGCAGCGCCTTGGACACCACCATGCGCAGCCAGGCCGCGCGCGACAGGCCCAGGGCGGCGGCGCGCTTGTCCATCTCGGCCAGTTGGTCGTCCTCGAAGCGGATCAGTACCGCCTCCTTGTCCTTGCGCTTGGCTTTCTCGGCTTTCTCCGCCTTGTGCTTGCCCTTGGACTTCTTCTCGTCCTTGCTCTTGCCCTTCTTCTTGGCGGGCTTGGCTTCCCCGGCCGCAGGTTCCGGCACGAGAGCGGGAGCGGCTGGGACCGGAGCTTCGGCGGGAACGGGCTGGTGATGGGCGTCCTCGATGAAGCTCTCGGGCGTCTTGCGGCGGCGGGGAGCCAGGGGCGCCGCGGTCGGGGCGACGGGGCGGGGCGGGCGGCGGGTGATGGTCATGGTCTTCCTCTCAGCCTAACTTAACCAGGCGATCGGCCAGGCGGATCAGCTCGTCACAAGCTTTCTTGTCGGCCGGGCTGGCTTCCAGCACCGACAGGCCGATGGCGTTGGCATTGGGAAAGGCCTTGCGGCGGACCAGCGGCGAATCGAGATAGGCGATCTCGGGGTGCTCGGTCAGGCTGACCGCGGCGGCGACGTTGTCGGGGCCCGAGGAATCGGCGCAATTGAGCAGGGCGAAGGCGCGTAAGCTTTCGTTGAAACTCTTCGCCTCGCCGATCAGCGAGGCCACCTTGTCGAGCGTCCAGACGTCGAAGCTGCGGGGCTGGAACGGCACCAGGGCGATGTCGGCCACGGTCAGCGCCGCGCGCAATGCCTGGGTGTCGCGCCCGCCGGTGTCGATGAAGACGTCGTCGAATTTGGATTTCAGCTTCTGCACCTGGGTGCGCACGGCGTTGCCGGCCAGCTGGATGGCGGAATAGCCGGTTTGCCCCAGGCGTTCGGCGCGCAAGGCGGAGAAGTCGGAAGCGGTGCCCTGCTCATCGGCATCGACCAGCAGGACGTCGCGTTTGGCGCGGACGACGCGCTCGACGGCGAGATTGACGGTCAGCGTGGTCTTGCCCACGCCGCCTTTGGTTTGAACAATGGCAACGATCATGGCTCTCGGCGGTTCCGAATATGGATCTTGACGACGATCCTAATCCTCAAGCGATGTCATTTCAATATCGGTTAGATATCGAAACGATATCGCTTTTAGACCAAATCGATCTCCAGCCGCGCCACGGCGGCGGCGGGAATCCGCACGGTTAGCATGCCCTGGCGAAGATCGACGGCAAGGTCGGCCGGATGCACGACATCGACCTGGGTAAAGTCGTTGTGGGCATGGATGTCACCACCGCCTAGAACCCGCCCCAAAACAGCGGAGATGCGCGCCGTTCCCGCCGATTTCACCGCGATCTGCGTCTCGATCGACGCGGTTGACGAGGGATTGGTCAGGGTCAGCGTGATCTTTCCGTCCCGTCGCGAAGCCGATCCGGCCAATCCGGTCAGGCCGGGCGCCGCTTCTGGCGCCTCGCAGCGCAGTCCGAGTGATTGCCCGCCCTGATGCGCCCGATAGAGATCGAACACATGGAAGACCGGCGTGACGGCGAACTTGTCCTCGTGGGCGAAGAACAGGGCGTTGAGGCAATTGATCAATTGGGCGCAATTGGCCATCGCCACCTTGTCGGCATGGCGGTTGAAGATATCGAGCGTCATCGCCGTCAGCAGCGCGTCGCGCAGGGTCGATTGCTGGCCGAGCAGATGCGAGGGATCGAGTTCGCTGCCCGGCCTCCACCAGCCGCCATATTCGTCGACCACCAGCCGGATCGAGCGGTTTGGGTCGTAGCGGCCGAGAATGTCCCATTGATGCTCGATGATGGTTTCGGTCAGCAGCGCGCGGCGCAGTGTTTCCGACCACTCGTCGGCGCCGAACGCCAGGGCGTCGCCCTTGGCTCCCTGACCGAGATCGTCGACATAGTGATGCACGCTCCATCCGGTCATTGGCGGGGAATAGCTGGTCTTGCGCTTCATCGCCTCGAAGAAGCGTTCGGTCCAGTCGGAATCGTCACCGCCCGGGCCGGCCCCGATCAGATCCAGTTTGCGGCCATAGAGCGGCACATAGGAGGTGAAGCGGCGGAATTCCTGGGCATATTCCTCGGCGGAGAAATTGCCGCCGCAGCCCCAGCTCTCGTTGCCGATGCCCCAATGGCGGACGTCGTAAGGCGTGGCCGAGCCGTTGGCGGCGCGGCGCTTGGCCAAGTCGGTCGTGCCGGCCGGGGCGTTGCAATACTCGACCCATTCGCTGAAGGACTGCGCCGGCAGGCTGCGCAGATTGGCGGCGAGGTAGGGCGCCGCGCCGGAGAGGCGGCAGAAGCGCATGAATTCGTCGGTGCCGAAGGCGTTCGATTCCGGGCGATCCTCCCAGAAGCCGGTGTGGGTGGGGCGGTTCTTGCGCGCACCGATTCCGTCGTGCCAATCATAGGAATCGGCGAAACAACCGCCCGGCCAGCGGATCACCGGCGCGCCGATGCGGCGCAGGCCGTCGAGCAGGGCCTTTCTGATGCCCCGCTCGTTTGGGATTTTGGAGTTTTCTCCGACCCACACCCCATCATAGATCAGCCCGCCGAGATGCTCGGTAAAATGGCCATAGATCTCGGGGGCGATGGTGCCGACCGGCTCGTCGAGCAGGACCTCGACCTTGGCTCCGGCATCTGCACTCCAGGCGGGCCGCCAGGCAAGGCAAGCAATCGCGCCGGCGCTGGCGGAGGCAAGGAAGTGTCTACGGCTTTGCAAGGGAGTATCTGTAAATAAAAAACGCGATCTCATGCTGCATTTTCCATTTGTGATACCGGTACCTTAGTTTATAACGGCTGAAGCGTCCATACTGATAAAAAGGCCTCTCCAGGGGCCGCCAGCGCGAGGAAACGATGAAGATTCTGCACGGAATGGGCATTGCCCTGACTCTTGCCGTCTGCGCGTTGCAGGCCGGATCCGCCGACGAAGCTCCGCTCTACAAGAATTCCGCCGCACCGGTTTCAGCGCGAATCGACGATCTGATGAAGCGCATGACGCTGGAGGAGAAGGTCGCCCAGATCGAGGCGGTGTGGCAGGGCAAAGTCGAATTCTTCGACGACAAGACCCAGTTCGATCCAGCCAAGGCGGCCAAGGTTTATCCCAATGGCATCGGCCAGGTGACTCGCCCCGGTGATCGCCGTGGCGCGGTTTCGCCCCGTGTGGCGCCTTGGCGCGATGTGGGCGAGACGGTGGCGCTGGTCAATGCGATCCAACACTGGGCAATCGAGAGGACCCGCCTCGGCATCCCGGTGCTGTTCCATGAGGAAGGGCTGCATGGCTATGCCGGCATCGCCACCACCATGTTCCCTCAGGCGATAGCCCAGGCCAGCACCTGGGATCCGGTCCTGGTGCGTAAGGTGGACGGCGTCGTTGCCCGCGAGATTCGCGCCCGCGGCGTGAGTCTGGTTCTCTCGCCGGTGGTCGATGTGGCGCGCGATCCGCGCTGGGGCCGCATCGAGGAGACCTTCGGCGAGGATCCCTATCTGGTCGGCGAGCTGGGCGTCGCCGCCGTGCAGGGTCTGCAGGGCGAAGCCCTGCCCCTGGCCGACGGCAAGGTGTTCGCCACGCTGAAGCACATGACCGGTCACGGCCAGCCCGAAAGCGGCACCAATGTCGGGCCCGCGGTGGTCTCGCCGCGCACTCTGCGCGACGTGTTCCTGCCGCCCTTCGAACAGGTGGTGAAGCGCACCAACATCAGTGCCGTGATGGCGTCCTACAACGAGATCGACGGCATTCCCTCGCACGCCAATACTTGGCTGCTGACGGATCTGCTGCGCGGCGAGTGGGGCTACAAGGGCGCGGTGGTCAGCGATTATTCCGGCATCGACCAGCTGGCGACGCTGCATCATGTCGAGCCTGACTTTAAAAGCGCCGGCATCCGCGCGCTGAAGGCCGGCGTGGATATGGATCTGCCCGACGGTGAATCCTTCCGCTTCCTGCCCGAAGCGCTGAAAGAGGGCAAAGTCACTGAAGCCCAGATCGACCGCGCTGTCCGTCACGTCCTGGACCTGAAATTCGAAGCCGGCCTGTTCGAGCATCCCTTCGCCGATGCCGCCGCCGCCGAGGCGTTGACCGGCAATGAAGACGCCCGCGCCGTGGCGCTGGACGCGGCCCGCGAAGCCCCCGTTCTGCTGAAGAATGATGGTGTTCTGCCGTTCGACGCCGCCAAGATCAAGACCCTGGCGGTGATCGGCCCCAATGCCGGGGTGACCCGCCTGGGTGGCTATTCGGGTTATCCGCGCCAGACTGTCAGCGTGCTCGACGGTCTGCGCGCCAAGCTCGGCACCAAGGTTAAGCTGGTGAACGCCGAGGGTGTTCGCATCACCGACAGCGACGATTGGTGGAGCGACGAGGTCAAGCTGGCCGATCCCGCCAAGAATGCCGAGCTGATCAAGCAGGCGGTCAAGGCCGCGCAGAGCGCCGATCATATCCTGCTGGTCCTGGGCGACACCGAGCAGACCAGCCGCGAAGGCTGGGATCCCAAGCATCTCGGCGACCGCACCTCGCTCGATCTGGTCGGGCAGCAGAACGATCTGGCCCGCGCCATCTTCGCGCTGAAGAAGCCCACGGTGGTGCTGCTGCTCAACGGCCGTCCGCCATCGGTCGTCGAGATCGCCGAGAAGACCAATGCCCTGATCGAGGGCTGGTATCTCGGCCAGGAGGGCGGCACGGCGGTGGCTGATATCCTGTTCGGGGATGTGAACCCGTCGGGCAAGCTGCCGGTCACGCTGCCGCGCTCGGTCGGGCAACTGCCGATGTTCTATAACAAGAAACCCTCGGCGCGGCGCGGCTATCTGTTCGACACCACCGATCCGCTCTATCCGTTCGGTTACGGCCTCAGCTACACCAAGTTCGAGCTGGGCGCGCCGACCCTGTCCGCCGCCACGATCAAGCCGGGTGGCACCACCACTGTGTCGGTCGAGGTCAAGAATGCCGGGGCGCGGGCCGGCGATGAGGTGGTGCAGCTCTATATCCACCAGCCGATCGCCTCGGCGACGCGGCCGATCAAGGAGCTGCGCGGCTTCCAGCGCGTTTCGCTGCAGCCGGGCGAAAGCCGCACGGTTACGTTCAACATCACTCCGGAATCGCTACGGTATTGGAACGCCGAGATGAAGCGTGTGGTCGAGCCGGGCGCGTTCGAGATCATGACCGGCGACAATTCGGTCGATCTCAAGAAAGCCCTCCTCACGGTGCAGGAGTGAGCCATGAAGCGCCTGCTGCTGCTCGCCTCTCTGCTGACGCCGGCCCTGGCGTCGGCGGAAAGCCTAAAGGACGCGTTCGCCCATGATTTTCTGATCGGGGCAGCGCTCAACCAAAGTCAGTTCGAGGGGAGGGACGAAAAGGCCGACGCCATCGTGCGGAGCCAGTTCGATACGATTTCCCCGGAAAACAATATGAAATGGGGCCCGATCCATCCCAAGCCGGGTCAGTACGAATTCTCCCACGCCGACGCCTATGTGGCGTTCGGCGAGGCGAATCACATGGTGATCATCGGTCATAATCTGGTCTGGCATCAGAACACGCCGGCCTGGGTGTTCCAAGACGATGAGGGCAAGCCATTGACCCGCGAGGCGTTGCTGGAGCGGCTGCACGACCATATCCACACGGTGGTCGGGCGCTATAAGGGCCGCATCAAGGGCTGGGACGTGGTCAACGAGGCCATCGCAATGGACGGCTCGATGCGCGATAGCCCGTGGTACCGCATCATCGGCCCGGATTATGTGGAAAAGGCCTTCCAATACGCCCATGAGGCCGATCCCGCCGCCGAGCTCTATTACAATGATTATTCACTGGAAGTGCCGGCCAAGCGCAAAGGGGCGGTGGCCCTGATCAAGCGGCTGCAGGTGGCCGGCGTGCCGATCACGGCGGTGGGGCTGCAAAGCCATGACCGCCTGGACTGGCCGAAGCTGGAGGAGGCCGATGCCACCATCCGCGACTTCGCAGGCCTGGGGGTCAAGGTCAATATCACCGAACTCGACATCGACGTGCTGCCGTCCACCGCCAAGTCGGATACCGAGCTGGTGCAGACCGACAAGAACGACGCCAAGCTCGATCCCTATCGCGACGGCCTGCCCGAGTCGGTCCAGCAGGAACTGGCCAGGCGCTATGCCGATCTGTTCAGGATCTATCTCAAATATCCCGGCACTATCGGCCGGGTGACCTTCTGGAACGTTACCGACGCGGAATCCTGGTTGAACCATTTCCCGGTCAAGGGGCGCACCAACTATCCCACTCTGTTCAACCGGGACGGCAAGCCGAAGCCGGCCTATGACGCCGTGATCAAGGTAGGGGAAGCAGCAAAATGAAACGCATCCTGGTATTGCTGCTGGCGCTCGGGCTGTCGGACAAGGCCTTGGCGCTGGGTCAGGACAGTTTCGTCTCGAGGGCGCCGCAGGCGGGCGCTTTTCCGCTGGCGGGGGCCGAGATCAAGGTCGATGCCGCCGATTGGCCGGGTGTCGCGCGCGCGGCGGGCGACCTGCGCGCGGACCTCGCCGCCGTGCTCGGCAAGGCTTCGGCGCCGGGCCGCGCCATCCTGGTCGGCACGCTGGGCAAAAGTCCGGCCATCGACAAGCTGGCGGCCGAGGGCAAGATCGACGTGTCCGGCGTGCGCGGCCAGTGGGAAGCCTATGACATCGAGACCGTCGGCGACACGCTGGTGATCGCAGGCTCCGACAAGCGCGGCACGATCTACGGCTTGTACGAAATCTCCGAGCAGATCGGCGTGTCGCCCTGGACCTGGTGGGCCGACGTGCCGGTCGATCACAAGGACGCGCTCTATGTCGCCGCCGGCCGCCATTACGGCAAGCCGCCAGCGGTGAAATATCGCGGCATCTTCCTCAATGACGAGGCGCCGGCGCTGAGCGGCTGGGCCAAGGAGCGCTACGGCACGCTCAATCATGAGTTCTATGAGAAGGTGTTCGAGCTTATCCTGCGCCTGCGCGGCAATTTCCTGTGGCCGGCCATGTGGGGCAACGCCTTCAACGAGGATGATCCGCTCAATCCCAAGATCGCCGACGAGTACGGCATCGTCATGAGCACCTCGCACCATGAGCCGATGCTGAGGGCCCAGCAGGAATGGAAGCGCCATGGCGAGGGCCCTTGGAACTACGCCACCAATGGCGAGGTTCTGCGGAATTTCTGGACCGAGGGTATCCGCCGCAACAAGGATTACGAGAGCATCGTCACGATCGGCATGCGTGGCGATGGCGACATGCCGATGACGGCTAGCGAGCAAAGTGCCGACACGGCGTTGCTGGAGAAGGTTGTCGCCGACCAGCGGACGATCCTGGCCCGCGAAGCGCCGAAGCTTCCGCAGGTCTGGGCGCTCTACAAGGAGGTCCAGCTCTATTACGAGAAGGGCATGCGCGTGCCCGACGACGTGACCCTGCTGTGGAGCGACGACAATTGGGGCGACATACGCCGCCTGCCGACGCCGGAAGAGCGCAACCGTCCGGGCGGGGCGGGGATCTATTACCATTTCGACTATGTCGGCGATCCGCGGAACTATAAATGGATCAACACCAACCAGATCTCCAAGGTCGACGAGCAGATGACCCTGGCCTGGCGCTATGGCGCCGACCGCATCTGGATCGTCAATGTCGGCGACCTGAAGCCGATGGAATTTCCCACCGAATTCTTCCTGACCATGGCGCGCGATCCTGAGCGCTGGACGCCCGACACGCTGGCTGAGTTCACCAGGGATTGGGCCGCGCGTGAATTCGGCCCGGATCACGCCAAGGAGATCGCCGACCTGGTCACTCGCCGCGACCAGCTGGTGGCGCGCCGTAAGCCGGAATTGCTGGCCCCCGATACTTTCAGCGTCACGGCCTATCGCGAGGCGGACCGCGTGGTGGCCGAGTATGACGCGCTGGAGCAGGCGGCGGATCGGATCGGCAAGCTGCTGCCGGCCGAGCGCCAGGACGCCTATTTCGAACTGGTGCTGCATCCGCTGAAAGCCGCCGCGATCGTGACGAAGCTCTATGTCGCGGTCGGCAAGAATCATCTTTACGCCGATCAGGGCCGCGCTTCGACGAATCGGTACGCCGTCGAGGCCCGTGCGCTGTTCGACGCGGATAGAGCGCTGAGCGACCGCTACAATCACCAACTGGTCGGCGGGAAATGGGACCATATGATGGACCAGACCCATATCAGCTATACTGGCTGGCAGCAGCCGGACCGCGACGTCTTGCCCGAGGTGCGCGAGGTCACGCTGAAGGATGTCGCCAGGATGGGCGTGTCCGCCGAGCCGGGCGATTATTCGGTCTATGACGACACGCACCGCTTCATCGATGTCTTCGCCAAGGGCCGCGAGGGCTTCGACGCCGTGCTGCGTCCGAGCGCGCCCTGGATCCGCCTCGATGCGGCGGCGGGCCAGGTCGAGACCGAGCGGCGCTTCGACGTGTCGATCGATTGGGCGAAGCTGCCGGCCGGTGAAAGCCGGGGCGAGATCCGCATCGAAGGCGCCGGCGGAACCGAGACCGTGCCGGTGCGCGCCATCAAGCCGGCGGAGCTGGCCAAGGATTCCGTCGCCGGTTTCGTCGAAAGCAATGGATATGTCTCGATCGAGGCGGAGCATTATTCGGCCAAGACCGACGCGTCCGACGCCGCCTGGCGGAGTCTGCCCGACTATGGCCGGACCCTGTCGGGCGTGGAGCCCTATCCGGTGATGGCCGCCAGCCGCCAGCCGGGAGCCGGCTCGCCGCATCTGGAATACCGCATGTTCCTGTTCTCGCCGCGGGAGGTGAAGGTTCAGGTGATCTGCGGGCCGACCCTCGATTTCGTCCCGGGGCGGGGGCTGCGCTACGCGGTCTCGTTCGACGACGAGGCTCCGCAGATCGTCGATATCGACGCCGACCGCGGTCGTCAGGCGTGGGAGAGGTCGGTCAGTGACAATGCGCGGGTCGGGTTGTCGCGTCACAAGCTGTCTGGCACCGGCTACCATACCCTGAAGATCTGGATGGTGGATCCCGGCCTGCCGCTCGAAAAGCTGGTGGTCGATCTGGGCGGGCTGCAGCCGAGCTATCTCGGCCCGCCGGAGAGTTTCCGGGGAGTTGGCCGATGATTTCCATTGCCTATGACGAATTCAGCGCCGAGATCCTGCCCCATATCGGCGGCGGACTGGCCTATTTCCGCCATCGCGGCGTGGATCTGTTGCGGCCTGCCGGGGCCGAGGCACTGGGTAACGCCGATCCGTTCGGCATCGCCTGTTTTCCGATGGTGCCTTTCGTCGGACGTATCCGCGAGGGCCGTTTTGGCGATGTGACGCTGGCGCCCAATCATCCGGTTTCGGCCTATCCGCTGCATGGCCATGGCTGGAAGACCAATTGGGAGATCGCCGGGCATCAGGCCGACAGCTGCTGGCTGAGCTATCGCCATCCGAGCGGCGACTGGCCCTGGTCCTATGCCGCCACGCAGCTCTACCGCCTGTCGGAATGCGGCCTGACCATGCTGCTGAGAGTGCGCAATCTGTCGGACCGGCCGATGCCGGTCGGGCTGGGGCAACATCCCTATTTTCCTCGGCGGGAAGGTGTTCGCATCGAGACGGGGATTTCCGAGGTGCTGTGGCCGTCGGACGATCTGGTGGCCGACGAGACGCGGCCGGTGCCCCGTGAATGGGGCTTCGATCCGGTGCACAAGGTCGGATCGGTCGATCTCGACCATGGCTTCGCCGGCTGGCGGGGCGCGGCCGAGATTGTCTGGGATGATCAGCCGGTGCGATTGCGTGTCACCGCTTCGGCCAATGGCCGTTTCCTGCAGATCTATGCGCCGCCCGGCGCCGATTTCTTTTGCCTCGAGCCGATGAGCAGTATGCCCGACGCCGTCAATTGGAAAGGCGCCGCCGAGGAGAGCGGGCTGTGCCTGCTCGGCCCGGGTGCCGCCGCCGCTTTGGAATGCCAGTTCAGCATCAGGTGACATCCCATGGGATGTCGTGTCGTTGACATGTGTGTTAGGGTGTGGTGGATAATAGCTCCTCATGAAGCGGATTGTCCTCGATACCAATATCTTCGTCGCGGGACTTCGCAGTCGTAACGGAGCGTCGTTTGCGCTGCTTCGTTTGATCGCATTGCGGCAGGTCAAGCCATTGGTCTCGACCGCGTTATTTCTGGAATATGAAGCCGTCCTGAAACGGCCCGAACAACTCGCGATACATGGTTTTTCGGTAACGGAGATCGATCGGATGATGGGCGAGTTCGCGGCCTTATGCGAACCAGTCGACGTCCATTTTCTGTGGCGGCCGCAATTGGCCGACATTCAGGACGAAATGGTGCTCGAGGCGGCGATCAACGGTCGGGCGGATGCGTTGGTGACTCACAATCTGCGTGATTTCGCTCCTGCTGCCAGATTCGGAATGCCGGTTCTAACGCCGGCGGCCTTCCTCGAAGGAACGAAATGATGAGTAAAGCAACTTATCCGTTGAAGCTCCCTGCCTCCATCAAGGAGGCGGCGGCGCGTCTTGCAAAGGCAGATGGTGTTTCTCTCAACCAATGGATCGCGGCCGCGGTTGCCCAGAAGGTTGGCGCAGTAGAAACCGCTGCGGAATTTCTGTCATGGAGGGCCGAGGGAGCAACCGGGGAGGGCTTCTCGGTCATTTTAGACAAAGTGTCCGCCAGCGCGCCGGAGCCGGGCGACGAATTGCCGGCCCACTTGCGATGACGGGAGGGAGCTAAGTCTCGATGAGGCATGCTCATCGAGACTTGCTCAGAGCAATGGTTAAGCGATCTTCTGGCCGGTGCTGGCCCAGTCGGCCGCGAAGGTGTCGAGGCCGGACTTGGTCAGCGGATGCTCGATCAGCTTCAGGAACAGGGCCGGCGGAATGGTGATGGCCTGGATGCCGGCCATGGCGCACTGCTTGACGTGCAGGGGCGTGCGGACCGAGGCGCCCAGGATGTTGGTCTTGGCGTCGATGGCCATATAGGCCTCGACGATGTCGTGGATCAGATCCATGCCGTCGGAGACCTGGTCGTCGAGGCGACCGATGAAGGGCGAC
>Ga0302314_10008898_pt1 | contig 17812 bp, 13 predicted proteins | sample III_Palsa_N2_3_FD_200533 | JGI IMG/M metagenome (GOLD analysis project Ga0302314, IMG submission 200533) | Peat permafrost microbial communities from Stordalen Mire near Abisko, Sweden - III_Palsa_N2_3 | ecosystem: Environmental > Terrestrial > Soil > Palsa > Peat permafrost | place: Sweden...
GGCGGGCCGGACGATCGGAATCGTGCCCGGATTCAGATTCGGCGTGGCCCCGTCGTTCCTCCAAGTGCCGAACGCCGCGAGCATCTTCGCCTGCAGATCGTGCGGCTCGAGATCGCCGACGATCGTTACGAGCGTGAGATCCGGCCGGACGTAGGTACGCGCGTACGCGCGCAAATCGGCAATCGTGATGCGCTCGACGGATGCCTGGGTCGGCTCGCGCAACGAAGGATCGTTTGGGCCGAAGAGCAAGCGATCGAAGTCAGCCTCGGCGCGGTAATCCGGATCCTCGTCGCGTTGCCCGATCGCCGCGAGCGTCTGCTTGCGCACGTACGCGACGTCGACCGGGCGGAATGCCGGATGCTGCAACGCGTCGGCGAGCAGGTCGATGAGGCGGCCTGCGTCCTGCGCGCGTCCGTGCGCATCGAAGCTGAGCCCGACATCCATGCTCGCGCCGAGATCGTCGAGAATGTTGCGGCGTTCGCGCGACCCGATCGCCTGCGTGCCGTCATCGAGCAGGGTCGAAACCATCGCACCCAGCCCCTCCTTGCCCGGTGGATCGAAACGCTCGGACGTTTGCGCCGTCCCCTCGATGAACACGGTTGGATTCGCGTTCGCCTCCTGCACGAGCACGCGCAGGCCGTTTGGGAGCACGAACGAGAGCGGCTCGACGCGCGGCTCGAGTGCGACCGGCGTTGCCATCAGGTCGCGCACGAAGCGCGCTTCGAAGATCCGGCCTTCGGGCGCGCGCCGGCTGAAATCGTCCGTAACGCTCGTTACCGGCGGCCCCGGCGTTTCAACCGTCTTACCTTTCGCCGGTGACAGCACGCCCGTGACCGCCGGCGCACCGAAAAATTTGCGGACCGCGAGCGACACTTGCGCGGGCGTCGCTCCGGCGACGCGCTCGTCGTCGAGCGCCGGGCTCGGCGCGCCTTCGACCGCGGTTGCGTAGCCGACGCGATCGCCGAAGCCCGAGATCGAATCGCGCGCGTAGATGCCGCGCCGCGAGATCGCGATCTTCGCGACGCGGACGAGGTCGTCCGGGAAACCCGAATCCTGCGCCGCCTTCATGACGTCGACGAACGCGCCGCTCACGAGCGCGCTCGAGTGGCCCGGCGCCGGCACGAGGAACACGTGATATAAACCGGTCCCGATGTTCTGATCGAGCTGCGTCGAGTATCCCAAGGTGTAGCCGCTCGTCACGAGCGCCTTGTAGAAATCCGAGCGGCGATTGTTGACGATCGCGTCGACGATTTGGTACGCGGCGCTATCGGGGTCGAGCGATCCCGGCGCCGGAAACGCCAAGTCGACGACCTCGTACGGAAAGTCTCCCGCGACCTCGACGTGCTTGCCGGATGCGTAGAATGGTGTCACCGCCGTCCGGCCCGGGAGATCGCTCTTGGGAATCGCGCCGAAGACCGCGCGCGCGAGGTGCAAGACGTCGCCGCTTTGGATGTCACCGCTAACGACGAGCGTCGCGTTGTTCGGCTGGTACCAGTCCTGATAATACGAACGCAGGTCGCCGCTTTGAGCGCGCGCGACGTCGGCCCGTTCGCCGAGTGGCGAGAGCGCACAAACGGGAGCGCGCGTCGCAGCCCGGCAGACCTCGCGATAGAGACGCGTGAGCGGCTGGCTCGTGTCGGCCTGCTCCTCGCCGAGCAGCGCGCGCTTCTCGCGGGCCCAATCGGGATCGGTGATGGCCAGGTGCTGCATGCGGTCGGCCTCGATCCGAAGCGCGACTTCGAGTTTGTCGGCCGGTAAGACGAGGCGATAGACGGTGTAGTCGTTCGCCGTCGTGACGCTCGACTTGGCGCCGAGATGTGCGACGACGTCGTCGAGCCCGGCCGATGAAAGCGACGGTGTTCCGGCATACATCATGTGCGCGAGGGCGTGAGCGAGGCCCGTCTTCCCGGGCCGCTCGTCGCTCGCACCGAAGCGATACCAGAGCGCGGTCGCAACGACCGGCGCGGCGTGATCCTCGACGACGACGACGCGCATCGCATTGTCGAGCGTTTCCGAAGCGATCGTTACCGGTGACGCATCGGTTTGCGCGCGCAATGGCCCGGAGGGGGCCAGCGACGCGCAATACGCCAGCGCCACGCAGAGGACCGGGAGCTTCAAGCCGGCGGTTCGATGCCGAGCGCCGCTTCGGCGACGCGGTTCAGCACGCTGCGGGGCACGAGGCCGATCAATTCGGTGCGGGCTACGGCGACCCCGGCTTGCGCGGCGAGCGTGCGCACGAGCCCGACGACGCGATGCAGCGGCGTCGCCGAGAGATCGGTGAGATTGCACGATACCTGCACCCGCCCGTCAGCCTGCGCGATCCCAAGCGCGCGCAAGGTCCGCAAACCGCCGCCGCGTTCGCGAATCGTGCGCGCGATCGCTCGCGCGACGCCGATATCGTCGCTGGCGAGGACGACGTTGAACGCGACGAGCGGCCCGCGCGCGCCGACCGCAATCGCACCCGCGCTCGGATGCGCCGCGACGTCCCCGATGTCGGGTGGTCCACCGCGATGCCCACGCTCGACGAGTCCTTCGAACTCGCCGGCACGAACGTCGGCGAGCAAACGGCGCCGCTCGTTCTGCGCCGCGCTGCCGTACAGGACCGACGGGACGCCAAGTTCCGCCCAGATCTCGCGCGCGGTCGCGGTCGCAAGCGCAACGGCATCGGTCATCGTCGCGGCTCCGAACGGGATGAAGGGCAGCACGTCGAGCGCGCCGATGCGCGGATGGGCGCCTTTATGCGTCCGCAAATTGATGCGTTCGGTCGTTACCCGCGCCAAAGCCAGCGCCGCAGCCCGCACGCGGTCGCCCGTGCCGAAGAACGTGAAGACGCTGCGATGGTGGGCGGGGTCCTGCGTGCGGTGCGCGAGCACGACGCCCGCGCCCTCGATCGCTCGCGCACATGCATCAAGCACCGCCGCATCGCGACCTTCGGAGACATTGGGGACGCATTCGAAGATACGCTCAGCCAAGGGTTGCTGCGATCGCGCCCGCGACGTCGCGCACGACGATCAGGTTTTCGCCCTCGGAGCGGCCCGGCGCCGGCGGCGCGACGATCGTCGTGTATCCGAGTTTGCGCGCCTCGCCGATGCGCCGGGCGCGCTGCGAGACGGCGCGCACCTCACCCGAGAGCCCGAGCTCGCCGAACGCGACCGTCCCCGCGGGCAGCGCCACGCCGCGGTGCGCCGACGCGATCGCAAGCGCAATCCCAAGATCTGCGGCCGGCTCGTCGATGCGCAAGCCGCCCGCGACCGATGCATAGACGTCGGAGGTCCCCAGATGCAGGCCCGCGCGCCGCTCGAGAACGGCCAAGATCATCGCAAGCCGAGCGCGGTCGAGATTGGCCGCGAGCCGCTGCGGCGTGCCGTAACTCGTCTCACCGACGAGCGCCTGAATTTCGACGAGCACCGGCCGCGAGCCGACGATGCTCGCGACGACGCACGAGCCGCTGCGGCTCGTCGCCGGACCCGCACCGAGGAAAAGTTCCGAAGGGTTGCCGACCTCGTGCAGGCCGCCCTCGTCCATGCGGAACACGCAGATCTCGTCGGCGCTCCCGAAGCGGTTCTTGTGCGCGCGGACGATGCGGTATTCGGAGCCGTTCTCGCCTTCGAAGTAGAGCACGGTATCGACGAGATGTTCGAGCAGCCGGGGGCCCGCGATCGCGCCGTCTTTGGTCACGTGGCCGACGATGAACGTCGCGCAGTGGGTGCGCTTGGCGAAGTCCATGAGGGCGATCGCGCACTCGCGCACCTGGGCGACGCTGCCGGCACTCGATTCGACTTCCGGGAGCGCCATCGTTTGAATCGAGTCGACGACGAGCGCGCGCGGTGTGACCCCGGCGAGTGCGTCCAGCACGGTGCGCAGGTTCGTTTCGGCAAACAAGAGCAAGTCGTCGCTTGCGCCCAACCGCTCCGCGCGCAACTTGGTCTGGGCCGCGGATTCTTCACCGCAAATGTACACGACCGGTCCGCTCTCGGACGCGAGGCCCGCTGCGAGCTGCAGCAAGAGCGTCGACTTCCCCGCGCCGGGCGGTCCCCCGACCAACACCAGGCTCCCGGGCACGATTCCCCCACCGAGCAGCACGTCGAATTCGCCGATCCCGCTCGGGATCCGCGTAACGGGGCCGCTCGAGACATCGCCGAGCCGAACCGGCCCGCTCCGATCGCCCGGTGCGGTCCGCGACGAGCCGATGGTCGCGCTTTTGCTCTTGGTCGAGACGGCCGGAGCCTCAACGAACGTGTTCCACGCCTCGCACGCGGGGCAGCGGCCAAGCCAGCGCATCGACTCGTGGCCGCACCCCGAACAGAAGAACGCCGTCCGGATCTTGGCTACGGCACGAACAACCCGGCACCGACGTATTCGGCGAGATGCGTCTGACTGCCCGGAGCCGCAGCGCCGGCCTTGACGCCATCGCCGATGACGCCGAGGTCGATGAAGGCTTGATGGTTGTCCCAGGGCGCGTACATGACGCCGGTTTGATAGCGGATCACGTGGTACGTGAACGTGTAGACGATCGTCTGATTGGTCGTGCGATTGAAGACCGTGAACTTCCCCTCGAGATCCGGGTAGTAGTAGAGCGAAGCGTAGTAGGCAAAGGTCTTCTCGAAATCGGGAAGCTTCTCGAAGCCCACGCCCACGCCGTTGACGACCGGGTAGTTGAGGGCCGCGCTCTTGCCGAGATAATCGACGGCGATGTAAATCCGGGGCCATGCGACGCGGAAGCCGATGCGGCCGTCGGTGTCGGTGTCGGCGAGATTGCGCGCCGGCCGGTAGGTTTGCCCCGTGTGGCCGATGTTCGTGATGCAGCCGGTGACGACGGCGCAGTCACCCGGCGGTCCCGCGAAGTGGGTGTAGGCCCAATTAGTAATTTGGGCTTCGAACATGAACGGCAGATTGTCGACGTAGAACTCCGTGCCGGAACGCACGGTAAAAGATGGACGGCCGGACTTGCCCGAAGTGGCCTCGTTATAAATGGTAGGCGCGATCAGATAATCGCCGATGACGAAGCTTTCACGCTGCGCGCCGAACGGCTTCGAGAGGGCGGGACCCGGACTCGCTGCCGGCGCGGCGACGAGGGCAGACGCAGCCGGAGCGGGCGACGGGGTCGCTTGCGCCCAAACGATCTGCGGCGTTACGGCCAAGGTGAGCGCAAAAGCCAGCGAAGCCATTGCGGTACGAAGTCGATCCACGAACACAAGCCTCCGGCCGTCTGTGTCAGGTAGGCAATTGCTGCGGTCTACGCCACGGAGCGCCCATTCTCCTGAAGACGGGCCGGCGCTGCGGCGCGGGACCCCCGATAAGCTCCCCGCAGGGCGCGGCCCTCGAGGCGCGAACGGCGGGTTCCGGCATGAGCGGCTTCGCGCACGTGGCGATCGACGGGCCCGCGGGAAGCGGAAAGACGACGGTCGCGCGAGCGCTCGCGCGGCGCACGGGCACGCTCTATCTCGATACGGGGGCGATGTACCGTGCGGTCGCGCTGCTCGTGCTGCGCGCTGGGGCGGACGCCGCGAGCGAAGCGGCCGTCGTCGCGCTCGCGCGCGCGCGCCCGGTACGAGTCGAACTCGATCAGTCGTCGCCGCTCGGCTTTCGCATCTCTGCCGGCGACCAGCAGCTGGGTGACGAGCTGTATCAGAACGACGTCAGCCGGCTCGCCTCGGTCATCGCCGCTCACCCGGGCGTTCGCGAGCTTATGGTCGAGCGCCAGCGCGCGATTGCGCGCTCGGGGCCGATCGTCATGGCCGGCCGCGACATCGGTACGGTCGTGCTTCCCGACGCGCCGGTCAAGGTTTTCCTCACCGCCTCACTCGCCGAACGGGTCGCTCGGCGTCGTGCCGATCTCGCGGAGCGCGGGACCGCCGTCGACACAGCGGCGCTTTGCGCCGAGCTCGAAGAGCGCGACCGGCTCGACGCAAGCCGCGCGGTCGCACCGCTTCGCCCGGCGCCCGATGCCCATACGATCGACTCGAGCGGGCTGACGGTCGCCGAGGTCGTCGAGCGCATCGTCGCCCTGATGGAAGCCGGCGCCGCGACGTGATCCCGTGGTTTTACAGCGTTTCCCGGATTGTCGTGCGCGCGATCCTGCAGCTTTGGAACGGCTTGCGCGTCATCGACGCGCAGAACGTGCCGCCCCAAGGTCCGGTCATCCTGGCCTGCAACCACATCGCGTACCTCGACCCGCCGGCGCTGGGCTGCGGGCTTCCGCGCCCGGTCCTCTACATGGCGAAAACCGAGCTGTTCCGGATTCCGGTCTTCGGAGCTCTGATCCGGGCCCTCGGTGCCTTTCCGATCGACCGGTCGCGCGGCGACGTCGGGGCGATTAAGCAAGCGGCCGCGCTCTTGCGCGGCGGCGCCGTCCTGGGTATCTTCCCGGAAGGGACGCGCAACAAGGACGGCAAGGGCAAGCCGCAACTGGGCATCGCGCTCCTTGCCTCCCGCACCGGGGCCACGGTCGTTCCGGCCTACGTGTCGGGAACGTCGCAGGCAAAGCACCGCGCAAAGGTTACTGTCGTCTATGGCGAGCCGATACGATTTGAGCCGGGCCGGCAAGCGAGACGCGAGGACTTGGCGAAGTGGACAGACGAGCTCATGGGCCGGATTTTCGCGCTGCGGGAGAAGATCGTTGGTAATTAGGAAGGCAAAGACGCAAGGATTCTGCTTCGGCGTTGCCATCACGCTCAAGAAAGCCGAAGAGACCGTCGCGGCCCGGGGCAGCGGGAACGTCACGACCTTGGGTCACATCGTCCACAACCCGCAGATGGTGCAGTCGCTCGAGGACAAGGGCTTGGTCAACGCCCAGTCCGTGGACGACGTCGAGGCGGGGACGCTGTTCGTCCGCGCCCACGGCCTGCCGGTTGAAGTCTTCGAGAAGGCAAACGCCAAGGGCCTGACGATCGTCGATGCCACTTGCCCGATGGTGACGAAGATTCACGTCCAGGCCGAAAAACTGCGAGCCGACGGCTATAAGATCGTCGTCGTCGGGGATCCGAACCACCCTGAGGTCAAGGGAACGCTCTCGCACGTCCCGGGCGCCTGGTGCATTCAGTCGCCGGACGACATCGACGCGCTGCCGCGCGCGAGCCGGGTCGGCGTCGTCGTGCAATCGACGTGGTCGGGCCACGGCTTTACCGAGATCGTTCGCAAACTCAGTTCGAAATACTATGAGGTTCGCGCGGTCAACACGATCTGCACCGACACGCATAACCGTCAGTCCGAAGCGGAAGAACTCGCGGAGCAGGTCGAAGTGATGGTCGTGGTCGGCGGGAAGGCGTCCGCGAACACCAAGCACCTCGCCGATCTTGCGGCGACGAAGGGTGCGCGCTCCTATCACATCGAGGGCCCAAGCGAACTCGAGCCGCAGTGGTTTGAGGGCGTGCAAGTAGCGGGTCTCATGTCGGGCGCATCGACGCCGGGGTGGCTCGTCGACCAGGTCGAAGCCCGTATGGAGGCCATCAGCCGTCGAGTTAGTTAGCGTCATCGAGGCGCACCTGGCACGAACGCTCGAACGTCACCGCGGGCCGTCTCCGATCTATGAGATGATCCGCTACCACTTCGGCTACGACGCACCGGGAGCGATGAAGTCGGGGAAGCGCCTGCGTCCACAGTTGCTCCTGCGAACCGCCCTCGCCGAGGGCGGCCGGCTTGAATGCGCGCTCGACGCGGCCGTCGCGATCGAGATCCTCCATAACTACTCGCTCGTGCACGACGACATCGAAGACGGCGACGAGTTGCGCCACGGCCAGACGACGATTTGGGCGCGTTATGGGGTCGCACAGGGAATTAATGCGGGTGATGCGCTCTGCGCGATCAGTTACTTGACGCTGCTCCACGAGGAAGCCGTCGTGCCTCCCAACCGCGTCGTCGAGATGCTCGGCGTGCTGCACGAAGCGAACCTCTTGATGTGCGAAGGCCAAAGCCTCGACATCAGCTTCGAAACGAGTCCGACCGTCGAGATGGCCGAATACCTCGAGATGATCGCCGGAAAGACGGGTGCCTTGTTCGCCGCGTCGTGCGAACTCGGGGCGCTGGCAGCCGGAGCAGAACCGGCGCGCGCGCGCGCCTACTCGAGTCTCGGGCGCGCGTACGGACTCGCGTTTCAGATTCGCGACGACGTGCTCGGCACGTGGGGCTCGAGCGACGTCACGGGCAAGCCGAGCGGCGCCGACATCGCGCGGCGCAAGTGGAGTTTCCCCGTCGTCTGGGCACTCGACACGCCGCCCTCGGCCGACCGCGAGATCGTCGCCCGGGCGTACGCGCGTAAAGCTCGCCTCGACGCGGACGGGGTTGCCGCGGTAATCGCTGCGCTCGACCGGCTCGGCGCCCGTGGGGCGGCCGACGACGCCCACGATCGCGCCCTCGACGATGCCGACCGGATCGCCGGCCTTGCCTCGATCGACGTCAACCGTTCGATCCGCGATTTCCTCGCCCAAGGAGCCCGCCGCGTTGCGTAGCGCCGTCCGGCCGAAGGCAACGACGCCGAAACCCGCGGACGAACTGCAACGCGTGTTCTGGCCGCGGATCTCCGCGACCAACTTGGCGCTTGCGGGACTCTTTTTGCTCGGCTTCCTCGTGCGGTTGCTGTTGATTAACGCCGACGGTTTCCGCAACGACGTCTCGACCTTCGAGAGCTGGTCGCTCACCTTGGCCGAACATCCGCTGCGCGACTTCTTCGCGAAAGCCGGGTTCGCCGATTATCCGCCCGGCTATTTTTTCGTCCTGTGGATCGTCGGGCATCTCTACAAGCTGCTCGTCCCGAGCGATCCCACGTACGGGATTCTGAAGATCTTCGTCAAGATGCCCGGCATCATCATGGACCTTGTCGATGCGGGCCTGATCTACGCGATCGTGCGGCGCTTTGCACCGGTCGCGTGGGCCTTCGCCGCGGCCGCATTGTTCACGTTCAACCCGGCGACGATCTTCATTTCGGCGTACTGGGGCCAGGTCGATTCGGTCGCCGGCGGGATCGCGCTGCTCTCGCTCCTCTTGATGATCGACTCCGACGGCCGCACGGGCCGCGCGGCGAGCCTGTCGATTATCGGGGCGTGGCTGCTGCTTGCGTATTCGATTCTGATCAAGCCCCCGGCGATCGTACTCGTCCCGCTCTACTTCGCGTATATTTTCGCAAGCGACGACCGGGAGGTTCGCGTGCGCCGGGCGATCGCGACGTGGGGCGGGGTCCTCGGTGGGCTCGTGCTCGCGTATCTCGCCGCATTCTGTTTCGTTCCGAGCGCCAACCCGATCACGCTGGCAAGCTGGCTCGTCGGCCGGTATGCGTACGCCTCGGGTGTCTACGCGTACAACTCGGTCAACGCGTTCAACCTGTACGTTATCGGTCCGGGGACCCATTTTTGGAACTCGGACAGCATCCCGATTCCGAATATCAGTGGCGTGGGTTTACCGATGTACGTCTGGGGAATCGGGCTCGCCGTCGCCGCGACGCTGCTCGTAATCTCGCGTTACGTGCAGCGCCGCGACGCCATCGCGCTCCTGGAAGCGGCGATGATCCTCTCGCTTGGGTACTTCGTGCTCTCGACGCGGATGCACGAACGCTACATCTTCAACGCGGTGCTGCTCGCGACCCCACTGATCTTTTATCGCAAGCGCTACCTCTACGCCGCGATCGCGCTGTCGCTCACGCTGCTCGCCAATCTCTTCTACTCGCTCGACTACCTCTACGTCATGGACGCCCGGGTAGCGGGCGTCGATCCGACCGACCTCATGCCGCTGATCAGCCGGCCGGCGGCGCTGCTCAACGTCGTAACGTTCTTCTATCTCGGCTACGTGTATCTCGGCTCGGGCGAAGATGCGCTGGAAGGATTCGACCTCGGCGCCGCGCTTGGGCGGGTCGGCACGCAGGTTCGCGAGTGGTTCTCACCGGTCGAGGGCACGGCGTGGATGACCTTGCGCGATTGGCAGATCGCGGGCTTCCTTACCGTCTCGTCGTTCGTCCTGACCTTCGTCGACTACGCCTGGCCGAGCGAAAAGATCTTCGACGAGATCTACTACGCACGCGCGGGTGAAGAATATCTGGGGCACAAGGAGATCTTCGAGTTTACGCACCCGCCGCTGACCAAACTCTGGATCACCCTCTCGATGATCCTCTTCGGCGGTCTTCATGGCGCGGGCGACACGTCGACCGGCTGGCGCTTCCTGAATCTCGTGATGGGCGCGCTGATGGTGCTCGTCCTTTACTGTTTCGCAAAGCGGCTGCTCGGATCGACCGTGTGGGCGACCGTGGCCGCTTCGCTGCTCCTCTTCGACGGCTTCCATTACGTGCAGTCGCGGATCGCTACGCCGGAAATCACGGTCGCGTTCTTCTCGCTGCTGACCTTGTATGCGTTCTATCGCTTCTGGCTCGCAAGCCAGGTGCGAGTCGCCCCGCACCTTACGAATGTGAAACTCCAACCTCAAGCCGTGGCGTTTGGGATCGGGCTCGTCATTGCCGGTGCCTTTAGCAGCTTCGCCGCTTGGAATCAGGATTTCACCGCCCACGCCGTCGCGTTCGCGTACGTGGCGTGCGCGGCGTATCTCGTTGCGCGGTTGCTCGTACCGCGCTATCTGGGCGTACCGGCATCGACCTCGTACGCGGAGGGCTCGCGCGTCCACGACGGCGCGCTGCACACGCTCGACGGCGGACGCGTGCCGCTCGGTAACGGGGCGATCGTGGCCGGTGAGTCGACCGAGGTCGAGAAAAGCGCCCTCGTGTTCGCCGGGGAAGGCGTGCGAATCGAGTACGCCCGCACCGGGCACGCCCGCTATGCGACCAACGGCGGGGGCGAAGCAACCTTCGAACCGGATGGGACGATGCGAACCGGCGGCGTGACGATCGACGGTAACCGCGACGGAATGCTCTGGCTTTGGATCTTGGCCCTGTGTTGCGGCGCCCTTGCGGCCAGCAAATGGAACGGCTTGTTCGATTTCTTCGTGATCTTCGGCATTGCGCTCGGGGTGGTCGTCCAGGGAATCTGGGCCCCGCTGCAGCGCGCCATCGGAAAGACGGACGTGGTAGCGGTTCCGGCGACCTGGGGCAATCCGTTCGGCTTCTCGTACGACATCCTGATCGCGGCGATCATGTTCGTCAGCGCGACGATCTACACGCTGTGTTACATTCCGTATTTCTCGCTCGGCCACAATCTGAGCGATTTGATCGGGCTGCAGCAGCAAATGTTCGGCTACCACTACGATCTTAAGGCGACGCACCCGTACGGCTCGAAGTGGTGGCAGTGGCCGCTTATCGGACGTCCGATCTCCTACTACTATCACGATTGGCGCGTCGGGGCGGCGACGCAGGATCCAAATGCGTGCTGCGTCGCGGAGATCATCGCGCTGCCCAATCCGGCGGTGTGGTGGCTCGGCCTCGTCTCCGTACCGATGATCGCCTGGTTCGCTTTTCGCGAGCGCAACAAGGGCTACGCGCTGCTCGTGACGGCGTACCTCCTGCAGTGGTTACCGTGGATGACGTCCCCACGCGTCGCGTTCGAGTATCACTTTTTCCCGAACCTTGCAATCATCTGCTTGGCCGATACCGTTTTGCTGCAGCGCGCGTGGCAGTACGGAAAGACTCTCTCGGGCGGTTTTCCCATCTTCGGGATGAAGGTGACCTGGCCGCAGCTGGCCGCCGCGGCGTACGTTGTGCTCGTCGTCGGGTTGTTCGTGTTCTTCTATCCGGTGCTCGCCGGACTGCACGTGCCGTGGTACGTTTGGGACGCACGCATGTGGCACTGGATAATGGGCAACGCATGGATATAGTGTCCCATCGCTACGCCGACTGAGGTTCCACCATGTCCGGTCATTCGAAATGGCACAACATCAAACTCAAGAAGGGCAAGGTCGACGCGCAGCGCGGCGCGCTGTTCACCAAACTCTCCAAAGAGATCATCCTTGCGACGAAGGGCGGTTCGGCCGATCCTGAGGCCAACTATCGGCTCAAGATGGCCGTCGAGAAAGCCCGTGAAAACAACATGCCCCAGGACAACATCAAACGCGCGATCGCGCGCGCGAGCGGCGCGGACGGCGCCAAGGAGATCGAAGAAATCCGTTACGAGGGGTACGGCCCGGCGGGCGTCGCGGTCGTCGTCGACGCGGCCACCGACAACCGCAACCGTACGGCCTCGGAATTGCGCTTTCTGTTCAGCCGACACGGCGGAACCCTCGGGGAGACGGGCTCGGTCGCGTGGATGTTCGATCCGCGCGGGATCGTCGAGGTTGAAAACGCGGCGCTCGGCGAGGACGAGCTGACCGAAGCGGCGCTGGTCGATGGGGTCGTCGACGTCCGCTACGACGACGGCAGCCTCGAGGGCCGTTCGATCGTCTCGACGGAACCCGGTGCGCTCGCCTCCGTGCGCGACGCACTCGTAGCCAAGCGCCTCCACGTGACGTCGATGGTTCTGGGGGTCGAGCCCAAGGGGGCGGTCTCCCCGAGCGGTGACGATCTGCGCAGCGTTGTCGCGTTCCTCGACGCCCTCGAAGAGCACGAAGACGTTCAACGGGTGTTCTCAAACGCCGAACTCGACGTCGCACAGCTCGAAGCGCTCGCGTGATCCGCGCGCGCCGACCGCGATGACCGGCGAAGCAGCCTCGCCGGTTGTTCGGCCGCGCCGGCGTCCGTGGTTCGCACGCCAAGACTGGTTTTTCGCGGTGGCGCTCGCCCTGTTCGTCGGGACGTCGGTCTGGTTCGAGCGCGCCATCGCCGATTTTCTTGCGCCGTCGGCGAAGACGGTCACCACGCCGACGTTGATCGGCGAGACGGTCGGCGACGCGATCGCAACGAGTGCGCGCATGCATCTGCGAGCGACCGTCGTTCAGCACACGCCGAGCGACCAGTTCCCCCGGGACATCGTGATGCGCCAAGATCCCGCCGCCGGCACGCAGGTGCGCGAAGGGCGGCAGATCTCGATCGTCGTGTCGACGGGCGTGCAGATCTTCCCGATGCCGGATCTGCGCTACGAGTCGCTGCGCGAGGTCGGACTCGACCTCTCGCACTTCAAGCTGACACTCGGCAAGGTCAAGGTCGTCGCGAGCGACGAGGTGCCGGCGAACCGCGTCGTCACGCAAGATCCGCCTCCGCTCGCATCGGTGCGCGTGGGCTCACTCGTTGACGTCGAGGTCTCCAAGGGTGGCCCCGCGTCGATGCGGGCCCCCAGTTTCGTCGGTATGACCGTCGACGAAGCGCGCCAGGCGGCAGTCGACGCGCACGTGCACCTCGGCCAGCTCGTGTGGACGCCCTTTGGCCGCTACGGGCCGCCTCGCGGCGAGGTCGTGCGCCAAGCCCCCGGCCCTGACACACCGATCGATCCCTCGCAGCTCATTTCGCTCCAAATCAGCGCCGGTCCGCGTGAGTCCGGCTACCTGATCCGTCAAGTCCATGCGACCGCGACCGTCCCCGAGGATGCCGGCGGCGACACCGACCGGACCCCGATCGTCCGCGTCCAGGTGCGCGACGAAACGGGTACGTGGAACGTCTATAACGCCTTCGCCCAGCCCAAACAGAAACTTGATTTCAACCTGACCGTGGTCGGTACGGCCGAGCTCGACGTTTTCGTCAACAACGAACTGCTCGATTCGACGAGCCTCGGGGTCGAACCGAGCTTCCAGGAGAAGCAACAGATGGGCCCGCTGCCGCCGGGCTCGAAGCCGCCTCCGAAGCCCACGGAGCCCGCCCCGATCCCAAAGGAACCGCTGCCATGAAAATCGCGCCGTCGCTGCTCTCCGCCGACTTCAGCAAGATCGCGGGCGAGATCGCGCTCGTCGAGGGGGCCGGCGCCAACTACCTCCACCTCGACGTCATGGACGGCCGGTTCGTGCCCAACATCACCTGGGGCCCGAAAATCATCGGCGACTTGCGCAAGCTCTCGCCGCTTGTTTTCGACACGCACTTGATGATCGTGGAACCGGAAAAGTACGTCGAGGACTTTCGCAAGGCGGGCTGCGACATCATCACGTTTCACCTCGAAGCCACGGTTCACGCGCAGCGGCTGCTGACGCACGTGAAGTCGCTCGGCGCCAAGGCCGGCATTTCGATCTGCCCGCAGACCCCGGTCGGGATGCTCGAGGACCTGATCGAAGACATCGACCTGATCCTCATCATGAGCGTCAATCCGGGCTTCGGCGGCCAGGCCTACATTCCGAACTCGATCAAAAAAGTGCGCGAGGCGCGCGAGCTGATCGATGCGTACAACCCCGCCTGCGAACTCGAGATCGACGGCGGTATCGGGCGCAAGAACATCGCCGAGGTCGTCGCCGCGGGCGTCGACGTCTGCGTGGCGGGCAACGCGATCTTCGGCGCGGCGGATCCGGCTGCGGAACTGCAGGCGTTGCGCGCGCTCGCCGAACCGGCGACCGCCGGGGCGCGCTGATTGGGGGCCATCGGGGGGCACGCCGCCCCGATCTTGGGGGCCATCGGGGGGCACGCCGCCCCGATCTTAGGAACGCGCCGCTGACGGAGGACGAGCTGGTTGCCGCGCTGCGCGCGGTCTGCGAAGCGCCGCACGCACCCGCGCCCGCTGCGCGCCGCATCGCGCTCGGTATCGGCGACGACGCCGCGGCCTGGCAACCGTCGCGGTCGCATCTCTCGGTCATTACGACGGACGCGCTGGTCGACGGCGTTCACTTTCTCTCCGCGTCGATGGAGCCGCGCGCGATCGGCCACCGCGCGATGGCCGCGAACCTCTCCGACGTCGCCGCGATGGGGGCGCGCCCGGTGCTCGCGACCGTCGTCCTCGGCGTCGCGCAAGCCACGAGCGAGGCATGGATTCTCGAGGTCTACCGCGGCATGTCCGCGCTTGCGGCGCAGCACGGCGCGCGCATCGTCGGCGGGGACATCGTGCGTTCGCCCGTGGCGACGCTTTCGCTGACGGTCGTCGGCGAGGTTTCGCGCACGCGCCTCAAGCGCCGCAGCGGCGGCCGGCCCGGTGACGTGCTTGCCGTCACGGGTCCGCTCGGCGCGAGCCGCGCAGGCCTCGAGCTGACGTTACGCGCGCACGACGTCGTCGCGTCCGTGCGGGCCGCAGCACTCGCTGCATTTGCGACCCCGATGCCGCGGATCCGCGAAGGGCGCTGGCTCGCCGCTTCGACGAACGTTCACGCAATGATGGACTGTTCCGACGGGCTCTCGACCGACCTCGGCCGGCTTGCGCGCGCGAGCGGCTGCGGCGCGGAGCTCGGCGCCATCCCCGTCGCCGACGCTGCGGCCGTCGTTGCGCGAGCCGCCGGCGACGACCCGCGCGCCTATGCGCTCGACGGCGGCGAAGATTTCGAATTGATCGTCGCGCTCGCACCGCGCGCGTTCCGTCATCTCGCGCGCGCGTATGCAAGACATTTCGGCGCCGAACTCCACGCGATCGGACGTCTCACGGCGGAGCCGGGCTTACGCCTTATCGACGCCGGCGCATCACGCGAACTCGTCACTGCAGGCTGGGATCATCTTCGCGTCGACTCGCCGGCGTAAAGTCGTGCGAGCAGTTCGGCCATCGTATTCGTGCTATCGACCATCAGATCGGTTTCCGAGACCAGAGCTCGATTGCGCGGACTCTCTTCGTCGCCGAGCCGCTCTGCGAGCTCGAGCTGCAAATCGCGCAGCGGCGGCAGGGGCGCGGGCGGGCGCCGTTCGCGCAGGGCCTGGGCGATGGCCGCGAGCGCGGTGTCGAACGCGCCCGCAAGTTCGCGCACGTTGCTTTCGGCCGCGACATCGCGCTCGGGGGTGCGGGCCCGTAAGCTCAGAAGCGCCAGGCCGAAACGGCGTGAAGCGGCGAGCAGCCCGAGGGCGGCGCGCACGGTCAAGGCTCTCGGGCCGACCGGCTCGTTCAGCATCCGGTCGACCGATGCTTCCGCGTTCGAACGCGCGCGCCACGTAGCGAGCTGCGCGTTGTCGAGCGCTCGGTCATCGCGCTCGGCCCGGTTGATGAAGGCGCCGAGGACGAGCACGCAATAGCGCCGCAGCGCTTCGACCAGGTCGGCCAGACGAATCGGCACCATGTCGCGCTCCCACGTCGGCCAAAAAGCATAGGCGCCGAGCGCGAGCGCGCCGCCTATGACGGTTGCTTCGATGCGATCGATCAGGGCCGTGTGTTCGGGCAGCCCGCCGAAGGCGAGCAAAAAGACGACCCAGCCGGTGATGGCCGCCGTGTAGAAGGCATAGTTGATGTTGAAAATCATGAATGCGAAGGTTGCGAACGCGAGCGCGAGCAGCACGTGTGCCCGCGCGCCCGGGTGGAGCAGCGCGACGACCAGCGACGCGACGATCGATCCCGCGAACGTCCCGATGAGTCGCGCGACCCCGCGCGTAAACGTCGTCGTGAAGTCGGGGCGCAGCACGATCACCGCGGTCAGCGCGATCCAGTAGCCGCGCTGCAGCGGGAGCACGTGCGCGAGCACGGTCGCGACGGCGAGCACCAAGGCGAGCCGGAGGCCGTGCTGCGCGAACGCGGAGTGCGGCGAACAATTCGCGCGCAGCGTCTGCAACGCGTCCAGCGCGCGCGACGGCAGCGAAGGCGCATCGAAGCGCACGGGTTCCGCGGCGTCGTCGTCCGCGGGGAACTCGGCCGCGCGCCACGCCGCGCGCAGCTGCCCGAGCAGGGCGCGCGCGTCGTCCACCACGTGGGGCGGGACCGCGTGCTCGACGCGCGTCATCCGCGCCTCGAGCGTCTCCCACGAATCGTCCCAATCGTCGGGAGCCTTTCCGCCCTCAAGCGCTTCGGCGATGCGGCGCAAGATCGGGCTCGTCGCTTCGCCGAACGCAACCAGCGCCTGCGCTGCCCGCGTGTCGCCGTTTCGTTCGAGGACGTAGCGATGGGAGGCGAGCGCCGCGAGCGACGCGCGGATGCGTTCGGCTTCGGCGAGCAACGATTCGAAGGTCGCGATCTCGCCGCGCCGGGCGAACGGCTTGGGATCGGCGAGCCGCTCGCGCAGCGCTTCGAACGCCTGCGTGCTCGGCGAGCGGAGGTTTGCGTAAGGAAAATCACCCGCATAGGCGGCGAGCGCGCGGTATGCGGCGGCCAAGACCTTCCGTTCGGCCGAGAAACCGGAAATTGGCCAGACGACCACGAGGAGCAACGTCTGCAGAGCGCCGCCGGCAAAGACCATCCCGCCCACAACTGCCGCCTGTGCCGGCGCGTCGTGAAACTGACTGAAGATCGCAAGCGCGATCAGGGTTTGCAGCCCGACGATCGTCGCAGCTTGGCCGAGCGATGCGAGGATTCCGGCGCCGAACGCCCAGAGCATCGCAAGTGCGGTGCTCGCGATGACGTTACTCCCAAGCGTAGCCGCGCTAAACGCCGCGAGCGCCATCCCGGTACAGGTCAACAGCATTATCGCGGCTTTCGTGCGATAGACGCCCTGCCGCGATGCGAATCCGGTGTTGAATGCGCCGATCGCCGCCGCGACGGCAAGCAGTGAATGATCGAAGGCGATCGATCCCAAAAGCGGGATGGCCACGCCGGCGGCGCAGCGGATGCCGAAGCCGACCTCGATGCCCCCGGGATTCATCCGCGTCGCCTCGCGCACGATTCCGCGCACGACGTTCAGCGCCGCGCTACGTTGACCGGCGGCTTTCAACGCGGCGCCACGATGATCGCGCCCCGATCCCGCTCGAGCGCAAATCCGCAGTCCTCGGCCTCGTCGCGGCCCGGTCCTCCATCGGGGACGACGAGCAGGAGGAGTGCGTGTTCGGCTTTCGCCTGCGCGCACGGTCGTGAGGATGCCGCGCTGACGCGGGCGTTCGGAACGATCGCCGCAACCACGCTCGGAGCGATGCGCCAAGCGACGATGGCGGATGGATCGTGCCCGGCGAGCCACCGGAAAACGAGCGTGCGGTGCGCGT
>Ga0302314_10008901_pt1 | contig 17806 bp, 18 predicted proteins | sample III_Palsa_N2_3_FD_200533 | JGI IMG/M metagenome (GOLD analysis project Ga0302314, IMG submission 200533) | Peat permafrost microbial communities from Stordalen Mire near Abisko, Sweden - III_Palsa_N2_3 | ecosystem: Environmental > Terrestrial > Soil > Palsa > Peat permafrost | place: Sweden...
ATCACGGATGGACCGCCGATCGGGCGGCTCAGCGTGGCTTCGTCGAGCACCATCCCCAAGCTGACCGGCTCCGCTTCGGAGAGCCTGGCCTGGCGGGCCATCCTCAGGCTGACCCGGCGGCCGATCTCCTTGGGATTCGAGTAAGACAGCAACGTGACGGCGCGGGCATATTCTTCCGTCTGCAGCAGCCCGGGTACGAACTGCACCTCGTACCCGCGGATCTGGATGGCAGCCTCCTCGAGGCTGATGTATTCCTCGAACCAGCCGGGCAGGATATCGGAGTAGTCATGCCACCAGCCGCGAGAGTTGGCGCGGATGGCGATCCCGCGCAGCGTCTGTATCTGTGCCTGGTCGGTCACGCCGTAATAGATGAACAGGTCGACGATGTCGCGGTCCTTGAAGGCCACCCGGCCGCTCTCAAGCCGACTGATCTTCGAGTGGGACGCGCGGATGACGTTACCCGCCTGCTCGAGCGTGATTCTCTTTGCCTCACGCAGCCGCCGTAGTTGCGCTCCGAGGAGAATGCGCAGCACAGCGGGGTTGCCAGCGCCGGTCAGCGAGGTCATGTTCAGGACCGGACCCTCGCTGGGCGCGGCCGTAGTGAGCATTCCATCCCCCTGCGCATGCCAGCGGACAATCTATAACTTAAGAAGTCTCCCACGTCACATGATGGTTGCACCATAGGTTAGGCGGAAGTGATCGTCAGCTAGGCAGAAGAGAAGAGGGGTCAGACGCTGGACTTCGGGTCCGGTCAGCCGAAGTCCCTCTGCCGTTTCACACTGCGGAGGAACGCGTCCCACATCGCACTGGTGAAGACCAGCGCCGGACCGTCAGGAAACCTGGAGTCCCGCAGTGCGACGCCGCTGGCTAGCTCCGCCACCTCCAAGCAGTTACCGCTCGGGTTGCTGTAACTGCTCTTGCGCCAAGCGGCGGTGTGCGGGAGCGATGCCTGCACACCGTTGACGTGATGATCCATTCGTAGCCCTTCGCCAGCCTAGCCATGCCCCCGCAAGCACAGTGATTGTGCAAAAGCACGTGCATATGCACACTTGCCCGTTATGTTAGCGGACGGACAGCTCCGGGCGGGCCGGCTCCGCGAAACCACGCAAGCCGGCACCAGGGCACCAACCAAACCGGCATTTGCAAACGTCTTTTGGGCCCGGCAAGGCGCCCGTACCGCCTGGCTGGTGACCAGCTGGATGAGCGCGGCCCTGGCTCGCTGGCCAAGCCAGCGGCGGCCGGCAGCCTTGGGCGCTGGCCTACGCTACGCCGTTGGCCGGTTCATCCGGCCTATCGCCTCGCAGGAGCAACGGCGAACTGGCGGGCAAAGGTCCGCGGTGACATCAGCGCGTGCGCAGCGCGGCTCATCCTGGCTTGCGACGACCGTGCAGACCGGTGGTGCCTGCCGACCGCCACGCCAGGAGGGACCAGCGCGACAGCGCGGACAAAATCGAGCCGGCGCTCGCAGCCGAGCCAATCGAGAAAATGGAAGCCACCGATGCGACCGAGCCGATCGAGAGGACCGACCCCGCAGAGCCGATGCACAAGATCGAGCCAGTGGAACCGATGGACAAGATCGACCCGCTCGATCCGATACTCAGCAGCGAGCCTGCGGAGCCAGCCGACCGCGGTGAGCTATTTGTGTACCCCATGCCGGGATTCTCGCACCGAGCCCGCCCGGTCGGACACCCGGCCGATGAGTTCGCATGCGCTCACGGTGCGAGCTGATGCGCGATACTGGGCGCATGGTTGACGACACTGCACGGGACCTGGCTATCTACCACGCGCTTAAGGCAGCCGACGAAGTCGCTGCAGCACTCCAGACTCACCTCATCGAGGAACACGGAGCCGATCCGGAACGCGCCGCCCCGCAGAGCCCTTCTAGCAACTCCCTCAAGCTGCTGCGGCAAGCTCGCGCGCACCTAGGGGAGGGACTGCGGGCCGTCGAGGCAGACCTCATCGCCGAATCCGACGGGATCTCCCTGCGCAGTCAGTAATCCCAGCAACCGCACACGTTGACGTCTCGTTCCGAGGCTATCTCCCCCGCGGCGGGGTGGCTCATTGCGCGCACACGGCCCAGACGATCTTCCCGTCCCGCCCGTCCGGCAGATAGAAACCCCACTGTGAGCTGAGGGCCTCGATGAGCAGCAACCCACGCCCAGCCTCGGCGTCTGGCCCCACGTCCTGACGTACGGGATGGTGATGATCGACGTCCCATACCTGGATCAGGACGCTGTGCCGGTCCGAGGTGAGCCAGAGCCGCATTCGCTGCGCACGCGGTGCCTGCCCGGTCTCGCGCTGCTGATCCGCGATATGGGCTGATGCGCGTACCGCGTTGGTGATCATCTCGGAGACAAGCAGTTCTGCTGTGTCGGCGAGGCCTCCCATGCGCCACTCGTGCAGGAGGTTCCTGGCATGCAGCCGGGCGGAGCGCACGGACGCCGGCAGTGCTCGCAGCTCGAGGTAGCTGTGCAGCGGCCACTCCTGTATGCGCGCCAGTTCCCGGCCGGGCAGGAGCGCAGGCTCGGCGGAAAGGCCAGCTACCCGGCTGGAGTGGGCAGAGGAGAATCCGCGGAGCGTGTCAATCCCTGGGACTGTCATTGCTGCACGACCCCTCCGATCCGCTGAAGGCGCAAAGCCGCGGCTGTAGCGACCCCACCGGCCACGCGGGAATAGCATGGCCACAATGCCAGCAAAAGCTCACGAACCGCCGTCAGGACGAGAACCATGGCTCACTGATGGCTCACCGCGCCGGGTACGCTGCGGTCGTGTCCGCGGTGCGCCCGCGATCCGCTGGCAGCACCGCCACAGCGCGCAGATTGCCGGGAGGGGGTGCTTGGCGTGGACTTCGGGCTGCTCGGGACGCTGGTAGTCCGTGACGGCACGCGAGATGTGTCCGTGTCCGCGCCACGGCAGCGTGTGCTGCTTGCGGCGCTGCTGCTGGAAGCCGGGCGAGTGGTCGGCCTGGACGCTCTCGCCGAGGTGCTGTGGGAAGGCCAGCCGCCTGCGGGTGCGCGGGGTGCGGTCCACAGTGCCGTTCAGCGCCTGCGCTCGACGCTGGGACCGTCCGGCGCCGGCCTGGTTGAGACGCGGGCACCTGGCTACCTGATCAGGGTCGACGACGGCGAGTTCGACGTCCGCGAGTTCAGCGCGCTTGCCGCGCGCGGCCAGGCGGCCGCCGCCGCCGGAACCTGGGCGCAGGCCGCCAGCCTGCTACGGGAGGCGCTCAGGTTGTGGCGAGGCGAGCCGCTTGCCGACGTGCCCTCGCAACTGCTGCGGGACCGCGAGGCTCCCGCCATCAAGGACCAGCGGCTGCAAGCGCTGGTCACGCGGATCGACGCAGATCTGCACCTGGGCCGGCATGGCGAGGTCCTGGCGGAGCTGCGCCAGCTGGTCACGGCTCACCCGTTGCAGGAACAATTCCACACCCAGCTGATGCTGAGTTTGTACCGCAGCGGCCGGCAGGCCGACGCCCTCACGGCCTACCAGGACGTGCGGCGCGTCCTGACGGGCGAGCTTGGCATCGATCCCGGTCCCGAGCTCAGGCTGCTGCAACAGCGGATCCTGGCGGCCGACAGCGAGCTCCTGCTCGCGGCGGGCACCGAGCCATCCGGCTCCGCGTCGGCGACGCTCAGCCCGCCTGCCCCGGGCCGCAGCGACCAGGCGGCCGCTCAGGAGAACGTGGTGCCCAGGCAGCTGCCCGCAGCCACGCGGCATTTCACCGGCCGGGCCGAGGCGCTCAAGGCGCTCAGGGCGCTGGCCGCTGAGGCAGCCGAGGCGAGCCATGCGACGGTGGTCTCGGTCATCGACGGGACAGCCGGGATTGGCAAGACCACACTGGCCCTGCATTTCGCGCACAAGGTGGCCGAGCAGTTCCCTGACGGGCAGCTGTATGTGAACCTGCGCGGTTTCGACCCGGCCGGGCCGCAGATGACCTCGGTTGAGGCCATCAGGCTCTTCCTTGACGCCCTGGCCGTGCCGACCGCCAGGATTCCGGCCGGCCTGGACGCGCAGGCGGGCTTGTACCGCAGCCTCCTGATCGGCAAGCGGATGCTGGTGCTGCTTGATAACGCACGTGACGTCGATCAGGTCCGGCCGCTGCTGCCTGCCAGCCCTGGCTGCCTGGTTATCGTCACCAGCCGCAGCCAGCTCACCAGCCTGGTTGCGGCCGAGGGCGCGTCACCGCTCACCCTGGATGTGCTCACCGACGCCGAGGCGCAGGAACTGCTGAGCCGCTGCCTTGGCCCGGAACGCGTCGCCGACGACCTCTGTGCCGCGGGTGCGCTGATCCAGCTGTGCGCACGGCTGCCCTTGGCGCTGAGCATCGCCGCCGCTCGCACCTACAGCCAGCCATGGCTCTCTCTCGCAGTACTGACCGCCGAGCTGCGCGATGCCCGCAGCCGGCTGGACGCGCTGGACGCCGGGCACGCGACCGCGAATGTCCGTGCCGTACTCTCCTGGTCCTACAAGCAGCTCGATCCTCCTGCGGCGCGGCTGTTCCGGCTGCTCGGGCTGCACGCAGGCCCTGACGTCAGCGCCGCTGCCGCGGCCAGCATGGCCGGCCTGCCGCTGGACGAAGGACGCCGCCGACTCGGCGAGCTGACCAGGGCACACCTGCTGGCCGAGCACGCTCCCGGCCGGTTCTCCTGCCACGACCTGCTCCGCGCCTACGCCGCTGAGCTGACGCAGTCGGCCGACAGCGAGGCCGAGCGGCGTGCGGCCACCGGCCGGATGCTTGATCATTACCTGCACACCGCTCACTCGGCAGCGCTGCAGCTGCGTCCCACCACCAGGCCGCTCATGCTGGCCGCGCTCCAGCCGGGCGCGGAGCCGGAGCCCATCAGCGACGCCGGGCAGGCCATAGCCTGGTTCGAGGCCGAGCGCCTGGTACTGATGGCCGCCACCGGACGGGCACTGGAGGCCGGCTTCGATACCCATGCGTGGCAGCTCGCGTGGGCGCTGTCAGGGTTCTTTGACATGCGGGGCCGCTGGCACGACTGGGCTGTCACCGAGCAGATCGCCCTGGCCGCCGCGCAGCGGCTCGGCGACCGGGAGGCCCAGGCCTTCGCCCACCAGCACTTCGGCTACGCCAGCGGCAGAATCGCCCGCTACGAGGATGCTCACGCCCATCTGGGGCTCGCACTGAGCATCCACGATGAGCGCGGGGACCACTTCGGCCAGGCCTACGTGCACAACTCACTGGCCATCACGCTGAGCTATCAGGGGCGCCAGGGCGACGCCCTCGGCCACGCCCGGCAGTCGGTGAAGTCGTACACGGCGGCCGGCGACCGGCCCGGCCAGGCCGAAGCCCTCAACTCGGTCGGCTGGCTCAGCGCCGTAGTCGGGGATCACCAGCAGGCGCTCAGCTACTGCGAGCAGTCTCTCGACCTGTTCCGCGACCTCGGCAGCCAGGAGGGAGAAGCCAGCGCGCTTGACAGCCTCGGGTATGCCCACCAGCAGGTCGGCCAGCACGCCGAAGCCGCTGCCTGCTACCAGCAGGCACTCGAACTGCATCGCAAGGCCGGCAGCCGCTGGGGCGCGGGCGACACTCTCGGCCACCTCGGCGACACTTGCCACGCCGCCGGAAAACTCCAGGAGGCTCGCACGTTCTGGGAAGAGGCCCTCGCGATCTTGGAAGACCTCCACCATCCGGAGGCTGACCAGATCCGCGCCAAGCTCAGGGACCTTAGCGCGGGCCCGTGAGGCTGCGTCACAGGGCTCCCCCGTTCAGGACTCCCGTCGGCACGGCAACTCTCAGCTCACGGAACGCCTCTGTGATGCGAGGTAGCGTCCATGAAGCGTTGAGGCCGCTGGGGTTGGGAAGGATCCATAGTCCAGCGCTACCGAGCCGTTCCTCCTGCGGGCCGATGGCCGCGCGCTTGCGGCCGAACGCGGTGCGGTAGGCGGTGACGCCGGCCACCGCGACAACCCGGGGACGGTGCGCGTCGATCAGTTCGAGCAGCCGGGCACCGCCGTCGCGGAGCTCGTCGTCGGTGAGCTCGGCGGCTTGCGCGGTGGCGCGCGGCGCCAGGTTGGTGATGCCGAGTCCGTAGCCGGGAAGCTCGTCCTGCTCGCGGGGCTCGAGTCGGCGCGGGGTGAAACCGGACAGGTACAGGGCCGACCAGAACCGGTTACCAGGGCGCGCGAAGTGCCAGCCGGCCGCCGCGGAGTACAGGCCCGGGTTGATCCCGCAGAACAGCACGCGAAACGGCTCCCCCGCCGCGGGAAGGATATCCGGGAGCGTTCGGTCCCGCGCGGCCACCAGGTCCAGCTTCATCACGCACTATTGTCGCCCATCACCCGGTCTCATCGGGGACAGTGCTCTCATCGGGGACAGTGCTCTCATCAACGACACTGCTCTCATCAACGACACTGCTCTCATCAACGACACTGCTCTCATCAACGACACTGGCGAATTCGGCGCGGACGCCGAGGAGGCGGACCGGGCGGCCGGGGTCGAACGCCTCGAGAGCGGCCAGCGCCGCTGTCTCAATCGTCTCGGTCTCGATCGTGCCAGTCAGGGCTACCCCGTGGGTCACCGTGATGAAGGGCGCGTAGCGAACCTTGACCACCACACGAGCCACGGTCCGTTCAGAAAGTTCCGACGCGACCTGCCGGGCAAGGCGGGTCACCTCCGCGCGGACCTCAGCCCAGTCCACGAGGTTTTGCTGGAAGGTCACCTCGCGGCCGTGCGAACGGGCGACGTAGGGCGTGGGGTCAACCTCGGTCTCACCCCGACCACGGCCGAGCAGCACAAGCCACGGGCCGGTCGTCGGGCCGAACTCCCGCGCGAGCCGGTCGGGGTCGGCGCCGGCGAGCCCCCGCACGGTGGTGATGCCGAGGCCGGCCAGCTTCGCGGTGGTCTTCGCGCCGATCCCCCAGATGACGTCGGGCGGCCGGTCGCCGAGCACGTCGAACCAGGTGGCGCTGGTCAGCCGGAACACCCCGGCCGGCTTGCCGAAACCGGTCGCGATCTTGGCCTGCAGCTTGTTATCACCGATCCCCACCGAGCAGTCGAGCCGGGTGGCCGCCTTGACGTCGGCGGCGAGCCCGCGGGCGAAGCCCTCGGGGTCTTCTGTGTCGACGCCGAGGAACGCCTCATCCCAGCCGAGCACCTCCACCGGCTTGCCCGTCTCCCGCAAGACGGCCATGATCCGCGCGGAGACCGCGTTGTACGCGTCGGCGTCCACCGGAAGGAACACGCAGTCGGGACAGCGCTTCGCCGCGGTACGCAGCGGCTGGCCGGAGTGCACACCGAACTCCCGCGCCTCATACGAGGCGGTGCTGACCACGCCCCGCTTGGCGGGGTCACCGTCGCCGCCGACGACGACTGGCTTACCGCGCAGTTCGGGATGTCGGTCCACCTCCACGGCCGCGATGAACTGATCAAGGTCCACGTGCAGCACCCACTGGCTCACACCCGAGTCTTACCCGGATAATCGGCTGTACGCTCGGACAATGGCATTTGGTGGCTGGCCCGCGGCGGCGATCGAGTTCTACGCGGGTCTCGAGGACGACAACTCGAAGGCGTACTGGACCAGCCATAAGGCGGTCTACGAGGAAAAAGTGCTGCGCCCGATGATGGAGCTACTCGAGGAGCTCGCGCCGGAATTCGGCGAGCCGAAGATCTTCCGTCCCTACCGCGACATCAGGTTCAGCACCGACAAAACGCCCTACAAGACCCATATCGGCGCGACGATCGGCGGCACCGCCTACGTGCAACTGTCCGCCGACGGGCTCAGCGCCGGTACGGGCAGGTGGCGTCTCGACCCCGCACAGATCGCCCGCTACCGCGCGGCGGTCGCCGCCGACAGCAGCGGCCACGAGCTCGAAGCGATCATCGCGGTGATCGAGAAGGCCGGGCATGAGGTACACGGCCACGGCACGCTCAAGTCCGCACCGCGCGGCTACCCGCCCGACCACCCTCGCATCGGCCTGCTCAGGCACAAGGGCCTCACCGCGTGGCAGCACTGGGAGCCAGCACCCTGGCTGCAGACAGCGTCCGCCGCGCAAAGACTTCAAGCATTTTTCCGAACGGGCGCGGCCGTCTCTTCCTGGCTCAGCTCCAACGTCGGCGACTGAAAGTCGTTTGCGTCGCGGGCGGACGGCCGCGACCATGGCAGCATGGTCGTGGTACGCGAAGTCAGCCCTGATGATTGGGAGGTCCTTCGGGATGTCCGCCTGGCCGCGTTGCGGGAGGCGCCATACGCGTTCGGCTCGACGTACGCGCGGGAGGCGCCGTTCACGCCGGAGCAGTGGCGCGCGCGGATCAACGCCCGCAGCGTCACGTTCTTCGGCCACCTGCCGCAAACCCCGGAACCCGCCGGGCTCGTCGGCGTCTACGTGGAGGACGCCATCCCCGACCTTGTCTCCATGTGGGTCTGCCCGTCCGCGCGCGGCAACGGGGTGGGCGAAGCCCTGATCACCGCGGCCGCCGACTGGGTTAGGTCCCGCGAGCACGACGCCGTGTTCCTGTGGGTCACCGAGTCCAACACGCCGGCCCGCACGCTCTACGAGCGGTGCGGCTTCGCGCCAACCGGAGACCGCCAGCCGCTGCCGTCGAACCCGGAGCTGACCGAGATCCGGATGCGACGGCCGCTCTAAGCGGAGCCGAGGCGGCGAAGAGGCTGCTTGAAAGCCTGGTGCTGTATCAAGTTGGGTTTGCTCCAGTGGATCGCGGTAGATCGAAGTGCTCGATTACCCGCTCGGCGACCTGGCTGGGCGTCAGGAGCGTGCTGTTGATGCGCAGGTAGTCCTGGCGCCCGTCGAACCTCCCGTCGGAATTGAGCTGGTACCGTGCGTCGGCTTCGAGCAGGCGGCGCCGGGACGCCTTGAGGTCGCGCATCGAGGGTTTCTCGGCCAGGCGCGATACGCACTCATTGCGCTTCAGCCGCTCGGCCTGGGTCGCTTCAAGCTCGACGAACAGCACGCGCGCGCCGCGCTCGCGGAACGGCTTTGCGTACTCGTCGATGAGGGCCTGGTCCTCGGGCGCGTTGAATGCCCAGACGAAGGTGAAGACTAGGCCGGGCAGGTCGCTGGCCGCGACTTCCTCGGTGACTAGCCGGCGGATCTCGCCGACGATGCGGTGGAACGCCGGGGTGCCGTAGTCGAAGTAGCGCAGCGCGAGGTCGATGGAGATGTGGTTGTGAAATAGCCGCAGGCCGGTACGCTCCGTGATGGCCTGTCCGACAGACATCTTGCCCACGGCGAGCGGGCCGACAACGAACAGAAGCAGGGGCGAAGCGGCATCGTCCATGGGTGGACAGGGTAGGCCAGCCAGGCCGCCGGGCGTTAACGTATTTTGCTGCCACGCGGGCGATCCTCGTGCGCTGCATCACCGGTACCAGGAGCCTCTGCTATCCCAGCAGAGGCCCCGATGGTCCTAACGCTGAAGGTTTGGCCGGTGATGGGCGGTTAAAGCTTCAGCGCTAGCGGATCCTGTTGCGGGAGTGGCCCTTGTGGCGACTCGACGAAAATCGAAAGTGACCGAGCCTACGGGGTGAGCCGGTTGGGGCCGCGGAAGAGGAACGTGGCGTCGCGGATCGAGTCCAGGCCGAGCAGCACCATCAGCAGCCGGCCGAGACCCAGGCCGAGGCCGCCGTGCGGCGGGCAGCCGTAGCGGAAGCAGTTCAGGTAGTCCCGCATCGGCTCGGCGCGCAGGCCCTTCTCCGCTAGCTGGCCGAGCAGCACGTCGTAGCGGTGCTCGCGCTGCGCGCCCGTGGTGATCTCCAGGCCCTGCCACAGCAGGTCGAAGCTGAGCGTCAGGTCCGGCTGGCCGGCCGGACGCATGTGGTAGAACGGCCGGACGCTGGCCGGGTACCTGGTGACGAAGGCGAACTCGTGCCCGGTGCGCTCCCTGACGTGGGCGGCGATGGCGCGCTCCCCCGCCGGGTCCAGGTCTCCCCGCTCACCCGCCGTGCCGAGAATCTCGTGCGCCTGCGCCATCGTGAGCCGCGGGAAGGGGGTCTCGGGCACCGTGACCTCGGTGCCGAGGAGAGTTTTGATCGCCGCACCGTGCTCCTTCGCGACGGCCGTAAGCACGTGCGCGAGCATGCGCTCCTCGAAGTCCATGACGTCCTCGACGTCGCTGATCCAGGCCAGTTCGACGTCCACCCCGGTGAACTCGGTGGCGTGCCGCGACGTGAACGACGGCTCGGCCCGGAACACCGGGCCGATCTCGAAGACCCGGTCGATGCCGGCCGCGATCGCCGTCTGCTTGTAGAACTGCGGCGACTGCGCGAGGTAGGCGCTGCGGCCGAAGTAGCCGAGCTCGAACACCTCGGCCCCCGACTCCGACGCGGTACCCATGAGCTTGGGCGTGTGCATCTCGGTGCAGCCGTTGGCGTAGGCGAACTCGCGCATCGCTTGTTCGACGGTGGTCTGCACCGCGAACACCAGCCGCGCTTCCGGTCGGCGGCGGACATCGAGGAACCGCCAGTCGAGCCTGCCTTCCTGGCCGGTCTTGTCGTCGATCGGCAGCGGGGTGGCGGCTCGGTTCTCGACGGTGATGTGCTCGGGGATGATCTCAAGACCGCCGAGTGCCACGATCTCGTTGGCGATCACCTTCCCGGTGACGCGCACCGCCGACTCGGGAGTGAGGCGCTCAAGCTCCTCGTCAAGGGCGCCGCCGTCGCGCCGGTGGGTGAGCTGGACGGTGCCTGTATGGTCGCGCACGAGCACGAACTGCATCGCGCGCTGCAGGCGGAGCGTCTGCACCCAGCCCGCGATGTGAACGGTCTCGCCGAGGTGGCTGGGCAGGTCGGCTACGGATGTACGGATCATCGCTGGTCCTCCTGGGGACCTCGTGGTGATCCCTTTCCAGGCGCGGGCGAGAAGGGTAACTCGCGGTGCCACCGCACCTTCGCCGCCGCGTGGTTCGCTGTTCTTCGCGGTGTACCTCGCGGCGGCCTCATTGATGCCCGGTTTCGGTGGCAAGCCGACGCTCGGGAATCGTCAGTTCCGTCATCGCGTGAATCCAGGTTAAGTGATGGGCGCGGTGGCCGGCAAAACGATTAATCGGGGAGGTCGAGAACGGGCAGGATGATCCGCTCGATCCACGCGCTGACGTGGCCGCGCAGGTCAATCCCGTTGGCCAGCGACAGCTCGGCGCGGATCTGGTCGGGTGCCACGTGGTAGAGCAGCAGCCAGGTCGCGAGGGGTTCTTCCTCGCTGGCGGTCGCCCACAGCGCTTCGCCCATGCTCAGGTCGGAGAAGTCGAACGCGAGCTGAAGGTTGCGCCCGATCGCCCGCACCGTCTGCACGCCCTTGGCGTACTTGGTGGCCGGATTGCTGTCGGGCAGGCCGGTGGCGGAGTCGCCGGTGGTGGCGACGATCGCGAACTCCCGGCCGGGGCTGATCGTCCGCGGCAGGCCCTTCGGGTTGTCATGCGACCAGCCGCGCGGCACCAGGCGGCCCCGGAGCAGCTCATTGGTCTTCCCCCAGCGCACCATCCCTGCCATCATCGGCGGAGCGAGGATCGTCCATTGTCTCGCTTCCTTGTCGGCGCCGCGGAGCGCCGCCACGAGGTCCTGCGTGGTGAGATCGAGCGTGGCCAGGCGGCTGGCGGCCGCGTTGTCCTCGTGAACGATCGGCTGCATGCGCACCTCCATGGCTCTCGAACCTGGATACGGCCAGCGGTCCGCGGTGGTTCACCGTGCGTATCGACTCGTATCGACTCGTATCGACGGAATGTCAGTGGCCGGTGCCAAGCTGTCAGCATGCCCAGTATCGAACATGAAGCGGCGGCGGAAATACTGCAAAAGAACCCGCAGCTCGTCGCGATGTTGCTGGGGACGTGCGGCGTGATCCTGCCTTCCGGCGCCGTCCCGATCGTGGCCGACTCCAACCTGTCCGATCGCGACCCGACCGAGTTGCGGGCGGACAACGTGCTGGTCTTCGAGGGCATCGGCGGCAAGGTCGCGATCATCGCCGAGGTGCAGAAGGACAAGCGCGACGCCGGACGGATGTATTCGTGGCCAGCGTACCTAGTCAACGCTCGCGCCAAGCACAAGTGCGACGCCGTACTGCTCGTGCTGGCTCTCTCCGATCGGGCGGCGCGAGAGAGCGCGAAGACCATCCGCACCGGCCACCCCGAGTTCAACCTAACCCCGCTGGTCCGCGGTCCAGGCACGCTACCCCCGCCGCATAATCCCGTCTTCGGTCCGCAACTCACCATGCTGAATATCCTGACGGGCAACCTGGACCTCACCAACCACGCAGTCCGCATGCTCGCACTGCTCGCCATCTCAGAAGCGCCACCCGAGCTCAAGGCCGGTTATAGTCGACTATTCTTGTCACTAGTCCCGCAATCGACACGGGCATCCCTGGAGAACCTCATGTTTGACAACCTTAAAGACGACTTCGTAGACGGCTGGATCGCTGAGGGCCTCGCCCAAGGGCGCACGCAAGGACTCACTCAAGGACTCACTCAAGGACTCACTCAAGGCAAAGCGCAGATGCTGCTGCGCGCCATGACCGCCCGCGGCCTCACTGTCACCGAGGACATCCGTCTGCGCGTCGCCGAATGCGCAGATCCCGCCCAGCTCGAGCTGTGGTTCGATCGGGCCATGACCGCCACGACCACCGATGAGGTCTTCGTGGGGCCGGGGCGTCGCTGGCCAGGTGAGTCAGCTGGGGAGGCCGAGGATGCGGGCGGCGTTGTCTCTGAGCAGGGTTTCGGTGGAGAGGCCTAGGTCGTCGAGTTCGCCGAGGCAGCGTTCCGGGCTGATGAAGGGGAAGTCGCTTCCCCAGACGAACTGCCCGGACAGCCGGCCCTTGAGCTCGCGGACCACCTCGGGCGGTATCCGCTTGGGCGACCAGCCGGAGATGTCGATGTAGACGTTGGTCTTGTGCAGCGCGATCGCGATCAGGTCCAGCTGCCACGGCCAGCCGAAATGCGCCGCCACCACGGTCAGTCGAGGATGGGCGGCCGCCACCGCGTCCAGTTTGAGGGGGTGTGCGTAGTCGATCCTGATGCCCTGGCCGCCGGGCTGGCGGGCGCCGATCCCGCTGGTTCCGGTGTGGAAGAGCGCGAGCAGGCCGTGTTGCTGGCAGGCGGCGAAGACGGGCCAGAACGTCGGATCATCGGGGGCGAACGCCTGCAGCGACGGGTGAAACTTGACCCCGCGCAGGCCTAGCGCGGCGATGTTCGCCACCTCGGCGACGGCCGCCTCGCCCTTATGCGGATCGACCGAGCCGATGCCGACGAACGCGTCGGGGTAATCGCGGCAGGCAGCCGCCACGGTCTCGTTCGGCACTCGGGGGCGGTTGGTGGCGGTCTCGGCGTCCCAGGCGAGCAGCACCGCCTTGGCGTCCAGCGCGCGGTACTTGTCCGCTAGCTCGGCCAGCGACTGCCGCGGCACCGTGGAACGGAAGTACGCCTCGGCCGCCTCGACATAGCCCGCCATGCTGCCGTCCAGCCAGTCCGGCGTCGGCAGGTGCACATGAAAGTCAATGGCCCGCATTGACGTCATGTTACGGCCGCGGCGTCGCCATGTCGTGTCGCGTCGCCCGGAGCCGGTCAGGTTAAGGAGGCTCGTGGTGCCCGAGCGTACTGGTGCGCTGTCGGATCCAACCGTATCGTATTGGTGCAGCCCATGAGCTAGGGCCCGGAGGCGGTATTACCCAAACCTCCGGGCCGGGGCTTGTTAGCAGTCGGATCAGGCGGGGTTACGGCATCACCTTGTTGACGGCGTATTCCGCCTGAGCGTCGGTGAAACCGGCACCATAGCTCGACGTAAGCTGCTCGAGCAGGCTGGAGCGGCTGAATCCCTGCCCGTCGCCGAGGTAGCCCTTAGCGGAATCAACGGCCTGCGCGTCCCAGTCGGGGTGCAGATCACTGATGGCGTACCGGGCCTGCGCCTCGGTGAACCCCTCGCCCGCAGTGCTCGAAAGTTGCTGGAGCAGCCCCTGCTCGCTGAATCCCTGGCCGCCGCTGAGGTAGCCCTTGGCGGAATCAACGGCCTGCTGGTCCCAGTCCGGGTGGAGGTATTTGATAGCAAACTGGGCGTCCGGCTTCGAGAAACCCTCGCCGAAGCTAGAAGTGAGCTGGCTCAGCAGTCCGTTTTTGCTGAAACCTTGCCCTTCGCTGAGGTAGCCCTCGGCGGAATCAACGGCTTGCTGCTGCGCGCCTGTCATCGACGGGTTAGCGGGAGCGGCGGGCGTGCTCAGAGCCGGGCTGGCTGCGGCGGAGGACGCTGCCGCCGACGGGGACGCGGAACTGCCCACCGCGGCGGTGTCCGAGACCGTCGTTGACGGCTTGTTCGACGCGGACACGAGGACGCTGATGACGACGAGCGCGCCAAATGCGATGAAGCCGCTGAGCGCCTTGTGCCGGGCAGGCCAGGGCTTGCGCTGCCGCCCCTTCGGCGTCGGCGTCTGCGGAGGCATGGCTGACTGGTGCTGCCACGGCGGAGGCTGAGGCGCGTCGCGCTGAACTTGGGGCGACCACGGCTGCCCGTACGGCTGCTGCTGTGGCCCCGTGCGCTGCATGTACGCGAAAGGGTCGTTCTGGTGCGGTGACCACGGCTCGCCTTGCCGCGAAGGTTGACCATAGCCCTGCTGTGGGTACTGAGACCGCGGTGTCTGGCCGTAATCCTCCGGGTACGTCAATTCGTTTTCCCCCCAAAAATCGAAAAGGCACTAATTGCCTTTGCATGGCTGACGCGCTGCACGTGCCGCTGGTGTACAGGCGTGATGCGGTCGATGCCGCGATGCTCCCGTTACGTTACGGGAAATCCATTTCGGGAGGGAAAGTAAATTGATTGCCAATCGTAGCGGCTACATCGATCCATTCGAGTGCTTGCCAACGGTGTCTCGTTGACAAAACCCACCGTCGCCTATAAAGTTTTCGTGTTTTGACCAGCACAAACGTAGGATCGCTGCACGTCGGCTGCGCGATGTGGAGCTACGCACCCTGGCAGGGCCGTTACCTGCCGCGCGGACTGGCACCGCGGGAACGGCTTAGCGCCTATGCGACCTGGTGTAACGCCGTGGAGGGCAACACCACCTTCTACGCGACGCCTACTCTCGACACGGTGCGATCGTGGGCCGAGCAGACAAGCCCCGACTTCCGGTTCGTGCTCAAGCTGCCGAAGCCGATCACCCACGAGCGGCGACTGGCCGACGCCGGGGAGCCGCTGCGCGCCTTCCTGTCCGCGATCGAGCCGCTCGGGCCGCGCGCCCACACGCTCTGGATCCAGCTGCCGCCGTCCTTCGGTCCCGGCGATCTCGGCGCCCTGGCCGGGTTCGTGCGCCGGCTTCCGCGCGAGTACCGGTACTCGGTCGAGGTGCGGGATCGCGCGTTCTTCGAGGACCCGCAAGCCGAGCAGCAGCTTGAGCGGGTCCTCGGTACGGTCGGAGCCGAATGGACGACGTTCGACACCACCGTCCTGTTCGGTAGCACGCCGACGAGCGACGCCGAACGGGAGGCGTGGACGAAAAAACCGCGCCTGCACCGCCGGTCACGGGCCCTCACCGGCCATCCCGTCGTCCGTTACCTCGGCCGGGACGACCAGGACCGCACGGTCGCGGGCTGGCAGCCGTGGCTGGACACGGTGGCCGGCTGGCTGCGCGAGGGACGTTCACCGACCGTGTTCATTCACACGCCGGACAACGTGGACGCCCTCGAACTGGCCCGCCGGTTCCACGAGGACGTGCGCGCCCGGGTGCCCGCGGTGGAGCCGCTACCAGAACCGATCCCCTCCGGACCGCCGACGCTTTTCTGAGCAGGACGTTACCGCGCCCAGCGGGTGATCAGCAGGTCGCGGGCCGCCGCCAGCTCGATCAGGCCGCGGCGGGTCCGCGGCGACACCGGACCGAGCGGCGCGCGGGTCCGATCGGAGGCGATGATGCCGCTCTCGGCCAGCAGGATCTTCTGCGCGCGGAGCCCGCACTGGCGGTTCTCGAAATGGATCAGCGGCAGCAGGTCTTCCCAGGCGCGCACGGCGCCGGCCCGGTCGCCTGACAGATGGCGGCGGACGATCCGGCCGAGTTCCGCGGGGACCATCGAGCTCGGCATCGTGCCCCTGGCACCGGCGTCCAGGTCGGGGATCAGGGTGACCGATTCCTCGCCGTCGAAGGGGCCCGGCAGGCTGTCGCCGAGGGCGGTGACCAGCGCGTGCAGCTTGTCCGCGGCCTGCGGCACCTCGATCTTGGCGTACCGCACCGCGGGCACCTGCCGTACCAGGTCGATCAGCAGGCTTACCGGCAGCGGCGTCGGCGACAGGGGCGCGTCCTGCACCATGATCGGGATGTCGATCGCGTCCGCCACCTGCCTGAAGTACTCGATCACCGCGGGTCCGGCCACGGTGAGCGTGGCACCGAAGAACGGCGGCATGATCATCACCATCGCCGCACCCAGGTCCTGGGCGGCGCGGCTGCGCGCGGCGGCCACCCGGGCGCTGTAATGGCTGGTGGTGACGATCACGGGGAGCCGTCCCGCGACGCGATCGAGGAGCAGGCGGGCGATCGCGTCGCGTTCGGCGTCGGTCAGCGAGAACTGCTCGGAATAGTTGGCGAGCAGGCAAAGCCCGTCGACCTCGGCGTCCATCAGGTAGTCCACGACGCGCGCCGTGCCGCCCAGGTCAACGGTCTGGTCATCGTGGAAGATCGTCGGCACGACCGGCACGACGCCGGTCAACGGAGCATCCATGTGCCGATTCTCCCGGTAGGCCCGGTGGCTTGTCGCTACGCGGACCCCTTCAGATCATCGCGGGCCTGGTCGGCAAGCTGGTGAATCCTCTGCTCTGTCTCCTGCAGCGCGGTCTCGGCCTTCGCGGTCCGCGCGGCGGCACGACGCTCCCCCACGCTCGGCTTCCGGCTCGCTTGCCCCGGCCGCCTCAATCGCGCGAACCAACCCACGATGACACCACTCCCTCTCTAACACACTGCGTGCACTGCGACAACGCCCTCAACTGCCCGCGCGCGAGCCGTTCATGCGCCCCGCAGAGCGAGGAAGAAACCGGAGCACGGCTAGGAGGACGCGGGCGTGGGCGGGAAGACCGACTCCCGCAATCGCCACAAGAGCCACTCCTGTCCCAGGATTGGCTAGCGCTGAAGGTTTGACCGCCTATCACCGGCCAAATCTTCAGCGCTAAGCACGATCAGGGAATCGCGCTTAGCACATGACCCAATTCGCGGCTTTTGCCCATGCGGGACATATTGTAAAACCATCTTGTTTCGGAACGTTGCCTATTTGACGGGGCGATTTCGCCGCTTGATGATTATGTGTCATGAGGGGTTGAGGAGGAAACCACGGACCGTTCCGGATAACCGCTTGTGAATCTTTTGGATAGGAGAGGAGCCGCGGGAGGCCCGCGGCTCCTCGCCAGCCGCTGCGACGGCTACCCGCCCCGCAAGGCAAGGAAGAAGTCGACGCGGTCCGCTAGCGCGGAAAGGTCGCGTCCGGTCAGCGCCTCGATCCGCCCGATGCGGTACCGCACGGTGTTGACGTGCACGTACATCCGCGTCGCGCAGGCGGACCACGAGCCGTCGCAGGCCAAGAACGATCGAAGGGTGGGCAGCAGCTCGGCGTTGTGCCGCGCGTCGTACTCGGTGAGCGGGCCGAGCAGCCGTTCCCTGAAGGACCGCAGCACCGGGGTGGGCACGCTGGCGAGCAGCAGCTCGTGCGAGCCGACCTCGCCGCTTGTCGCGACGCACACGCCGACCGTCGACTTGCCTGTTCCCCCGGCCGCTCGCAGCTCCGCCGCACGGCGAACGCCCGACGCCTCCCGCACCGCCCCCGCGAGGGCGGCCGCGCCGTCGGCCGGGCCGCCGATCCCGGCGGTCAGCGCGAGGCCCGCCGCCT
>Ga0302314_10008904_pt1 | contig 17804 bp, 14 predicted proteins | sample III_Palsa_N2_3_FD_200533 | JGI IMG/M metagenome (GOLD analysis project Ga0302314, IMG submission 200533) | Peat permafrost microbial communities from Stordalen Mire near Abisko, Sweden - III_Palsa_N2_3 | ecosystem: Environmental > Terrestrial > Soil > Palsa > Peat permafrost | place: Sweden...
CGATGGGAATGGTGAAGAAGTTCGATTTTGCGCATGTGGCTGAGGGGATTGCGCGGCAGGCGGGGGCGCTGCTGCGGGGGTTCTATGCGAAGGGCGTGGCTACGGAGTACAAGGGCGATGTCGACCTGGTGACGCAGGCGGATCGGGAGAGTGAACAACTGATCGTCGATAAGCTGAAGGCAGCGTTTCCGACGCATGGGGTGTATGGCGAGGAAGGGACGCGGAGTGGGCTGGAGAACGAGTACAGGTGGTATGTCGATCCGCTGGATGGGACGACGAACTTCGCGCATGGGTTTCCGGCGTTTTGCGTGATTCTGGGGCTGGAGCGGAGAGCGCCTGGGCTGGCGGCGGATGCGGATGGAGAGATGATTGCCGGGGTGGTGTATGACCCGCTGCGGGATGAGATGTTTTCGGCGGAGCGGGGGAAGGGCGCGTGGCTGAATCAGAGAAAGATCTCGGTGTCGAAGACGGCGACGCTGCAGGAGTCGCTGACGGCGACGGGGTTTCCGAGCAAGAAGCGGCATGAGAGCCCGAATGTGCATTTTTACAATGAGATTACGCTGCGGTCGCATGGGGTGAGGCGGGCCGGGAGTGCGGGGCTGGATCTCGCGTATGTGGCCTGTGGGCGGCTGGATGGGTTCTGGGAGTTCAACCTGAATCCGTGGGATACGTCGGCGGGAGTTCTGCTGGTGGAAGAGGCCGGAGGGACGGTGACTCATTTTGACGGCGGGAAGTTTACGCTGGACAGCCGCGAGGTGCTGGCGACGAATGGACTGATCAAAGGAGAGATGGTGCATATTTTTACGGAGATGTTCGCGGGCAGAGGGCTGGAGGCGATTCCGACGCCGGCGGAGTTTGCGGCGAGGCGGGCTGAGGCAGGGAAGTAGATTGCGGAGGCGGCGGTCGGCTCGGGTGATGGTGTTCGATCCGGCGGGGGAAGTGCTGCTGATTCGCTATGTGGTGCCGCGGGAGGATGGGGAGTTTGTGTTCTGGATTACTCCGGGTGGGGAGATTGAGCAGGGGGAGACGGAGATTGCGGCGGCGCGGCGAGAGATTTACGAGGAGCTGGGGCTGACGGTTGAGGTCGAAGGGCCGATATATGAGGAGGAGAACGAGTTTGTGCATCAGGGGGAGATGCGGGCGAACCGGGATTTTTTCTTCAGGGCATTTTGTGCGCGGGAGGCTCCTGTGCTGACGGGGTTTACAGCGGAGGAGATTGCGGTGATGCGGGAGATTCGGTGGTGGAGCGCGGAAGAGATTGAGGCGTCGGAAGATCGGATATTTCCGGCGAATCTGGCGGCGAGGGTGAGGGCGCTGGGACGGGTGAGGAAGCCGGATTGAGGCGCAAACCGGTCGGATCCGCGAAAGGACTCGATTTGGCGTGGGGAGCGATTTTGCTGGTAGAATCGAGTCACAAGTTTACTTGCGGGCAGCAACTTTCGAGGGGATAAGGGAGATTTTAAAGAGATGGCTTATGTGATTGCGGAACCGTGCATCGGGACAAAGGATTCAGCCTGCGTGGATGCCTGCCCGGTGGATTGTATTCACCCGAAGAAGGATGAGACGGGACACGGCGAGGCCGAGCAACTGTTTATCGATCCGGTGGAGTGCATCGACTGCGGCGCGTGCGTGCCGGTTTGCCCGGTGTCGGCGATCTATGCCGGGGATGACCTGCCGGAGAAGTGGGCGGAGTACCAGGTGAAGAATGCCTCCCACTTTGGGCGGTAGAGTTTGAGATTGGAAGTTTGCGACCGCGCGGCCCTGAGGCTGCGCGGTTTTGCTTTGTGGAGAATGTTCTGAAGCCAAGTATGCTCCGTCTGGCTTATGCTGGCGAGGGTTGCAATACGACGGATTAGAAAAAGGAGATAAACAATGGCAACGCAGACGACACAAGAAGTGGCCGATGAGTTGGTGAAGCTGTGCCGGGAGGGAAAATTTGCTGAGGCGGTAGCGAGCCTCTATAGCGACGATATCGTGAGCATGGAGGCCGGAGCGCCTCCGGGACAGTCGCGCGAGTCGAAGGGGCTGGCGGCGGTGAAGGCGAAGGGGGAGTGGTGGGAGGCGAACCATGAGGTTCATGCCGCCAGCGTCGAGGGTCCGCTGGTGGCCGGCTCGCATTTTGCATGCACCTTCAAACTGGATGTCACGTTCAAGCCGCAGAACCGGCGCTTCCAGATGGACGAGGTCGCTGTGTACAAGGTTGTGGACGGCAAGGTCGTCTACGAAGAGTTCTTCTACAACATGGGTGGGTAGCTTCTCGATTGCGCATGATGATGGCGGGAGTGGATGCGAGGCGGGGTGTCTGCGTGCGGATATTCCTCTGCGGCAGTGTGGCCGGTGAGCGATGATACAGCGGCAGGGTGAGGCGATCGTGTTGCGGGCGTGGCCGTTCCAGGAGGCGGACCTGCTGGTGAGCCTGTTTACACGGGAGCAGGGACGGGTGAAGGGCGTGGCTCGTCATGCGATGCGGTCGCGAAGGCGGTTTGGCGGGGCGCTGGAGCCGATGACGTATGTGCGGGCCACGTATGCGGAGAGGCCACGGCAGGAGCTGGTGCGGCTAGATGCGTTTGAGATTCTGAGCTCTCCGCTGTCGCGGCCGATTGATTATGCGCGGACGGCGGCGCTGCAGTTTGTGGCCGAGGTGCTGGAAGAGGCGCTGCCGGATCAGGCTCCCGAGGATGCGGTGTTTCGGCTGGCGCTGGCGGTGCTGGACGAGATGCAGGTGGGCAGGGTGTGGATGCCGGTGACGTACTTTGCGCTGTGGATGAATCGGCTGATGGGATGGATGCCGGAGCTGGGGCATTGCGTGGTGTGTGGGCTGGATCTGCGCGGTGGGACGGTGTGGTATTCGGCGACGAGCGATGGGGTGACGTGCGGGGACGATCGGAGGCCGGGCGGCGTGGGGTTGTCGGCGGCGTCGGTGGGGGAGGCGGTAAGGATCTTTCGCGGGACGGTGAAGGGGCTGGCGGCGGAGGATTGGCCCAGGGAGCGGGCGGCGGATCTGCGACGGTTTGCGGTGGAGACGCTGGAGAGGCATCTGGAGCGGCGGCTGGTGAGTGCGCGGGCGTTGGGAAGGGTGTAAGGCCGGAAGCTCGTTATTTCTGAATTTCAGAGATGTGATTGCCAGAAGAGGTGTTGGGTGGGTAATTTATTTGAATTGCGAAATAAATGAGGAGTTCGATGCGAGTTGATGCGATGAGGGGACGTGTGTTGATCGGCGTGGTTGCGGGGCTGGTCATGATGGGATGTGCGGGGGCGCAGACGGCGAGGCCGGTGACGTATTGGGTTGGGTCGTGGGCGGCGTCGCAGCAAACGCCGGAGCCGCAGAACGCGCTTGCTCCGGAGGATCTTCGCGATGCTACGTTGCGGCAGATTGTGCATCTATCGGCGGGTGGCAGCCAGTTGCGGCTGCGGGTGTCGAATGCGTTTGGGAGGGCTCCGCTGCATTTGACGGCGGTGCATGTGGCGAGGCCGGTTTCGGCGGCGAGCTCGGCTATTGATGCGGGCAGCGATCGGGCGGTTCTGTTTAACGGAGCGGCGGATGTGACGATTCCGGCGGGTGCGGAGTATCTCTCCGATGCGGTGGCGTTGCCGGTGGCTGCGCTCTCTGATCTGGCGATCTCGATTCATCTGGATGAGCCGCCGGTGGGTGAGACGGGGCATCCGGGGTCGCGGGCGACGTCGTACCTGGTGCATGGGGATATGGTTTCGGCGGTGAGTCTGCCGGGGGCGAAGACGGTGGAGCACTGGTATCAGATTTCAGGTGTGGATGTTGTTTCGACGGCTCAGGGTGCGGCGATTGTGACGTTGGGGGATTCGATTACGGATGGACATGCGGCGACGACGAATGGAAACGATCGCTGGCCCGATGTTCTGGCCGGACGGCTGCAGGCGGCGGCTGCGAGCGCGGGGCTGAGCGTGTTGAATGAAGGGATTGGAGGGAACAGGATTCTGCTGGATGGGCTGGGGCCGAATGCGCTGGCGCGGTTCGACCGGGATGTGCTGGTGCAGACCGGGGTTCGCTATGTGATCGTGCTGGAGGGAGTGAACGATCTGGGGGTGCTGACGCGTGATGGGGTGGCTTCCGCGGAGGAGCATCAGGAGATGGTAAGGAGGATTGAGTCGGCTTATGCGCAGATGATTGCGCGGGCTCATACGCATGGGGTGCGGGTGCTTGGGGCTACGATTCTTCCGTACGCCGGTTCGGGCTACTATCATCCGGGGCCGGAGAACGAGGCGGATCGGTTGGCGATCAATGCGTGGATTCGGGATGCGAGCCACTTTGATGGAGTGGTGGATTTCGATCAGGTGATGCGTGATCCGGCGCGACCTGACCATCTGCTGGCGGCTTATGATTCGGGGGACCATCTGCATCCGTCGCCGGCGGGGTATAAGACGATGGGGAGTGCGGTTCCTCTGATGCTGTTTTCGCGGTGAAAAGATATGTCCTGCCGGACGGGCCCACTGCGCGTGGGGCGACCACTTCGTGGTGGGTGTGTCGGTCTTGCGGGGATTATGTTTTAGGGGCCTCGCGTTGCTCGGCGGATGATGGTGCCGACCAACGGGAGGACCCTTGCTGCCTGGTTCGCCTCGACAAGTTAAAAGGGCGTGTGAACGCCCGCTCCACGCGTAGTGGGCCCGTCCGGCAGGACATCGCTGGTTTGAGGAAAGCGGTTCGCTTCGCGAATACCCCACCCTATTGCGATGAAACCGCAAAAGGATGGGGCACCCGGCACCCGGTTAGTGGGTGGACATGGCGTCGTTGAACTGTTTGAAGAAGGCGTCGTATTTTTCCGGGCCGTTTTGCTCGGCGAAGCGCAGGGGATAGACGCGTTTGACCAGGATCTCAGTGGCGGTGGGCTGGGTTTTGATGATCTCGATGGCCTCGTCGAGGAATTCCTTAAGGGGCATGGCGCGCGGGTCGGCCGCCTGGGCGTTGCCCATCAGTTCGGTCTGGACGTAGGGAGGGACGATCTCGAGGACCTCGACGCTGGTGGATTTGAGCTGGTAGCGGAGTGCCTGGCTCCAGGAGTGGATGGCGGCCTTGGTCGCGTTGTAGGTGGGGGCGAGGGCCAGGGGGACGAAGGCCAGGCCGGAGGTGACGGTCAGGATGCTCGCGTGGGGCTGCTTTACAAAGTGCGGGAGCAGGGCGGCGGTGAGGCGGATGGGGCCGAGGAGGTTGGTGGTGATGGTGGCTTCGGCGTCGCTGAGGTCCCAGGGCTCGGCGAGGACGTTTTCGGGGCGCATGATGCCGGCGTTGAGGATGACGGCGTTGAGAGCGGGGAAGTCGGTGATGAGCTTTGCGGCGAAGGTGCGGATGCTGGCGGCGTCTTCGATGTCGAGGATGGCGGAGGACATGCCGGGGTTGGCGGCGGTGGTCTCGTCGAGGAGCTGTTTGCGGCGGCCAGCGATGACGACTTTGTTGCCGAGCTTGTGGAAGGCCTCTGCGAGGCCGCGGCCGATACCGGAGCCGCCGCCGGTGATGAGGATCGTGTTTCCGGTGGTTTTCATGGTGGTGATTTCTCCTGAGGTGATAGTAGGATGGTTTGTATCCGTTGGGAAGCAGGCACCCAAAATATTTATACTTACCCAAAAGAGAGTGAGGAATTTATGGGGAAAACAACGGTTGTTGGGCAGAAGATGAGGTTAAAGGTGGTGTATCCGAAGACTGATCCGAAGCTGGACGCTTTGGTGCGGGAGATTATCGAACGCGTGGCGGACAAGTGGACGATGCTGGTGCTGGAGGTGCTGGAGGAGCATGGGGTGGTGCGATTTACGCGGCTGGGGAAGCTGGTGGGGGATATCAGCCAGAAGATGCTGACGAAGACGGTGAGGCAGATGGAGCGGGATGGGCTGGTGACAAGGACGGTGCATCCGGTGATTCCGCCGAGGGTGGAGTATGAGCTGACGGAGCTGGGACATAGCCTGGGGGCGGCGTTTTGCGGGGTGTGGCTGTGGGCGGAGAAGCATGGGGAGGAGATTGAACAGGCGCGGGCGGCTTTTGAAAAGGCCGCTCTCTGAAAGGTGTGGAATACTGCCGGGATGATGGGCTCGGGCAATCGCGGCGTTTTTTGCAGGCGGGTTCTGACGTGGGCCAGGGTGGGGCTGTGTGTGCTGGTGGGAGGAAGGTGCGCGTCGCCGCAGGCGCAGGATGATGATGCGGCGCATACGCTGCATGTTTATGTGAATACGATTCAGATTCCGGTGCTGGTGCTGGAGCCGGACGGGGAACGGCTGAAGCAGCTGATCGCGGCGGACCGGTTTTCGGTGAGTCTGGATTCGGGGCCGTGGTTTCGTGCGACGCATGTGCGGCCGGAGGGGGAAGACCCGATCTCGTTGGCGATCGTGCTCGATACGAGTGGATACACGGCGGAGCTGATGCCGAAGATGAGTGCGGCGATTGCGGACCTGGCTTCGGAGTCGCTGCATGCGCAGGATCGGGTGTCGATATACGCGATGGACTGTGCGTTGATTCATGCTGTGAGTGGGATTCCGGCTGATCGTGCACGGCTGAGACAGGCGGTGGATAGTGCGCTGGGATCGTCGGCGATCCTCAAAAAGGGCTCTCATGCGACTGCGTGCGAGCAGGAAGGGCATCTGTGGGACACGCTGCTGTACGTGACGTCGGAGCTGGGGAAAGAGCCGGGGCGGCGGGTGATTCTGGCGATTACGGATGGGAGGGATCGGGGAAGCAGACAAGGGTGGAACGAGCTGAGGTACTACGCGCAGGCGAACGGCGTTGCCGTGTTCGGAGTGACGTGGATTTCGGAGTTGCTGGAGAGGTATTACGCGGCGTGGCGAGGGCACTCTGAGAATGTCTTCAACTCTGTATGCCAGTTGACTGGAGGCATTGTGCAGAGGACGACGGAAGAGAATTTTGGGGAGACGCTGAAACGATTTTTGGTTATGGTGCGGGAGCGGTACATTATTGAGTTTCCGCGGCCGTATAACTCGACGGCGGGGTCGCATGGGCTGCTGGTGAGGATCGATAAGGGAGATCGCAACTTCTTCATTCGAGCGGCGGGGATCTCGGTGCCGATTGCGGATGCGGCGACACGGGCGGACCCGAATACGGTTCCTGAAGATCCGACGAGGACGCCGGAGCAGGGGAAGCGGAAGATTCTGGCTCCGCAGTGAGAGGCTGTCCTGCCGGACGGGCCCACTGCGCGTGGGGCGACCACTTCGTGGTGGGTATGCCGGTCTTGCGGGGATGAGGTTTTAGGGGCCTCCCGTTGGTCGGCGGATGCATGATCCCGACCAGCGGGAGGGCCGATGCTTTCTATTTTGCCTCGACCAGTTAAAAAGGCGTGCGAACGCCCGCCCTCCGCGCAGGAGGCCCGTCCGGCAGGACAGGCAGCGGTTAGAATCATAGCCTGCAGGATATTTTCAATTGAGAGAGATATGAGCAGATCGATTTCCGGGGGCGCCGGGGAAAAGAAGGCGCTGACGTTTCAGGAGTTGTTGTTTACGCTGCAGCGGTTTTGGGCGGACAGGGGCTGCGTGTTGCAGCAGCCTTACGATGTTGAGGTGGGCGCGGGGACGATGTCTCCCGATACTTTTTTGCGGGTGCTGGGGCCGAAGCCGGTGAGGATCGCTTATGCGCAGCCTTCGCGCAGGCCAGCCGACGGGCGGTATGGAGAGAATCCGAATCGGCTGTTTCGGCATACGCAGCTGCAGGTGATTCTGAAGCCGCCACCGGTGCGGATTCAGGAGATGTACCTGGAGTCGCTGGAGGCGATCGGGATCGATCTTCGCGAGCACGATATCAAGTTCGAAGAGGACAACTGGGAGTGGCCGGTGGGCGGCGCGTGGGGCGTGGGCTGGCAGGTGATGCTGGATGGGCTGGAGATTACGCAGTTCACGTACTTTCAGCAGTGCGGAGGGATGGACCTCGACCCGATCTGCGGGGAGATTACGTATGGGCTGGAACGGATCGCGGGATTTCTGCAGGACGTGGATTCGATCTATGACATTGTGTGGGCTGTTGAGCCGGATACAGGGCGCAAGGTGACGTATGGTGAGATGCGGCTGGCCGAAGAGGAACAGTTTTCGGCTTACAGCTTCGACTATGCGGATGTGGCGAAGCTGTGGGAACACCTGAATCTTTATGAGACGGAGTGTCTGGGGCTGCTGTCGCAGGTGAAGGATTTTGAAGAGATGGATGCGCTGCGGTTGAAGCGGTTTCCTGTGCTGGGAGCGTATGAGCTGGCGCTGAAGTGCTCGCATGTATTCAATCTGCTGGATGCGCGCGGGGCGATTTCGGTGACCGAGCGCGTGGGCGTGATGGCGCGGATTCGCACGCTGGTGGTGGGCGTGGCGAAGGCGTATGCGAAGCAGGGTGAGGCGCTGCAGCGAGCGGAGACTGAGGCTGTGGCGAGTTGAAATATTACGTCCCATTCATCGCAAAGAGCGCGATGAATGGGGCGCCCGGGCTTTTTTGATGAGTTGCGATGGATGCGCCTTTGTGGCGGGATGTGAGTTGAGGACGATGGCTGAATTTTTGTTTGAGATTGGATTGGAAGAGGTTCCGGCGCGGATGATCGCGGGAGCACAGGCGGAGCTGCAGAAGCGCGTGGTGGGGATGCTGGAGCGGGAGCGGCTGGTGGCGGCCGGGGCTGCGAGCAGGAGCTTTGCTACGCCGCGAAGGCTGGCGGTGTGGGTGGATGGTGTCGCCGAGCGGCAGGAGGATGTGTCGGAGGAGTTGCTGGGGCCGGCGACGAAGATTGCGTACAAAGATGGAGTGGCTACGCCGGCGGCGGTGGCGTTTGCGAAGAAGGCGGGCGTGGCTGTCGATGAGTTGAAGATGGTGACGAATGCTAAAGGCGAGTATCTGGCGGCGACCTCGGTGAAGGCGGGCAGAGATGCGGCGGAGGTGATTGCGGCGGAGTTGCCGAAGGAGCTGGCGGGGATCTACTGGGCCAAGAATATGTACTGGCGCGCGGGGCGGCCGGAGCGGTTTGTGAGGCCGGTGCGGTGGCTGGTGGCGCTGCTGGGAAGCGAGGTTGTGCCGGTGAGCTTCGGCGGGTATGAGGCCGGGGCGGTGACGTATGGGCATCGTGTGTTGTTTGGGGATCAGGCGATTTCTTTGACCGCTCCGGCGGAGTATGAGGAAGCGCTGCGGACAGGGTTTGTGGTCGCGGATGTGGAGGTGAGACGGCAGAGGATTCGGAAGGCTCTGGATCATGTGACGCGGACGGTGCCGGGGCTGCGGTGGCGCGAGGATCATGAGCTGGTGGATAAGCTGACGCATCTGACGGAGTGGCCGTCGGTGCTGCTGGGTGGGTTCGAGAAGGAGTATCTGGCGCTGCCGGAGGAGGTTCTGGTGACGGTGATGCGGGACCACCAGAATTATTTTGCAGTGGAGGATACGGATCACAGGCTGGCTCCGTATTTTCTGGCGGTGCTGAATACAGAGGCCGATGAGTCTGGCGTGGCCGTGATTCGGCATGGGAATGAACGGGTGCTGCGGGCGCGGTTCAATGATGCGAGGTTCTTTTGGGAGTTCGATCAGCGGGTGCCGCTGGTGGAGCGGGTCGGTGATTTGGAGCGGCTTACTTTTCAAAAGGATCTTGGCTCGTACTTCAAAAAGACGAATCGAGTTGTCGCGATTTGTGCGGTTTTAAGTAAAAAGCTAATTGAGAACGGTATCGGAGTTGATGCAGATGCTCTAAAGGATGCGGCTGCTCTTGCGAAGACGGATCTGACGACGGAGCTGGTGAAGGAGTTCACGGAGCTGCAGGGTGAGGTTGGTGGGCTCTATGCGCGGGCGCAGGGGATCAGCTCGGCGGCTTGTGATGCGATTTATGACCAGTATCGGCCGGTGTCGATGGAGGACAGGATTCCGCGGACGGCGGAGGGACAGGTGCTGGCGATTGCGGATAAGGCGGATACGATTGCCGGGATGTTTGGGCTGGGGCTGGAGCCGACGGGGTCGAAGGATCCGTTTGCGCTGCGAAGGGCGGCGAACGGGATCGTGAAGATACTGGCGGAGAGCTCGGTTGGGCTTGGACTGGGAGAGATTACGCGGGTTGCTGTGGGTGGGAACGAGGAGCTGGTGCGCAAGATTGAAGTCTTTTTTGCGGAGCGGCTGGAGTTCTATCTGCGGGAGGCGAAGGGGCAGGCTTACGACGTGGTGAAGGCCGTGCTGGCGGTGGGGGCGGATGATGTTCGGGATGCTGTGGCCCGGGCGGAGGCTGTGACGGCGGTGCGTGGGTCGGAGGATTTTGCTGCGGTGTCGGCGGCGTTCAAGCGGATGAAGAATATTCTTTCGCAGGCGAAGGAGAAGGGTGTTGCGGCGGGGGCGAGTGTCGATGCTGCGCTGCTGACAGAACCGACGGAGAAGGCGCTGGCAGAGCGTTCGGCGGCGTTGGCTGAACGTGTCACTGCGTTGCGCGCGGAGAAGAGTTATATGGCGGCGCTGGAGCAGATCGCTACGCTGAGGCCGCAGGTGGATGCGTTCTTCGATGCGGTGATGGTGATGGCTCCGGAGGCTGAGGTCAGGGCGAATCGGCTGGCGCTGCTGGAACGGGTGCTGGGGGATTTCTCTGGTATTGCGGACTTTTCGGAGATTGTGGTGGCGGGTTAGTCGACGATCCTGTGGCGTGAAGGAACGGTGTGGGTAGAGAAGGGGATTTCTTCACTGTGCAGCTCACAAGAGCGTGAGCTGCTTCGGTCGAAATGACGGGTTGGGTGGGGTGGAAGGAAACAGGTAACGGCATAGGCCCCGGCGACAACGGAAGAGTGTTGTGGTGGGGAGCTATGGGTGGATTTGCTCTAGTGGTTTGCGGTGATCGGGGGGTGCTCGGTGGAGAGGCCGGCGATTGGGACGAGGGCTTCGACGCGGTTGCGGCCGAGGTCTTTGGCGCGGTAGAGAGCGTGGTCGGAGAGTTTGAGGAGCGATACGACGGAGTCTTCCCGTTGGGGTGTCGCTGCGGCTACGCCGATGCTGATCGTCTGGCGGCCGTGAGGGTTGCAGGGATGGGGGAGGTTCATGGTGACCACGGCCTGGCGGATGCTCTCGGCTACGGCCAGGGCGCCTTCGATGTGAGTGTTGGGGAGGATGATGGCGAACTCTTCTCCGCCAAAACGCGAAGCTGTATCTGTGGTGCGCTGGAGAGTGCTGGCGATGACGGTCGCGATGCAGCGCAGGCACTCGTCGCCGCCGATGTGTCCGTAGAGATCGTTGTAGGACTTGAAGAGATCGACGTCGATCAGAAGGAGCGCGAGGGGGTGTCTGCCGCGCACGGCGTGCTGCCATTCGGCCTGGAGGGTTTCGTCGAAGGCGCGGCGGTTTGCGAGGCCGGTTAGTGCGTCGGCGTTGGCCAGGGAGCGATAGCGCAGCTCCTCTTTTTGCAGGGAGAGCTGGAGCTCTTTGCGCTCTTCGAGCAGGGCCGCGACGGGGAAGGTGGTGAACAGGGCCACGGCAAGGAAGATCTGCGCGACCACGATGCGGTGCAGCATGGTGGAACCCACGATGAGCATCAGGGGGCCGTGGCCGGTGACGGTGAGGCCGATGGAGATGCAGGCGATGATGAAGATCGCGAGCACGGTGCCGGGAAAGCCGAGTCGAAAGACCACCAGCAGAAGCGCCGGGAAGATGAAGAAAATGAGCGGGTCGGTGTTGTGGTTGAAGACCAGGATGGTGGCGAGGGCAGGGACGGCGAGCAGGAGCAGGGTTCCGGGAAGCTGTGGGCGTCGCAGCATGACGAAGAAGCCTGGCCGCTGCAGGATGAAGACCAGCGGGGCGATGATGGCCATGCCGAGAATGTCGCCGAGGTACCAGGTGCGGAAGAGTTGCCACCAGGGGCCGGCGTTGACGAAGAGCATGGTCCAGGAGGCGCCGAGAGCGCTGGTGAGCGCGGTGGCGCCGATGACGGCGATGAGGAGAAAGGCGACGAGAGGTCTGCGTTTGGAGAGGTTGAAGGGGCTGCCGAACCAGCGCGTCAGAGCCAGGCAGGAGACGATGACTTCAACGGAGTTGGCTACGGCAACGCCGGCGGAAAGGCGCAAGGGGTCGCCGTAGATGACGTCGGCGAGGGTGTCGGCGAGGAAGCCGATGACGAAGTAACGCACCCAGCGGCTGCGGGGCCTGGTGATGACCAGAGCGAAGAGCATGCCGTTGGTGAGCCAGATGGTGGCGACGCCTTCGGACTGGCGCGAGAGAACGATGCCGAGCCAGGAGCAGAGGAGAAGAACGAGGAAGGTGACCAGGAGCCGGATCCAGGAGTCGGGGACGCAGAGGAACTCAGCAGAGTTCGCCTGCGATTGCTGGGCGGGGGCAGCCGCGTTGGTCGTGCCGATATCCATCGTTGGCTCGTACTCTGTGTTTTCGGAAAGATAACACTATATTGAATCGGCAGCGCACGGGTAGTGATAACGAGAGTGATCCCGCGGTCGACTATCTGCTGTCGGGGAATTATTGGGGGGCCTGGGACGATTTAGTTTACGCGCTGGAGGCGGTCGATGAGCTTTTGAGCGAGGGGTTCGCCGGATTCGGTCCAGAGGAGACGGCTGCTGACGTTGCAGTTTTTTTCCACGGAGAGAGTGAAGGCTAACAGCATCTCGACGTTTTGCTGGATGTGTTTGGTGGCGTCTTCGTCGAGTTGCTCGTCGGCGAGGGTTTCGGCGAGCCAGGGGGTATCGAGGCCGAAGTCGACGCGGACATGGCCGTTTTGCTCGAAGCTGGCGTCGTCGAAGGTGGGGCCGAAGCCGAGGATGCGGACGGTGGAGGGCTGGCGCTTCCAGAGGGTGTCGAGGCGGACGGATTCGAACTCCGGGTAGATATCGATGCCGGAGCCGCCGGGCTCGGGAGCGGGGTTTTCGGGGGTCCAGAGGTTCCAGCGCATCTCGAACTCGTAGGCCATGTCGTCGTGGAGCTGCTCGGTGGCTTCGGCGACGGCGTTTTCGATGATGGAGGCGGAGGTGTCGCGGTTTTCTTCGGCGCGGTCGTCGTTGACGTAGATGCGCTGGTAGGTGGGGGCTTCGTGGAAGCTGATGGGGTAGACCGAGGCTGCGGCGACACGCTTTTCTCCACTGATGAGGGCGAACTGACGCATGACCGAGACCAGGGTGTCGGGGAGGGTGTCGAAGCGGAAGTTGGGGAACCAGAGACTCAGGTAAAGCTGATCGGCCATGTGTTTAGTTTAGTCCTTCGAGGGGGGAACGGTGTTCGAGGGGCGGATAGTGGCGATGGATTCGGCCGCGGGTGAGAAGATATTGATGAATGAGTGTTTCGGTTTCGGTAGAACGGCTGAGGGGTTGGTTGCTGGTGGGTGCAGGCCTGCTGGTGCTGGTGATCGCTGCGTTTGTGGGGTATGCGCACTATCTGACGCACCGTTTTTTGACGAAGCTGCCAGGGAAGCTGGGGATCGATATACGGCAGGAGACGAATGCGTATACGTATTCGCAGACGGTGCAGGGAAGGACGATCTATACCGTTCATGCGGCGAAGGCGGTGGAGCATAAAGACGGCCAGTACACGCTGCATGATGTTGGGATTGTGATGTATGGACAGAAGCAGGACAGGGCAGACCGGATCTACGGGAAGGAGTTTGAGTATGACCCGAAGGCTCAGGTGATTCGGGCGATGGGTGAGGTGTTTATCGACCTGCAGGCGCCGGAGCCGGCGAGTGCGAACGCGAAGATGGACTATGCGGGGGGGAAGGATCTGCATGGGGCGGGAGGTGCTTCGGGGGCAAATGCTGCGGCTGGCGCTGATGGGAAGAGTGAGCAACGGCTGATTCATATTAAGACGAGTGGGTTGGTCTATCTGCAGAAGCTTGGGGTGGCGGCGACGGATAAAGACCTGGAATTTACCATCGGCGGTCTGACGGGACATGCGGTCGGAGCAGACTACAACTCGGATTCAGGGGTGGTGGTGCTGCATTCGACGGTGAGGGTGAATGGGCTGCAGCATGACCGGCCGGTGTTGCTGACGGCGTCTCATGCGGTGCTGGAACGGCAGGCTGACACGGCGGTATTGACGCAGGCGCGGTATGTGGTGGTGGGTGCGGGCAGCGGCGCTGGCGGCGGAGTGGGCGAGACGGCGGCGGCGCAGCATGTGGTGGTGCATATGCGAAAGGATGGGACGGCGGAGCGGCTGGATGCAGATGGGGATGTGGTGCTGACCAATGGCGAGGGTGGGACGGTGAGGGCTCCGAAGGGCGTGATGATGATCAGCGCGGCAAATCATCCGGAGTCGGCGGTGCTGTCGGGTGGGGTGAAGTATGACGAGGATGGGCCGTTGCGGCAGGCGCAGGGCGAGTCGACGGAGGGGCAGGCGGCGTTCGATAAGGTGGGACGGGTCGAGCATTTGGTGCTGACGGGGGCGGTTCGGCTGCATGAGCGGGTGAAGGTGACGAACGCGGCGGGCGACGTGTGGAGTGAACGAGAGCTGGGCGCGAATGCCGCGGAGCTGGCGATGGGCTCGGATAGTGCAGGGAAGACACTGCTGAAGGATGCGAAGGCTACGGGCAATGCGCGGTTGACGGTGATGAATCCGGTGGGGAACGGGTCGACGAGCAGTGCGCTGGCCGGGGATGTGTTGACGGCGCACTTTGTGCGGGTGAATGGCGCAGACCATGTCGAAGAGGTGCATGGCGACGGGCATACCTTCCTGCGCAAGGTTGCCGTGACGGGAGTGGTCAATACGAGTTCGGGGGATTCGCTGGTGGCGAAGTTCCGGCCGGTGGCGGCGGGTGCGGCGCGAGGTCAGGCGGGGCAGAAGGATGCGGGGTCGCAGAGCTCGGATGAGATCGCCAGCGCCGTGGAGCAGGGGCATGTGGTGATGACGCAGATGCCGGTGCGGAAGCCGGGGGATGCGGCTGCTCCGCAGGAAGAGCGGGCGACGGCGGAACGGGCTGTGTATGACGGCGATCTGGAGAGGACGACGCTGACCGGCAATGTGCAGGTGAACGATGGGACGAGTGTGTTGTGGGCGGATCGCGTGGTGACCGAACAGCAGACGGGAGATTCGACGGCGGATGGCGCGGTGAAGGTCAGCTATAAACAGCCGGGGAGTACGGATGAGCCGATGCATGTGCTGGCGACGCGGGCGGATATGAAGCATGATTCGCAGGTGGCGATCTTTTATGGAGTTGCGGGAAAGCCGGCGCGGCTGTGGCAGGCGGCTTCGCAGGTGGAGGCTCCCGTGCTGCAGTTTGAACAGAAGCAGCGGAGGCTGCTGGCGCATGGAGAAGGACAGGGTGCGCCGATGGTCGTACATACGGTGCTGGTGAGCAATGGATCTTCTGGAAAGAACGACGCTGGAAAGAACGACGCGGGGAAGAACGGCGCGGGGATGGGCAAGGCAGCGGCTGCGGCAGGTGCGCCAAAGGCCGGGAAGACGGATGTGGTTCGGATCGCGAGCCGGGATCTGGTTTATTCCGATGAGGCGCGGAGGGCTGATTTTACCGGTGGGGTGCAGGTAGAGAGTACGGATGGCACGATGCGGGGGCAGCAGGCAGTGGTGTATCTGCAGCCTGCGCCTGCCGGGAAGGGGACAGCGGCTGGCAGCGGCAAGGCGGCTGGAGGGAAGACGGCCTCTGCGCCTGCGGGGCCTGCGGGCGGATTCATGGGGGGCAGCGTGGAAAGGATCGTTGCGACCGGGCATATCGAGATGGAGCAGCCGGGGCGGCGGGCGACGGGCGAGCAGGTCGTGTATACGGCAAGCGATGGCATGGCCGTTCTGACCGGGACTGCGACGGTATTGCCGAAGGTGGTGGATGCGCAGCAAGGGACCGTGACAGGTACTTCGCTGCGATTCCATTCGGGCGATGACAGCGTCGTGGTTTCTAATGGAGGAAGTGGTGACAGGCAGAAGGTTCGCACGGAGACGCGGGTGAAAAACAAGGAATGAAGACGTTATCGACAGAGGAGATTGGCAAGTCGTACGGCGGCCGTCAGGTGGTGAAGGGGGTGAGCCTTGAGATCGAGCAGGGTGAGGTGGTGGGTCTGCTGGGGCCGAATGGCGCGGGGAAGACGACGAGCTTCTACATGATTGTCGGCCTGGTGCGGCCGGATGCGGGGCGGGTGCTGGCCGATGGCCACGATATCAGCAATCTGCCGATGTATCTGCGGGCGAGGAACTTTGGAATCAGCTATCTGCCGCAGGAGCCTTCCATCTTTCGCAAGCTGACGGTGCAGGACAATATTCTGGCCGTGCTGGAGGCGCAGCAACTGAGCTGGGAGAGTCGACGAACCCGGACAGAGAAGCTGATTGAACAACTGAACCTGGGGCATGTTCGCAAGACGCGGGGTTATGCGCTGAGCGGTGGAGAACGCAGACGCGTGGAGATTGCGCGTTGTCTGGCGATTGAGCCGGCATTCATTCTGCTGGACGAACCGTTTTCAGGAATCGATCCGATTGCCGTGCTGGATCTGCAGCAGATTATCTTTGGGCTGAAGAAGAGCGGGATTGGCGTGCTGATCACGGACCACAATGTGCGCGAGACGCTGTCGGTGACGGACAGGGCGTACATCATTAATGAAGGCAGGATCTTTCGGACGGGAACGCCAGGCGAGCTTGGCCGCGATCCCGAGGTTCGGCGGATCTATCTGGGAGAGAATTTTTCGATGGGTTAGAGGTTGAAGGGACAGATTCAGGGTGCGATGGCAGGTTGTGCATCGGCACTGTTTATCCATCTGTGAGTGGCTTCGCTGAGGAGGCGCCTTATGGGGATTTAGGAAGAGATTTATGGCGGGTCTGAGAGCAGGTGGCATCGCTCTGCACGATGACAGCCACCCGGGCCAGAGCTACAACTTCTGTGGTAAGACGTTGCTGCTATCGGTGGAGTTCGCGCAGCCTGTGGCAGGGTTAGACTTACAGCCAGAAAGACAGCAACCGTGTAGACTGTGGCCAGCCTGGATTGGGGTCCGCACTTGGCGAGCAAGTTCAACGCCAAACGACACACCAACGTATAGGAAGTTATCCAGACGTTCGAGAGGTAGATGTGCTGCTGCAACCGAAGCTGAACTTAAAAGTCTCACAACGGCAGGTGCTGACACCTGGACTGGTGCAGATGGTCAGCGTGCTGGCGCTGAACAAGCTCGAGCTGAAGGAGATGATCAACACCGAGATGGTGGAAAATCCGGTGCTGGAGGAGTTGGAAGAGTCAGTTATTTCGCTGGATGAGCGAGCGGGACTTGAGGGTGACCGGGAGCGTTCCGCAGAGGATCTGGCGGCCGAGACCGCAAGGGTGGAGAAAGACCCGTTCGATGAGATCGACTTCGGAAGCTACTTCCAGGACTATCTCGATCCTGGGTTTCGGACGGCGTCGAATTTTGAAGAGTATGACAAGCCTTCGTTTGAGAATTTTCTTTCGCAGCCAGGCACGCTGAGCGATCATCTGCTGTGGCAGCTGGGATCGCTGACGTTGTCGGATGAGGTGCGGGCGGCGGCGGAGCTGGTCGTCGGCAACCTGAATGAGACCGGCTATCTTGCGGCAAGCGATGAGGAGCTGGTTGATGCGCTGCTGCAGTTCAAGAGTCCTCTGCGGCCGGGCCCTATTCCGTTTGAGCGTGGAACGAAGAGTAAGTCGTCGCCGCTGCGGATCGACACACCGTCAAATGGAGATGGCGAAGGCGACCTGCAGGATGGGGCGCTCCATATCGCTGCCTCTGCTGCGGAGGACGAGCGCGCGGAGTTGTTGGCCGCGGTTCAGGAGGCTTTGGACGTTATCCATTTTCTGGACCCGGTTGGGGTGGGTGCGCGGGATCTTCGTGAATGCCTGCTGATTCAGATCTGCGCGCAGGAGCGTGAGGCGGCGATTGTGCTGCGTCGACGCCAGATGGCGGGCGCGGCTAAA
>Ga0302314_10008905_pt1 | contig 17803 bp, 19 predicted proteins | sample III_Palsa_N2_3_FD_200533 | JGI IMG/M metagenome (GOLD analysis project Ga0302314, IMG submission 200533) | Peat permafrost microbial communities from Stordalen Mire near Abisko, Sweden - III_Palsa_N2_3 | ecosystem: Environmental > Terrestrial > Soil > Palsa > Peat permafrost | place: Sweden...
GGACGCACTCTACCAGCACTTTTTGTGCAGTGCAATATATTTTTCGGTGCCGGCGAGACAGTTAATAACAAATTCATATAAAACGGCCGTTTATGACAATTTGAAAAATATCGCGCCGCGTCAAAAACTGTCCCGGCTGCAGCTGGCACCCGATGTACAGGTCTCATGCACGACCACCTTGTCCAGCCCCGGCAGGCGCGGCAGCAGCCGTTGCCAGATCCAGCGCGCCAGCATCTCGCTGGTCGGATTCTCCAACCCATCGATGTCATTGAGGTAGTGATGGTCAAGCTGGTCGTACAGCGGCGCAAACGCCGTCTTCAGATCCGCAAAGTCCATCACCCAGCCCAGCTGCGGATCAGGCTCGCCCGCCACATGGAGCTCGATATGAAACGAATGCCCATGCAGCCGCGCACATTTGTGGCCCGGCGGCACGTTGGGGAGGCGGTGAGCGGCTTCGAGGGTGAAGACTTTGAAGATGTGCATGGCGGCATTCTACATTCGTCGTGAGTTGTCCTTCTTGCTTTCGCGTAGAGACCGGCCACAGGTCACCGTCGGTATTCGGATTGCTTGCAGTCAGAGCGATGCGTATCGGCGACGAGCGAGATAAGAGCGCGGAGCGCGGTTTGGCTCTCGTGTAAAGCGCATTCCCTGGAAAGGAGGCGCTCGCCTTACTCGTTGTACTTGCGCGAGGAGCCTTTGAATTTTTCGACCGGATATTTGCGTTCGTTGACTTGGAGTTTTTCGCGGATGGCTGACGCCACGTCGATGCCTTGGTCATGTACCAAGTAAGTCATCAGAATGAGCAGATCCGACACTTCCTCTGCCAAACGCTCTCGAACTTCGCGAGCACGTTGCTCAAGATCGGCATCCGGCGTCCACCGGGTCAGCTCTGCCAGTTCGGCGGCCTCGATAACCAGCGAGCTGGAAAGTGTACGCAGGGTGTGAAACTGCTCCCAGTCGCGCGCCATGCGGAAATCCAGAATCTCGCGGGTCAGCTGCTGGTCGATGACGATGCTCATGCAAGGAACCTGTTGTCGTTGTGCCAGCGCAGGGCGTCGCGGTCAGGCTGGTCGCCGGCAAGATGGGGAAGCGCGGCCAGTGGCTGTCCGTCGAGCCGGTAATAGGCCTTGCCGTTGAAATACTGGTCGCGAATACGCGAGCTGATGCGAATACGGTAGTCCGGTTCGACCGTCAGCAGTCCAAGATCGAAGAGTTTGTGAAAGTCGGATCGCAACAATAGACCGTTGGAGGTTACATGCCGGCCCTGATCGGCGTACGGCCGGATGTGCGCAGCCTCCAGCACCGGCGCGGTGGACTCGCCGGTGAGCGCGCATTTCCGTCCGTAGGCATCCAACACCAGCGTTCGGAATGCCGCCTGGCCAAGGCGACCGCGATGCAGGTATTCCTGCCCGTATCGGGCACCCTCCTCGGCGATGGAGCGGTTCGTGGACTCCGCCGGCAATGCGGCGAGTATTCGCATCCAAAGCGTGGCGCCGTCCTGCGCCTCTGAATCGTAGGTCTTGCCCTGCATGAGGTTTCCGGGGAACAAGTCCGCTACCGGAATCCATGCATCGCGTGGAAGAAAAAACACTTCCGACACGACGGTGCAGCCAATCACATGTTCTGCGCCAGCCTGTGCATGAGCATTGTCGGAGATCAGTTCAACCAAGTGGCGGAGCGAGTCGGTGCCGTTCTGCTCGCCAAATACATCCCAGGCCATCGTTAAAGGCAAGGTCGTATAGCGAACGAAGCGACCACCGCCCGCAATGTGGTTGTTCGGGCGTTTCAGCTTGAAAAGAAACGGCGTGCCCGCCGGAAGGTTGGTAAATGGCGGTCGCGTCGATGGTTGCCAGAAATTGACTTCGTCGAAGCCATGCGCGGCATTGAAGTCGAACCAGCGATTGTCCGTCACCCCCAACCAGAACTTCATGCTTTCCCCTTTCATACGCTGCGTAATGCTGAAGCCGATCGAGTATGCACTCGCGAGCGTATTCAGGCTATGCCGTGCACAAGCTCACCTGCTTACGCAGTTGATTGATTGGAAAAGGGATTTGGTGGCTATGGGTGGACTCGAACCACCGACCCCAGCATTATGAGTGCTGTGCTCTAACCAGCTGAGCTACATAGCCTTGAGGATGCCGCCGGTCTGGATCGGAACGATCACGTGCGGGGCGCGAAGTGTAGTGGTCTGGCCCGTCAGGTTCAAGTCTGTGGCTTGCTGCTGCTTGATGCGCTGTGGTTGAATCAGGCTATGCGGTCTTGCCGGCGCCGTGCGCCGCGCGACTCGTGGAGGCGACATGATTGATGTTGATGGCTATCGTCCGAACGTGGGCATCGTGCTGCTCAATGCAGCCGGGCAGCTGTTCTGGGCGCGCCGGGTCAATCGTGATGGTTGGCAGTTTCCGCAGGGCGGCATGCGCTCGGACGAAACTCCGCTGGAAGCCATGTACCGGGAGCTGGAAGAGGAAACCGGACTGGCGCCGCACCACGTCGAAGTGATCACCGCCACCCATGGCTGGCTGCGCTACCGCCTGCCCAGCCGCTATGTGCGCCATCACCAGCGCCCCACCTGCATCGGCCAGAAGCAGGTGTGGTTCCTGCTCAAACTGGTCGCCAGCGAGGAAGAACTGAAGCTGGATGCCTGCGACAAGCCGGAGTTCGACATCTGGCGCTGGGTGGATTTCTGGTACCCGGCCGCGCACGTGGTCAACTTCAAGCGACAGGTCTACGAGCGGGCGCTGCGCCACTTTGCGCCGCTGGTGGAGGGGCTGTTCAGTGTCGAACTTGGCAACCTGCCACCGCGGGAGAGCGCCGATACGCCGCCCACCCCGCCACGCGACGGCTGCGAGGTCGCCTGAACGGGCGACGACAAACATCGCCTGATTGTTGACAATCATTCGCATTCGCGTTCTTATATGCGCATGTATATCTGCCTGTGCAATGCCGTTACCGACCATGACATCCGCCGCGAGGCGGCCGATGGCGTGCACAGCTTTGCCGAATTGCAGGCGCGCACCGGCTGCTCGGATTGCTGCGGTTGCTGCGAGCAGGAAGCCCGCGCCACGCTGGATCAGGCCATCGAACACGCGCTCGGCCAGCTGCCGATCCTCACGGCCTGAGCTTCAACCTCCCCCGAAACAGTCGTCGTGGCTGGCTCGTTCAGCACGGCCAAGGCGCAGGCTAACCATTGCCATTCGCATTACATCCGTGCGTGCGCGGAGTTTGTATAGTGGCGACCTGAGTCAGCCGCCGGAGAGTCCCATGAAAGGTGATGCCAAGGTCATCGAGTTCCTCAACAAGGTGCTCTACAACGAGCTGACCGCGATCAACCAGTACTTCCTGCATTACCGCATGTACAAGGACTGGGGCTATACCGAGCTGGCCGAGCACGAATACAAGGAATCGATCGAGGAGATGAAGCACGCCGATCATCTGATCGAACGCATCCTGTTCCTCGACGGCCTGCCGAACCTGCAGCATTTGGGCAAGCTGCGCATCGGCGAGAACGCTCTGGAGGCGTTGCAGGGCGACCTGGATCTGGAAATGGCCGCGGTGGTCGACTTGCGCGCGGCGATCGCGCACAGCGAGGGCATCGCCGACTACATCAGCCGCGACCTGTTCAAGAACATCCTGCACGACGAGGAAGAACACATCGACTGGCTGGAAACCCAGTTCAGCCTGGTCAAGGACATCGGCGCGGAGCGCTACCTGCAGAACAAGATGCAGAGCTGAGCCGCCCCACCGGCGCACCGAAGCGTGCGCCGGTTCCTTGACGCTTTCGTCATCGCAGGGCTATACCTTGGGTTTTACCCGGAATGGCCTGCATGGCTTCACGACCCCCACCGCGCTTCGTGGTGCGCCGGCATGATGATGCCGGCCCGCGCCAGCGTTGGCTGTGGCTGGGTTCGGCGTGGCTGGCCAGCCTCCTGCTGCTTGGTTTGCTGGTTGGCCTGCTGGCCCGGCATGGCAGCCCGGCGGCGAACGACCAGCGCCAGCAGCGCGCACTCAACGCGCAGATCGATGATCTCAAGCAGCAGGTCGCGAACCTGCAGCGCGCGGCCCAGGTCAATGACGTCGCCACCCGCTCACTGCGCGGCACCCTGGCCCAGCGCGAGGAAGAACTCAGCGGCCTGCGCGCCGATCTGGGTTTCTATTCACGACTGGTCGGCGGCGATGCCCAACGCGCCGGCCTGAAACTGCAGGAAGTGAAGCTGCAGCCGATCACCGGCTCGCACGGCTGGAACCTCACCCTCAGCCTGACCCAGAACGCCAAGCGCGACGAGGAAACCGTCGGCAATGCGCTGATCAGCGTGGAAGGCCTGCGCGGCGACAAGGTAGTCACGCTCGACTGGCCGGCGCTCGGTGATGCCGCGCTGAAGGATGGCCTGCCGTTCCATTTCGTCTATTTCCAGCAGCTGCACGGCACCTTCGTGCTGCCGGCGGATTTCCGCCCGACGCGGCTGCACATTCTCATTCAACCCAGCAGCGGCGATCCGGTTGACCGTACCGTCGCCTGGGGCGCCGCGCTGAGCGGCGACATCACCACAGCCCAGGGGGACCAAGATGCTCAACCGTAAACGCAACGAGCGCAACAACGCCAGCCACGAGACCAGCCTGATCGCCCGCGGCACGGTGATCCGCGGCGACCTTCGCTTCAGCGGCGCACTGCATCTGGATGGCCGCATCGAAGGCACCGTGTTCGCCGAAGGTGAGGATGCGATGCTGACGCTCAGCGAGCACGGTCAGGTGCAGGGCGAGATCCGCGTGCCGCACGCGGTGATCAACGGCCACGTCACCGGCGACGTCCACATCAGCGCCCGGCTGGAACTGGCGGCGCAGGCGCGCATCGATGGCGACCTGCGCTATCACACGCTGGAAATGGCCGCCGGCGCCCAAGTCAACGGGCGTATCTCGCGCCAGGCCGAAGACACGCCACGCGAGCTGCCGGCCCCGGAAGTCGCAGCCACGGACCTGCTCGACGACGCCATGCCGGCCTAAGCGGTATGCTTGCATCAACCGGCAACGCCCCCACTTGAACGTCATGGAAACTCTGCTCTCGATCCCCGATTACCGCAGCAGCGGCGCACCGCTGCTGTTCACCGCTGCGGCCGCGCATAAGGTGCACGAGCTGATTGCCGAAGAAGGCAACCCGGCGCTGAAGCTGCGCGTGTACATCAGCGGCGGCGGTTGCTCGGGTTTCCAGTACGGCTTCACTTTCGACGAGGCCCAGGCCGAAGACGACTTTGCGGTCGAGCGCGAGGGCGTGACCCTGCTGTGCGATCCGCTGTCGCTGCAATACCTCACCGGCGCGCAGATCGACTACGCCGAGAATCTCAGTGGCGCGCAGTTCGTGATCAGCAACCCGAACGCCAAGACTACCTGCGGCTGCGGCTCCTCGTTCTCCACCTGAAAGGCTGTCCGATGGACCGGGCCAAGCTGCCGCCTCCCAATACCTTTGCCGGACTCAGCCTGGTTCTCGACCGGGTCGCCGAGCGGCGCGATGACTCCGCATGGATTGCCGAACAGGCACGCTCCGAGCAGGCGCGCTACCTGCTGCTGGACGCGGCTGGCGAGGCATTCCTGCAGGGCGATCACGAGGCACTGCGCTGGCTCGACATCAGCGAACGCGAACGCTGGCTCGACGACTTGCCGGCCAGTCTGCTCGGCATCGCCGATGGACGCCCGCACTTCATGTTGGTGCTGGACGACCCGACGCGCATCGCGGCACTGGAATCCGCACTCGACGCGCACCGCGTGAGTCTGCGTGCTGCAGGACTGCTGCTGCCGGCGCACGAGGCCGGGCTGTTCGCCTACGCCAAGGGCCTGTCGCATTGGCAACGTGAGACGCGCCATTGCACGCGTTGCGGCTTCCCGCTGCAACTGGTCGCCGCCGGCCACCGTGGACAATGCACGAACCCGGATTGCGGCCACCTGCATTTCCCGCGCACCGATGCCGCCGTGATCATGTTGGTCGAGCATGAAGGCGCCTGCCTGCTCGGTCGCCAGGCCAGTTGGCCACCGGGCCGCTATTCCACCCTGGCCGGTTTCGTCGAGCCAGGTGAATCGCTGGAAGATGCTGTGCGTCGCGAAGTGGCCGAGGAGTCCGGCGTCATCGTCGACGAGGTGCACTATCACTCCTCGCAGCCGTGGCCGATGCCCGCCTCGCTGATGGTTGGCTTCATCGCCACCGCCCGATCGCGGCAGATCACCATGCGCGATCACGAGCTGGAAGATGCGCGCTGGTTCACCCCGCAGCAGATCATCGACGGCATCGCCGATGGCAGCTTCATGCCTTCCACCGCGCTGTCAGTGTCGTATCAATTGCTGGCGTACTGGCTGCAGCAGCGTGCCGGCCTTGACCTGGGTGGCCTGGTTGACGGCAGCCATTCGCGCTGAGTCCCGTGCGTGTCGCCACCGCAGCCGCTCATCGGCGAACTTGAGGTCGCTCAACCTGTCATAGCCCCTGCACATCACTGGGATCGGCGATGGAACGCAGGGGTAGCGCGCTTGAGAAAGAACGGCACCCGCACATGGCGCGCCAATCCGGCACGCAGGGATGGCAAGACGCCGTGCGACGCGGCACCATTTTCGGCTGCGTGCTCGCAGGCCACCTCGCCATCCTGATGGCCGTGCTGCACCCCTCGTGGCAGATGATCGAGCCTGCTGCACCTCAGCAAGAGGACCGCGTGCTTCGGCTCAGCTTCGATCCATTGCCAAAAATCTCCCGACTTTTACCGATTCGTACCGCAACGCGGGCGCTGGCCAAGACGAAACCCGCGCAATCAGCGCTCGTGCCGCCCACGGTCAACCCTGCCGCCGTCAGACAGCCGACCAACTCCCCGCCATCGACAGCCACCAGCCTGATCATGACGGCACCAGCAGTGAGCGACGAGCTGCACCGCAGCTACCAACCCGGCGAGTTCCAGACGGCCTTGCAAAACGCACAGCGAACGAGAGCCGATCACATCCCCGGCGCTACCACACCGCGGATTGGAGGCATCCAGCTTCAGGTCGGCTCCAGCATCAAGGGGACTGTGCATAGCCTTGCTGAAGTCAGCCGCTGTACCAACGAGCAATTCCAACTACAGAACAGTGCCCACCAGTACACACCGGAAATGATCGATCACACACTCGAAATGGATGGCTGCGGGCCGCATCTCGAGCATGCAGCGGCCGATGCCACGATAGATGCCATCTCCCATCACGCGATATTCGGCAACTGACGCCCGTCGGCTTACCGAGAGCGCCTGACGCGCATTGTCTTGTTCCATCTGCGAATGGGCCGACCACTCGCATACAATGTAGCCACTGTCCGCGAGTCCGTCTGTCATGGCCATTCGTCTGCTTGTCATTCTCATCGCCCTCGGGCTGCTGCATGTCATACCGCAGCTGGCACGCTGGCGCGGCGATGGATGGTTCCGCCGCTGGGTGGCGCAGCTGGCGGATACCAGCGGCAGTGGTCGAGTACTGCTGGCCCTGCTGTTGCCGATCGCGCTGTGCGCGCTGCTGTGGTGGCTGCTCGGCCTCCTGCTGCTGGGCGATTTGCTGCAGATGCTGTTCTCGCTGGCGGTGCTGCTGTACTGCTTCGGCCCGCGCGACTTCGAGGCCGATCTGGAAGCGATCCTGAAGGCACCGGACGCTGCCAGTCGTGAGGCCGCGGCACAGGTATTGGCCGATGATGGCGACACCGTCAGCTGGAACGCTGCGGCGCTGGGCGTCGCGATTGCCTACGCCGCACTGCGGCGCCGCTTCGGCGCGCTGCTGTGGTTTGTTTTGCTCGGCCCGGTCGGTGCGCTGCTGTATCGCCTGACACAGACGCTCGGCCGCGACGACACGCTGCGCCTCGATCCTGGCAGCCGCACGGCGGCCCGCTACGCGGCCAATGCACTGGACTGGCCCGCAGCGCAGCTACTGACGTTCACCCTGGCGGTAGTCGGCCACTGGGAAGCCGTGATCGGCGCTTGGAAGCGCTGGCACAGTCAGGCCACGGCTACCAGCTGGTACAGCGTCGGCCCGGGTTTTCTCGGCGCAGCAGCACAAGCCGAAGTAATGATCGATATCGAGGCTGGCGACGGCTACGCCGAGGAACACAGCGATCCGCTGGTTGAACTGGTGCGCCTGCGCAGCGCACTGCTGCGCGCATTGCTGGCCTGGTTGAGCGTGGTGGCGCTGATTGTGATTGGCGGCTGGGTGAGCTGACCCCACCTAGGCGAAGTCACCGCGCAGTTCGCGTATCCGCGCTTCCAGCGTCGCCGCGCTGACCTGTTGCGGCGCCAGCGGTGCATCGACCACCAGCTCCACCCGCGCACGGAAGCGGCGCGGCAGCCGCGCGCGCCGCAGCATCGAATCGCGCCGGCTCCATACGCTGCCCCACAGGCCGCGTAGCGCCATCGGCACCACCGGTACCGGCCGGCGCGCCAGGATCTTTTCCACGCCCGGGCGGAACGTGGCGATCTCACCATCGCCAGTCAGTCCGCCCTCGGGAAAGATGCAGACCACCTCGCCAGCGGCCAGCGCCTCGTCGATCGCATCGTAGGCCTGCTGCAGCACGGCCGGATCTTCCTTGTAGCCAGCGATCGGAATCGCCTTCGCGGTACGAAACACAAAGCTCAGCAGCGGGATGTTGAAAATCTTGTAATACATCACGAAGCGCACCGGGCGCCGCAGGTTCGCCATCAGCAGCAGCGGATCCATGAAGCTGACGTGGTTGCACACCAGCAGGGCCGCACCCTCCTCGGGAATGTGCTGCACGCCGTCGGCGCGCACCCGATACAGCGTATTCACCAGCACCCAGGTGATGAAACGCATCAGGAACTCGGGCACCAGGGTGAAGATGTAGACGGCCACCACCACATTGAGCAGGGCATCGACCGCGAAAATCTCCGCCGCACTCATGCCCAGCCGACCCAGCGTCAGCCCGAACAGCGAGGCAATCACGATCAGCAACGCATTGATGATGTTGTTGCCGGCAATGATCCGCGACAGTTTTTCCCGCGGTGCGCGGGCCTGCACGAAGGCGAACAGCGGCACCACGTAGAAGCCGGCGAAAACACCGATCCCGGTGAGATCAAGCACAATGCGCCAGCTGCCGGCAGCGTGCAGGAAAGCCAGCCAGTCCAGGCCGTGCAGCACCGCCGCACCCGGCCGCGCAAAATACAGGTCGATGCCGAAAGCGGTAAGCCCGAACGCACCCAGCGGTACCAGTCCGATCTCCACCCGCTTGCCCGACATTTTCTCGCACAGCAGCGAGCCCACGCCGGTACCCAGCGAGAACAAGGTAAGCACCAGCGTACTCACCGAGCCGTCGCCGCCAAGGTTGAACTTGGTATAGATCGGCAGCTGCGCCACCAGCACGGTGCCGAAGAACCAGAACCATGAGATGCCCAGCACCGCGTTGAACACCGCACGATCGCTGTGCGTGATGCCGAGCACGCGTGCCGTCTCGGTCACTGGGTTCCAGTTGAATTTCAGCTCCGGCGCAGTCGCCGGTGCGGGAGGAATCGCGCGGCTCGTACTGTAGCCGGCCAACGCCACGGCGATGGTGAGCGCTGCGGACGCCAGCGGCCCCACCCCGGCGAGCAGCATCAGCGCATTGCCCACGATCATGCCGATCAGGATCGCCAGCTGGGTACCCATCTCGACCATGCCGTTGCCGCCGACCAGTTCGGTGGGCTTCAACGCCTGCGGCAGGATCGCGTACTTGATCGGCCCGAACACGGTCGAGTGCACGCCCATCATGAACAGCACGGTCAGCAACAGCACCAGATGATGCGTGTGGAAACCCCAGGCCGCCAGCAGCATCGCGGCGATCTCGAACAGCTTCACGTAGCGGATGATCCGGGTCTTCTCGAACTTCTCAGCGAGCTGCCCCGCCGTAGCCGAGAACAGGAAGTACGGCAGGATGAACAGCGCCGGCGCGAGATTGGTGTACAGCGAGACCTGCCGCTCCGGCAACCCCATCTGGAACGCCGCAAGCATCACCATCGCATTGCGGAACGCGCTGTCGTTGAACGCACCCAACGCCTGGGTCCAGAAGAACGGCGCAAAGCGCCGCTTGCCCAGCAGTGCGAATTGGCTCATGCGATGCCCTGGTGAAGGAAGATCCGCGTAAGCCCGCAGGCCTTCACGTCCGGAGGGATTATTGCCATGTGCAAGTCGCATGCACAACGCAAGCTGCAAGACCTGATTTGACTCGGACCGAAGCCATGAAACTTTTGAGCGCTTGCCGCATCGAAGTACGGAACCCGGGCCGGCCAAGCATTCCCGTCAACCCTGAGCATTTGCCGTAATTTGCTGCGTTTTAATGTCGTGTTATTGCACTTTGCGGTAATTTACGTGCGTAACACTTCGCAACTTTATGCAATCTTCAGCATTCCACTGGCTTTCGGTATTACGATAGGTCAGCTCCTTACACCCATCATCGCCCTGGCCACCGCCGATGAACACGCAAAAAAACACGCTCCCCACAACCGCAGGGACCTTCTCGGATCGCATAAAACTGCTGATCCAGCGCGTCGGGAGTGCCACCGAGATCGCCAGAATGTGCGGATTCTCGGAAGGTGTGGTGCGCAGCTGGCGTGATGGCAACACTGACCCTTCACGGGCGCGCTGCGTGACGCTGGCGCGCACCTTGGGCATTTCGCTGGTGTGGCTGGTGGCGGGCGAGGGCACGCTGCAGATTGACCCGAGCGTTCCCACTCTGGATGACCAGTACAGTTCGGAAAACGTGGCTTCCCATCGGCCGCGCAACCGGCTGGGCATGCAGCAGCAGGGGCATGCCGAGAGTACCGGTGTCGACACCCAGCGGCTGAATACCGCCATGCGCATCCTGCAGTCCGAGCTGAGCCTGGCCGGAAGCCAGCTTTCGATGTCGGAAAACACCGACCTGCTGACGCAGCTGTACGAAATCCTCGGCCCCGGCGGTTCCCATGTGGATCCGCTCGCGATGGTGACGTTCAACCACCGCTTGGCAGAACGTATCCGCCTGGATCGTGGCACCGCCTGATTCCGCGCACAGCGATCAAAGCTAAAGAAAACGCGGCGGCCATAATGGCTGCCGCGTTTTTTGTAAGCGCTGTTCAGAGCAGTGCGATATCGGCGATCGCGCTGAACTGCGCCTTCAGCTGCCCGAGCAGGGCGAGCCGGTTCACACGCACGGCGGGATCCTCGGCATTCACCAGCACATTGTCGAAGAAGGTATCCACCGGCACCTGCAGCTGCGACAGACGGGCCAGCACGGAGGTGTAATCACCAGCGGCCAATGGCTCGGCCGTGTCCCGTTGCGCTGAGGCGAGGGCGTCTGCCAGTTCACGCTCGGCATCCGCCTCGAAGTGCGTTGGATCCACTGCGCGACCAATCGCCGGCGCGCCGGTTTCCTCAGCCTGCTTGCGCAGGATATTCGCGACACGCTTGTTGGCCGCAGCCAGACTGGCCGCTTCCGGACGACGACCGAACTCGGCCACCGCGCGCAGGCGCCGATCGAAATCGGCCAGGCTGCGTGGTTGCACCGCCAGCACGGCTTCGAACTGCGCGTTGTCGAAGCCCTGTTCGGCGTAGTAGCCGCGCAGGCGATCGAGTACGAAATCGTACAACTCGTCGAGCAGGATCGCCCGCCGCTGGCCCGCATTCAGGACTGGCGGCTTGCCGTCCTTGCCGGGTTTCAGGCCCGCGGCCAGTGCGCCATCAGGCAGCAGTTCCAGTGCCTCGACGAGGCTGCCGCGCAGATCAAGCTCCAGACCACCTTCGATCAGCGTGCGCGCCAGTCCCAACGCAGCCCGGCGCAACGCGAACGGATCCTTGTTGCCGCTCGGCTTCATGCCGACCGCGAAGATCCCGGCCAGTGTGTCCAGTCGCTCGGCCACCGCCAATACCTGGCCCAGCCGGCCGGGAGCGATCGCATCGCCACCGAAGCGCGGCTGGTAGTAGCTATCCAGCGCCGCGGCCACTTCGGCCGGCTCGCCATCATGGCTGGCGTAATAGCGACCCATCACGCCCTGCAGTTCGGGAAACTCGCCAACCATCCGGGTAAGCAGGTCGCACTTGCTCAGGCTCGCCGCGCGGGTGGCGGCGCCGGCATCCACGCCGACCCGGTTGGCGATCACGCGCGCCAGCTCGGCCACGCGCACGCTCTTGTCCCACAGACTGCCCAGCGCCTGCTGATAGGTGACGCTCTTCAGTTGCTCCTGATAGCTGGCCAGCGGCGTCTTCAGATCCTCGTCCCAGAAGAACTTGGCGTCGGCGAAACGCGGGCGTATCACCCGCTCGTAGCCTTTGCGAATCTCGGCTGGATCCTTGCTGTCGATATTCGCGATGCCGATGAAATGCTCGGTGAGTTTGCCGTCCGCATCAAACACCGGCACGAATTTCTGGTTCGCCACCATGGTGGTCACCAAGGCCTCCGGCGGAACACTGAGGAACTCGCGCTCGAACGTGCAGGCAATCGCGGCCGGCCACTCCGTGAGGTTGGCCAACTCGTCGAGCAGCGCATCATCCAGTCGCGGTACGCCACCCGTCTGCTTGGCCACTTGTTCGACCTGCGCGCAGATGCGCTGGCGTCGCTCGTGCGGATCGGCCAGCACGTTGGAAGCGCGCATCGCGTCCAGCCAACTGTCGGCATCGGCCACATGTACCGGCTGCGGGTGCATGAAGCGGTGACCGCGTGACTTGCGGCCGCTCTTCAGGCCCAGCACTTCGCCGTCGATGATCTCGGCGCCATGCAGGAGCACCAGCCAATGCACGGGCCTCACGAAGCTGTAGTCGTGATCGGCCCAACGCATCGGGCGCGGAATCGGCAGGCCCTTCAGCGCCTCCTCGATGATTTCCAGCAGCAACGCGGCTACCGGCTGACCCGGCTTCACCGCACGGAACACGAACCACGCGCCCTTGTCGGTTTCCAGCTTTTCCAGTTGTTCGACGCCGACACCACACGACTGCGCGAAACCGAGCAGCGCTTTGGAAGGTTGTCCCTCGGCATCCAGCGCGGCGTTCATGGCAGGGCCGCGCCGCTCGATCGTCTGTTCCGGCTGTGCCTGCGCAACACCAGGGATATGCACCGCCAGACGGCGAGGCGAAGCATAGGCTTTCGCCTGATCCAGCGCGGCATCGATACCGCGTTTGGCCAGACCATCGCAGATGCCGCGAAGAAATGCCGCGGAAAGCTCATCGAGCGCCTTCGGCGGCAGTTCCTCGGTACCCAGTTCGATCAACAGCGGCTTGTGCTCAGCCATGGGCGAGTTCCTTCACTTGCTTGAGGCCCGGGAAACCGAGTTTCTCGCGCTGCGCCACATAGATTTCGGCCACGCTGCGCGACAAGGTACGCACGCGCAGGATGTAGCGTTGCCGCTCGGTGACGCTGATCGCACGGCGCGCATCGAGCAGGTTGAAGGTATGGCTGGCCTTCATCACCTGCTCGTAAGCGGGCAGCGGCAGGTTCGCGGCAATCAGCTGGTTCGCGGTGGCTTCGCACACGTCGAACCAATGCAGCAGCTCGGGCACGTTGGCGTACTCGAAGTTGTAGGTGCTCTGCTCCACTTCGTTCTGGTGGAATACATCGCCGTAGGTCACGACTCCACGTGGACCGTCAGTCCAGATCAGATCAAAAACGTTATCTACATTTTGCAGGTACATCGCCAGTCGTTCCAGACCGTAGGTGATCTCACCGGTCACCGGGCGACACTCCAGGCCGCCAGCCTGCTGGAAGTAGGTGAACTGGGTCACTTCCATACCGTTCAACCAGACTTCCCAGCCGAGACCCCAGGCGCCCAAGGTCGGCGATTCCCAGTTGTCCTCGACGAAGCGCAGGTCATGCACCAACGGATCGAGGCCGAGCTCCTTCAACGAACCGATGTACAGCTCGAGAATGTTCTCCGGGTTCGGTTTCATCACCACCTGGTATTGGTAGTAGTGCTGCAGGCGATTGGGATTTTCGCCATAGCGACCGTCAGTGGGGCGACGAGAGGGCTGCACATAGGCCGCCGCCCACGGCTCGGGACCGAGTGCGCGCAGGAAGGTGGCGGGGTGGAACGTACCGGCACCGACCTCGGTATCGAGCGGCTGCAGCAACACGCAACCCTGCGCCGCCCAGTAGCGGTTGAGGGTCTGGATGACGTCCTGAAAGGTGCGCGCGGACATGGTTTTCCGTGACCTTGGATAAAGCGCGATAGTATAGCCGCAGCTTGCATTCCCACTGGTTTGCACCCGGCAGACGACGTTACGGGAGGAACATCCGGATGGCCGCATCACCGCAAATCGCATCCCTGCTGGGCCGCCGTGGCCGTCTGGAACTGGACGACCTGCTGGCCGCGCTGGTCGTCGACGGATACCTGCTGGCCGATGACGCCAAGCAGGTACGCATGGGCGCACGCGCTGGCCGAAGCACGGTGGAACTGCATCCGCTGGTGTTGATCGCCAATGCCAAGCTGGCAAATCAACGCGAGCCCGGACGGCCGCTGAAGCTGGAAGCATTGACCGAATGGCTGGCCAAGCATGCCGGCCTGCCGTATTTGAAAATCGATCCGATGAAGATCAACGCCACCTCGGTGACCCAGGTGGTGAGCCACGCCTATGCCCTGCGCCACCGGATCCTGCCGGTAGCCGCCTCAGCGGGCGAGGTGACGTTTGCCACCTGCGAGCCGTTCGACACGGCATGGGCCAGCGATCTGGCGCAAATGTTGCGGCGCGACGTGCACCGCGTGGTGTCCAGTCCGATCGACATCAACCGTTATTTGCAGGAATTCTACGGCGTCCAGCGCTCGATCCAGCTGGCCAGGGACGCCAAGGCCAATGACAACAACGCCTCGGCGATCCTCAACTTCGAGCAACTGGTCGAGCTGGGCAAGAGTGGCGAGGTCGGTGCCGATGACCGCCACGTGGTTCACATCGTCGACTGGTTGCTGCAATACGCGTTCGAGCAGCGCGCGTCGGACATCCATCTGGAGCCACGTCGCGAAACCGGGCTTATCCGCTTCCGCATCGACGGCAGGATGCTCAAGGTGTTCGAGCTACCCTCGCCGGTGATGACGGCCGTGACGGCGCGCATCAAGATCCTCGCGCGCATGGACGTCGCGGAGAAGCGCCGGCCACAGGATGGCCGCATCAAGACGCGCTCGGCTTCTGGCCGCGAGGTGGAGCTGCGCATCTCCAACATGCCTACCGCGTTTGGCGAAAAGGTGGTGATGCGCATCTTCGACCCGGATCTGGTCGTCAAGGATTTTGCCCAGCTCGGCTTTTCCCCCGGTGAGGGCGTCCTTTGGCGCAGCATGGTGGAACGTCCGCATGGCATCGTGCTGGTCACCGGCCCGACCGGTTCGGGCAAGACCACCACGCTGTATTCCACGCTGAAGCATCTGGCCACACCGGAACTCAATGTGTGCACGGTGGAAGACCCGATCGAGATGGTCTCGCCCGAATTCAACCAGATGCAGGTACATGCCGCGATCGACCTGGACTTTGCGGCAGGTGTACGCACGCTGCTGCGACAGGACCCGGACATCATCATGGTCGGCGAAATCCGCGATCTGGAAACCGCGCAGATGGCGGTGCAGGCCTCGCTGACCGGCCATCTGGTGCTGTCCACCCTGCATACCAACGATGCACCGAGCGCGGTTACCCGTCTGCTCGATCTCGGCGTGCCGCATTACCTGATCCAGTCCACCCTCACCGGCGTGGTCGCACAACGCCTGGTGCGCACGCTATGCCCGCACTGCAAGCAGGAAACCACACAGGATCCGCAGGCATGGAATGTCCTGACCCATGGCTGGTCGATACCGGTGCCTGAGAAGGTGTTCCAGCCGGTCGGCTGCCTGGAATGCCGCAATACCGGGTTCCTCGGTCGCACCGGCATCTACGAAATGATGAAGCTTTCGCCGCGGCTGCGCGGACTCATTTCGGCCGAGCTCGACCTGAGCAACTTCGGTCAGGCGGCATTATCCGAAGGCATGCGACCGTTGCGCATCTCCGCTGCCGATCAAGTGGCGGCTGGGCTGACCACCGTGCAGGAGATACTTACCGTGCTGCCGCCGATCGAAGCCTTCGACGATACCAAACCATAAAGACGTCCATTCAACACCCGACCTTGCCCTGCATGAAACCCGTATTGATCATTCGAACCGGCCGTGCGCCGGACAACATCCGTGGCCGGCATGGCGACTTTCCTCATTGGTTCCGCATTTGCTCAGGGCTGCAACCACAACAGTTGCAGGTTATCGATGTCGCTGCCGGTGAAGCACTTCCGCCAGTACAGGATATTGCTGGCGCCATGATCACCGGCTCGGCGGCCATGGTCACCGAGCGTGCGACATGGAGCGAGCGCACTGCTGGCTGGATCCGCAACGCGATGGATGTCGAGCTACCGTTGTTCGGTGTCTGCTACGGCCATCAGTTGATGGCGCATGCACTGGGCGGGCGAGTCGATTACCTGCCTGGTGGCCGCGAGATCGGAACCCAGCCGATCGAACTGCTCGATGCTGCTGCATCCGACTCCCTGGCCTGCACACTCCCGGCCAGCTTCCGTGCGCATACCACCCACGAACAGAGCGTACTCGAGCCACCGCCCGGCTCTGCCGTACTAGCCCGCTCTGCACGCGATCCACACCAGCTGCTGCGCCACGGACCAGAGGCCATCAGCACGCAGTTCCATCCGGAGTTCAATGCCGACGTAATGCGTGCGTACATCAAGCGCAAACATGTCGACATGCAACGCGAGGGCACTGATCCAAAGCAGGCCTTCGGTAACGTAGCCGCCACGCCGGTCGCTCGCCGGTTGTTGCGGCAGTTCGCGCGTCAGAACAAATGGTCCCACGCCGCAGCATGGGGCTGATCTACTCAGCCGCGCAGACGGCGGGCGATCGCGTCGCGTGAGAACAGGGCAAACACCACGCCGAACAGAAAGCCGCCGATATGCGCCCACCACACATAGGCGCCATAACTCGGCCCGGCATAGCTGAACAGCAATTGCAGCAATACCCAGATGCCAATCAGCAGAAAGGCCGGCACCCGCACAAACTCCAGATAAAGCCCAAGCGGCAGCACCAAGCCAAGCTTGGCGCGCGGAAACAGCGCCACGTAGGTGCCCACCACCGCCGATACGGCGCCACTGCAGCCGATGATAGGCAGCCGTACGCCGGTCAGCGACAAGGCACCGATCAGGTTCGCCACGATCCCGCCGAGCACGAACAGCAACAGGAACCGCAGCGAGCCCAGGGCACGCTCACCCGGTAGTCCAAAGATCGCCAGAAACAATAGATTGCTGAGCAGATGCAGCCAGGTCACATGGATGAACAGTGCCGTAAACAGCCGCAGCAGGGCTGGGTCGGTCAACTGCGGCAGCAACGCCTCATGCGGGTTGAAAATGTTGGCGGGCACCGTGCCCCATTCCAGCAACAACGGCCCGCGTTGCGGTACCGGGGTCAACGCCAGTCCGACAAAACATGCCACGCACAGCGTGACCACCAGTAAGGTGGCCCAATGCCAACGCGGACGGCGACGTGTTTCGACGTGCACAAACAAGAGCGCGCTCCCTCCAACACCGACTGGATTGCGGCGTGTTGTCCATCATAGGGGATCGCAGATCATCGACGACGATCGATGCTGCGGCAATCAGCGCACACGACAACGCACACATCGCCGCCACAACAAACAATCCGGATCGCCCAAAAGAACAAACCCCCGTAGCGTGAGCTACGAGGGTTTGGGGATAAAGCCCCTGGCGGTGACCTACTCTTGCATGGCAAAGCCACACTACCATCGGCGCATGCGCGTTTCACTGCTGAGTTCGGGATGGGATCAGGTGGTACCACGCCGCTAT
>Ga0302314_10008907_pt1 | contig 17803 bp, 15 predicted proteins | sample III_Palsa_N2_3_FD_200533 | JGI IMG/M metagenome (GOLD analysis project Ga0302314, IMG submission 200533) | Peat permafrost microbial communities from Stordalen Mire near Abisko, Sweden - III_Palsa_N2_3 | ecosystem: Environmental > Terrestrial > Soil > Palsa > Peat permafrost | place: Sweden...
GGACGGACGAGTCCGCGGTTCCCACGCACTTGCGAGCGGTTGACCAAGTGTTGCGATTGGCGCGAGGCGAAGCACCCCTGGCGATAGAAGATGACGTCGCAGGGACGGTCCGCGCCAGGATCCCAGAATACCCAGCGGCCGTTGCGGCCCTCCAACAGGCCGATCACCTGCCGGAACGGCTTCTGGCCCTCGCGCCAGGCGAGGCGAAGATGGGCGAGGTTGTTCCCGCTGAGGTCCGCCCCGGCGTAGACGAGCGTCGGGTCTGGTCCGCTCAGGGTCATGCGCATCGTCCATGCTTCCAACTCGCCGCCGTGGAGGAGCCCGCGGCGGTTGATAACTCGCAGATCGAGTGAGGGGTGATCCTCGGCGACGGCCCGCGGCAACGCCAGACCCGGCCAAGGCTCGCGTGGCTCGCCCCACAACCGCTCGTCGAGCCTCGCCACCAGCGGCTCGAACCCGTTGTTGATGGCCGCGGAGGCATGCCACGGCGAAATGTAGTCTGCCCCAGGCTCACAGGCCTTTATGGCCAGATCGGTCGGCGTGAGACCGGCGCGAGCGGCGGCCCTTTTCCGGCGGGTGAGATCGGCCTCAATGAGTCTGCGCAGGGCATTCAGCGCATCGCGCTCTTCGTCCTCATCGTCCTCCGCGTCGTAGCGGTAGATCAGGTGATCGTCATCGGGCGTCAGTAACTCGAACTCGGCCATCGACTTCAGGTCCGCCACGAGCCGTGCCAGTCGCTTGCCCGTCGCCGGGGGGTAGCCATCGCCCCGGATCTGGCGAACCAACTTCCCTTTGTGCGTCATCAGACGCTGAATTTTGCTCTCGACCTGGGTTGCGTAGCGGGAGATATAGGCATGACGAGAACAGAAACGGCCATCGATTAAATATATATCGCGCACTGTCTTGTCCGTTAGCGGACAAACGAAAAAGTACGTGCCGACACGACCGCATTTCTTATAAACAATGCGGATTTCTGTCTTGCTATATTCGCCATATCGAGCGTGTGTTGCGGCTATGGTGCTCGAATCGGCGTCAATATCGACGATGAACTCATCAACGCGCGTTGGTGTGTTGAGCCTGGCCGCGTACACACGCACCATGAAATACTTGCCGAACGGCAACGCGCCGGCGGCACGCAGGTCGGCAATCGAGAGCCGCGGGAGATCCTCCAGGCAGAGCGTCTCTCCACGACGGGGCGAGTTGGTTCCCCGGACAATGGACATCAAGTCTCGGCTAGCCAATATCGACACCTCGCGCGCGCGCACGTGGCAAACTACGAGAATCGTCAGAAATAAGCCATATGGCCTACCCCTCTCCAACCCTCCGGAGAGTCAGCCTTTGGCTACCAAAAAAGGGCGGTCGGAACCTGACTCCGAGTCCACCCTTCAACCTTTTGATATTAGAGCGCTTTCCGCCGATTAGCTGGGGGTGCGAGACGGGGCTAGCTGGACTCTTCCAGACCCTACAAAAGAGTCAGGCTGAAACCCGAAATCAACGCGGCCAGCGGAGACGCCGCAGAGCCGCTGATCGGCGACAAACCGCAGAATTAAGCCGCACATTGGCGCTGATTCAGGTTTGGTTAGCGAAATATCGCGACGTTAGCGGGGGATCGCCTGACCACTCGTGTCAGAGCAAACTGACCACCAAAACGGTGGCGGTGAGAGAGGGATTCGAACCCTCGTTACGGTTTCCCGTAAACACGCTTTCCAAGCGTGCGCCTTCAACCACTCGGCCACCTCACCCCGGCGCGAGGCCGCCCTTGCGAAGGGCCCCATGCGGAAGGCGCGCAATATACGCATCGGCCCCCCGGCCACAAGCGTGGTGCTAGTCCGGCGCGGCGGGCGCGGCGACCACGGACGATCTGGCCCATCGATCGACTGGTATCCGCCTAACCGCCCGCATGATCGGTCGCTCGACCAGGACATAGACCGCCGCGCCGAAGGCGATGGAGGCCGCCAGCACCACGATCCCACCCGTGGCCGTATGGCCGCCGCCGATCGCCGCCAGCCAGACGGCCGTGGCCAGCAGGACCGCGACCTCCTGCGAGAGGTAGATCGAATAGGAGGCGTCGCCAAGCCAGGCCAGGACCGCCACGAGGGGGCCGCGCAGCACGCGGTTGCAGATGGCCGCCCCGGCGACGAGGAAGACGGCCGGGGGCCCGAACACCAGAACACGCCAGAGGGCGTTGGTGTCATTCATGGTCGGACCCACGAAGATCGCGTCGCCCACGCCCACGATCGCTTCGGCGACAAAGATCGCCAGAGCCGCGACGATCAGCACAGCGCCGAGGGCGACCGGCGCGCGCCGCAGCCACGGCCAGACCGACGCCAGGGCCGCGCCCGCCCCGAACTCGAGAAAGACCGGATTGGCCAGGATGCGCAGCGGGTTCCAGCCACTGAAGCTTCGGGCCGCCACCAGGGCCGCGACGACCGCGGCCAGGATCCAGAGATTGCGCCGCAACCGTCCGCCGGTCAGCAGGGCCGCGACCGTCGAATAGAAGATCATCTCGAAACAGAGAGTCCAGCCGACGCCGAGGTAGGGCGAGGCGATCTCGCGCCCGGCGGCCGGCCAGAACAGAAACGTGGCCGCGGTCCGCGGCCAGCTGAGGCCGCCCGACCTGGCCGCGAGCAGGATGGCGGGCACGGACAGCAGGTAGAAGAGCGGGGCGACGCGCGACCATCTGCGCCAGAAGAACCGTGCCCCCGAGGGGCGAGGCTGGGCCAGCGGGCCGGTCAGGGCGATGACGAAGCCGGAGAGAACGAAGAAGACGTCGACGCCGGCCGTGCCGATGCCGATGGCGTAGACAACCGGGCAGGCGCCCCGCTGTGCCGAGATCACCATGCACCAGGAGTGATAGGCGACGACGACGGCGGCGGCGAAGAACCGCAGCGCCTGGAGGGAGACGATCCGGTTACCGATGGTCCGAGTCCCCCTTTCGTCCACGCCGAAATGTGCGCCGCGCGTCACGGTGACGACATGTGACATAAGACGGCGCCCGCGCCGCTCTCGGACCCATAGCGCAGAGACGCGCGCCGACCTATGTTTTGCGCTGACCGAACGGAGGGAGACGACATGTCCCTGATCGACAAGCTGTTCCATGCGGGCGACGCCCTTCCCGGCCGCCCGGAGCCGATCGCGACGGCCGAGAGGTCCTTCATCAACGGCCGGCCGCTGAAGGGACCCTATCCTGACGGCCTGCAGGTCGCGCAATTCGCCATGGGCTGCTTCTGGGGCGTGGAGCGCAAGTTCTGGCAGACGGACGGTGTGTGGGTGACTGCGGTCGGCTACATGGGCGGGACGACGCCCAATCCCACCTATCAGGAGACCTGCACCGGTCGCACAGGCCACACCGAGACCATGCGCGTGGTGTTCGATCCCCGCGTTGTGTCCTACGAAGCCTTGCTCAAGCAGTTCTGGGAGGGGCACGACCCGACCCAGGGCATGCGCCAGGGCAACGACATGGGCACGCAGTACCGCTCCGCCATCTTCACCGACGACGCGGCCCAGGCGGCGGCCGCCCAAGCCTCGCTCAAGGCTTATCAGCAGGCGCTGACCGCGGCGGGTCGCGGGCGCATCACCACCGAGATCGCGCCGGCGGGCCCCTTCTATTTCGCCGAGGACTACCACCAGCAGTATCTGGCCAAGAACCCGGACGGCTATTGCGGGGTGGGCGGCACGGGCGTCGTCTGCCCGATCGGCGTCGGCGTCACGGCCGGATGAGCCCGGCCGAGCTGGACGCCGCTTGCCGCGCCTTGCCGGGCGTCACCATGGTGATCCAGTGGGGCGCCGACGCCGTCTACAAGGTGGGAGGCCGCATCTTCGCCATCACCGGCCCCACCGGCGGCGTGTCGTTCAAGGTGACCGACATCGCCTATGAAGCCCTGACGGAGTCTGGCCGGGCGCGGCCCGCGCCCTATCTCGCCCGGGCCAAGTGGGTCTATTTCGATCGCCTGGCCGACCTCGACAAGGGCGAGATGCGTGACTGGCTGGCGACGGCCCACGCCCTGGTCGCCGCCAAGCTCACCCGCGCCCAGAGGGCCGAGATCGGACTCTAACGGTCTTTCACCCGCACGACGGCGAACTGATCGGCATAGATTTGGCGCCAGCCGGGGCGGGCGGCCATCAGGGTTTCCGCCGGCGACGCGGGGGGGAAGATGGTCCAGGCGATGTGGTTTTCCCGCAGGGTCTGATCCAGGGCGGCGGCGTCCGGGGCCACGATCCGATAGTAACGCCGCATGAAGGCGTCGCCGAAAAGGTCGGTCCGCCCGTCGACGAACGGCCGCACGCCGCGAAAGATCAGATAGCCGCCAAATCCGTAGTCGTTGAGCACCGGCGCCGACCTGAGGCCGGCCGGCACGTGATCGATCGCCGCGCCGGGCGTGGTCGGTCCGTCGGCGCGATGGAAAGGCAGGCCAAGGCGCAGCGCCGCCAGCAGCGCCACCGCGACGGCCACCATCAGCCAGGCGGGCGCCCCGGCCGGCTTCGTTTTCGGCGCGTCCTGCCCCAGCGCGTCGGCCAAGGGCGCGGCGAGGACAAGCGCCGCGACCGGAGCGGCGACCATCGCATGCCGGTTGTGCTGCAGCGCCATATGCACAAGGCCGAGAAACAGCAGCAGGCGAATGGCCGGGACCTTCGCTCCACGGAAGAGGCCCACGAACAGGACAACGGCCAGGCTGATCTCAAAGGGACCGAGCTGGGTGAAATCCATCGGCCGCCACTCGTCGACGCCGGCGAGCGAGGTCATGCCCATCAGCTTGAATGGGAAGATGAGTCCTTCGGGCCCCTGCGGTGTAATGGCGGCGCACAGAAGGCTGGCGCATCCGAACAGGGCCCAGTCGCGGATGACCCGCCAGCGACGCCCGGGCGCGGCCGCGAGGAGCGCCTCGAGCCCGAAGGCGGCGAGCAGCAAGGCCCCGAACACGAAGCTTCCGTGCAGATTGGCCCACAGCAGCATCAGAAGCGCGGCCCAGAGGGGCGGGGCCCGGTCGGCCGCGCGGGCGCGCAGGAGGATCACCGTCCAGCCGATCAGGAGCGGGAGGACCAGGACATGCGGGCGGGCCAATAGGTTGGGCGTCATCGGCGCGAGAGTGAGCGCCAGGGCCAGAACGAGACGGGGACCCGAGAACCAGCGCCGCAGTTCCGTCGCCAACAGGGCGACGACCGTCATCAGGGCCGCGCCGTAAAGAATGGCCACGCCGCTCCAACCGCCCAGACGGAAGGTCTGGGCCATGACCACCTCGGACAGCCATTCGTGGGCTCGCCACGGCGCGCCCAGGCGGGTCAGAGAGAATGGATCGGTGCTGGGGACGAAGCCGTGGTCGAGCATCCAGCCGCCGGCGGCCAGGTGCCAATAGGTGTCGCCATCATTCAGCAGGCGCTGGTCGAAGAGGGCGACGGCGAAGAGCATCAGGGCCGCGGCGGCCGGAATGAACCAGCTAGGGTCCGGCCACGCCATCGACGCCCGCAGCCTCATGCCTGGCTTCTAGCGAACATGGGCCCCCAGCCTGCGCTTGAACGACCTTGGACAGTGGATCGAGCGCATCGATTTGTTTCCGGACGTGCTCTAGCCGGCATCCCGGCACGCGCCAAGCGAGCCGGGATGGGGCCTCCACGCGTCAGCCGACCGAACTGGCTCTGGCGCCCGAGGGCGAGGTAGAGTCGAGGGGCCGCACCGATGGCTTGGCGGCTAATCGGCCGGGGCCCCCGTTGCGCCCGCGGGTTGTGGCCAGCGGAGTCGCTTGAGGTCCCTTAAGATCGGACGCTCGACAACATAGTGCGTGAGGAGACCGACGGCCGTGGCGCCGGCGACAGCCATCGCGACCAGGAGCAACGGCGACATCGGTCCGTGCAGGTATCGCCATCCGGTGGCGATCAGGGACAGAGCAAGCATATGGGTCAGATAGATGGCGTAGGAGGCGTCACCGCCGCGAGCGACCAGCCCCGCCGCCCTTCCTCGGCACGAGCGCTCGCACATTATGGCGCCGGCCACCACGCCGGCGGCGGGAATCCCGAATAGAAATATGCGCCGCAGGTCATGCCCATAGAAGGGTTCGCCGCCGACATCTCCTATATCGCCCATTCCCAGGATAGCCTCGAATGCGAATGCGCCTAGCCCCAGGGCCAACAGCAACCCGCCCGTCCACAACCCTGCCCGGACCAACCGGTGGCGGATCGACGCCAGGGCCACGCCGAGCCCGAACTCCAGAAAAAGCGGACTGGCGAGGAAGCGGAACCCGTCCCAAGTGAATAGGGCCCGACAGATGATGAGCACCACGCCGATCGCCGCCGCGATGATAATGTTGCGCTTCGCCATGCCACCCGTGAGTACGAGCGCGACGGCGCTATAGAACGCCATCTCGAACGAAAGTGTCCAGCCAACCTCCAGGTATGGGCCAATCAGTTTCGGGCCGGGTGCCGGCCAGAACAGAAACGTCGCGACCAGCCGATCGGCAGAGAGATCGCCCAGTGCGTGACCGATCGGAATGGCGGAAACGATGAAATAGAAAGGCGCCACGCGCCGCCACCGCCGCCAGAAGAACAACGCGCCCGATGGTCTCGGCTCAGCGAAGGGCCCAGTCAGGGCGATGACGAATCCGGAGAGGACGAAGAAGACGTCAACCCCGGCGGCGCCTGATCTGATGGCGTCATAGAAGCCATTCGCCGGCGCCACGCCGGTCGCCGCGAGGATGAGCGGCGGCGTGTGGTACGCCACCACCCCCGCCGCCGCCAGGAAGCGCAGGATCTGGAGCGAGACAAGACGCTCCTGAACCATCATCCGCTGGCCTTTCCGCGCACGGCTTGCCCCCCGCCTCTAATCTTCCGCGATCCGGCTTTGCGCCTGGGGCTCGCGCATGGCCAGGGCGACGACGCCGCTCAGCGCCAGCACAAGGCTGACATAGACGTAAAAGGCGCTTTCCTGGCCCGCCTTCTTGCAGGCCAGGGCGACATATTCCGCGGTGCCGCCGAAGACGGCGTTGGCCAGGGCGTAGGGGAAGGCGACACCCAGGCCACGCACCTCGGCGGGGAACAGCTCGGCCTTCACCACCGCGCTCATCGACGAATAGCCGGTGAGGACAATGAGGATGGCGCAGGCCAGCGCCAGCGCCAGCCATGGGCTGCGCGCACTGGCGATGGCGCTCATCACTGGCCAGGTGAGGGCGGCGCCGACGAGGAACGCCCCGGCCAGCAGGGCGCGTCGACCTAGCCGGTCGCCAAGCCAGCCGCCGACAGGTTGGGCGAGAAGGTAGACGATCAGGGAGGCGGCGCTGATCTGGCTGGCCGTCTGTTTGCTGAAACCAGCCGTGTTGGCGAGGAAGGTCTGCATGTAGGTGGTGAAGCAGTAGAAGGAGAGCGAGCCGCCGGCGGAGAGGGCGAAGACAATGCCGCACTCGCGCGGATGGCGGGTGAGCAGCCGCCAGGTGACGGAGCCCTGGCTTCCGGCGGCCTTGACGGCTCGGAAGGAGGCGGTCTCCTCGAGGCGGGTCTGGATCCAGAACACCGTCACCGCCAACAGGGCGCCGATCGCGAACGGGATGCGCCAGCCCCAGGCGCGTAGCTGGGCCGGCGTGAGCAGCGCCTGCAGCACGATGAGCACGGCGAGGGCGGCGATCTGGCCGCCGATCAGGGTGACGAACTGGAACGAGGACCATAGGCCCCGGCGGCGGCGTCCGGCCATCTCGGCGAGGTAGGTGGCGCTGGCGCCGTACTCACCGCCGAGGCTGAGACCCTGCACAAGGCGGGCGGCGGTTAGGATGATCGGCGCCGCCGCGCCGATCGTGGCGTAGCCGGGCGTAAGGGCGACGACGAGCGATCCCAGGCACATCATGGCCACGGAGGCGCTGAGGGCGACCCTTCGACCCGCGCGGTCGGCGAAGACGCCCATGATCCAGGCGCCCACGGGGCGGGCGAAGAAGCCGACGGCGAAGATGGCCGCGGTCTGCAGGAGCTGGGCGGTCTCGTCGCCGCCCGGAAAAAAGGCCGGCGCGAAATAGAGTGAGAAGGCGGCGTAGGTGAACCAGTCGTACCATTCCACGAGGTTGCCGAGCGAGCCGCCCAGGATCGCCCGCGCGCGGGCGAAGGTGGTCATGGTCGGCGGCGTCGCCTCCCGCGCCGCCACGCTCAGTCGTACCGGTCGGCGGTGTGCAGGCGGCCGTCGCCGCGGTGGATATTGAGGGCGTAGAGCAGGCCGATCACCACCCCCTTCACCCTGGGCAGGAACAGCAGGGTGAAGCCGCAGAGCGGGATCAAAGTCCCGGGGATGGCGATGGCCAGAGGGGCCTTCCAGATCGCCGGAAACAGCAGCAGGGGGACGACGACCATGTGGCCGGTGATCAGGATGGTGAAATAGGCCGGACCGTCGTCGGATGGATAGCGGTCGAGGTCGTGACCGCAGGCGGGACAGGCGGGATTGACCTTGAGATAGCGCCAGAACAGCGCCCCCTCGCCGCAGCGGGGACAGCGGCCCATGAAGCCGCGCGCCATGGATCGCACGACGCCATCTTCGCGAAACTGGGTCATGGACGGCATATGACCACGCCGCGCGGCGAAAGAAAGAGCCTTGGCCGACCTGGACAAGCCCACCGTCGAAGTGGTGTCGTCGCCGCGATCAACGGGGAGGAAGCGCGTCATGCTCGAAAGCTACGCCACGTCCACGGCCACGGCGCTGGTTTCGGCCCTGGCGGCGCGCGAGATCAGCGCTGTCGAGTTGACGGCCGCGGCCATCGAGCACATCGAGCGGCTCGACCCGCCGATCAATGCGGTGGTCGTGCGCGACTTCGAGCGGGCGCGCGAGGCCGCCCGGGGCGCGGACGTGGCTCTGGCGCGCGGGGAGCGGTCGCCGCTGCTGGGCCTGCCGATGACGGTCAAGGAGGCGCACAATGTCGCCGGTCTCGCCACCACCTGGGGCTCACCGGAGTTCAAGGACTGGATCGCTCCCGCCGATTCCGTCGGCGTAGCCAGACTGAAGGCCGCCGGCGCGATCATCCTCGGCAAGACCAATGTGCCGCCCTTTCTCGCGGACTGGCAAAGCGCCAACCCGATCTACGGGCGCACCAACCACCCCCTCGATCCGACGCGCACGCCCGGGGGCTCGTCCGGGGGCGGGGCCGCGGCGCTCGCCGCCGGCATGGTTCCGCTGGAGTTCGGTTCGGACATCGGCGGCTCGATCCGCGTGCCGGCGGCCTTCTGCGGCGTCTGCGGCCACAAGCCGAGCTTTGAACTCATCCCCCAGCGCGGCCATGCCCCGCCGGGCGTGGAGGGCGCGGGCGTCGATCTGGGGGTGGTCGGGCCACTGGCGCGCTCCGTGGCCGACCTGGAGCTGGCGCTTTCGGTCCTGGCCGGCCCGGACGAGGACAGGGCGGTGGGCTATCGCCTCCAACTCCCGCCGCTGCGCCATGCCCGGCTGGCCGACTATCGGGTCCTGGTGCTCGACACTCACCCCATTGCGGCGACCGACAGCGAAATCCGCTCAGCGATAGCCGACCTGGCCAGCCGCCTTGACGCCGCCGGGGGCGATGTGGCGCGCCAGAGCGAGCTCCTGCCGGACCTTGCCGAGGCTCACGGCGCCTATCTCGCTATCCTTGGGCCGATCATGAGCCGAGGCGCGCCGCCGCAGCCCAACGCGACCTCGGCGCACGCGTGGATGCAGGCCCTGGACGTGCAGTGGGCATTCCGGCGGCAGTGGGCCGCTCTGTTCAAGGCCTTCGACGTGGTGGTGGCCCCAGCCTTCGGTGTCGTCGCCTTCGAACACCAGACGGCGGACTTCCAGGCGCGCACGCTGACGATCAACGGGCGGGTGACGCTCTATATGGATCAGCTGGCCTGGCCAGCGATCGCGACGCTGGCCAATCTGCCGGCGACGTCGGTTCCGATCGGGGCCACCAAGGCGGGTCTCCCGATCGGCGTCCAGGTCATCGGGCCCTATCTCGAGGATCTCACGGCGCTGGGCTTCGCGCGGCTGATTGGGGATTTGTAGCGATGCGAGTCAGGCGGGAGCCGCCCCGGCCTCACCGCGGAACGCCCTCGCCGATAGATCCCGAAGAGCGGCCGGCGCCAGGGCCAGGCCGACGCCGAGGAGCGGCGCGATCAGGAGGCCCCAGTAGTCGTTGTCAGGTCGACCGATGACGAGGAAGCCCAGCACATAGCCGCCCAGCAAGGCGAGGAGGCGCAGGCCCGCGGGGTTCTTCCAGGACGCCGCGCCCAGCAGCGCCAGAGGAAGCAGCAGCGCGGCCGACCAGGACCCCAGCAGCGCGCCGATCGCGGTCCAGCTGCTCACCGCCAGGACGAAGCGCCAGCCGCCTAGGGCCAGCCAGCTCGGCGAGACGGGATCGTGGCCGTTGACGAGGGGCTGGACAGCCGCGGCGTGGAAAGCTAGCGCCACGACGACGGCCGCCAGGGCCGCCGCGAAGGCCGCGGCTTCCCACCGCCGCCGCTCCGCCGCGGCGAACAGCGCCATGACCAGCAGATAGGGCGTGGCCAGTTCGCGGATGAGGCAGGCGATCAGGCCGAGGATCACGGCGGCGGCGAAGCGCTTGTCGGTGCGCAGCGCCAGCGACAGGGCGATGAGCACCCCGGCCCAGGCTTCGTGGAACAGACTGGCCGCTTCGCCGGTCATGGCCGCCGCGACCCCGGCGGCGACGCAGAGCACCGTCCAGCCCATCCAGCGCGGCCCGGGCCGCGCCGAGCGCAGGCGAAAGGCCCAGGCGACCACCGCGGCCAGAGCGAGAAGTCTTTGCACGAGCGCCGCGAGGGCGAGGCTAGGCGCCCGAGCGAGCACGGTGGCCAACAGCGGTGGTCGGACGGCCAGGAACGGCCGGACCGGGTAGTTCCGCACCCTCTGCTCCGTAACGGCGACCAAGTCGTAGGGCTCCCCCCGCCTCACCCGCTCGACGACGGCGCGGTAGAAGTCGACGTCGTGGGGTCCGGCGACGCTCGTATGCGCCGGCGACGGCCTTCCCCCGAACGGCAGGCCGGCCGCGAACACGATCACCAGAAGAAGAAGAGCGATGCGCGCGCCGCGGGTGGTGAAGGTGGCGAACCTCGTCGGCGGCGCTGTCCCTGCGCCGCTCATGCCGTTGCGGGAAAACTCACCAGGTGGAACAGGCCGGCCCAGATGACCAGGGCGGCGCCCAGCGCGATCGCCACACCATAGGGAACACCGCGCCCGAAATCGCCCTGGCCGCGCATCTTGAGCATGACCAGCGCGCGGGTCGGCGCCATGACGAGGCCGATGAGGGCAATCAGGCCGCCGACGATCGTCGTGGCCAGGGTAAGCTGGATCAACTGGCCCATGCCGGCGAACAGAGCCACGGCGGCGAACAGTTTGGAATCGCCGGCGCCCACCAGGCCGGTCGAATAGAGGGCGAAGGTGGCCGCGAAGGCGATAACGCCCGCGCCCAGCGCCCACAGACCCCAGGACACCGGGTGAAGGTGCAGGACCGCCCAGGGAAGAAACAGCGCCAACGTGGCCAATACGGTCCAGTTGGGGATCTTGCGCTCACGCACGTCGGTCACCGCCGCGACGGCCAGCACCGCGGTCAGCAGGACAGCGATCGCCCAGCGGACGATCTCAGGGAGTGGCATTGGGCAGGTGAGTCTGTTCCGCGGCGTGCGCCTCGAGGTTCTTGGCCAGCTGCAGGTTGTCCGACGCCCGCTCGTAGTTGTTGCCCTTGGCCTCGATGGCTTCGGCCAACAGCTTTTCCGCTTCCGGATAGTCGCCGCGGATGGCGGCGGCGAGGCCGACGTTGTTGAGCACGGCCGCCCGATCGTCGCCCGCGCCGGTCATGGCGGCGCGGTCATAGTGGCCCTGGATGGCCATGGCGATGCGCAGGTTGGTGCGCGCCGCGGTGAGGTCAGGATCCTTGGCCAGAGCGGCGACGAGATCGGGAATCGCCTGATCGGCGTCGTTCTGAAGCAGGTAGGAATAGCCGCGATTGTTGAGCACGATGGCCGTGTTGGCGCCCGGGGCGGCCAGGGCCTCGGCGTAGGCCGCCTTGGACCCCTTCCAGTCATGACGCATATCGTATTCGCGGCCGAGGCCGTTCCACGCCCGCCAGAGGGTCTTGTCGGTCGAAGTCGCTACCTTGAGGTCGGCGAGGGCGTCGTCGGATCTGCCCATAAGAGAAAGCGCCAAGCCTTCGCCTTCGAACGCCCGGGCCTTTTCGCTGGGTTCGGCGGCCACTTGCCGGAATTCGGCCAGAGCATCAGCGAAGCGACCGCGCGCCATCAGCAGCTCCGCCTCGAGCGCGGTCAGGCGGGGCGATTTGACGCCATCGACCCTGGCCTTCTCCAGCAGATCAGCCGCGTCGACATAGCGGCGCTCATCCAGCGCTTGCTGGACCTGCTCGACGATCGTGTCGACCTTGCCGCTCGGCGCCGCCTTGTCGGTCTGGGCGGGTTTGCCGAAGAGATGCGAGAACGGACCCGCGTGACTCGCGGCGGGGACGAGGGCGACGGCCGCGACGGCCGCCAGTGGAACGACGCGACGCAACACCTGTCTGCTCCTTATCAACCGCCGTGGCGGATCGACGGCGCCGCCTTGGCCACGGTGACGGCCTTGTTGGCCGCCGGCGTCGCGCCCGCGAGCACGACCACGTCTTCGGGGCCGGCGAAGCCGCCGTGCTGCTGCAGCATCAGCGAGGTGCGCCGATCCTGGGCGATCACGGTCGAGCCAGGATCTGCCTTTTCAGCCTGATCGTAGTAGCGGCTGGAGAGGTCGAAGCGGCCCAGATGGTCATAGGTCACGCCCAGCGCCGTCAGCACGCGCGCGTCGCCCGGCATCGCATCGCGGGCCTGACGGAGCATGGCGATGGCGGAGCCGTACTCGTGCTTCTGGATCGACTGGACGGCGTCGGCGTAAAGCTCATCGCCGGTCGGCGTCTTGGGCTCCACGCGGGAGGGCGCCGGATGGGCTTCGGCAAGGGCCACGCCGTTCGGCAGGTCCTGGGCCGCCCGGCCAGCGTTACGCAGGAGCATCGAATAGCGGCGGTCGAGGGCCACGATCCGGGAGCCCGGGTCGGCCTTTTCCGCCTGATCATAGTATCGGTCGCTGAGGTCGAAGCGGCCGAGCTTGTCGTAGACCACGCCCATGGCGGTCAGTACGCGCGGGTCGCTGGGGCGGCTTTCGCGCGCGACCTGCAGCAGGGAGATCGCCTCGCCATAGTTGCGTTTGTCGATCGACCTGACGGCGTCGGCGTAGAGCCGATCTTCCGCGGCGTAGGGGCCAATCTGGCCGATGTCCGCGGGGACGAACGGCCTGGCCTTGAACATCCTGGCGAGCTGTTGGGGCAGGTGGCCGCAGCCGCCCAGGCCCGCCCCCAGTCCGACCACGAGCGCGGAGGCCAGCAACGGCCTCATGAGGCGATGGTTCGTCATTGTGATGCGACCCCCTTAGGTCCGAACGTGTGGTAGGCGTCGATAGCCGGCGAAATCATTACCGCGCCCATCATCACCGGCAGGATGAAGAAGACCAGCGGAACCGTGAGCAGGACGGGCAGGCGCATGGCCTTTTCCTCCGCCCTAAGCATCCGGTGCTCGCGCATTTCGGCCGAATAGGTGCGCAGGGTCTGGGCGATCGACCCGCCGAGGGCGTCGGTCTGGATCATCAAGGCGACAAACGAGCTGATCATCTCGACCTGGGTGCGGTCCGCCATATGGCGCAGGGCTTCGGCGCGGGTGCGGCCGGCGCGCAGCTCAAGGGAAACCATCTCGAACTCCATCGAGATGCGCGGGTGGGATTCGTGTGTCTCTGTGCCCACGCGGACGATGGCGCCTTCCATGCCAAGTCCGGACTCGACGCAGACGACCATCAGGTCCAGCGCGTCGGGAAACTCGTTCTCGATCTGGGTCTTGCGGGCGCCGACCCGGTTATCGAGGAACGCCTTGGGCAGGATCAAGCCGACAATGGCCAGGCCGGCGGCCATGACAATGAACATCATGCCCTGGATCGGAGTGGCGCTCACCGTCTGGCTGAACACGAACAGCGCCGGCAGGCCGATGGCGAGGCAGAAACGGCCGATGACGTAGAAGATCGGCGCGGCGGGGTGGTCGAAGCCCGCGAGCGCCAGTTCGCGGCGAAGCTTATTCCGTTCCTCCGGATCCTGCAGGGTGGTCCTCTGGACCCATTGCAGGGCGGGGTTCTTCACCTCCTGGGTCTTCACCAGACTGGAGGGAACGCGCGTCGTCTTCTTCTCGGCCGCGGGGGCTTCGCCGCGCAGGCGGCGCTGCACGCTCTGAGCCGTCTCCAGGCGTCGGGCCAGCACGAACACGCCGAAGGCCACAAGAGCGAAGGCCGCGAAATCCACCAGCAGTGAGACGAAAGGTGACATGACTACGCCCGCTAGTATTTGAAGTTGACCATGCGGTTGATGACGAACTGTCCGATCAGAAACATGACGGTCAGCCCGGCGACGATCGGCCAGAAGAGCGGATCATCGAATTTCTTGGTGTAGAAGCTGGGGTGGGTGACGAGCAGGAAGCAGACCACCCCGATCGGCAGCAAGGTGAGAATCTGGGCCGACATCTTGCCCTCGGCGGCCAGGGCCCTGACCTTGAGGTGCAGGCTCTGCATGTTGCGGATCACGCGGCACAGGTTGTCGAGAACCTCGGCTAGGTTGCCGCCGGTCTCGTTCTGGATCGAGACGCAGACGGCGAAGAAGTGGGCATATTCCGAGCCGGTCCGGTGCGCGAAGTTCCTAAGCGCGTCGCGGAACTCCATGCCGTAGTTGGTCTCATCGCAGATGAGGCCGAACTCGGTGCCGATCGGGTCCTTCATCTCTTCGGCGGCGAGCCTCACCGACGCCATCAAGGGATGGCCCGCGCGCAGGGCGCGAACCGTGACATCGAGCGCGAGCGGGAGCTGTTCCTCCAGGCGGCGCATACGCCGATTGCGTCTGACGCTGAGCCACACCATGCCGCCCAGAAGGACGAGTCCGACGCCGCCGACCACGGCCACCAGGAAGTTCACCAGGACGCCGCCACCCTTGGACGCGATGGAGAGCGCAATGAAGGCGACGAAGATGGCGCCGCCGGCGACCGCGGCGAGGCCGAGCACGAACCGCTGCGGCGTGACCAGGACGCCGGCCTGGCGGAAATAGCGCTCAACGCGCTCGTAGAAGCCGGGCGCGGCCTCGGCCAGCGCGCCCTGCGGCTTGCGTTTCACCAGCGCTTCGAAGACCTCGTCGCGCGACATGCCCGATTGGAGCAGGTCGAGGCGTCGGTTCACGCGCCGCATTCGATCGCCGGAGGAGAAGGCGATGCTGGCCACCGCCTGCACGATCATCACGACGGCTACGAAGGCCAGGATGTAAGCGAGTACTATCCACATGGTCGTCAGCCGGCCCTTCGGCTGGGGGAGAACATTTGCGGATCGAGCTTGATTCCGCGCATGTTCAGGAACTCAAGGAACTTCGGCCGCACGCCGGTGGCTTCGAAGTCGCCGATAACGGCGCCCTCGTCAGTACGGCCCTTCCGGCGGAACCTGAATACCTCTTGCATGGTGATGATTTCTTCCTCCATGCCGAGCACCTCGGCGATGGACATGATACGCCGGCGGCCGTCCTCGAGACGCTCGGTCTGCACCACCACGTGGATGGCCGAGGCGATTTGTTGGCGGATCGAGCGCGGTGAGATTTCCAGGCCCGCCATGCCGATCATCTGCTCGAGGCGGGTCAGGGCGTCGCGCACGGTATTGGCGTGCACCGTGGTCATCGAGCCGTCGTGGCCGGTGTTCATGGCCTGCAGCATGTCGAAGGCCTCGCCGGCGCGCACTTCGCCGACGATGATGCGATCGGGCCGCATCCGCAGGGAGTTCTTGACCAGCTCGCGCTGGGTGACCTCGCCCTTGCCCTCGATATTGGGGGGGCGCGTCTCGAGCCGCCCGACGTGGGGTTGCTGCAGCTGAAGCTCGGCCGAATCTTCGATCGTGACGATGCGCTCGCTGATTTCGATGAAGGACGACATCGCGTTCAGCAGGGTCGTCTTCCCCGAACCGGTGCCCCCCGAGATGAGGACGTTGCGACGCGCGCTAACGATCGCGCGCAGCGTAAGCGCCATGTCCTCGGTCATGCTGCCGTATTGAACCAAGCGGTCGACGCTGAGCGCGTCGCGGGCAAACTTCCGGATCGAGACCAGGGGGCCGTCCACGGCCAGCGGGGGAATGATGGCGTTCACCCGCGATCCGTCGGCGAGGCGCGCGTCGACCATCGGCGAAGATTCGTCGACCCGCCGGCCGACGGCCGAGACGATCTTGTTGATAATGCGGACGAGGTGCCGCGTGTCCTGAAACTGAACGTCGGTGAGTTCCAGCTTGCCGCGCCGTTCCACATAGACGGTGTCGTGAGTGTTGATCAGGATATCGGCGACCGTGTCGTCCTTGAGAAGCGGCTCGAGCGGCCCGAGGCCCAGGATCTCATCCAACACATCGTCGGTGAGCTTGTCGGTCTGAATGGGCGTGAGAAGACGCTTTTCCTCGGCCAGGAGCTCGATCACCGCGCCGCGGACCTCGTGCCGCAGCTGCTCGCGCGGCGTGCGCTCGATCATGGCCAGGTTGAGCACGTCCAGAAGGCGCGAATGGATGCGCGACTTGAGGGCGCTGGCGCCTTCAATGGGAGCGTTGGCGTTCTTCGCTACGCCGCCGCCCTTGGCGTCGGATTCGGACCAGAGCGTCATTGCCACCGCCACTTGCGCTTGGTGTCGGTGGCGATGTTGATCGGCACGATCGCGTTGGCCACCTCGGCGATGGCTTGTTCGACCTTGGTCCCCTTGCGCACGAACGACAGCTCGCAACCCTGTGCGATCGCGTCGTTCATCATGGTTCTGTCTTCCGGAATGACGAAATCGAAGTCGCGGCCGATCGATTTCTCGGCCGCCTTCTGCGACACGATCTGCCGCTGATCGACACTCACGCGATTACACACCAAAGTAAGGGGAATTCCGTCCAGCCTCTGGGCGGCCAGCATTCTGAGTTGTGTCTTAACCAGGGTGGCGTGGGGCACCGACAGATTGGTGATCAGGATTATCTGATCGCACAGGTGCAGGGCGCGATTGGTCCATGCCGACCACACGGTCGGTAGATCCATGATGGTGAGCGAGAAGTCGCGGCGCAGGGCCGTGACCAGGCTGTCCATATGCTTGGGCGTCACCGACTCCAGGGGCATCAGGTCGCGCGGGGCGGCCAGGAGCCGCGCGCCGCTACGGTGAAGCGCCAGGGCCGAGGCCAGCGGCGTATCCTCGAGCGCGCCCCCGCCTTCCAGAATATCGGTCAGGGTCATGGCCGCGCCCAGATCGAGAAACAGCGCGCCCGTGCCGAACTGAACGTCGAGATCCGCGAAGCAGACTCCGCCGGCCCCGGCCTCGTTGCTGGCGATCATCGCCGCGAGCTGCACGCCGATGGCCGTGGCCCCGACGCCGCCGCCGGCCTTGAGCAGCGCCACCACACGGCCGGCGGGCGCTTTTTCGCCCTGGGACGCCAAGGTGGACAGGAGACGTTCCAGGCTCAGCGCCAAGCCGGCCTCGGTGACCGGCGAGACCAGGATGTCGGCGGCTCCCGCCTGCATCAGCCGACGGGTGACGTTGACGTCGGCGTCCTTCAGGACAACGATGATCGCCGGTCCGCCCCGCGAGGACAGGCGCCGCAGCGCCTCATCGGCTTCATTCGCCGCCACGCTGACGATCAGCGCCCCCAACCCAGGCAGCGTCCGGTTCGGCCAGATCGCGCCCACGCTGACAAATTGCACCTGCGGGAACAGCGCGGTCAGCGAGCCGATCCGATCGGGGCCGCCAATAGCGCCCTCGACGTAGCCGACCC
>Ga0302314_10008908_pt1 | contig 17801 bp, 16 predicted proteins | sample III_Palsa_N2_3_FD_200533 | JGI IMG/M metagenome (GOLD analysis project Ga0302314, IMG submission 200533) | Peat permafrost microbial communities from Stordalen Mire near Abisko, Sweden - III_Palsa_N2_3 | ecosystem: Environmental > Terrestrial > Soil > Palsa > Peat permafrost | place: Sweden...
ACCGACAACGTCGGCGTCACCGGCTACCAGGTGTTCCGCGACGGCACCCCCGTCGCGGAGGTGACCACCGGCACCTCCTACGCCGACACCGGGCTCAGCGACGGCACCTCCTACCAGTACACCGTCGCCGCCTACGACGCGGCCGGGAACGTCAGCGCGCAAAGCCCCGCCGTCACCGCCGTCACCCCGGACGTCACGCCGCCGAGCGTGCCGACCGGGCTGAAGCTGGCGCTCGCGGCGAAGAGCATCAAGCTCAGCTGGGCCGCCTCCACCGACAACGTCGGGGTAACCGGCTACGCCATCTACCGCAACGGAAACAAGATAGCCACCACTACAAGCCTCACCTATTCCGACACCACTGTCGTGCAAGGAAAGACCTATAGCTACAGCGTCGCCGCTTACGACGCCGCAGGAAACCAAAGCGCGCAGTCCGCCATTCGGGTAATGACCTTCCCCGACACCACGCCGCCGAGCGTGCCGACCGGGCTGAAGCTGGCGCTCGCGGCGAAGAGCATCAAGCTCAGCTGGGCCGCCTCCACCGACAACGTCGGGGTAACCGGCTACGCCATCTACCGCAACGGAACCAAGATAGCCACCACTACCAGCCTCACCTATTCCGACACCACTGTCGTGCAAGGAATGACGTATAACTACAGCGTCGCCGCTTACGACGCCGCAGGAAACCAAAGCGCGCAGTCCGCCGCGGCGGTCATGACCTTCCCCGACACCACGCCGCCGAGCGTGCCCACCGGGCTGACCGCCGCCGCGGCCGCCAGCGGCAACCAGGTGAACCTGAGCTGGAACGCCTCCACCGACAACGTGGCGGTGGCCGGCTACAAGGTTTTCCGGGACGGCACCCTGGTCGCGGAGGTCACCAGCGGGACGTCCTACGCCGACACCGGGCTCAGCGACGCGACGTCCTACAAGTACACCGTGGCCGCGTACGACGCCGCCGGGAACACCAGCGCGCAGAGCCACGCCGTCACCGCCGTCACGCCGGACACCACGCCGCCGACCGAGCCTACTCATCTGACGCTCACGCCTGGCTCGAAGAGCATCACGTTGAAGTGGACCGCATCGACAGACAATGTCGGGGTGAAAGGTTATTACGTCTACCGCGACAACACGATGATTTCGACTGTTACGGCCACGACGTTCACTAACAAGAACCTGACGACTGGGACCACCTACAGCTATTACATTGTGGCGTTCGATGCCGCCCTGAACCTAAGCCAGCCCAGTGCCACTATGTCTGCTGCGGCAAAATAGATGTAGAAAATAGATGTAGCTAGCCGGATGAGGGGTAGTCGGGACCCTCGGTCACCGACCCGTTGACGGTGTTCGTGCCACCCACGGTGGTCTGGATCGTGCCCGACTCCGACTGGTTGTAGAAACCAAAGTTGTAGTCACCGCTGCTGTTGTAGACGCAGCCCCAGGACGTGGGGGCGAACACCACGTTCACGCCGCCGGTCGGTACCCCGTGAATGGTGTACTTGCCTTTGCTGTTCGCGCAGGCGATGTACCAGCCCTGCGTCGAGTCCAGGTTAAGCTTCTCGGCGCCAGGAATGCGGATGCCGACGGGAGGCGAGTAGATCGCCGGGCCGCCCAGGGTCGAGTCGGTGACGGTGCCGGAGATCGTCCCGCCGAGGGGGATCGGGTTCGTCCCGAGCGACGTCGTCGCGTTCTTGGTGACGGCGAACTTCGTGGCCTTGGCGGGGACGTAGGTGTTGCCGTAAAAGATATCGACGTAGTTCGGGTTGACCGCACCGCCAGTGTTGGCGCCGCAGTTGTAGAACAGGGCCACGTAGTTGCCGACAGGCACGTTCGCCTGGGTGAAGAACCCGTTGGGACCGCCCGTGCCGGTGGGCGCCGTAGTGATCGGATTACCCTCGGCGTAGCTTCCCTTGTAGAGATTGACGCACATCCCGTTCAACGAGACGTTCTGCTGAGTCGTCAACGTGCCCGTCACGGTGCCGTAGGCCGGCGCCGCTGGCTGCGCCGGCGCCTTGGCCTGCGCTGGCGCGACGGCGGCCAGCCAGCTAGCCACCACCAGCACCGGGACGATCCAGAGCTTGCGCATCATCGACCCTCGCCCTCCTGGACGACCCGCCTTCGCCGCAGCGCCAGCCCGCCACCCGCACGAAGCCGCAGCTAGCCGACGGCGCACCTGCTCGGCTTGACTCTACCAAGCACCGGTGAACGCTAGATTCAGCGCCAGGAGAATCGGCAACTGGACACGGAGGTCGGCTTGGCCAGCTCGCATCCACCCCTCGGCTGCCGGGCGCACAGGGCGCGCTGCATGCCGATCCCCGGGCTGATGCCGGGCACGTGACGGTCACGGAGCGGCTGGACGGGTTCCAGCGAAAGCATCGGTGGGCGGGATTCCCGCTGGCGGTGCTGAACAAGTACGTAGCCGACTTCGGTGCCTACCTGGCGGCGTTGCTCGCCTACTACGGGTTCGTGTCGCTGTTTCCGTTGCTGCTGCTGCTCTCGACGATCCTGGGCTTTGTCCTGTCGGGTGACGCCAGGTTGCAGCAGCAGGTGCTCGAATCTGCCCTGCGCCAGTTTCCGGTGATCGGCGGGGATCTGGCCCAGCCGAAGCGCATCGGCGGCGGCCCAGTCGGGCTGCTCGTCGGGGTCCTCGGGTCCCTGTACGGCGGGCTGGGCGTGGCGCAAGCGTTCCAGTACGCGATGAACACGGTGTGGGCGGTGCCCCGTGGCAGCCGGCCCAATCCCCTGCAGGCGCGCGGCCGCAGCCTGCTGCTGCTGGCTACCGCCGGACTGGCCATTATGGGCACTACCGCCTTGTCCATAGTGGGCGGCAGCGGGGTCGGCGCGTTCGGGATGGCCCTGCGACTCGTGGCGCTCGCGGTGTCCATGGTGATCAACCTTGCCGTGTTCGTCTTCGGGTTCCGTTTCGCCGCCGCACGGCAGCTGTCCGTGCGCGACGTGGCGCCGGGCGCGATAGCCGCCGCAATAATCTGGCAGCTGCTGCAATCCTTTGGGGTCATCTACGTCGGGCACGTGGTCAGGCACGCCAGCGCGACGAACGCGGTTTTCGCCGTCGTCCTCGGCATGCTCGCGTTCCTCTACCTCAGCGCGACGGTTGTCCTGCTGTGCGTCGAGATCAACGTCGTCCGCATGAGCCGCCTGGACGACAGGTCGCGGCTCGCTCCGGGTGGTGAGTGAAGATGGCCGGCATGACGGGAGCGCCGGGCGAGTACCGGCTGTACCGGGACCTCGCCGGGTGGTGGCCACTGATCTCGCCTCCGCAGGAGTACGCGCAGGAGGCCGTCTACCTGGCTGGGGTGTTCAGCTCGGCCGAGGTGCCGGTGCGCGAGGTGCTGGACCTGGGCAGTGGCGGCGGCCACGTGGCCGTGCACCTGAAGAGGCGGCTGGCCATGACGCTCGTCGACCGGTCCGAGGAGATGCTGTCGGTGTCGCGCGAGCTCAACCCCGAGTGCGCTCATGTTCGCGGCGACATGCGCACGGTCCGGCTGGGCCGCGTGTTCGACGCGGTCCTGGTGCACGACGCGGTCGACTACGTGACCTGCGAAGCCGACCTGCGGCGGGTACTTGAGACGGCGTTCGAGCACTGCCGTCCTGGCGGCATCGCCGTGTTCGTTCCCGACCACACCGCGGAGACGTTCCGGGCCGGTGGTGGCGGAGGTGGCGGAGGTGGCGGAGGTGGCGGCGGTGGCGGCCGCGCGGCGGGCCGGCAGGCGAGCTTCCGCGAATGGACCTGGGATCCGGATCCGGCCGACGACTGGGTGCAGGCCGATTACGAGTTCGTGCTGCGCGCCGCGGACGGCACCGTCCAGGTCGTGCGCGAGGCGCACCGGCTGGGTGCGTTCAGCCGCGACGCCTGGCTCCGCCTGCTGGCGGAAGCGGGCTTCGGCCCGGAAGCGCGCTGCGGCCCGGAAGCGGACTCCGGCCCGGAAGCGGACTCCGGCCCGGAAGCGGACTCCGGCCCGGAAGCATTGACGGGTCGAAGCGCCGACGGACGGATGCCCCGCAACCTGTTCATCGGCCGCCGCCACCGGTGACCAGCTGGGCGCTGCGGTCAGGTCGGGCAGGTCGCTGCGCCCGCGGTTGGCCGGAAGCTCTCGGCCTGCCGCGCAGCCCGCGGGTCAGCCGGCCCGCTGCGGGCGTAGCGCTGGGCAAACCGGCGCAGGATGGCGGGCGGGTGGGTGACGCTGCTGCGATGGGCCATCGCCTTGAGCTCGGCTGCCTGCCCGGGTTCGAAGTAACCGGCGTGCTTGTAGACGTCGATCCTGGTGCACAGGCCGGCCGCGTCAAGCTCGGGATGGAACTGGGTGGCGTAGGCGTGCGAGCCGATCCTGAACGCCTGCACCGGGCAGGCGGGGGAACCGGCGAGCAGGACGGCGTGGCGCGGCAGCGCGCTGATCGCCTCCTTGTGGCCGACGAACGCGTCGAACGTGGCGGGCAGCCCGCGCAGCAGCGGGTCCTGCCGGCCCTCGCGGGTCAGGGTGACCGGGACGGCACCGACCGGCTCGGCGTGCCGCCGGTCGACCACCGCCCCCTGGTGGCCGCCCAGCGCCGCGATGCCGTAGCAGGCCCCCAGAAACGGGAAGTCAGCGGTGACCACCCGGTCGAGCAGGCCACGCAGGTCTGCCTCGACCCGCCGCTGCACGGCCGACTTCGACTCCTCCGGATCGCTGGAGTTGAACGGCCCGCCGCCCAGCAAGATCCCCGACCACTCGCGCAGGTCGACGTCCCCCAGGGGCCGTTGCTCCAGCCGGACCCGGCGCAGGTCGCGCTCGCCCAGCCCGGCGAAGGCAAGGAACGACTCGTACTCGTTGTCCGCGGCGGCGTCCTCGGCGCGGATGGCCAGCAGCAGGAACGGCTTCACGAGGTCACCCTACGGGCTCCGGTCCCTGCCGCGGTCGGTGAAGCCAGCAACTGGCGACGCCGGCGACCGGAACCCGTTCGCCCACCCGTCAGCTCGCGGCGGTGGTCGGTCTTCGTTGGTCCTACGCACCGTCTAATACTTCAATACTGAGCGCGTTCCCGCAGGTCAGCGATAGATTTCACGGCACCTACCTGTCGTAGGCCCCATTCCCGGCAGCGAGAGGCCGCGCCCGATGAGGTTACGCATTCCGCAGAGTCCGCATCCAAGCCCCGCCTGGCGGTTCATCGCAGTCAGGACCGCCTGCTCCGCCGTGCTCGTGATGGCCGGCGTCGCGGCCTGCGGCTCGACGGGCGGTTCGGCAGGAGCCGGCGCCGGGAGCGGTGGCGGCGCAGCGGCCGGCGCATGCGCGGCGTCCAGCCTGAGCGTCACCCTCGACGCCGGGGCTGCGGGCGCGGCGGCCGGAAGCAGCTACTACCCGATCGACTTCACCAACACCTCCGGGTCCAGCTGCCGCCTGGAGGGCTACCCGGACGCCTGGTTCGCCACCTCCGACGGTCACCAGATCGGCAGCGCTGCGGTGCGGGACACAGCCGTGACCGCCGGCCGGGTGGCGCTGCGGCCGGGCGCGGCGGCGCACGCCTGGCTACAGGTCAGCGCGGCGGCGAACTACCCGGTGAAGACCTGCCGCCCGGTCACCGCGCACTGGCTCAGCATCCGCGTGCCCGGCGCCGCGGCCGTCAGTGCTGTCCGGCACGCCTTCCCGGCGTGCGCGGCGGCGATGGATGGCCACGGCATCCTCACCATTCAGCCGGTGGAGCCCGGTCGCGGCCGCCGCGGCGCCGTCGGGTAGCGGCCGCGGCGCCGTCGGGTAGCGGCCGCCGCGGCGCCGTCGGATCAGCCGATAGCGTTCACGGCATGGACGATCTGATCCCGCGGCTGCGCGCCGTCTGCGATCTCGACGTCGCCGAGATGCGCGAGTACAGCGGACGCCACGAATACGACGGAACAATCCAGGACCTGTCCAGGGAAGGAGTGCGCCAGGGCCTTGGCCGCCTTGCTGCCGCGAGGGCGAGCGGGCAGCCGCTTGACGACTCCCATGACGAGGCACAGCTGGCCACCTTCGAGAAGCACGCCCAGGTGTCGCTGGGTGACCTCGAACTGCACCGCCGCAACCCGGCCCTGCACCTGTTTGCGATGGATCTGGCCTGCTACGACCGTGACTACGCGCCGCAGCAGCAGCGCGACGGTGCCGCGGCGGCTCAGCTGGCCGCGTGGCCGCAGGCCGTCGACGCGGCCATTGACGCACTGGATCAGGTCAGCGCGCCGGTGGCGACGGCCCTGGCCGAGGGCATCCGCGGGCTGGCGGCCGGGATACCAGCGAATGCAAGCGAATCCGCCCGGGCAGCCGCGCTGGCCGCGCATGCCCGGCTGGTGGCGCACGTGGACACGGCCGCCGCGGACGGCGACCCGGATGCCGCCCTGGGCGGCGCCGCGCTCACCGCCCTGATGAGCAGTGCCGAGGGCATCGAAGTCGACCTGGGCAGGCTCAGCGAGCGGGCAGATAACGAGCGTGACCGGCTTAGTGCCCTGCTTGCCGAAAGCTGCGCCCGGGTTGATCCCGGCAAGCAGCCGCTGGAGGTCGCGCGCGAGCTGGTTCGCGATCATCCGGACGCCGCCGGCGTCATCGACGCCGCGCGTTACTGGACGGCGCGGGCCATCGACTTCACCAGGGAGCGGGACCTGGTGCCCTATCAGGACGGGGAGTGCCTGGTCGGGCTCGCGCCGGAGTCACGGCGCTGGGCGATGGCGATGATGACGCCGGCCGCCCCCGGTGAGCCGGAGGGACCTTCGTGGTATCACATCACGCCGCCTGACCCGTCCTGGCCGGAGCAGGACGCGCAGGATTGGCTGGAGGTGTTCAGCGCGACCACGCTGCCAGGGATCACCGTGCACGAGGTCGCTCCCGGGCACTTCTCGCACGGCCGGGCCATCCGGCGGGCGCCGACCGAGGTACGGCGCACGCTGCACTCGGGCGCGTTCGTCGAGGGCTGGGCGCACTACGCGGAGGAACTCTGCGTCGAGGAGGGATTCTGCGCTGACGACCCCCGGTTCGCGATCGGCGTCTGGCTGGAGGCACTGGTGCGGGTGACCCGCCTCGCCTGCGCCATCGGCGTGCACACCGCGGGGATGACCGTCCGGGAAGGTGCGCGCAGGTTCGAGACGGACACGCACCTGGCCGGGTCGGCCGCCCTGTCCGAGGCGCGCCGCGCGACGTTCGACCCGACGTACGGCCGTTACACCTGGGGCAAGCTGGAGATCATGAACCTGCGCGACCAGGCCAGGAAGGCGTGGGGGGCCGGCTACTCGCTGCGCCGCTTCCACACCGCCATGCTGAGCCTCGGCTCGCCGCCGCTCGGCCTGCTCGGCACCGCCGTGCTGCGCGGCTGAGCCCGCTCAGCCGGGGAACTCGCCGGGCAGCACGACGCCGACCTCGTAGGCAAGGATGACGGCCTGCACCCGGTCGCGCAGGCCGAGCTTGGCGAGCACGTGGCCGACGTGCGTCTTCACGGTCGCCTCGCTGACGAACAGGGCGACGGCGATCTCGGCGTTGCTGCGGCCACGGGCGATCTGCACCAAGATCTCGCGCTCGCGGCTGGTCAGCGAGGCCAGCTGCGACGGGGACGGGGCCAGCGCCGCTGGCCGGCGGACGAACGACTCGATAAGGCGGCGGGTGACCGTCGGCGCAAGCAGGGCGTTACCGGCCGCGGCGGCCCGGACGGCGGCGATCAGGTCGCTGCGGGGCGCGTCCTTCAGCAGGAACCCGCTGGCGCCGGCCCGCAGCGCCTCGTAGACGTAGTCGTCGAGGTCGAACGTGGTCAGCATTACCACCCTGGGGCTTACGCCCGGTCCGGCAGCAGTGATCAGCCGGGTCGCCTGGAGCCCGTCCATCTCGGGCATCCGCACGTCCATCAGCACCACGTCCGGCTTGGTTGCCCGCACCGCCGCAACCGCCAGCGCTCCGTTGGCGGCCTCGCCGACGACGACGATGCCGTCGGCGGCCTCCAGAATGACGCAGAACCCGGACCGGACCAGTTCCTGGTCGTCGGCGACCAGCACGCGGATCGGGCCAGGCGAGCCGTCGCCCACCGGGCCGTCGCCCACCGGGCCGTCGCCCACCGGGCCGTCGCCCACCGGGCCGGCCATCATCGGGCCGGCAGCCTGGCGGTGACCGCGAAGCCGCCCGCCGGCGTCGGGCCAGTCGTCAGGTTGCCGCCGCAGGAGGCAACCCGCTCGGCGATGCCGGCCAGACCGAATCCGCCGGGCCCCAGCCAGGCCGCGCCGCCGGACCAGGCCGGTCCGGAGTCCGCGGCCGCAGAGCCGCCGCTGGCCGGGCCCGAGTCCGCGACGCAGACCGTTATGTAGCCAGGCTCGTAGGACAGGGTCACGACTACCTGCGCACACGGTGCGTGCCGCATCGTGTTGGTCAGCGCCTCCTGCACGATCCGGTAGGCCGTCACGTCGATGCCGGGAGCCAGCGGGCACGGCGTGCCCTCGACGCGGAAGTCGACGGGCAGGCCCGCAGACCGCACCTTCTCCAGCACGGCGCCGAGTTCCCCCAGCGTCGGCGAGGGCTCCGTGGCCGGCTGCTCGGCCGGGCTGCGCAGCACGCCGAGGAGACGCCGAAGCTCCGTCAGCGCCTGCCTGGCGGTGTCCCCGATGATCTCCACGGACCGCTTTGCCTCGGCAGGATGGCCGGGAAGCAGCGTCGATGCCGCCTCCGCCTGGACGGCCATCAGGCTGACGTGGTGGGCCACCACGTCATGCAGTTCCCGCGCGATCCTGGCCCGCTCCCCGGCGGCAGCCCGCGAGGACTCACGGTCGCGGTCCGACTCCGCCAGGGCCGCGCGGGCCTCGACCTCGTCCACGTAGGCGCGCCTGGTACGGGACAGCACGCCGGCCATCCCGGCAGCCGCGAAGATGAGGACGGCCACGGCGAAGTCGTAGGGCTCGTTGTGGCCGGGCGCCAGCTGCGAGGTGATGATCGCCAGCAGCACCGCTACGCAGGCGCCCAGCCGCACCCTCGGCCTGGACCGGTCCATCACGGTGTAGAACGCGATCGCGGGCCCGAGCGGAAGCGGCGCGTACCCCAGCCCGATCAGGTCATAGGTCACCCGGGCGAAGCCGATCACCAGCGCCGCGGCCAGCGGCTGTGACCGGCGCCAGATCAGCGGCACGTTCTCGCCGAGGATCAGCAGGACCGCCCAGCCCAGCGGGTGCAGCCGGCCGGCGTACACCAGCAGGACCGCCAGGTCCGCGCTGGCCAGCGTCACCGCCAGGGCGAGGTCCTGCAGCCGCGGATCGAGCGCAGACGCCCTGGCCGAAACCCATGTCACCGGTTGATCGTATGACCCGCGCTCCGCCGGGCGGATCCCTCGCACGGCCGATCCGGCGCCTGCTACCAGCGGCTGAGCGGCGGGCCGCCGCGAGGCGCCGATGCCGGCCGGCGGGCCGAGCCGGGACTTCACCGCGGCGGGCGATGCCGTCGCCGGAGGATCGCGGCCACGATACGGCTATGCAGATCCCCCCGGCCAGCCACCGTCCCGACCTAGCCGACTACCCGCCGTCCCAGCCCCAGCCCGAGCCCCAGCCTGAGCTCGTTGCCCGCTCCCCCGGTCCGGCTCAGCCGGGCCGCGCGCCGGTGGCCGGCATCGCGCTGATCGCGACGGCCGCCGTCGCCCTCGAGATGGCGGTGAGCGCCCGGTACGGGTATCACCGGGACGAGCTCTACTTCCTCGCGGCCGGACATCACCTGGCGTTCGGCTACGTGGACCAGCCGGCCCTCACGCCGCTGCTCGCGCGGTTCGCCTCCGCCGTGTTCGGCAACTCGCTGGCCGGGCTCCGCGTCATTCCCGCGCTCGCCCTGGCGGCCCTCATCGTGGTCACCGCGGCGCTGAGCCGCATGCTCGGCGCCGGCCGCACCGGCCAGCTGCTCGCCGCGCTGGCGACGGCCAGCTGCGCGGAGTTCCTCGCCGCGATGCACCTGCTGACCACCACCGTCCCGGACTTCGTGGCCTGGGCGGTGCTGCTGCTGCTGGTCATGCGCCTGCTGGCCAGCGAGGACCGGCGGTGGTGGCTGGCGATCGGCGCCAGCGCCGGAATCGGGGCCGACGCCAAGTGGAACATCGGGTTCCTCGTCGCGGCGCTCGCCGCCGGGTTCGCCGTCACCCCGGCCAGGAAGCTGCTGCTGAGCCGCTACCTGCTCTTCGGCGCCGCGATCGCGGCTGTCCTCGGCTCACCGGACGTGATCTGGCAGGCCATTCACGGCTGGCCGAACCTGGCGGTGTTCCGCGCGCTGCAGGAGGCGGCGTGGCACAACCGGGAAGTGTACTGGCCAGCGCAGATCGTCTACACCGGCGTTGCGCTGGCCCCGATCTGGATGGCTGGCCTGGCGTGGTCGCTGCGGAGCGAGGCCGCCCGCCGCTTCCGGCCGGTGGCGATCGGCTGCGCCGTCGTGCTGGTCCTGATCTTCGTGCTCGGCGGCAAGCCCTACTACGGCGGCGCCAGCTACGTCTTCCTGTTCGCGGCCGGCTCCGTGCCGCTGGAGCGCTGGCTGTCCGCGCGCAGGCCGCTGGGCGGCCGGATGCCCGCGGCCGGCCTGATGACCGCGGCGATGCTCGCCTCCGCTGCCCTCGCCGTGCCGGTCGCGCTGCCCGTGCTTCCGGCCGCCACGCTGCACGCGATCCCGCTCCAGAACGTCAACTACGATCTCGGCGAGACCATCGCCTGGCCCAAGCTCGTGGCGCTCGTCGCGCGCGAGTACCGCTCCCTGCCCGTGCCGCAGCGGCGGCTGACCACCGTCCTGACCGGGAACTACGGCGAGGCGGGGGCCGTCGATCGGTACGGCTCCCAGTACGGCCTCCCGCAGGCCTACAGCGGCGCCAACAACTTCTGGCTGTGGGGACCGCCCCCGGCCGCCGACACCACGGCCGTCGTGATGAACATGGACCCGGCGTTCCTGCGCCGGGAGTTCGCCGACGTCCGGATGGTGGCCACGTTCAGGAACGGGCTCGGAGTCAGCGATAACGAGCAAGATGCCCGGCTCTTCATTGTCAGCGGCCTGCGGTCAACCTGGTCCGCGGCATGGCCGGCCTTCCGCGACTACTCATGAACACCGGCCGGCCGCCACGCGGTGCAGTCACCGGCCCCGGCGATTCGCGCCCCGCCGGGCGGGTGCCGGCCGGTCAGTGCGCCGGCCCGCCGGCGTGAGACCATGAGTCCGGCCGGGATCGACGCGAAGGCAAAGGATCATGCAGGTAACTAGGGGCCGTCCGTGACACGCCCAGGGCAGCTCCGGGCGCGGACGGCGGTGGCGGCCCGTGCTGCGGTCGTGGCCTGCGTGCTGGCGGCCGGCGGTGCCGCGATCACCGGCTGCGACCAGGCTGCCAGCGCAGCCCCGGCCATCCAGCTAGGGACGGCCTCCATTCCGCAGCCCGCCGCGGACGGTATGACCGATGCCTTCCTGGTGATCCAGAACAACGGCCCGGCGGACCGGCTGATCTCCGCGCGGACAAGCGACGGCGGCCGGGTCGTGTTCCGTGTCCCCGCCCGCGCCGGATCCGCCGCGATGCGCACCGTGCCCGACCTCAGAATTCCCGCCGGAGCAACAGTTCGGCTGGTGCCTAACGGTCCTCATCTCCTGGTCACCGGCGCAGCGCCGATGCGCGGTGGCACCGTGATCACCCTGACCCTGGTGTTCGCCCGGGCCGGATCCATCCCGGTACAGGCCGACGTCACCAACCCGCAGACCGGCGGAAGCAGCTACTTCCTCGACTGGCCGGCTTGAGCTGACGCCTTGCAGCGGCTAAACGCCCGGCAGGCAGCTGACTCCGGGCAGCGCAGCTGACGCCCAGCAGCGGCCGAACGCCTGGCAGCCGCTGAACGCCTGGCAGCGCGGTATGCCGGGTATTGCCCCGGGGGCTTGCCGTCGATCTCGTCGAGATATATCGTCTTGCTGTCAGCATTGACGAACTCGCCGGGTACGGGAGGAACAGATGGCCCCAGGACCGGACCTGCGCGTCGGCGACGCCGAACGCGACGCGGTCGCCGCGCGGCTGCGTGAGAGCTATGCGCAGGGCCGACTGACCCTCGACGAGTTCAACGAGCGCCTCGACGCGGCGCTCGCCGCCACTACCGAGCGCGAACTGAGCCAGATTACCCGCGACCTTCCGCACACCGTGGCGGCCGCGCGGCCGCTGCCGCAGAGCGTGCCGAACGGCCACTGGCATGGACACGAGCACCATTACCGGAGCCGTCGGCCGCGGTTCTTCCCGGTGTTCGTCGTGATGGCGCTGCTCTGGGTGCTGATCTCGTGGATTCCCCTGCTCAGGGTGTTCCCGCTGCCGGGCAAGCTGGCCATCGTCCTGGTGGTCCTCGGCGTGATCCGCGGCCTCTTCCGCCGCATATGGGGGCGCGGCCGTTTCTGATCATCACCGCGCCTGTCCGGGGCACGGAGCAGCTCATGCCCTGGCTGGAGCCCGGAGCGGGACCACCAGGTAGCGGAACGCGGCGACGTCCGGGTGGCCGTCCCGGTCGTCCTGGTCACCGGGCAACGGTCCGTCGTCATCGCCGCTGACCGCGTCAGCCTGGTCACCGGGCAACGGTCCGTCGTCATCGCTGCTGACCGCGTCAGCCTGGTCACCGCCCGCTCGCGCGTCCTGTTCGGACGCCTGCGAGCTAGCCGCCGCCCACGTGATGAGCGCCGGCTTCGCCGGGCTGGTGAATTCGATCCTGATCCGCCCAGCTGGCTCCGCCGGCGGCGCACCGCTGTCGCCCGGCGTGCCCGCGGCACGCGCGGGCCCGGAAGCCGCGGCGGTCGCAGCCGCAGCGGCCAGGCCGTCCAGCAGGTAGTGCGGGTCGAAGGCGATGACTGGCTCGTCGCCCTTGAAGTCCGCCGCCACCGTCTCGACAGCCCGTGCCCGCCCCTCCGCCTGCGCCTCCACGACGACGACGCCCGGGCCGAACGTCAGCCGGACGGGGCTGGCCCGCTCGGCGACCAGCGACACTCGCTTGACCGCCTCGATGAACGGAATCGCCGGAACATCCGCCCGGCAGCCAAACTCGGCCGGAAACCTGGACCGGTACCTGATGAACTCACCCCCGATGAGCCGTGCGGTCAGGCGGCGGCCGCCGCCCTCGAAGCTGATCATGCCCTCGGCCGGCCGGGGCTCGCCACTCCTCCGCGCGTCGGCCCCCCGGGCCGCGCCCGCCGTCGCCTGACTCCCGGTGCTGCTTGCGCCGTACGCAATGGTCACCGGAACTCCGGTCGCCATCGTCCTGGAGACGTCTGCCAGCGTCCTGGCCGGGACAAGGGCGGCCGCCCGCAGGTCAGGATCGGCCGGCGCCCACGGAACCTCCCGCACCGCCAGGCGGTAGCGGTCGGTGGCCGCGAGGGTGATCGTGTCGCCGTCGAAATCCAGGCATACCCCGGTGAGCATCGGCAGGGTGTCGTCACGGCTGGCCGCCGGGACGACCTGACTGGCTGCGGCGGCCAGCATCCCGCCATCCACCGTGCCTGCCGCAGGCGGCGGCTCGGGCAGCGCGGGAAAGTCCTCAATCGGCAGCGCGACCAGCATGAACTCGGCGCTGCCGCAGGTCAGACTCACCGAGTCAGCCGCCGACGTGAACTCGGCCGACTGGCTCGGCAGGCTCCGGGTGATCTCGGCAAGCAGGCGGCCGGGGACTAATGCCGACCCCGCTTCCTGGACATCAGCGTCGATGCGGATACGCGCGGACACCTCGTAGTCGAAGCAGGACAGCACAAGCCCGTCCCCGGCCTCGAGCAACAGCCCGGCCAGCACCGGCACGACCGGCCTGGACGGCAGGGCGCGCGCAACCCAGGCCACCGCCTCGCCCAGCGCCTCTCGTCCGACCCGGAACTTCATGCCATCGCCTCCGCCGCTTTGCCCTGATACTGGCACGGGCCACCGACAAAGCCGAACTCCGGAGCGATCTGCGATCCGGCGATCCGCCGGGTGCGGGACAGAGACCTCCGAGCACGAGCAGGTCGGGAGCGTCCGCCTCTGCAGCCTCACACCTGCCCTAGCCGCCTGCCCCCCCAGCTGACGCGGCTTACCAGTGGTGGATCTACCAGGGAACGGGGCCATGCCGGTCCTGGAAGGTGCCGGTCGGCCCGTCCGGTGGCAGGGTTGCCAGGTAGACGATGGCGTCGGTGCCTTCGGTGACGGTCTGGGTGCCGCGGTGGCTGTTGAAGTCGGTGCCGGTGAAGCCAGGGTCGGCCGCGTTCACCAGGATGCCCTGCAGCGATCGCGCGTACTGCACCGTCAGCATGGTCAGCGCCGCCTTGGTGGCCGGGTAGACCGGCAACATCACGGCGTGCTCCACCGTGCCGGGTTCGAGGATGCGCTGAAACGACCCGACCCCGCTGGAGACGTTGACGATTCGCGGATGGTCGGCTGCGCGGAGCAGGGGCAAGAACGCGTGCGTCACCCGTATGGGGCCGAAGACGTTGATCGCGAATCCCTCCATCGCAGCGTCCGCGGTCAGCTCCTCAGCGCCCAGCCGCGGTGCCGCAGTGCCCGCGTTGTTGATCAGGACGTCCAGGAGCCCGTATTCGTTGCGGACCCGGCCGGCCGCCGCCTCGACGCTGCCGTCGTCGGTCGGGTCGATGTGGATGAAGGTCGCGCCGAGCTCGCGCGCCGCTTTGGCGCCACGCTGCGGATCGCGGGCACCGGCCAGCACGGTATGACCTAGATCGACGAGCCGCCTTGCTGTCTCATAGCCCAGGCCCTTGTTGGCTCCGGTAATCAGCGTGATGGTCATCGTGCCAGTCTCCAGCAGGGCGGGATCAGGTACCGAGCAGTGTGCCGCTTCCATGGGTTCCCTGGCCGGCCTCAGATCAGGCTGGCCGGGGTAGCCTCCAGGGTTGCCTCGATGGCCCGCGCCAGCGCTCGGGCCGACTCGGCGGTCAGCTCCACCGCGACCCGCGCGGACGGCCCTTGACCCGGATTCAGGAAGTCGATGTTGAGCGTGTGCTCAGCCTGGGCGTGCTGCGGATGATCGAAGTACACGGTCGCGTCGCTCAGTGCGAACCAGCCCGCTGATCCCTTGCCGCTGCCGGTGATCTGGATCTTCTCGGTGAGATACGTGCACATGCGAGCCCCTCAGCTGGCCAGGTAGCGGCCGAAGAACTCCCAGATCCGCTGCCAGCCGTCGTTCGCGGCTTCGACCCGGTAGGACGGCCTGTTGACGGCGAAAAACGCGTGACCGGCGCCATCGTATGTATGGAATTCATGTGTCTTGCCCAGGGCGGACAGCTCCTTAGCTAGTTCCTGCGTCTCGGCCGGAGCGGGGTTCTTGTCGTCGGCGCCAAAAAGACCGAGCAGCGGGCAGGACAGATCCTTGGCCAGGCCGATGATCGGCTGCACCTTGAGCGGCATTCCCTCCGGCGGCGGACTGATGATGAAGGCCCCGTAGCAATCGACGGCGGCTTCGAGCTGGAGGCTGCAGGCAGCCAGGAAGGATTGCCGCCCGCCGGAGCAATAGCCGATGACGCCGACCTTGCCGTTGGCTCCGTCCAGCGCCCGCAGGTGGGCCGCCGCGCCGGCCACGTCGCCGACGAGGCGTTCGTCCGGAACCCCGCCCAACGCCCGCACCGCCGCCGCCGCGTCGTCCGGGCTGGCACCTGGCGCTTCCCGGTAGTAGAGGTTCGGCATCAGGGCCGCGTAGCCGTTCGCGGCGAACCTCCTCGCTATCTCCTGCGTCTCGGCGTCGTAGCCGGGCATGTGATGGATCACCACGACGCTGCCGAACGGGCTGCCCGGGTCAACCGGGCGGGCGAGATACGCCTCGATCTCGTCCCCGCCGTGCCCGGTGATGCTGATCGTTCCTGCCATCAACGCGTCTTTCATCCGCGCTGCCTCTCTCTCCTCGTAGCCCTGTCTGTAGTCGTAGCCCCGTCTGTAGTCGTAGCCCCGTCTCTTGTCGTAGCCCCGGCCTCCGGCCCCCAATCCTGCCAGCCGCCGCGGCGCCGCTGCACCGGCCCCTCGCACTGGCCCTCGCGCTGGTTGCACTGCCTCTCGCGCTTGGGCTCCGGCGCACCCGGGCCCGCGACAATGACCGCAGCTACGGCGCGTTCACACCCGCAGGCGGCAATCATCGCGAGAGGATCGGGCCGAGCTAGAATTCCCGCGGGAGGGCGAATGCCATGTCATCAGACGCTGCCGTACTCGCGTTAGTCGTCCTGGCCCTGGGTGGACTGATGGGCTGGCATGCCAACCGCGCGCGCGCTGCACACGGCGACCTGCGGACCACCCGCGGCCGGCTTCCCGGATTCCGGCAGACCAGGCTTACCAGCGGCCTGATCGCCATCGTCATGCTCGTTGTTGCCCTGTTCGTGATCCACGACCTCATCGGCCAGTAGCCTGTCCGCGCTGCACACCGGACTAGCTGGCCGGAGTAATTCCCTGCGGGAAGCGGAAGAGCTGATCCGGGTCGTAGGCCGCCTTGACCCGCGCTAGCCGCTGGTAGTTGGCGCCGTAGTACGCCTGCCGCCAGTCAGCGAGGTCAGGGTCGATGTAGTTCTGGTACGCCTGCCCGCTCGCATACGGCGCCATCGTCGCGTGCAGCCCGCGCTGCCACTCCCGCTGCCGCGCCGCCCCGGCGTCCACCACTCCCGCACGCTGGCCCGGCGTCCACGTGGTCGTGTACTGCGCCAGGAAGAGCGCGTCCCTGTGCACGAAGGCGGTGTCCGCCGGGTGAACGCGGTTGATCGCGCCGCCGCACGCGTCGAGCGCGATGCCGCCGCTGGCCTGTGCCGCCGCGCGGACGCCGGTGAACTGCTGCACGCCGGCCAGCAGCTTCCCGATGGCCGCCGGGGGCAGCGGCCTGGTGAAGAAGTCGGACTTGGCGAACTCGGGCTGACGCGCAAGCTGGCCGACGGGCAGCTGCGAGGGCAGGTGGCACTGCGGGACGGTCAGGTCGGCGCAGCCCGCCTCGGCCAGCATCGCCGCCAGGTAGGACGCCTCGAAGGGCTCGCCGGACGGCTCCGAGCCGACGGCCGCGTACAGCGTGTCCAGCAGCCCGGCGGCATCGCCGGGGCTGCCGAGGAAGGTGCCGCCGACCTGGACCGAGGGCGAAGCAGGATCACCGGCCGCGGCGGACAGGTGCAGGTTCGACCAGACCTCGTCGCCCTGGTAGGGCGCCCATGACTGCCACCCGGACAGCACCCGTGCCGCCTGCGACCACGGCCAGGAGAGGAAGAACAGCGTCAGCGCCGACAGCCGGTGCACGCCGAAGGTCAGCGAGGTGGCCACGCCGAAGTTGCCGCCGCCGCCGCCCCTGGACGCCCAGAACAGGTCGGGGTTGTGCTCGCTGTCGCAGTCACGCAACTGGCCGTCCGCGGTGACGATCTGCAGAGCCTGCAGGTTGTCGCAGGTCAGGCCCAGTGCCCGGCCGAGTACGCCGACGCCGCCGCCCAGGGTGAGCCCGGCGATGCCGACCGTGGGGCAGGAGCCGCCGGGGACGGCCAGGCCGCGAGCGGCGAGCTGGGAGTAGAAGTCGATCAGGGGGATGCCGGTACCGACGACGGCCGTGGCGCCGTCCGCCACGAACGAGTCCAGCTGCGTCACGTCGATGACCAGGCCGGTGCTGGACGACCAGCCCGCGTAGCTGTGACCGCCGGACCGCGCGGCGACCGGCACGGCGAACCGGCGCGCGAAGGCGAGGCAGGCGCTGACGTCGGCTGCGCTGCGGCAGTAGGCGACGCCGGCCGGCCGCAGGTAGTCGAAGCGCGGGTCGAACAACAATCGCGCGCGGCGATATCCCTGCTCACCCGGGCGGACCAGGACGGCAGGCGACAGCTCGCCGCCGAGCGCCGCCCAGTCCGCCGCGGCCGGCCCCGTGGAGCGCG
>Ga0302314_10008910_pt1 | contig 17796 bp, 11 predicted proteins | sample III_Palsa_N2_3_FD_200533 | JGI IMG/M metagenome (GOLD analysis project Ga0302314, IMG submission 200533) | Peat permafrost microbial communities from Stordalen Mire near Abisko, Sweden - III_Palsa_N2_3 | ecosystem: Environmental > Terrestrial > Soil > Palsa > Peat permafrost | place: Sweden...
CCAGGCGCAGCACGCCGGGCTTGGCCATGCGCACCAGAAGCAGCGCGCCATCATGCGCCGTGCCGCTAAACGCCGCGAAGGTGAGCGGCACCACCTGCTGGTGCAGCCCGGCGTGCGACAGGTAGGGAACGCTGGCATGCGGGTGCACAGGACCAAATGGCACCAGGGGCGGGACCAGCGCGCTGCCGATGCCAATCGGCGGGCAGCTGATCCCGGGGGCGGTGAACTCCCGATCCGTGCTCAGCTCGATTGCGGCGTCCGGCCCCGCCAGGGGCAGCGCGGCGGATCCGCTCTGCCCCATGGCGGCCACGCCAGGACGGCCGTCCGGGTCGGGTGAGGTCGCGGACGGTGCCGGCCCCGCCGCCAGCGCCGCCTGGGCCCGGGCCAGCAAGACCGTACGGCGCTGGTCGAGGACCGGGAACCGGTCCGGCACCACCAGCGCCTCAAGCTGCGTGACCGCACCCTGCGGGCTGGCGGTGATCTCCCCCGCGGCAGTGTTCAATTGCGACTCGATGTCATTCTGGCGGCCGATCCAGGCGCTATCGATCGCAATTTGCAGCTGCGCCTTGCGCTGCTTCAGCGCGCCTGAGACCATCAGGTTGTCGAGCAGATCCTGCGCATCCTCCAATGCCCCGGCGCGAAGCAGCGCATCGGCCTTGGCCAGGGTTGCGCTATCGGCCGGATCGGGCGCGGCACCGGCATCGGTGGCGGGGGCGGCAAGCAGCGGCGCGGCCGCAGGCGTCGCCGCTGGGAGCGCGGTGGTGGTGGCGCCGGGGCCATCTCCTGAGGTGGCGGCAGCGCCGGGTCGATCCGCACTGCTGACCGGTGTGGCCGCGGCCGGCGCCGTCTTGCCATGCAGTCCGCTGTAGAGGATGACGCCCAGGATCAGCAGCATGGCCGCCCCGGCCACGGCCGTGAGGATGCGCATCAGGCGCTGGCGGCCGAGGTCCTGGCTGGTGGCGATGGTCGCATCCATGCTGCTCTGGCCGCCGAGCGCGACTTCGGTCGGCAGCGGTTGGCTGCTGGCGGCCCGGGTGCCGGGCTTGGCCAGCGCGGGGCCAGCGAACCAGTCGCGCGGCGTTGTCGCCGCGGCGTCGGAAAGGGCCTGCGCGAACGCGTGGCCGTCGCGGAAGCGGTGCGCCGGATCCTTGGCCAGCGAGCGGTCGATCAGGCCCTGCAGGACCGCGAATTCGGGACGCCGCCGGCCAATCGACGGCACCGGGGCATTGATGTGCTCCTGCATGACTTCCAGCGGGCTGGAGCCGGCGAAGGTCGTCGCCCCGGTCAGGGTCTGCAAGAGCGAGCAGCCGAGACTGTAGAGGTCGCTGTGCGCGCTCGGCTCCTTGCCGCGGCACGCTTCTGGCGACATGAAGGCCGGACTGCCGAGGATGGTGCCGACCGCGGTCAGGTCGGAATCCTGGCTGGTCTGGCGGGCCAGGCCGAAGTCGGCGAGCTTGGCCTGCCCGAGCTTGGTGACCATGATGTTGTCGGGCTTGATGTCGCGGTGCACGATGCCGACGCGATGCGCGGCGGCGAGGCCCTCCGCGGCCTGGCGGTGCAGTTCCAGGACCTGGCGCACGCTCAGGCGCTTGGTGCTGGCCAGCGTGCCCAGGCTCCAGCCGTCGACGAACTCGAGGATCATCAGGTACATCTGTTCGCCTGCCGGCCCCGTGGCATGGCCGAAGTCGTGGCAGGCGATGATGTTCGGATGGATGAGCTGGCCGACGGTCTGCGCCTCGCGCTCGAAGCGGGCGATGTAGCCCGGGTTCTCGAGCAGGTGCGCGCCGATCACCTTGATCGCGACCTTGCGCTGCAGGCTCAGCTGCAATCCCTGGTAGACCGCTCCCATGGCCCCCTTGCCGAGCAGCCGTTCGAAGCGCACTTCCTTGGTGGCGTAGCCGATGAAGGGGTCGGTAGTCACGCTCCGAGGATAGCCCCAGCCGGGCCACGGCACAATATCGGCATTTCCCACACGGGCCGCTGCGGGGGCGCTCAGGCCAGCGACAGTACCGACGTCCCGCCGCCGAGATGCCCGGCCGCCTCCTCGACCAGCCGCTGGCCCAGGCCCGGACCATGCTCCCACAGCGCCTGGCCGAGGCTCATGACACGTTCCTGCGGCTGGTCACGGGGCAGGACGTAGCCGCGCAGCTGGCCGTAGGGGGTCAGGCCGCGGTGGTGACGCAGCTCCTTCTGCAGTCCCCGTTCGAGGCCATCGCGGGCATGGCTGAGGCGGCGCAGGTGGCCGGCTAGGTAGCGGTGGCCGGGTGCCAGGGCGCGCAGCGTGGCGAGCACGCGGTCGAGCTCGGCCAACGACGCGGTCGCCGGCTCCTGGGTGGCGGCGAGGGTCGGCGCCTGGGCCAGGCGGATCAGCTCGGGGACGGCGCGCTGCCACCGCGCCAGGGCGCGTTCCAGCCAGCCTGGTGCAAGCACGGTATGCATCCGCGGCACCAGCAGGGGCGCTGGCGCGCCCAGGGCCGCGTAGAGGGGGGTCAGGAAGGCGTGGTAGGCCAATTCCCCATCGCCGCCGACGTAGGCCACCGCCGGCAGGGCGGCCTGCTGCAGGATCGGCCGGATCGCAGCCCCCGGACTGAGCAGGCCCGGATCCTGCGCCAGCAGCGCTGCGGCTTCGGGCGTGGTGAGCTTGCGCCGTCCCGTGGCCTCATCGGCGAAGAATGGCGCCTGGAGCAGCTCGCCGAAGGCGTCCACGGCGCCGCTGGTGAGCAGCTGCGCGCGCTGGCGCTGCAGCGCTTCGACCGGCCAGGCCTCCAGGGCGCGCCGGGCCATGCCGATCCACAGCCCGCGCAGGCGGAAGGATTCGACCCGCACCAGGCGGTCGTTGAAGACCGCGCCGAGCAGACGGTTCAACCACGCGCCGAGCCCCTCGCCGGGCAGGGGCGCCTGGGCGGTCAGGAAGGCTTCGCCGAGCCCCGGACCGAGGTGGTCGCGCAGGTGCGCAAGCCAGCCGGCATGCCAGGCCGCCGCCGGCCGGAAGCGCAGGCTCGCATGCCCACCGCCCAGTCCCGGAGCGAAGCGCGCAACACTGCCGGTGCGCAGCACGCAGTCGGCATGCCCGGCCTCGCCCAGGTCGTGATCCTCACTGGCGCACCAGAAGATCGCAACCGCGCTGACGCCGTCCTGGCCGAGCCGCTCGGCCAGGGCGATGGCGTGCGCCACCTTGATCAGGGTATAGAGCGGGCCGCCGCCGACCGCCGGCTGCTGGCCGGTGACCACCGCGACCGTGCCCGGCTCGCCCAGGCGCGTGGCCTGGGACGACTGCCCCGGCTCGGCCGCGAGCGCCGCGACCAGGTGCGGCGCGAGGTCGTGCGCCGGCCGGCGCCGGGCCTGCAGGCGCAGCTGTTCCAGCCAGGCACCGCTAAGAGCAGGAAAGGGTGATCCGGCCATGGCGCCCATCCCATGCATGCTGGCCGAGCTGGCAATGGCCGTCCGAGCGCGTGGTCGAGGCTTTCGTTCCAAGACCTGTGCGCCATAATGATGGCGTGTCCGAGGAACTGCCCCTGATCATGGTCGTGGATGACGACGCCGCGGTCTGCTGGGCGCTCGAGCAGGCTTTGATCGCCAATGGTTTTCGGGTGCAGGTCGCCGCCGACGCCGCCGCCGCCCGGCGCGGCATCCGCCGTCACCGTCCCGACCTGGTCATCACCGATGTGCGCATGCCCGGCGAGTCCGGCCTCGACCTCCTGGCCGGACTGCACAGCGAGTATCCGCAGCTGCCGGTCGTGGTCTCGACCGCCTACGGCACCATGGAGACGGCGATCGAGGCGGTGCAGCGCGGCGCCTTCGACTACCTGCCCAAGCCGCTGGATCTCGACCGCACCATCGAGCTGGTGCGCCGCGCCCTGGGCGAGGAGCAGCTGGTCGCGGCGGCGCATCCGCACATCGGCGCCGAGCCTCCCGACGCCGAACACACCATCATCGGCTCGACCCCGGTCATCCAAGAGGTCTTCCGGCGCATCGCTGCCGCCGCCGGTACCGACCTCGGGGTGTTGATCACCGGCGATTCGGGTACCGGCAAGGAGCTGGTGGCGCGCTCGCTGCACCGCTTCAGCAACCGCCGCGACGGCCCGTTCATCGCCGTCAACTGCGGGGCCCTGCCCGACGTGCTGGTTGAAAGCGAGCTCTTCGGCCACGAGCCCGGGGCCTTCCCCGATGCGCGCGCGCGCAAGATCGGCCACGTCGAGGCCGCCAACAACGGCACGCTGTTCCTCGATGAGATCGGTGAGCTGCCGCCCTCCGCCCAGGTCAAGCTGCTGCGTTTCCTCGAGGACCAGCGCTTCTCGCGCCTGGGCGGCTCGGAGGATGTGCGCGTCAACGTGCGCATCGTCGCCGCGACCAACCGCAACCTCGCCAAGGCGATCGCGGCCGGGGTCTTCCGCGAGGATCTCGCCTACCGCCTGCGCGTGGTCACCATCCAGATGCCGAACCTGGTCGACCGCCTCGATGACCTGCCGGCGCTGGTGCGGCACATCCTGTCGCGCGTCGCCACCCGGCTGTCGCGCAACCTGGCCGTCACCAGCGATGCGATGGAGATGCTCAAGCGCCACCGCTGGCCGGGCAACGTGCGCGAACTCAAGCATGTGCTCGAGGAGGCGGCGGTCCTCGCCCAGGGCGGGATCATCGGTGCGGAGCACCTCTCCATCACCCCGGCTTCCGAGTCGCCGCTGCCCTCCGGACTGCATGCGGCGATCGCCGCGCTCACCACCCGGCTCGTGGCCCAGAACACCGGCAACGTGCACCAGCGGGTGCTCGACGAGGTCGAGACGATCCTGTTTCGCGAGCTGTTGGCCCGCACCGCCGGCAACCAGCTGCGCACCGCCGAGATCCTCGGCATCAACCGCATCACGCTCAAGAAGCGCATGGATCAGCTCCACATCGAGCGCGCGGCCGACCGCAAGGCCGACGGCTCGGCCTGACGCGTCGGGCTAGCCCGAGCCGCCGTAGCGCAGGGTCAGCAGGCTGTGGATGTCGTGTCCGAGGCGCTGCGGGATGCGGTTCTCCGGATCGACGATCAGCTCAAAATGGCGGTCCCCCGGCGGCAGGTCCTTGAGGATGATGTCGCGCGTGACCCGATCCAAGCCGGTGAGTCCGAAGATGTAGCCGCTGGAGACCATCTGCCCGTCGCGGTATAGGAACCAGCCGATCGGCGTATAGCTCAGCGTGCCATCGGGCTGCTGCCCGTAGTCGGTGCAGTCGCAACCGTGGTTGGCGATCACGAAGTGCACGGTGACGACCCGTGCGGTGGTCGGCGAGCCGGGGATCGTGGCGAAGTCGTCGATCTCGAGATCGACATCCGGATCGACCGTCGTGCTCATCACCACCCGCGCGCTCGGGGCAGGGGCCGGTGCCGGCGCGGCGGACGATGACGATGACGCGCCGCACCCGGCCAGCAGGCCGACGCCAATGAGCTCCAGGACCATGATGGCGAGGGGATGCGCACGCATGCTGAGCATTAAGCTAGGCGGCGATCCGCCGCCGGGCAAGGCGCAGATCAGCTTGAAGCCGGGAGTGCACCAGGACCAGGGCGTGGTCCCGCTTGGACGCTCGCCGAGACCACCATGGCCAGGTCGCGGCGGGTGAAGGGCTTGATCAGCGTGGCGATATGGCCGTCGGCGCGGGTCGGCACCAGGCTCTTGTCGCCGCTGTAATTGGTCATGATCACCATGCGCTGCTGCGGAGCGTTGCGGTGGATGGTGCGGCACAGCTCGGCCACGCCCGCGCCGGAGAGGTACTGGTCGAGGATCACCAGGTCGATGGCCGCCGGCGGACGGTCCAGCTGGGTGAGGGCCTCGGCCTCCGAGGAGGCGGTCAGCACCCGGCAGCCGAGGCTGGAGAGCATCTCGGCGACCGAGTCGCGCAGCAGGATGTCCTCGCCGTAGAGCAGGACCGCCGGCTGGCCTGCGACCAGACCCTCGCTGCCGGAGCCGGCATGCACCGCGGGCGGCTGGGCGGTGGTCAGAAGCGGCAGCAGGAAGACGAAGCGCGTGCCCTTGCCAGGAGTCGAGAAGACCTGGACCGAGCCATGATGCTCGCGCACCATGCCGTAGACCCCTGCCAGGCCCAGCCCGGTGCCGTGGCCGACCTTCTTGGTGGTGAAGAACGGCTCAAAGGCGCGGCGCATCACCGTCTCATCCATGCCCGTGCCGGTGTCGACGACCGTGGTCTGGATGTAGGGGCCCGGCTCGAGCGGCCAGTGAACGGAGAGGGCGCTTATCATCTCCTGGCTGAGCACGGTGATGCTGGTGCTGATGGTCAGCCTGCCGCCGCCGGGCATCGCGTCGCGCGCATTGATGAAGAGGTTCAAGAAGGCGTTCTGGATGTCGGCGGCGTTGCCGACCACCAGGCACGAGGCGGCATCGAGGTGCTTCTCGATGATGATGCGGCGGTCGATGGTGCGCAGCAGCAGGTCGACGGCGAGTTCGATCTCGGCGTGGATCGCCACCGGCTGCATCGCGACGTCGTGGCGGCGTGCGAAACCGACCAGCTTCTGCGTCAACGTCGCGGCGCGCTCGCCGGCCGAGATGATGGTGTCGATCAGGCGCAGGTGGCGTTCGTCCTGGACCTTCTTGCGCAACAGCTCGCCGGAGGCCAGGATGCCGGTGAGCATGTTGTTGAAATCGTGGGCGACCCCGCCGGCGAGCTGGCCGATGGCCTCCATCTTCTGGCCCTGGCGCAGCTGCTCCTCCATGCGGATCTGCTGGGTCACGTCGTGCAGGATGACCGCGCTGGAGCGCACGTGGTCGAGGGTGAAGGCGCATAGCGACAGGTCGATGACGATGACCTCCCCCGTCAGGCGCTGCATGCGCACCCGGGTGCGCTGCGGCTGGCCGGGGTGCGACTGCTCGAGCAGCTGCTGGTAGGTGGTGCCGGTGGTGGTGGCGCGGGCGCGCCCGGGCTGGCTCTGGGGCGGCCCCTCGGCGCTGAGGAAGTCGGCGATGGTGCGGCCGATGACCTGCTCGCGGGCCGCGCCGAGCAGGGCCACGGCCTGGGGATTGGCCTCCGAGATCACCGACCCGTCGAGGATCAAAACGCCATCGGGCACGCTTTGCACGACCGTGCGGTAGTAGGACTCGCGCCGCCGCACCCCCAGGGCCATGCGCCGTTCATCGACCATCAAGACCAGGGCCTGGCCGACGAAGGCGACCAGGAGCACGTAGTCGGTGGTGTAGATGGTGTTCCAGTGCTCGCGATCGACGAGGAAGTCATGGATGATCGAGAGGATCATCAAACTGTTGGCGGTCAGAAGCGCGGTCAGGACCATGGTCGTGCCGGTGCGCCAGGCCGAGACGATGCCCCACACCGCGGTCGAGCAGGCGGCTGCCGCCCAGAGCGGATACCAGAGGCTGGCCGGCGTCAGGTTGTCATAGCGGTGCAGCTGCTCGCCGTGCGGGCCCGCCCATGGGATCCAATCCGGCAGATGCGCGAACCACAGGGAGCCAGGCAGCGCCACGGCCGGGATGATGAATAAAACATTGAGGATCAAGAGCGCCTGCGCCCCGGGCAGGGGGCGCGCGCAGATCGCGCGCTGGTACTGCAGATAGACCGAGACCAGCGCCACCGCGAAGATGCCCTGCAGGCGGCAGCCGAAGCCGTTCGGGCCCCAGGGCGCGCCGGCGTAGACGCCGAAGTCGACGATCAGGATGCCCATCGCCATGACCGAGAAGACACTGAACCAGGCCATGCCGCGCGTCGAACGGTCGCGGCCTAAAAGCGCGGTCATCACCGCCAGCGCGCCAGCGATGCCGATCAGGCAGGCGAACTGCAGCAGGTACCACGGAAGATCTGTGAAGGGCATGCGAAGTGGCAGGCTAGCGGCCATGTGGGCCAGCGCATCCGCCATTCGCCACCCCGGAGCGTCGCGGACGGCTGCCCCCGGTCGGCTACTCCTCGGCGGTGCGCGACTTGAGCACGGCCATGAAGGCCGCCTGGGGCACCTCGACATTGCCGATCATCTTCATGCGCTTCTTGCCCTCTTTCTGCTTTTCGAGGAGCTTGCGCTTGCGGGTGATGTCACCGCCGTAGCACTTGGAGGTCACGTTCTTGCCAACCGATTTGATGGTCTCGCGCGCGACCACGCGCTGGCCGATGGCCGCCTGCAGCGCGACTTCGAAGAGGTGCTTGGGGATCTCGTTCTTCAAGGCCTTGATGATCTGCCGGCCGCGCTTCTCGGCATCGGTGCGGTGGCAGATGAAGGCCAGCGCCTCGCAGGGATTGTTGTGCACCAGCACGTCGACCTTGACCAGGTCCGCGCTCTGGTATCCGTCGAACTCGTAGTCCATGGTGCCATAGCCCGAAGTCAGGCTTTTGAGCTTGTCGAAGAGGTCGTAGATGACCTCCGCCAGGGGCATCTTGTAGGACAGCACGCAGCGCTTGGTGCCGATGTAGTCCTGGCGCACGAAGCTGCCGCGGCGGTCCGCGGCGAGCTGCATGACCACCCCGATCTTGTCGGCGGGCACCATGAAGTGCACCTGCACCACCGGCTCCTCGATGGTCTCGAAGCCGCCCGGCGGGATGTCGCCGGGAGTGGTGATCTCCAGGGGCGCGCCGGTGGTGAAATGCAGGGTGTAGGTCACCGTCGGCGCGGTCTGCACCATGTCGAGGTCGTGCTCGCGCTCGAGGCGCTCCTGGCAGATCTCCATGTGCAGCATGCCGAGAAAGCCGCAGCGAAAGCCGAAGCCAAGGGCGCCACCGGATTCCGGCGCCCACTTGAAGGAGGCGTCGTTTAGCGACAGCTTCTCGACCGCCTCGCGCAGCTGGTCATAGGTGGTCTCGCCCGACGGGTAGAGGCCGCAATAGACCATCGGCTTCATCTCGCGGAAGCCCGCCAGCGGCTCGGCCTGGCGCTCCTCGAGGGTGACCGTGTCGCCGACCTTGACCTCGGCGAGCATCTTGATCGCCGCCGAGATGTAGCCGACTTCTCCAGCCTGCAGGCCCTCGGCCTCCGGGGTCATTTTCGGACGCAGTCGTCCGATCTCGCTGACCTCATAGGTCTTGGCGGAACGGATCAGGCGGATGCGGTCGCCCTTCTTCAGCGCGCCGTTGATCATGCGCACGTAGAGGATGATGCCGCGGTAGTCGTCGTAGATGGCGTCGAAGACCAGGCCCTGGGTCGCGCCGGCGCGATCGCCGGTCGGGGGACGCACGCGGGTGACGATGGCGTTGAGGATCTCGGTGATGCCGATGCCCATCTTCGCGCTGGCCAGGATCGCATCGGTGGCATCGAGGGCGAGCGACTCCTCGATCTCCTCCTGGACGACCTCGACCCGGGCGCTGGGCAGGTCGATCTTGTTGATCACCGGGATGACATCCAAGCCGAGATCGACGGCGAGCAGGTAGTTGGCCACGGTCTGGGCCTGCACGCCCTGGACCGCGTCGACCACCAGCAGCGCGCCATCGCAGGCCTGCAGGCTGCGAGTGACCTCATAGGTGAAGTCGACGTGCCCTGGCGTGTCGATCAGATTCAGCTGGTAGAGCAGCCCGTCGGTATGCTTGTACCACAGGCAGATGGCCTTGGCCTTGATGGTGATGCCGCGCTCGCGCTCGAGGTCCATGCTGTCGAGGACTTCGAGCTCCTTGTCCTCGCGCGCGGCCATCGCGCCGGTGGCCTGCAGCAGGCGCTCGGCCAGTGTGCTCTTGCCATGATCGATGTGGGCGATGATGCAGAAATTGCGGATTCGACTCTGCGGGTGCGGCATGGGGAGCGGCAGAGGGTAGGGGGCGGGCCTGGGAGGCAACCTATCCGCCCCCCGCCTGGAATCAGGAAAGCGGCGTCTGACCGAGCCATGTCTCGTTGAAGGAGGTGGTGTCCGACTGGTGGCCGGCCTCCTTGACGCGCAGGGCGACCACGGTCATGTCCTCGCTGAGCTTGTGGTGCGCATGATCCTTGGCGTCCTTGAGGACCTGTTCGACCAGCCCGCTGCAGGGCTTGTCGAGGTTGCCGACACAGGATGCCAGCAGGCGGAACTTGCCGAACTCCTCGCGCTTCTGGTTGGCGACCTTGAACAATCCGTCGCTGTACATCAGCAGGATGTCGCCGCCCTCCAGCTGCAGCTGCACGGGACGCAGCGAGCGGCGGAAGTTGTCGCTGTTGCTCTTGCCCAGCGGCTCGCCCTGTCCGCCGAGCTGCTGCATCGGGGTCTCGCGGTCCTTGTTCAGGAGCAGTGCTGGATGGTGTCCGGCGCTGAGGTAGTCGAGCTTGTGGGTGAGCGTGTCGAGGATGGCGGCGAAGAGCGTGATCTGGCAGTCCAGCAGCAGGTCGGGCCGCACTTGGTCGGAGAGGGCGCAGACGATGCCGATCAGGTCGCTCTTCTCCTTGACGATCTGGCGCAGCGCCTTGAGCGTGCTGGCGACCATCAGGGCCGAGCCCGGACCCTGGCCGTTGATGTCGCCGATCACCAGCAGCAGGTGCTGCTCATCGACGGGGATGATGTCGTAGAAGTCGCGGCTGATGGCCGAGTGCGGCTCGTAGTGGACGATGGTCTGCAGGCCCGGGATGCGCGGCGGGCGGGCCAGCATCTTGACCAGCATCTGCTTGATCTGGAAGAAATCGGTGGTGCGCGAGAGCTTCGATCCGGCAGGGCTGGGCAGCGGTGCCACCGACCGGCCGGGCGTGGGCGGGGCGGGCTGCGTGATGATCGGCTTGGCGACCGCCGGCTTGGCTGCGCGGCCGGCGGTGGGTCGCGCGGGGATCGCGCCGGGTGCGCCCTCGGCGACCAGGCGGTCGATGCGCCAGCTCTCGATCATCTTCCCGGTCTGCGCCTCGGGGGTGGCGGCCAGGCTGGTCGCCATGTCCTCGATGGTCTTGAGGGTCACCTTGTTGTTCTCGAGGGTGATGCCGTTGGCCCAGACCCCGCGATAGGGGTTCAGCCACATGCCCTGCTGGAAGATGCGCAGGGTCGGGATCGATTCGAGGTTCTCGCGCAGGTAGTGGAACCAGCGCAGCACCAGCAGCTCCTCGAGCTTCTTGGCGGCGGTGCGGTTCCAGGGCTTGTGGCGGCAGAGGAACTTCTTGGCGACCTCCTCATAGCCGAAGGGCGCGGGCACGACCGCGCCGCTGTAGGGATCGATCCAGGACAGGCCGTCCATGGTCAGGACGCGGAAGGCGGGGTCGTTCTGCAGGGAATGGAACAGCCATCCCGGGACCTGCATTTCCAGTGGGGGCTTCATGCCGGCTCCAGGGTGGGATGGCGGCGTGGGTGCGCAGCCGACGGACGGGTGCCGGCACCCGCGTGGTTGATGCTGGTGCTGGTGCTCTGGATGATGGTGCTGCTATCGGCCAGTCCGCGTTCCATGGGGCCCAGTGTAGTCATCGCTCCCGGGACAAGCCCCCGGGATCGCCGGCACGCGCCACGAAGCGGCCCACACACGCTCGGCATGGCCATTAGCGCAGTCCATGGGTGCGGGCGGTATCCAGCCAGCGGCGTGCGAGGCTCTCCAGGTCGGCGCCGAGCGACGCCCCCAGGTGCAAGGCGGCGGCGAACATCGCACAGCTCGCGTCGGCCAGGGCGCTGCGTGTGGTCAGCGCACCGAAGTGCTCCTGGGCCAGGCCCTGGAGCCGAGCGGCGTGGGCGGCGACGAAGGACTCATCCGGCACGGGCCCGAGCTGCGGATCAAGCAGCATCGCCAGGAGTTCCGGCGGCATGGACCGCGCCCGGTCCTCACCTGAGAGGCCGCTGATGCCCGTCCAGCGCGCCAGCAGTCCCTGATAGCCGCTGGCGGCCAGGCCGCTGTCGACCACCAGCACGAAGGCGCCCTCCGCCAGGTCTTGAACGACTTCGAGATAGGCGTCGGCGACCTGCTCGGCGGCGCCGACATCCTGACCCTGCAGATAGGCATCGACGCGCAGCATAGGCAGGGTGGTCACCGTCGGGCAGCCGGCCAGGCAGGGGAAGTCCGGACCTTCGAAGAGATAGCGGACCTGAGCGCCCTGCCTTTCGCGGCCCAACGGGTACAGCCGGCAGGCCAGCGGACGGCTGGCATGGACGCGGCAGCCCTGTTCGCCGTAGAAGGTGCAGCCCGGCAGGTCGCGCCAGCCGGGAGGTCCATCGAAGCGCAGCCGGATGCCGCCGTCGCAACCATGCGTGGCGATAACCGCCGTCACGCTGCTGGCGAGGGCCTGCGCGAGGCGGCTGAGCTCCCAGGGATTGACCCAGACCAGTTTGCCATGGCAGCAGGTTCCCTGACGCGTGCAGGTCAGCGGCAAACGTTCGTCTAATGCGACCGTACGCGAGCTGGGAGAGGTGGAAGAGGTGGGTGAAGTGGGAGGTGATGCCATCGCTTGCTGCGTTTGTGGCCCGGAACATACGCTCGCCGTCCATGTCACCAGTGCAAAAATCACGTCTGTTCAGTCTTCTGGTGGGCATCGCGACCGTGATGGTGATCCTCTCCGGCTGCGGCTCGCACCAGCAGCGCGCCGCACGGCCGATCGGCGACCCGGACGGCGTCGCCATCGAGTTCACCGTCGATTTCACCTGGCAATACCTCGATGCGATGGGCCCGCTGGTGCCGGCCTACCCCAACGCCTATGCCGCGCCGCCGCCGAGTGTTGTATATATCGGACCGGGTGCGGCCGGTCCGCAGATCATCTACAGCAGCGGCGCACCAGCGCCGTATGGCAGTCCCTATGACAACTCGTATGACCCGGCCCCGCCCATCTATTACAGCGCCGGCTACCAGCATGTCTTCCTCCTCGCCGGCAATGGCCCGGTCGAAGCCGAGTGCTTCCACCGCCGCATCCACCCCGGGCACCATCGCTTCCTGGCCCGGGTACGGCCTGGCCGCACCATTACGCTGAGCATCCAGGCCGACGGCAACCGCAACGGCTGGAAGGTCATCGGCCACTTCACCGCCGCCGGCGCGGATGGCGGACGCGTCCATATCGTGCTCGATGCGACCGGCTCGGTCCTGCAGGTGTTCCCGCCCCGGGAATACGCAACCGCTCCTGGGCAGAACCCCTCGGCAACAGACAGCCAGGTAGTCGCTCCGGCTGCGGATGCGCGACTGTCCGCCGCACCTGCCGCACCCGCCGCGGTGCAACCGGCTCCCGCATCGGCACCTGCCGCGCCTGCATCCGAGCCAGTACCTGCCGCAGCCGGCGAACCCGCAGTGGTGGACCCCGCGAATGAGGCGCCGGTGCCGACCCAGGCGCTGCCCGCAGCCCCAGCGCCGGCCACAGCACCCCAGCCGTAGGCACCGCTCGGATCAGGGCGCGAGGTTGACGACCACCCGTCCAGTCAGCTGGCTGGCGAGCATGCGCGCGGCGAGGTCGGGAACCTGGGCCAGGGTGATGGTCTGCGTCACGGCGGCCAGCACCTCCTGCGGAACGCTGGCTGCAAGCCTGGTCCAGGCCGCGAACTTCTGAGCCGTCGGGCAGATCGAGCAGGCGATGCCTTGCAGGCCGACGCCGCGCAGGATGAAGGGATAGACCGTGGTCGGCAGCGCGCCGCCTGAGGCCATGCCGCAGGTGGCGACCGTGCCGCCGGTGGCAATGCCACGCAGCATGCCGGCTAGGTGCTCCCCACCGACGGTGTCGATGCCACCGGCCCAGCGCTCGGCCAGGAGGGTCTTCTCGGGGCTCAGGGTCAGGCTTGCGCGGGGTAGGATCTCGGCTGCGCCCAGCCGGCGCAGGTAGTCATGCTGCGAGTCCTTGCCGCTGATCGCCGTGACCCGGTGTCCGGCGAGGGCCAGCAGCTGGATGGCGATCGAGCCGACCCCGCCCGTGGCCCCGGACACCACCACCGGCGCGTGTGCGGGCAGCCCACGGGCTTCCAAGCCCTGGACGCAGAGCATCGCCGTCAGGCCCGCGGTGCCGAAGGCCATGGCATTCCAAGCCGTCAACCCCGGCGCCAGGCGCACCACCAGGCGGGATGGCACGCGCGCATAGCCGGCATAGCCGCCCCAGACGCTCTCGCCCAACCCGGACCCGGTGGAGAGCACCTCGTCACCGGGGCGGAACTCGGCTACGCTGGATTCCATCACGGTGCCGACCAGGTCGATGCCCGGGACCATCGGGAAGGCGCGCACCACCGGCGCCGTGGCGGTAACGGCCAGCGCATCCTTATAATTCAGGCTCGAGTAGCGCACCCGCACCAGCAGCTCCTGGGGTGGCAGCTGGGCGAGCTCCAGGATGGTCGGTGCGGCCGGCTGGCCGCGGGCGGAGACAAGCAGGGCGGTGAAGCTCATGAGCGCATGCTCGCCGGATCCGGCGCCTGCCAAGCAGCCGCTGCGGTTGCCTTGCGATCCGCCTCCCGACCCTGTCCCCATGGGATCTCCGCTGCTGACCATGAGCCTGGCTGCACAGCTGCTGGAGACGGCGCTCAGCCGCGGCGGCGACCACGCCGACATCTTCGCGCAGCAGGCTTCGAGCCGCTCGCTGTCCTTCGAGGAGGGCAAGGTCAAGAGCGCGCACCAGTCCGCCTCGCAGGGCATCGGCATCCGCGTGGTCGTCGGCGAAGCCACCGGCTACGCCTACTGCGAAATCTTCGACGAGGCGACGCTGCTCGCCACCGCCCGGCGCGCGTCGCAGATCGCCCACGGGCAGGCCGCCCCGAGCGCGATGCTGGTAGGCACCGGCCTGCGCCACGACCTGTACCGCGCCGAGCACGCTCCGGCCGCGGCGCCGATGGCCGAGCGCGTGGCGCTGCTGCGGCGCATGAGCGAGCATGCCTACGCGCATGATCCGCAGGTGCAGTGGGTGAGTTGCCAGCTCGCCGACCAGGACGAGACCGTGACCATCGCCACCTCCGACGGCGTGTATGCCACCGACCACCGTCCGATGCTGCGCGTCTCGGTGGCCGTCCATGCGCGCTCCGGCGCGCGCCGCGAATCCGGCAGCGCCGGAGGCGGCGGCCGCCTGGGGCTCGAATACTTCACCACCCATCCGCCCGAGGAGCTCGCCGCCAAGGCCGCGCGCCAGGCGGTCACGTTGCTGACCGCGGTGCCGTGCCCGGCCGGGCAGATGCCGGTGGTGCTGGCCCCCGCCAGCAGCGGCATCCTCATCCACGAGGCGGTCGGGCACGGCCTGGAGGCCGACTTCAACCGCATCGGGGTGAGCGCCTACTCGGGCCAGATTGGCGCGATGGTCGCAAGTCCCCTGGTCACGGTGGTCGATGATGGGACCATTCCCGGTGATCGCGGTGCGATCAATATCGATGATGAGGGTGTGGCTTCGCGTCGCACCACGCTGATCGAGCAGGGGCGCCTGTGCGGCTACCTGCACGACCGTACCACGGCGCGGTTGATGGGGGCGGCCCCCACCGGCAACGGCCGCCGCGACGGCTATGGCTCGGTGCCCATCCCGCGCATGCGCGTCACCTTCCTGGCCGCCGGGGAGGACGATCCGGCCGAGATCATCCGCTCCATCCCGCGCGGCCTCTACGCGGTCAGCTTCGGCGGCGGCTCGGTCGACATCGCCAAGGGCGATTTCAACTTCCATGTCACCGAAGGCTACCTGATCGAGGACGGCCGCATCGGACCCGCGGTGAGCCGCGCGACCCTGATCGGCAATGGGCCCGAGGTGCTGCGGCGCGTGACCCGGGTCGGTAATGATCTGGCCCTGGCCGACGGCCAATGGACCTGCGGCAAGGACGGCCAGTCCTGCCCGGTCGGCCAGGGCATGCCGACCACGCTGATCAGTGAGATGACCGTCGGTGGACGTTCATGAGCGCTGCGCAGGTGCAGGCAGGGGCTGATGCGGATGCAGACGTCGCGACGTATCTCGACGCGGCGCTGGCGGTGCTGCGCGCGGCGGGCTGCGGCGGCATGGTCTACTGCCAGCGGCGCTCGGAATGGTCCGCGCGCGTCCGCCAGGGCGCGATCGAACGCATCGAGAGCGCCCTGACCGGCGGCATGACCGTAACCGCGCTCAATACCGGCAATCGCGGCGCCTCCGCGACCAGCACGGAGGTATCGCTCGCCAGCGCGCGCCAGGTGGCCGCCCAGGCGGTCGAGCTCAGCGCCTGGAGTGATGTCGACGAGTGGCGCGGCCTGCCGCCGGCGCAGGAGTGCGGTGTGGCCGGCGGCGATCTGCAGCTGTCGGATCCAGGCTACGCCGATACGGATCACCAACGGCTGGTCGACGCGGCGATCGCGGCGGAGCGCAGCGCATTCGCCGTCGATCCGCGCATCAGCCTCAGCCACCGCTCCGGTGCGAGCGCCTCGCGCTCGCAGGTATGGGTCACCAGCACCGCCGGGGTCGCCATGCAACGTTCGGGCACGAGCTTCGGCTTCCACGCCACGGTCGTCGCCAAGTCGGCAGCCGGCGAGCGCCAAAGCGGCAGTTGGCACACCAGCGCGCGCATGCGTGGCGCGCTGCGCAGCGCGCAGGAGGTCGGCGCCGAAGCCGGACGGCGCGCAGTGCGCGGCTTTGACTGGCGGCGCATTCCCAGCGGAGCAGGCCGGGTCCTGCTGCATCGCGATGTCGCAAGCCAGCTGCTGGGAACCCTGGCCCAGGCGGTCAGCGGCGGCTTGGTGTTCCGTGGCGCGACCTTCCTCGCCGGCAAGCTCGGCGCGATGATCGCTTCGCCCCAGGTGACCATCACCGATGCCCCGCTCTTGCCCGGTCACCTTGGCTCGCGGCCATGCGATGGCGAGGGGGTGCGCGCGCGCACCGTGACGGCCATCGACCAGGGCCGCCTGGCCAGCTACCTGGTCGATGGCTACGCGGCGCGGCGCCTCCAGCATCCCTACACCGGTCATGAGGGCGGGGTCAGCAACTGGCAGCTGCAGCCGGGGCAGGCGAGTTTCGAGGACCTGCTGCATGAGCTCGGCACCGGGCTTCTGGTCTCCGGCTTCCAGGGCTTCGGGGTCGATCTCGCCAGCGGGTCGTTTTCGAAAGGCATCACGGGCTTCTGGGTCGAGCAGGGACGGATCAGCCACCCCGTGCAGGAGGTCACGGTCGCCGGCAGCCTGCCGCAGCTGCTGATGGGCATCCGGACGCTCGGCAACGATCCCCTGGAACAGACCCGCGTTTCAGCTCCGAGCCTGATCATTGATGGCTTTACGGTCGGTGGGACCTGATCCTGCCACCGCCCCCGGTTGGCTCTGGACGCGGTGCTCGGTTGCAGGGTATACTGCCTTGTTAGTTCCATGACCGATCCCGCTCCGTCTCCGCCCGCATCGCCCTCACCGCCCACGGTCCCCGCGCTGGCGCAGACTACGGTGGCAGGGCCAGGTGGGGCGCCGCTGCCGAGCGCTGCCTGCGTCCCCGCATCGGGACCGGTGCATCATCCATCCCCGGTCTTCCTCGACGCGCAGATCGATTCGCTGCTGCAGGCCCAGCCGCCGGCCACGCATCACCGCCGCTATCAGATCGAGGGCATGATCGGGGTCGGTGCCACCGGCGAAGTCTATGCGGTGCATGACGGCAGCCTCGAGCGCGTGGTCGCCATCAAGCTGTTGCGCCCGCAGCTTGCGGGCGATGCCAACGAGATCGCCAGCTTCATCGCCGAGGCGCGCATCACGGCCCAGCTCGCCCATCCCAACGTGCTGCCCGTCCACGATGTCAACGTCGCCCAGGATGGCCGGCCCTTCTTCAGCATGGGACGGATCAAGGGCACGATCCTCGGGCAGGCGATCCTCGATTCCGAGCAGGGTCCGCGCGTGCCCGGCATCGCCTCGATGAATGCCGTGGTCAGCATCTTCATCTCGGTCTGCAATGCGGTGAACTACGCCCACCACCTCGGCATCATCCACCAGGACATCAAGCCCGACAACATCCTGATCGGCGAGTTCGGCGAGGTCTTGCTGCTGGACTGGGGCAGTGCTGGCCGCATCGATGGCGAC
>Ga0302314_10008913_pt1 | contig 17793 bp, 16 predicted proteins | sample III_Palsa_N2_3_FD_200533 | JGI IMG/M metagenome (GOLD analysis project Ga0302314, IMG submission 200533) | Peat permafrost microbial communities from Stordalen Mire near Abisko, Sweden - III_Palsa_N2_3 | ecosystem: Environmental > Terrestrial > Soil > Palsa > Peat permafrost | place: Sweden...
CACTTCGTGGTGTGTGGTTCGCTTCGCGGTGGGGGAATAGAAGGTTGTGCCGACCATCGGGAGGAGTGACGCAAAGCCTCCACACACCATGAAGTGGTCGCTGCCCGCGTAGGGCGTTTTTCTTGTCTGGGTTGATTGTTCTACGTGGAACATTGCGCGAACGGATGGGTTAGATACCGCCCTTTTGGGGGATTGACTCTTGGTGTGAGGCGTTTCGGGACAGGGGCTAACGATCGTCGGAAAGTGGTCGAGAGAGCCTCGTTTTTGAGGCGAAATACAGATGGTTGCAAGAAAGTTTTCCACATTGGGGGTGCGGGAAAACCAATGGATACCGGGGAATCTGAGGCTTCCACATGTTCTCCACAGGTAAGGGGAGTTCTGCACACGTCAAGTCCGTTGCATGGTGGGGTGGGTACCGATAGGCTCCTTCTTACGCCATGGAAACCGAAGAATCCGCAATGTCCGAGATACAACAGCCCGAAACAGACCAAACAGCACAGATTGAGCCAACCGCAGGGCACGATGCCGAGGCGGGAGAGACGGCTGCGACGCTTCCTGAGGATGGGAAAGCGCTGGGGCGGGTGATCGCCGTTGTAAACCAGAAGGGTGGGGTGGGAAAGACGACCACGGCCATCAATCTGGCGGCGGCGCTGGCGCTTGAGGGGTTGAAGGTGCTGCTGGTGGATGTCGACCCACAGGCCAATACTACGGGTGGGCTGGGTTTTGGGCGGGATGAGGGACGGCTGAGCATCTATGACCTGCTGATGGGCGAGGGGACGCTCGACGAGATTGTGGTGCCGACGGAGATTGACACGTTGTATCTCGTGCCGGGAAGTAAGAACCTGATTGGCGCGAATGTGGAGCTGGTGGGGCAGGAGCGGCGGGAGTTTCGGCTGCGGGATGCGCTGGCAAAGGCGCGGGCAGAGTATCCGTTTATTTTGCTGGATTGCCCGCCGGCGTTGGATCTGCTGACGCTGAATGCGCTGGTGGCTTCAGATAAGTTGTTGGTGCCGATGCAGGCGGAGTACTTTGCGCTGGAGGGGATCTCGGAGTTGATGAGCACGCTCGACCGGGTGGCGCAGGCGTTCAACGATGGGTTGGCGCTTGAGGGTGTGCTGCTGACCATGTATGACGATCGGACGAACCTGTCGCAGCAGGTGACGGAGAATCTGAAGGCGTTTTTCGGGGAAAAGCTGTTTAAGACGACGATTCCGCGGAATATCCGGCTGGCGGAGGCTCCGAGCCACGGGAAGCCGGTGGCGCTGTATGACGAGCGGTCGCGCGGCGCGGAGGCGTATGCGGAGCTGGCGGTTGAGCTGCTGGCGCGTGAGGGGATTGAAAGTCCGAAACAGAAGCAGGAACGGCTGGACGCAGAGGCGATTGCCGAGGCCAAGGCGGCGAGAAAGAAGAGCCGAGAAGTAAAGTTCTGGCCGTACACGAAGTAAAGGCAGGGAATAGGGCTTAGGGAATAGGAAAGGCCTGCGGGGTGGGAGTGGGTGGCTCCGATCTTGGTTCGGTTGCTCCGCTGCTGCTGCGGTTCTTGCCTGGAGTTTCTTGGCCAGCTTGGGCTGGGTGAGGCTGTTTTTAGAGTTTATTTTTTTGGTTGAAGAGAGAAGTTACGCATATGGCCGTTGCTACCGATCCGAAACGTCGTGCCCTGGGTAAAGGGCTTGAGTCACTGCTTCCCAGCCGCCCTGCGGCTGCTGCTGCGCCACCACCGGCTGCGCCTGCTGCGCCGGTAGCGAAGATCCAGGCGGCTGCTGAGGAGGCTCCTACGGGTAAGCCGCTGGAGGTTGCGGTTGAGATGATCGAGCGGAACCCGTTCCAGACGCGGACGCGGTTCGATGAAGGGCAGTTGGAGGAGCTTGCGCAATCGATTGCGGCGACGGGGGTGGTGCAGCCGATCGTGGTACGGGCGCTGGGTAAGGGGAAGTTCCAGCTGATTATGGGCGAGCGGCGGTGGCTGGCGTCCAAAAAAGCGGGGAAGACGCATATTCCGGCGATTGTGCGGGCGGTTTCGGACGAACAGGCGATGGAGATGACCATCGTCGAGAACCTGCAGCGGGCGGATTTGAACCCGATGGAGCAGGCGAGGGCGTATCGGCGGCTGGCGGACGAGTTCAAGATGACGCAGGAGCAGATGGCGGTGCGGACGGGGATGCAGCGGGCTTCGGTTGCGAACTTTCTGCGGCTGCTAAGGCTGCCGGAGGGGATTCAGGGCAAGGTGGAGGCGGGAGAGCTGTCGTTTGGGCATGCGAAGATCCTGCTGGGGCTGGATTCGGGTGAGGCGATGACGGCGGCGGCGCAGAAGGTGATGGCGCTGTCGATGTCGGTGCGCGCGACGGAGACGTATGTGTATGGGCTGATGAACCCGGAGTCGAAGGCGAAGAAAGAGAAGCCGGTCGAGGTGGTGGATCCGAATGTGAAGGAAGCGGAGGATCGGCTAAGGCGGACGCTGGGGTTGAAGGTGAAGATCGAGGATACGAAGGGGCGCGGGCGGGTGATTATTGAGTATGCGCGGCTGGAGGATTTTGACTCGATTCTGACGGCGCTGGGGGCGACGGACTAGAAGCAAGTTCGCCCTGCGCGGGCGGCGACCACTTCGTGGTGTGTGACCGCTTCGCGTGGTGCTCCCGCTGGTCGCAGCTGAAGCCGTGCCAACCAACGGGAGGACTGCGCGAAGCGATTATGCGTCACTAAGTGACCGCTGTCCGCGCAGGACGCTTTGCTGATTTTTTCTGGTGGTGGGTTGTTTCAGGATAGGATGCTGCTGTATCCCTGAATTCAATTTTTTGATGCACCAGGAGAGGTGAGCCTTGGCCCTTTTTGCGCAGCGTCGTTCGTTTTCTTATTTGTGCTCAATTTGGTTACAAATTGCTTTGGGTGTGATGATTGCCGCGAATGGCGCGGGGTTTGCGATGGGGCAGGATGCGGCTCCTACGCGGACGCTGGTGCGGACGGGGATGCTGCTCGATGTGGTGACGGGTGCGGAGACGGCGGGGCAGACGGTGATCGTGACCGGCGATAAGGTGACGGGGATTGCGGCGACCAGTGCGACGCCTGCCGGGGCGGGGGATAAGGTCGTCGACCTGACGAAGTACACGGTGCTGCCGGGGTTGATCGATGTGCACACGCACCTGACCGGGGCGAATAATTTTGATCCTTACTTTGAGCTGACGATGACTCCGGCAAAGGAAGCGATTATTGGCGTGGAGAATGCCAAGGTGACGCTTGAGGCTGGGTTTACGACGGTGCGGAATGTGGGCGCGAATGGGTATACGGATGTCGCGCTAAGAGATGAGATCAATGCGGGGCATATTCCGGGGCCGCACATGCAGGTGTCCGGGCCGCCGCTGGGGATTACCGGCGGACACTGCGATGAGAACCTGCTGCCGTTTGAGTATCACGTGACGGGTGAGGGTGTGGCCGACGGGATTGCGGCGGTGCAGCAGAAGGTGCGGCAGAACATCAAGTATGGAGCGGATTTGATCAAGATCTGCGCAACGGGTGGGGTGTTGTCGAAGGGGGATGACCCGCAGGCGAGCCAGTACACGCTGGAAGAGATGCAGGCGATTGTGGCGGATGCGCATCGGCTGGGACGGAAGGTGGCGGCGCATGCGCATGGGGCGCAGGGGATCCTGTGGGCGAGCGAGGCGGGAGTGGACTCGATTGAGCATGGATCGTACCTGGATGAGGCGGGGATCAAGATGATGAAGGCGAAGGGTACGTACTTTGTGCCGACGGCTTACTTGATCGACTGGATGCAGCAGTATGGGAAGCTGCCGCCGTTCTACATGCAGAAGATGAAGGACGTAAGTGCGGTGGAGAAGGCGAATGCGAAGCGGGCGATTAAGGAAGGGGTGAAGGTGGCGCTGGGGACGGATGCGGCAGTGTATCCGCATGGGTTGAATGCGCATGAGATCGATGTGTATGTGAACCAGTTTGGGATGACGCCGATTGAGGGGATCCGGACGGGTACGGTGAATGCCGCGGATTTGATGGGGTGGAGCGATAAGGTGGGGTCGATTGCGCCGGGGAAGTGGGCGGATTTGATTGCGGTGGAAGGGGATCCGCTGAAGGATGTGACGGTGTTGCAGCATGTGCGGTTCGTGATGAAGGCGGGTGCGGTTTATAAGGATGAGACGAAGCCTTAAGACGCCCTGCGCGGGCGGCGGTCACTTCGTGACGTGTATTGGGCTTCGCAGTGCTCCTCCCGTTGGTCGGCACGAGATTTTGCTTGCGACCATCGGGAGCACCAACGCGACGCGGTATACATGTCACGAAGTGACCGCCGTCCGCGCCGTCCGCTTTTTGAGTATGGTGTTTGGGTGAGGTATTGGGATGTTTGGGAAGGCTTCAGCAGTAGAGTTTCGGCTACGGTATGTGGTGCATCTGGTGATCTATGTCGTGGCGTTTATCGCGCCGTGGGACTATGCGCTGCATCTCGATCAGGGGCGGTCGGTGTGGCTGCCTGCGGCGCTGGCGTTTGAGCGGGCTGGGTGGTTGACCCTGACAGAGGCTTCCAATGCACTGCTGATTGCCGGGATTCTGTTTGCGCTGCTGGGGGCGGGGCTGCGGACGTGGGGCGCGGCGTATTTGAGCTCGGCGGTGGTGAAGAGTGGGGCGATGCATGCGGCGGTCGATGGAGCCGCGCATGGCACTGGGGTGGTGGCGGATGGGCCGTACCGGTATCTGCGGAACCCGCTGTACCTGGGGACCTGGCTGCATACGTTTGCGCTGGCGCTGCTGATGCCTGCGAGTGGCGCGGTGTTTGCGATTGTGCTGATTGGGGTGGTGCAGTTACGGCTGATTGGTGGGGAAGAGGTTTTTCTGGCGGGGACGCTGGGAGAGGCTTACCTTGCGTACAAGGCTCGGGTGCCGCGGCTTGTGCCTGCGCTGAAGGCGAGGGTGGCGGCGTCGGGCGCGCGGCCGATGTGGCTGGGTGCGGTGATGGGCGAGACCTACATGTGGGGCGTGGCGGTGGCGTTTTGCGCGGTGGGGTGGCGGTACAACGCGCAGCTCGTCATCCAGGGCGTGCTGGTGGCGTCGGGCGTGTCGCTGGTGGCGCGGGCGTTTATTCCGAAGGTCGCGGTTGAGGCGAGAGCTTAGGGTCGACTACGGTTTACGATGCGAGGCGCCGGCCTTCTTCTGAGGAGATGAACTCTTCGGAAGCTGCGAGGTGAAGCAGGGTTTCGCGGCGCTCGCTTTCGAGAAGCCGATACTGACCCCAGAGAGCCAGAAGTCCCAGTACGAAGAATGTTGTGACACAGCCGAGGAGGGCGACCCTCCACACCATGTATGCGGCGCCAAATAAGAGCCAGCCTATAGTCGCCAGCGCGAAGGTGGCGCGCGTCGACGCAAGGCGGCGGATGAAGCGCGCCTTCAGGAGGGCCAGGCCTGTTACGGATTGGAAGACAAATGGCCAATCGTTTTTCGCCGTCTCCTGCTGACGCAGCCAGGACGTTTGCCGTTCTGCTCGTCTCTCTTCGCGTGACTGTGGCGAGACGAGATCCGTCAGCAATTCGGTTGCGAAGGCTCGGAGCTGCTCTTGATCCTCTGGCGCGACGGCGTAGTCGTCTCCGAGGTAGCCGAGATCGAGAAGCTCTTCGGGCTCGCCGCCGACGAGCATGAGCTGGCGGAAGTGGGGCAGCGCTGGGAGAGGGTCTTCGTGGCTGGCCAGGATGGCCTGGGCACGCTGGCGGGCGAGGCGCAGGGCAGCTTCTGCAGGGGAGATTGGGCGGCAGCCGAGCTCGGTCAGCATGGGAGGCAGATGCTGGTCGAGGAGCAGGGAGGACTGCGGATCGGCGATCGCCATGTGCCGGAGATGCGGCCCGTTGTGACCGGCATCCAAAGCATTCTGAGCGGCGGCAGGGAGCCGATTCGCGGGGATCAGCCGAAGAACCACTTCGGCCTCAAACGTGGAGAGATTGAAGGACATTTGTGCTCTTCTTTTTTTGACTGAGATCTGGGTATGTCGGGAGTGTACCCCTGCGTGCAGGCGATGGACAGCTTTTTTTGTGGGGATTAAGCGTTTCTTGCGGAGATAAGGGTGGTGTGGGGGGAGCTGGTGGTTGAGATTCGATTCGCGGTGTTGGATTTGTCTTGAGAGTGGCAGAACAGGCAAGGACAAATTTGGGGGTCTCTCCACTACGCGATTCACAGTAAGGCTGTGAATCGCTCCGGTCGAGATGACAGGTTTCAGGGGGTGGGCTGCGTTTGCTTGATTTGCTTCGCGCGGAGTTGCGACTTAGGGGTTGGGGCTGCTGACAACAGAAGCAGGTCCTCCCGCTGCGCGGAAGGATGACAAGATTTTTCGGTGTGCCGGTGTGCCGGTGTGCCGGTGTGCCGGTGTGCCGGTGTGCCGGTGTGCCGGTGTGCCGGTGTGCCGGTGTGCCGGTGTGCGGGTGTGCCGGTGTGGGAACAGGGAGTGCGGAGGGAGGGCCTGGTCCGCGCCTCGAGCGTGGGCTCTGAAGCGCGGACTGGCGGTAGGGGCGCTTGCGCGCGGGTAGGGGAGGGTTCTGCAGCGGGTCTCGTTTACAAGGCCCGTTGATCGGAGGTCGATCGCGTGAATCGTTCCGACTGTCCGACGAAGTTACTTCTTCGGCGGAGCGATGGTGTCCTTGGCGACCTTGGCGACGCGGAACTTGACGACGGTCTTGGCCTTGATCTTGATGGTTTCGCCGGTCTGGGGGTTGCGGCCGAGACGAGCCTTGCGCTCTGCCTTGACGAGCTTGCCGACGCCGGGAATGGTGAACTCACCGTTCTTCTTGGTTTCCTTGACGGCGGTCTCGGCGAGCAGCTCGAGGAAGCCCGAGGTCTGTTTGTTGGTGAGTTCCATCTTCTCCGCGAGGTGGCGGACGAGTGCGGACTTGGTCATTCCCTTTGCCATGTGTGTTGCTCCTTCGGTTCGTGTTCTGAATTTCGTTGTGTTGCTGCGCTCGCGGAGAGGAAGTCCGCTTGAATGCGGACGGGCTCCGAGAAGCAGATTGGTCGACAGCAAGCCCTGATCCCGCTCGAGCCCGGGTCCTTCGACGGTCGGGCGGTGAATTGCGCCGAAGTCGAAATCGCCTTTGTTTATGCGGGTCCTGACAACTGTTCCGCACTTCACCTTCGGCTTTTCCGGAGGCTTTGTCAACCCGGTTTTACGGTTTTCTCCGGCTTTTTTAGGGTTTTCCAGAGATTTCTAGGGTTTTCCGGAAGACAAGTGCATTTTTTGGTTCCTTTTCGCCTAAAACAGGGGTTTACGCGTCGGGTTGGCGAAGGCTCCGGCTGGGGTTTCGGGGGTGGTTGTAAGGGGGGTGTTGAGCAGAGTAACGAGCGGCGTGGCGAGGCGGAAGGCGGAGGCGACGCGGGTGGCGAGCTGAGGTGTCAGTGCGTCGGCGGCGAGGAGGGTGGAGGAGACGCCCCAGCGGCGCTGGAGGAGGAGGTCGAGGGCGAAGGCGACGGCGGGATCGGCGGCGGGAGAGAAGCCTTTCGGGGGCCGGGTGAGAGGGTTCCCATTTTCGATGGTGAAGACGTCGCGGAGTCGGCTGGAGGCGAGCAGGCGGCGGTAGGCGGGGTGGTGATTGACGAGATAGCGGCGGATGGCAAGGAGCTGGTCGGGGGTGGGCATGAAGATGCCCGCGGCAACGGTGATCTGGGTGGCGTTGAGACTGAAGTAGAAGCCTGCGCCGGAGGTCTTGGACATGCCGGGCCCGCCCCACCAGGCGGAGAGGTGGGTTTTGTAGGGGAGCTTGTTGGCGCTGAAGCGGGTGTCGCGAAAGATGCGGAGCATGACTTTATGCGGCGGGCGGACGAATTGAGGGGCGAAGTCGGCGAAGGAGTGGTTGACCTCTTCGATGAGGTCGAGCATGGGGGCTTTGAGCTCTTGTTCGTAGAGGGACTTGCGCTGGTTGAACCACTCGCGGTCGTTGTTCTTCTTGAGACCGCGGAGGAACTTCAGGGAAGCTTCGGTGAAGGACAAGGAGGGTCTCTCTTGGAGCATGGGGAGTTTTGGCTCTGTTGTTCAGGACCGTGTCGAAGTTGGGGTGAGCAATTGAGTGGACGCGTGGGAGATGCGGATGGTTGCAGTCAGGGAACAGGGAACTTCGATTCGTTGTAACACGATTGGGTCAGAGACTCGTCTACGGAGGGGGTTGTTGCGTGCGGCGCGCCGGGCGATGGCCGGGTGTGGTTGGCGCGTAGAGATTTGAGAGTTCATGGGGGCGGAATTGAAGAAGGTCGATGCACAGCGGGTTGAGACGGGGTTGTTGGGAGATGGGTTCAGTGCGGGAGAGCTGTCCGGGGTGAGCCGGCGTGGGTTTCTGCGTGGCGGCGTGGCGCTGGCGACGACGCTGCAGTTGCAGCGGGCGGCGTTCGCGTTGGGGCTGGGTGGCGAGGCGGAGGTCTGTCGGTTGATTCCGGAGCAGGAGGTGGGGCCGTTCTATATCGCCGGGGAGAAGGTGCGGTCGGATATCAGGGAGGGGAAGGTAGGGGTTCCGCTGCTGCTGCGGATCATGGTGCTGGACTCGAGGACGTGCAAACCGCTGGTGGGGGCGGCGGTGGATATCTGGCAGTGCGATGCGATGGGGCTCTACTCGGGATATACGAAGGAAGATGGGATGGGCGGACCGGGTGGGCCCGGTGGACCGGGCGGCCCGCCTCCGGGGTTCGACCCGCAGCGAGGGCCGGGTGGTCCGCCCCCGGGTGGTCCTGATGGCGGTCCTCCTTCGATGCAGCCGAGCGACAAGCTGACGTTTCTGCGGGGGATCCAGATGACGGGCGCGGATGGGGCGGTGAGCTTTCAGACAGTGTTTCCGGGGTTCTACATGGGCCGGACCAACCACATTCACTTCAAGGTGCGCGTGGGTGGAGAGGCGCAGGGAGGAACGTATGCGGCGGGGCATACGTCGCACGTGGGGCAGGTCTTCTTCCCGGAGGAGATCAGCACGGAATTGATGCAGCACGAGCCGTATAGCCGCCACAAGATTCATCGGACGACGCTGGCGGAGGATATGGTCTTTACCGGGCAGAATGGGAAGCTGCAGATTGCGCGGTTAGCGATGCTGAAGGCGGGAGAGTCTGCGCATGGGTTTCGAGGGGGGCTGGTGGCTTCGGTCGATCCGACGGCGGTGCCGAGTCCGATTCAACCAATGGGCGGGCCTGAGGGTGGTCCGCCGTCGCGGTAAAGGTGATTGCACTTGCCGGGTCGGATTCCGCTACCAGCTCGTACCTAGCTGCTGTAGCAAACTGCGGGGGCTAGCTGTAATGAAGATGGTGATGATGACGGTGGTGGTGTCCGACCTCGACGACGACCTGGGCCTGGACGGGAAGATAGAGTGCGAGGACGACGAAGAGGGTGAAAAGGACGATTAGAGATCGTTGCAGTAAAGGGCTCATGATGAGGCTCCTGTGTACCGGTTCTACTGTTCAGTGAGATGCAGAAAGGGCATGCAACAGGCGGAAACGTGCGAATTATCCGCAAATGAGTTGCGCAAGCCTTGCGTCGGCGAGTTTGTATCAAGATGGGGTGAAGCGGATATCGGCCTCTTGATATACCGAACCTGAGGGACTGCGGTCGGCGTCTGCTCTAAGCTGGGGAGATGCCGATCGAGACCGCTACGACTGCCCAGGATGCTGCGCCCGATACGATTGTGGCGATCTCGACGCCGCTGGGACGGGGAGGGATCGGGATTGTGCGGCTGTCGGGGGCGCGGGCTCGGGCGATTGCGGAGCCGCTGCTGAAGCTGCGGAGACCGCTGGTGGCAGGACGGGCGCGGGTTGCGGAGATTCTCGATACGGATGGCGGTGGGGTGTTGGATGAAGGAGTGGTGACCTTCTTCGCAGGGCCGCACTCGTATACGGCTGAGGATGTGGTGGAGATTGCGGCGCATGGGTCGCCGGTGGTGCTGGAGCAGGTGCTGCGGCAGTGTGTGGCGGGTGGGGCGCGGCTGGCGGAGCCGGGAGAGTTTACGGAGCGGGCGTTCCTGGCAGGGCGGCTGGACCTGACACAGGCTGAGGCGGTGAAGGACCTGATCGACGCGAGCACGCTTGAGCAGGCGCGGACGGCAGCGCGGCAGTTGGGGGGTGGGTTGTCGCGGCTGGTAGGGCCGGTGAAGCAGGAGCTGGTGGAGCTGATTGCGGGGCTGGAGGCGGGGATCGACTTCGTCGAGGACGATCTTGATCTGATGACTGCGGATGTGGCTGCTCAGAAAATAGCCGCGATCGAAGAGCCGCTCGGACGGCTGGAGAGCACGTTTGGGTATGGCAGGATTCTGCGGGAGGGGTTTCGGCTGGCGATTGTGGGGCGGCCCAATGCGGGGAAGTCGTCGTTGTTCAACCGGCTGGTGGGACGGGACCGGGCGATCGTGACGGCGGAGCCGGGGACGACGCGGGACACGGTTGCTGAACGGATGAATATGGCGGGCGTGCCGGTGGAACTGATCGACACGGCTGGCCTGCGGGTTGGGGTGGATGAGGCGGAGCGGCTGGGGATTGCGCGGTCGCGGGAGGCGATGGCGGAGGCCGATGTGGTGGTGGTGGTGGTGACGGCGGGGGAGCCGGTGGGGGCGGAAGATCTGGAGGCTTTGCGGGCGGCGGGGTCGGGCGGACGGCCGGTGTTCGTGGCGATCAACAAGGTTGATCTGTGTGGGGATGTGACGGCGGACACGGTTGCGGAATGGTCGTTGCCGGATGGGGTTGGAGCGGTGCTGACGAGTGCGGTGACGGGAGTGGGGGTGGAGGCGTTGAAGGAGGCAGTCCTAAGGGAGTTGCGGGCGCTGCCGGGTGGGGGAGACTCGGCGATGCTGACGAATCTGCGGCAGCATGAGGCGGTGTCGCGGGCGGTGCGTGCGCTGGGGGCGGCGCGGGCGGCGGTAGGGGTCGAGACGCCGCATGAGATGGTGCTGCTCGATCTGTATGAGGCGCTCGAGGGGTTGGATCTGCTGACGGGTGGGACGACGAATGAGGATGTGCTGCGGCTGATTTTTTCTACGTTCTGCATCGGGAAGTAGGACGGATGCAGATGATGCCGATGCTGGGCTTGGCGTCTTGTTGAGGAGAGAGGTTTATCGGGCGGAGGTTTCACTTTCGGGTGCGCCGCTGAAGGTGACACGGATGTGGAAGTCTGTGGCTTCGTTTTGAAGCTTGTAGCCGGGGGGGATCTCGAACAGGGCGAGGTTAGGGTCGGCCTGCGTCAGGTGGATGAGGCGGACAGTGCTCTCTGTCTCCTGATCGACGCTCTTTGACAGAACGACGAGGTGAAGCGATGGAGATGTCCATATCTCGGAGCGGAGGATGCGGGATGTGCCGTCGCTGGATTGGACGGGGGTGACGTACTGCACGCCGTGGACGGGAAGTTCATCGAGGAGGGTATCGCCGAGGTTCTGCAAGGGCCTCAGAGGGGCTGTTGCGGGCCGGGTTGCGGTGTGTGCCTCGGACTTCGGAGCCACTGTAGGAGATTGCAGGGTGGAGCGGCGGATCGGATGTCCGGGAGTTGCGGTGGCAACTTCGATAGGTGAAGTGGCCGAAGATTCCGGGGTCGACAGGCCCGTAGTTGAGGGGTGATAGCGGTGGGCAATCTTCAACTGGGGATCGAGGATGTAGGCCCAGCCGGAGGCCGGGTCGAAGATCTGGACGAGAATCGGGCCTTGCAGGCTGTCGAGACCGAGGGAGAAGGGGCGCTCGACGCGGGTGCGACCTGTGGCGTCGCGATCGATTTTGCGGAGAAGATGCCAGGGCTCTTTGGCGCTGGCGCTTGAGGCACCCTGGGTGATGCGTTGGACCTCGTCGGCGGAATAGGGAGCGTTGACGACGAGTGGCTCGGCAAAGGGTTCGAGGCGGAAGAGATAGTCGGCCTGATACTGAGTCGCCCCGGAGGGCTGCAGGGTTGCCGTCGCGGTGTTGAGGGTCTGCCCCATGGAGAGGCAGACCGCCAACAACGGTGAGGCGACCAGGAGTGCGTGCCGGAGCAGCGGAACGGGACGGGACATGGACTAAGGCTCCAGGCGGATGACGGCGTCTGACAGGTTCTCGATGCGGTAGAAGATTTCATGCGCGACGATCGGTGCAGGGGTGGGGAACGAGACCTCGTCGTAGATACCGATGCCAGGCAGCAAGGAGGGATTGGTGAAGGTTGGGTTGCAGCCGGAGTTCACGGTTCCGAGATGGAGCTTGTCGTCCGCAGTAATGTTGCAGGTGATGGAGTTGGTGGTGGCGAGGAACTGAAGGATGCCCTCTTCGGTGGCGATCTGACTTCCACCGTCGGTGGCGCGAATGGTGTAGTAGATGCGGCCGCCTGCGGTGTTCGATCCGGTGAGGTGGATGGACATGAGCGGGACGAAGCCGAGTGCGCCGTCGGGGGGGATGACCTTGCGCAGGACGCCTGAGAAGTTCGAGGCGAGGTCGATGTCGAGCGCGGCGGCGTGGCTGGTGGTGGTGCCTTCCTTGGTGTCGAGCACGAAGACGCCGCCATCGGGGGAGTTGAGATAGAGGCCGAAGTTGTCGCCGCCGACGTAGCTGGACGAGGTGGTGTCGTCATTGTTGCTGAGCCAGCCTTGGACAATGGGCGTGATGTCGATGGAGACAAACTGGCCGCTGGTTGAGACGGCGGTGCTGCCCGCTACTGCGCCGATGGGAGGAAGGCTGGAGTGGGTGACGGTGGTTTCGCTCCAGGAGTTGAGCAGAGGCGAGGCCTCGAGGGTGCCGGATAGAGCGGCCCGGTTGACGAAGACGGTGAGCGTGGCCTTTCCGATGATCGGCGTGGTGCTGGATGGAATGGAGCTGACGAGCTGCGATAGGACGTGCGAGAGATCGAACTGGAGGAGTCCGGCGTTGCCTGCCCCGACGTTCATGAGCGTGGCGGAACCGAAGTTGGTGCTGGAGTTGGTGAGGCTGACGTAGGTGTCGGCTTTGAGGATGCCGACTCCGGCGTAGAGTTGGGAGGTCATCAAGGCGGCGAGTGCAACGACGAGGCAGAGGATGCGAGCTTTGGGCATGACGGTTCTCCGATTCAGAATGGGTGGAGCGAATTGAGATTGCGCTTGCGGATCGGTGCGAGCTTGCGGCGTGCGATGAAGGCAGCGGCGATGAGGCCAAGGCCGGTCAGGATAAGCGAGTCGGGCTCAGGGGCGGTGGCGATGGTGGTGGTGCCGGTGATGTCGATGTCGAGCGCCCAATCGCTGGTGCGCTGCTGGCCGTCGAAGAGGATGAAGGAGCCAGGGATGCCGAGGAACTCGGGGCCGGTGAAGTCGCCGTTGCCGGTCTGCGGGAAGCCGTCGGCGAGGGTTGGACCGCTGGGGATGTTGTCGTATTCGGTGAGGGCGAGGGTGTAGCTGCCGGCGTTGAGGAAGCTGTCGATCTCGGCATCGAGACAGAAGCCGGAGGTGGGATCGATGGCGCGGCCACCACAGCCGGAGGGGGCGGTGCCGCCGGTGGCATCCTGCAGGAAGAGATTGCCGGAGCCGTCGTAGAGCGTGAGCACGGGTTCGAAGCCCATGCTGCCGGCGAAGGATGTGGTTTGGATGAGGACCGGGTCGTCTGCCGCGACGGTGAAGGGAATAAGAACTACGTTATCGTCGGCGGAGAAGCTGCCATTGTAGGAGATGGTGCTTGCAGAGAGCTGTGCAGAGCCGGCAAGCAAGAGAACGATGAATGCAACTGCCTTGATCCTCAAAATACCCTCCTGATGTACGTGCAGTGCATACGAACGAGAAGCTCGGCGATCGAGCGAATAGCGGTGCGGCTGGCGGGTGCAGCGATCATTGAAGGCATGGACTGCGCCGGCGGACTGGCTGTGGGTGAGAAAGGCCGAGGTGGAGCGCTGACTCGGGTGTGTGTCTTAGCCTTTCAAGCATGGAAAGAGGCACATCTGATCCTTCGTCGGAATGCTGATGGGCCCGTTGTTGCAGGGAAGTTCAGTACGACGAGCGTGAACGCTTACTGAATCGATCAAGAATGAGTTTTCTCTGCCGGCGGAACTCGGACACAGCATCGGGTGTCGCGCGGACATAGTCCTCAGGTTTTTCTTAATTTTTCATCAATTGGCATATGAACCCTGAAATGAATAGGTTGGGTTCCGGAGCAACGTTTTCCGAGCAGAGAGTGTGCTGATTCGCTCTGATGGGTTGCGCCTGTTCCGGATGTGCCATGTGAGGCGGGCGGTTACACGCATCGAAGTGACTGAAGGCTTCCGGAAGGGCGGTGAGTCGGGACTACCACAACGTGGCGGGATCGTCTGTGATCCACGCGCCTGTGCGAGAGGCTGGCAGACGGTATAGTCGCTGAACGATGAAGGAACCATGAAGCGTTTTTCGGCCATTTCTCGGAGCAAACGCCTGTTGCCTTGCGCTCATTTGCTGGGTGCGGTCACCCGCGCCGAGGCAGGACGTATTCGCTTGACCTCTGCTGTGGACGCCGTTGATACTTTCAGACAATGCCTCATTTACATGAAATGCAGGCCCGAAGGCTTTCTTAATCCTGTGTTTATGGGGGAGTCTTTCGAGCTGATCCTTGTTCTATCCCCCGCTGTGCTGGGCGACGGTGGTGGCGGCGCTTGTGGGACGACGCTGATTGGGTTCAGCGGATGGTCGGAGCCCAAGAGAGGACATACGATCGACTGGATGCAGACGCAGCGCGCAACGGCTCTGCGTGGGTTGGGTAGAGAGGAATGCAGGCTCCGCTCGATGTGCTGAAGATGGTCCGCGATAGGCATCCGCGGCTTACCTGGGAGACACTGAAGCATGCTCATTGATCTTGAGAAGAATGAACTTCCGGCCGACTTGAAGGCTGATGTGATCGTGGCCGGTGCTGGTGCGGTCGGCTTGTCCATGGCGGTTGACCTGGTGCGGCGGGGCTCGAAGGTGGTTCTGCTCGAGGCCGGGCCGAGCCGGTTTGAGAAGAAGTCGCAGGAGTTCTTTGAGACGGCGACGTGGCAGGGGCATCATCTGGAGGGATTGCATGTGGGGCGCCGCAGGAGCCTCGGCGGCACAACGACCGCGTGGCCGGGGCAGCTGGTGCGGTTCGATCCGATTGTATTTGAGCATCGGCCATGGGTCTCGGAGCTGAGCTGGCCGATTAGCCGGGCGACGCTCGATCCGTTTTATGCGAGAGCCTTTGATCTTCTGGGGCTGCAGAAAAATATGGAAGACGATGAAGTCTGGCGTGAGCTGAAGCTGGCGACGCCTGACTTTGGGGAAGACGTGGAGATGTTCCTGACGCGGTGGACGCCGGAGCCGAACTTCGCAACGTTGTTCAAGAAAGAGATTGAGCAGCATCCGAATCTGACGGTCGTGCTGAATGCGCCGGTGACGAGCTTGGCGCAGGGGAGTGATGAGAAGACGATCGAAGAGGTCGTGGTGCGGCGCCTGGATGGCAAGACGCAGCGGTTGAAGGCTCGGCGGATTGTGCTGGCGAACGGGACGGTGGAGATTGTTCGGCTGCTTTCGTTGCCGCTGGCGGATGGCGCGCGGGCGCCGTGGTCGGAGAATGCTTGCCTGGCGCATGGGTTCACGGATCATGTGGATGCGTATGCGGGGACGGTGACGCCGATCGATAAGAAGCGGTTTCATCAGAGCTTCGACAACATCATGTTGCGCGGGCTGAAGTATGCGCCGAAGGTGAAGCTTTCGGGCGCGGGGCAGCGTCGACACGAGATGCTGGGGATTGCCGCGCAATTCCTGTTTCATTCGAGCCATAAGGACGATCTGGACAAGCTGAAGCTGCCGGTGAAGGCGCTGCTGAATGGGCGGATCGACAAGCGGACGCTGACGATTCCGGGGCTGGTACTGCCGCTGGCGAAGATCGCGCTGCCGATGACGACGCGCTACCTGCTGCATAAGCGGGCGTTCAATCTTCCGGATCGCGGGATTCAGTTGCGGATCCATACGGAGCAGAGTCCGCTGAAGGAGAGCCGGTTGACGTTGCGGCAGGAACGCGATGCGTTCGGGATTCCGCTGGTGGATGTGAACTGGCAGATTGATGGGGCGCAGTTGGAGACGATGGCGCGGTTCTGCGAGATGATCGCGGAGAGCTTCAAGGCGAGGGGGCTCGCGCAGGTCGATATCGATCCGCGACTGGTCGCGCGGGATCAGAGCTTTCTAAATGACATCGATGATGGTAACCACCAGATGGGCATGGCGCGCATGGGTGCTACGCCTGCGGACGGCGTGGTGGATGCGGACCTGAAGGTCTTCGGAACGGAAAACCTGTATGTCGCGGGCGCTGCGGTGTTCCCGACGACGGGATTTGAGAATCCGACGTTCACGGCGATTACGCTGGGGCTGCGGTTATCCGATCATTTGATTGCGAAGGGGACAGCATGATGACGGTCGAGCTTCCTGGTGGAGTGATTGGAACGACTGCGTTGGGGTTTGGGTGCTCGTCGCTGTCGGGTGGCACGAGCCGGTCGCATAGTATTCGGCTGGTGCATGCGGCGTATGCGGCGGGGATTCGGCACTTCGATGTGGCGCGGTCGTATGGCATGGGCACGGCAGAGGGTGTGCTGGGCGATGCGCTGAAGCAGTATCGGCAGAAGGTGACGATTGCGACCAAGGTAGGGATCGATCGACCGAAGCATGCCGAGGCGATCATGCTCGTGCGCAGCCTGGCTGCGCCGTTGCGGAAGATGGTGCCTGCGCTGACGCGGAAGGTTGGAGCGTCGACCTATACGGGGATGAAGGTGCATACGAAGTTCGAGCCGCAGTTTGTGGAGGCATCGGTGACGGATAGCCTGCGGCGGTTGCGCACGGACTATGTGGATCTGCTGCTGCTGCATGAGATCACGCCGGAGAAGGTGACGGACGAACTGCTCGCGTGTTTGGCGGCGATGAAGCAGAAGGGGTGGGTGCGGGCGCTAGGTACGGGCACTTCGTATGAGAGCACGGTTGCGATTCGTGCGGCGCATCCGGAGTTCTTCGATGTGTGGCAGTACTCGTGGAGCGTGCTTGATTCGGATCAGCAGCCGCCGGTTGCGTTTACGATTACGCATCGGGCGATTCAGCGGGCGCTGGCTCCGCTGCGCGGATGGTTGCAGGAGGATGCGGCGCGGACGCGGCGGTTGTCGGATGCGACGGGAGTTGATCTGGCGGGCAACGACAATCTGGGGAATGTGCTGATCGGTGCGGCGATGGCGAATAATCAGGGTGGGATCACGCTGGTGTCGTCACGGAATAAGAGTCGTGTGGAAGCGAATGCAAGACTGCTTGCGGACGAGACGTTTGTGCAGGCCGGACAGAGGCTGATTGGTGCGCTCGCGGCAGAGAAGGATCTGGTTCGGCTATGAGTGTCGATCGATCGATGGGCGGTATGACGGGAGCTGGTTCGGTGGGGCTGAGCAACGGCGAGAAGGAACTGCCGGGTGTGCTGATCTACACGCCTCACCTGTTGTCGACGGTGCAGCATTATGTGCGACAACATGCGGAGCAGTTGACGCGCTATCGGCCGGTGCTGGGCGGGCGGCGCAGCATTGAGGGGACACCGTATAAGCATCTGCCGAACTTTACGTTTGGCGAGGGGATCGGTGGGCGGCTGCGTGAGCTGCGCTATCTGATGACAGGGAAAGATGGTGGGCTGAGGGCGTTTATCCAGAAGCACAACATCAAGCTGATCCATGCCCACTTTGGGCCGGGCGGTGTGGAGATTATGCCGCTGGCCACTGAGCTTGGCATTCCGTTGATCGTGACGTTTCATGGATGGGACATCAAGCTGGGGCCGGAGGCGGAGTTGAAGATGTCGCGCTATGAGCGCGGGTATCGGAAGCGGCTGCCTCAGCTCTTCGAGCAGGCGACGGAGATTATCTGCGTCTCGCAGAGTTGGCGG
>Ga0302314_10008914_pt1 | contig 17791 bp, 16 predicted proteins | sample III_Palsa_N2_3_FD_200533 | JGI IMG/M metagenome (GOLD analysis project Ga0302314, IMG submission 200533) | Peat permafrost microbial communities from Stordalen Mire near Abisko, Sweden - III_Palsa_N2_3 | ecosystem: Environmental > Terrestrial > Soil > Palsa > Peat permafrost | place: Sweden...
CTTTTTAATTACTTCCTCTGAACACCACCGTCGCCAACGGCGGCAGCGTAATCGTCACCGAAGCCGGCTGCCCGTGGCTCGGTGTATCGCTCGCGATCACCATCCCGACATTGCCGATATTCGATCCGCCATAGATCGCCGCATCGGTATTCAAAATCTCCTCCCACACTCCCACCCCCGGCACGCCCACCACATAATCCCCCCGCGGCACTGGCGTGAAATTACACACCACCAACAGCTCCGCATCGCCCGGATGGCTAAACCGCAAGAACGCAAACACGCTCTGTGCGCGATCATCCAGCACCACCCAATGGAATCCCCAATGGGCGCAATCGGTCCGGTGCAACGCGGGCTCCGCGATATAAATCCGGTTGAGATCGCCGACCAGCCGCTGCACGCCCTGGTGCGGCGCATATTCCAGCAACCACCATTGCGGTCCCCAATGCGAGTCCCACTCGTTCGATTGCGCGAACTCGTTTCCCATGAACAATAGTTTCTTGCCGGGATGCGTCCACATGAACCCATAATACGCGCGCAAGTTGGCGAACCGCTGCCAATCGTCCCCTGGCATCCGCGACAGCAGCGAGCCCTTGCCATGCACCACTTCATCATGCGAGAGCGGCAACACGAAGTGCTCGGAAAACGCATAGATCAACCCGAAACTCATGTCGTGATGATGAAACGGCCGCCATTCCGGACGCTTGCTCATGTAGCGCAGTGTGTCGTTCATCCAGCCCATGTTCCATTTATAATGGAACCCCAACCCCCCGTGCTCCGCCGGCCGCGAAACCCCCGGCCACGACGTGGATTCTTCCGCGATCAGCGTGGCACCGGGCACGCGCTCGCGAACGATGCCGGTAAATTCACGCAAAAACTCGACCGCCTCCAGATTTTCCCGGCCGCCATAGATGTTGGGGACCCACTCGCCCGCGTTCCGGCTGTAATCGCGATACAGCATCGAGGCCACCGCATCCACGCGCAGTCCGTCGGCGTGATAGTGTTCCAGCCAGAACAACGCACTGGAAATCAGGAAATTCTTCACCTCGTTCCGCGACAGATTGGCAATCAGCGTGTTCCAATCGGGATGATAGCCCTCTTTCGGGTCGGTATGCTCATAAAGCGCGGTGCCGTCGAATTGCACCAACCCGTGCGTATCAGTGGGGAAATGCGCCGGCACCCAATCGAGGATCACCCCCAGCCCCGCCTGATGCGCGCGATCGATGAATTGCGCGAGCTCTGCCGGCGTGCCCCAATTCGCTTGCGGCGCGAATTGTCCGAGCGGCTGATAACCCCACGAACCGCCGAACGGGTGGCTCATCACCGGCATCAATTCCAGGTGGGTGAAACCGAGCTTCTTCACGTAGGGGATCAGATACTCGACCAGGTGCGGCCAGTGCGCACCATCGGGTCCGTGCCACGAACCGGCGTGGACCTCGTAGATCGAAATCGGCGCATCGGGCGCCTGCCGCGCGCCGCGGATACCAAGCCATTCCTGGTCGTGCCAGGCGAACGGTTGGGGATCGGCGACGATCGAGGCGGTGCCTGGCGCGCCCTCCGCCTGCCAGGCGAGCGGGTCTGCTTTCCACGGCAGAACGCCGTGCGCGCCGAGGATTTCGTATTTATACAGTGTGCCGGGGAGCAGTCGTGGCACGAATATCTCCCACACGCCCGGTCCCACGCGTTTGCGCATCGGGTGGCGGCGACCGTCCCAATTGTTGAAGCTTCCCACCACTGACACGCGCCTGGCGTTGGGTGCCCAGACCGTGAACCGCACCCCCGCGACGCCGTCCACCGTCATCGCGTGCGCCCCCAGGCAGGACCCGAGTTCGTAATGCCGGCCTTCGGCGATCAGATAGATATCGAGATCACCCAGTAGCAGCGGAAATCCGTAAGGGTCCTCGGTCTCCCAGATCGACCCGTTTGAGTTCACTCGCAGCAGATAGGGCTGCGCCGGCCGCAGCGTGCCCGACCAGAACCCGTCGGCGTCGATCCGGTCCAGGCTAGCGAGCACCTGCCCGTTCTGCGGGCTTAACAGCTCCACCGTGATCGCATCGGGGATGAAGCAGTTGACTGCGAGCCCGCCGGGAACGTGGTGCGGACCGAGGATCGAGAATGGGTCGCCGTGCTCGGCGCGGGCGATGGCAAGAATATCGCTCTGGGCCGGCAGGTCGTCGATCATTAGGGGCCTCTTGGATCGGTTGTCCCACAAGGTTATGCCCAGTTTCAATCGCGCGATAGGGAGCGGAATTTACCTATGGTTGGCCGGCGACCCCATGGGTCGGGACCTCCGACACGAGCCAGCGTCCGATTTCCTGCCGGCCGCACTGCGGCCTAGACTCAGGCCGAACTTGACAAAGTTTTTTTGCTTTTTTGTTCACAAGAAGAAGACTTAGGAAGCATCTTTTTTGAAAAAAAGAAGCAAAAAACTTTTGATACTTTGTTTTTCATGCCTTGCCCCCATCCGGCGGCTGCTCGCAGATCACCGTAACTCCTGGATAGAGCAGATTCTTCCGGCTGTCGGCGGGATCGTACAGCACGGTGGGGTGGTCCAACATTTTCGCGCGCATGGCCACGGATCGTGATCGTTCGTCATGCTTCGGTGGAAACTTGCGTCGGACTCCGCGCACGATCTGCCCGGCTTGATCGGTAAATTGATAGGCTATCTCGGTCGTGTCGCCATCTGTGGCAGGGTAGCCCGTCTCGCTAACAATCTCGGCGGCGGCGGCGGTCCCCCGCTCGATCAACCGTCGTTCCCTGGAATACGGCGAATATAGGAAAATAGTTGAGGAAAGGAAGCCCCAGACAGTGAAGAACTGATTGACAAGGTCACGTCGAGGGCTTTCGCGAGGGCTCCCGGCAATATAAGCTACCACGGCGTCTGAAGCCCATGGTTCAAATCGACTGTATCTTGCCAACGACGCGGCAAACTGGATCGACATGAGAGATAAAAACGCTCCGCAAAGCCAGAACAACATTTTGTAGGGCCATCGCGTTTTGACTTTGCGCGGAATTGGCTGGTTGATCTCAGCAGGCGGGGTCCAATCTTGCATCTCGACTCCTCCCCTGGTCCCTGAACGGATTCCCACCGCGAATCGTAAAGACGTTCCCCCTACCGTGCAATCCAGCCGCGCCGCCGGACAGGGCTATCCCATTCGGAATTCCGGCGCCCGCGAAGTCAGTAGCTGCCCCCTCTCTACCCAAGTATCTGGTATCTATTCCTAAATTACGCTATACGAACATCCACCCGCAGCGCTCGCCTGCATCTTGCACACCTCGCACACCTAAAAAGGAGCCCGCCGGCCCGACAACAACAACAACCAGGCAACTTGCATGCGACAGCCCCGCCCGCCCGCCGTCATGAGGGCTGGTGCAAATCTCCCCGCGCTCGGCTATGAGTGCGCCCCATGCGCGCCGCCATCATCGGTATCTCCGGTACCACCCTCACACCCGCGGAGATCGCCTTGTTCCAGGCGACGCCGCCCCTCGGGGTGATCCTGTTCGCCCGCAACGTTGCCACCCAAGCGCAATTGCGCGCCCTCACCACCGAACTCCGCGCCGTCCTTCCCCCCGAGGCCGTAATCGCGGTCGATCAGGAAGGCGGCCGCGTACAACGCCTAAGGCCGCCGCACTGGCGCGCCCACCAAGCCGCCGCGGACATCACAAACGAGGCAGAAGCCTTCGCCATCGGCAGCGCGATCGGCGCCGAGTGCCACGCCGCCGGGATCGATCTAGTCTGCGCCCCAGTGCTCGACCGCCGGATCCCTGGCGCGCACCAGATCATCGGCGACCGCAGCTATGGCGCCGATCCCGAAACCATCATCGCCCGCGCCGGTGCGATGGCGAGGGGATTACTCGCCCAAGACGTGATGCCGGTGGGCAAGCACGCGCCGGGGCACGGACGGGCTTTGGTTGACAGCCACCAATCACTCCCTCATCTCGACCGGCCGGCGCCGGAAGATATTGTGCCGTTCCGGGCGCTCGCGTGGCTACCGTGGCTGATGACCGCACATATATTGTTCGAGGACCTCGACGATCGGCCGGCGACGCTGTCGCCAAGGGTGATCGCCGACGTTATCCGGGGCGAAATCGGCTTCGACGGGATGCTGATCACCGACGATCTGGGGATGAAGGCTTTGCAGGGCACGACGACGGAACTGGCAATCCAGGCGATCGAGGCCGGGGTAGACGCGGCGCTGGCCTGTGCCGGGACCATCGAGGAAGCGCGATCGCTGTTGGCCGCGGTACCGGAACTGACGGAGAATGGAGTACGCCGATTACGCGCAGCGCGGCGCCAGGTGGCGGGGTTGTGATCAAGCTGATCCTCGCGTTCGTGGTTGCCGCCATCCCGGTGGTGATCGCGATCACCTTGCACGAGGCTGCCCACGGCTATGCCGCGCTCGCGCTCGGCGATGACACCCCCAAACAGGCGGGCCGGCTTTCGTTGAACCCGCTGCGCCACGTCGATCGTGTCGGCACCATCATCCTGCCGGCGATTCTGATCGCGACCCAGTTGCTTACGATCGGCCACGTCGCCTTTCTGTTCGGCTGGGCCAAGCCAGTGCCGATCGACCCCAGCCACTTTCCCAATCCGCGCCGGGATATGGCGCTGGTCGCATCAGCCGGGCCGCTCACGAATTTCGCCCTCGCCTGGCTCGGCGCCCTTTTGTTCCATCTCACAGGATATCTCCCCCCCGAAGCCGCCAGTCTGGCCGGCGACGGGCTCGACGTCTTCATCGTTGTCAACCTCGCGCTCGGGCTGTTCAATCTGATCCCGGTGCCGCCGCTCGATGGCGGACGGATAGTGGTGGGAATTCTGCCGCTGCCGTTGGCGATCTTCTGGGCGCGGTTCGAACGCTTCGGTCTGCTCCTGCTGGTGACGCTGGTGTTCATTCTGCCGATGTTGGCGGCGAGCACCGGCCACCGCTTCGATCCGGTCGGCGACGCCGCCGGGCGGGTGATCCCCAACGCCTATGAATTGGTGCTGAGGTTGGCATTCGATGCCCCCCGACCCGATTGAGCCTTCGAACGACGGCGCCCCGCCCGAGCAAGACCGGCTGCTGTTGCAGCTCACGGGGTTCGAGGGACCGCTCGACCTGCTGTTGGAACTCGCGCGCAACCAGAAGCTCGATCTGGCGCAGATCTCGATCCTGGCGCTGGTCGAACAATATCTGGCGGTGTTCGAGGGCGCGCGCAGGGTGCGGTTGGAGCTCGCCGCCGATTGGCTGGTGATGGCGGCCTGGCTCACCTGGTTGAAGTCCCGGCTGCTGTTGCCCGCCGGCACCGCCGAGGCGCTGGAGGCCGAAGTCGCGGCCGAAGCGTTGGCGGCGCGGTTGCTCGAGCTCCAAACCATGCGCGCGGCGGCAGCGTGGCTTGGCGCGCGTCCGCAATTGAAGCAAGATGTCTTTCCGCGCGGCGCGCCCGAGGATTTCGTCGAACGCGACACCTCAGGTATACGCGCCGATCTGCCCTCGCTGGTAAGTGCGTATCTCGCAGCGTTGCGCCGGGCCGGGGCACGCACGCAATATCGCCCAGCGCCGGTGGCGATCTGGACCGTGCAGGAAGCCATCAGGCGCATCACCGCAATGCTCGGCGCGGGGCCGGATTGGGCCGATCTGATGCGATTTCTGCCGGAATCCCTACGTTTTTCGCCCGCGGAGCGTAAGGGTGCGCTTGCCAGCACCTTGATCGCGGGGCTGGAATTGGCGCGAGACGGGACCGCGCGATTACGGCAAGAGAGCTTGTTCGGTCCGATCATGATCGGACCCAAGGACATCGACAGCAATTCGGAAGGAAAGCCCGAGGATGAGTGAAGCCGTGCCGCCGACACCCGCCTTCGAGGAAACGCTGCGCCTGGCCGAGGCGCTGGTTTTCGCCGCCACCGAGCCGGTGCCGCTCCGCGCGTTGTCCGGGATGCTGCCGGAAAACATCGCGGTGGAAGAAGTGGTCGCGGGGTTGCGCGAACGCTTCGCCGGCCGTGGGGTCGAACTGGCGGAGGTCGCCGGCGGGCTTTCGTTCCGCACCTCGCCCGATCTGGCCGCGGTGCTGAAGCGGATCATTCCCTCGCCCCGGCGGTTGCCGCGCGCGGCGATGGAGAGCCTCGCGATCATCGCCTATCACCAGCCGGTAACGCGCCCCGAAATCGAGGAAATCCGCGGTGCGAGCCTGGCGCAGACCACGATGGACGCGTTGCTGGAAGCCGGATTGATTGTGCCGAAAGGTCGCAAGGAAGTGCCGGGGCGGCCGACTTTGTGGGGGACGACGCCGGGGTTCCTCGCGCAATTCGGGCTGCGCGACCTGCGCGACCTGCCGCGGCGCGAGGATTTGCTGGTGAATTTGCCGCCAGCGGCAGCGACGGCGCCTGATGTTTGACTTCTCGTTCTCCGAAATCGCGATCTTCGGGGTTGTGGCGCTACTCGCGATCGGGCCCAAGGATCTGCCGGTGGCGATCCGTGCGGTTTCCAACGTAGTGAAAAAAGCGCGCAAGATGGCCTCGGAGTTCCAAGGCCACGTCGACGAGATGATGCGCGAGGCCAATCTCGACGAGATGCGCGACCACCTGCGCGACATCCGCAATTTCGACATGCGCGGACGGGTGAACAAGTTCATCGATCCCGGCAATGTGCTGGGCTCGGTGGTCGCCGACGTAAACAACGTAGCGACGCGGCCGGAGCCGGTGATCGCGCGGCCGGATGAAACCGATCCGGTATTCTCCGAAGTCGCATCACCCGAGATGGCCCCCGTCGAGGAGGTCGCGCCCGAAGCAGTGGTTGACGCGCCTGCGTTCATTCCGCCGTCGTGTGTGCGGCCGCCGGCGCCGGCGTTCGTACCGCCGCGCTTCTCTTCCCTCTGAGCTTAGAAACCTTTAGAGTCTGTCCCAGATGAGAATACGTCAAATCAATAGGTTAAGGCGCAGGAAGAGTCTTCTTTTTGTGAACAAAAAGAAGCAAAAAAACTTTGTCAATTTAGGATTTGCGGATCTTTCGATGGTGGGTTTTGATCCTTTTGGACAAAAGTTTTTTGCTTCTTTTTTTCAAAAAAGATGCTTTCTGTCTCGCTTAGAGCCGCGCGCGTGAGCCCAGAATCTCAAGTGCCGCCCGAGGATCCGATCGACGATAAGCCGATGCCGCTGCTCGATCATCTGATCGAGTTGCGCACCCGGCTATTGTGGTCGCTGGTGGCCTTCGCGGTGGCGTTTGTGGTGAGCTACCATTTCGCCGGGCAGATTTACGTGTTCCTGGCGGAGCCGCTGGTGAAGGTGATGCATGCCCGCGGCCAGCAAGCGACGATGGTCTACACCGCGCTCTACGAGCAGTTCCTGACCCAGATCAAGGTGGCGCTGTTCACCGCGGGGTTCGTTTCGTTCCCGATCGTGGCGATCCAGATCTGGTTGTTTGTGGCGCCGGGGCTGTACCGGTCGGAAAAGCGGGTGTTGTTGCCGTTTCTGGTGGCGACGCCGGTGCTTTTCTTGGCGGGTGCGGCGCTGGCCTATTACGTGGTGTTCCCGATGGCGTGGCGGTTCTTTCTGAGCTTCCAGACCACGGGGAATACCGGCGGCGTGCAGATTACGCTGATGGCCAAGGTATCCGAATATCTGGCGCTGGTGATGAAGTTGATCTTTGCGTTTGGGGTCGCGTTCGAGTTGCCGGTGGTAATTACGTTGCTCGCCAAGGTGGGGATCGTGAACTCGGCGGCGTTGCGCAAGTTCCGGCGGTTTGCGTATGTTGGGATGTTTGGGCTGGCGGCGTTCATTACGCCGCCGGATGCGATTTCTATGATGTCGCTCGCGGTGCCGTTGGTGCTGCTGTACGAGGTTTCGATTGTCTCGGCGCGACTGGTCGAGCCGAAGGAGGTTTGAGCTTATGCATGATTTGAAGGCGATACGGGCGGACACGAGGGGGTTTGACGCGGCGATGGCGCGGCGGGGCCTGGCGGGCAAAGCGAACGCGATTTTGGCGATTGATGATGATAAAAGGGGATATCAAACTAATCTGCAGGAGCGCCAAGCGCTGCGCAACGCAATCGCGCGTGGGATCGGGGAGGCCAGACGGTCCGGCCTTGACACTTCAGAGTTTGAGGCTGACGCGGTCCGGATTAGGAGTGAAATTGAGTCGCTGGAACGGATAGCAACCGATCGCGAAAACGCAGTCAGGGTAGCCCTCGAATACCTGCCCAACCTTCTCGATCCCGCCGTCCCCGACGGCCGCGACGAGACCGACAACATTGTTGTGAAAACAGTCGGCTCCCCCCGCAGCTTCAACTTCCCCCCGCTCCAGCATTTCGAACTCGGCGAAAAGCTTGGCCAAATGGATTTCGAGCGCGCCGCCAAACTTGCCGGCAGCCGCTTCACCGTGCTCCGCAGCGGCCTGGCGAGGCTCGAACGCGCCCTCGGCCAATTCATGATCGACCTCCACATCACCGAGCACGGCTACGTCGAGACCTCGGTCCCGCTCCTCGTCAACGACGCCACCATGTATGGCACCGGCCAACTGCCAAAATTCAAGGAAGACCTGTTCCAAACCACCGACGGCCGCTGGCTGATCCCCACCGCCGAAGTGCCGCTTACCAACCTGGTTGCCGGCGAAATCCTCCCCGCCACGCAGCTCCCGATCCGTCTCGCGGCTCTATCCGACTGTTTCCGTTCCGAAGCCGGTTCCGCCGGCCGCGACACTCGCGGCATGTTGCGCCAGCACCAATTCCGCAAAGTCGAGCTGGTCTCGATCGTGGCCGCCGACGCCAGCGCCGCCGAGCACGAACTTATGACGCGCGCCGCCGAAACCGTGCTGGAGCGGCTCGATCTCCCCTACCGCCGCGTCCTGCTATGTGCCGGCGACACCGGCTTTTCCGCCGCCAAAACCTTCGACCTCGAGGTCTGGCTCCCCGGCCAAGGTGCCTGGCGCGAGATCAGTTCCTGCTCCAACTGCCGCGACTTCCAAGCCCGCCGCATGAACGCCCGCGTGCGAGCCCCCGATGGAAAAAGCCTAAGCTTCCCGCACACCCTGAACGGCTCCGGCGTCGCGGTGGGGCGGGCGGTGATCGCGGTGATGGAAAATTACCAGCAAGCCGACGGCTCGATCAGCATCCCGAAGGTGCTCCAGCCCTATATGGGCGGTCTGACAGAGGTAAAGTGAGCCGCGCTTCTCAGCTTTCGGTGGGCCAACTATCGCGATGCCAATCGCGCGCGCCGTGGATCACGCGGAGAATGGAAATAACCTCGCCGTCGGGAGTCTGCGTGATCGCGTAGGCTATGATGAGCGGAAGCCTCGTGACCAGCTTTTCATACGTGCCAGCAACGCGTCCCGGCCGGCCTGTGGCCAACGCCCCGAGCGCCGTACCCGCGGCACTGATACGCTCCGCAACCCGGCGTGCGGCGCTCGGATTATCCGCCACGATGTAGTCGATCTGCTGCTTGAAGTCTTCGAGCGCGTCGCGCGACCACTGAACCGGTCGCTTCACTTCCGGCGGTCGATCGCGTCCTGGATTTCGGCCATCGCCGCGTCGTGGGAAACCACATTGCCCGCGGCGACATCGGCGAAGCCGCGCTCGATTGCGTCAACGATGGCCAATTCGCGTTCGACATAGGCCGCCACCGCCTCCGCCGCGAGAAAGGATTTGCTCCGCCGCGTGCCCAGCGCGAGGCGTTCGAGTTTGTCCTTGACGTCGCTCGCGACCCTGATGGTCATGGTGGTGCTGGAGGACATATGAAAGCCTTGTAGTGTGATGTACTCAACCTAGCACAAGTAGGACAGCAAAGCGAAGCTCGTCCGACCATTTCGAGTTACTGATGAAAGATGTTACGGACGTAACACACGATCTGATACCGGTGGTGCGGCGGATTTAAAGTCGCACCTGAAATTTGGAGGCCGTCTCAAATGCGCACGCAGATATTCCAAGTCGATGCCTTCACCACCCGCCGGTTCGCTGGAAATCCGGCCGCGGTGATGCCGCTGGGTCACTTTCCGGAAGACGCCCTGCTGCAAGCGATCGCCGCCGAGAACAACCTCGCCGAGACGGCGTTTCTGGTTCCGCACGGCAGCGACTATCGCCTCCGTTGGTTCACGCCCGCCATCGAGGTAACGCTATGCGGCCACGCCACGCTCGCCAGCGCGGCCGTGGTAATGGAACGGCTCGAGCCGGAGCGGAGCGGCGTGGTTTTCCATACCGCCAGCGGAGCGCTCACGGTCACCCGGGCCGGGGCAGCCTATGTCATGGACTTCCCGTCGTGGCCGTCCGAGCCGGTGGCGCCGCCACCTGGCTTCGAAGCAGCGCTGGGCACGGTTCCGCGCGAGCTTCTCGCCAACCAAGTCAACTACATGGCCGTTGTCGATAGCCCCGAGGCTTTGCGGGCGCTCACCCCGAACATGGCGTTGCTCGCCCGATTGGATCGCGGCGGTGTGATCGCAACCGCGCCAGGCGATGGAAGCCATGACTTCCTCAGCCGCTATTTCGCCCCCGCGATGGGCGTCCCGGAGGACCCGGTCACCGGCTCCGCGCACTGCATGTTGGTGCCGTATTGGGCAAAGCGCCTCGGCAAGACAGCATTTCGCGCATTCCAGGCGTCACCGCGAGGCGGAGAGATAATTTGCCGCCTGCTCGGCGATCGCGTCGAGTTGGAAGGCACTTGCGTGTTCTATCTGGAAGGTGAAGTGGAGATCTAATTCCCCGTCCGGAACGGACGCGCGTAGAAAAAAGCGAAGCAGGAAGCATCTTTTTTGAAAAAAAGAAGCAAAAAACTTTTGTTCAATAAGTTCGGAACGCACGATCTATAGACACGTGCATGAAAATTCCTAATTGGCAAAGTTTTTTTGCTTCTTTTTGTTCACAAAAAGAAGACTCTCAACTTTCTGTTGCTAACCGTACCATCAACTTTGTTTCGCGGCCCGCTCGGCACGAATGGTATCGCCATCCAGCACCGGCCCGTGCGGCAAAAAGGTATAACCGTCGGCCATCGCCATCACCGGCTCCATCTCCATATGCGGCACGGCCGCGCTGAATCTTTGCGAAAGTGCTGCCAGATCGTCCGGCACGAAGCGAAAAATCGCCACATAGGGTGGTTCCGGCGGCCCGCCCATCGATTTGACCTGGTGCGAAGTCCCGCGCTCGCCGCTCACAAATCCGGGAATGGTCAGCATGTCGGGCAGATGATGCGTATCGTACCAGCGATTGAATGCGGCGTCCTTCCCCGCCACCGGCGCGTTGAAAACGATATGAAACCCATCCGCCGCGTCCTCGGCGGGCGACAGCGCCGCCACGCCCTGCGCCAGCACCGGATCGCCCAGCATCCGATAGGCGCGACCAACCGCTTTCTTGAGATCGAAGGCCTTGCTCATCACATTCTCGCCGCTGTTGCGGCGGCGGTCGACCTCGGCGAATGCGGCAGGCAGATCGTCGGTGCTGATTTCGAAATAGGCCAAATACCGTGGCAGCGCCGGACTGGAACGGAACTGTATCGGTGCCAGCTTCAGCCGCCGCGCGCGCACGAAGCCCGGTACCGCCACAATGTCGGGCAGATGCCGCTTGTCGTACCATTCGTTATATTCCGCTTCGCGCCCCGCCACCGGGTCGCTGAAAATCAGCATGGCGTAGGACTCCGTCGCGGCCGCCCGTGCCGGCGCCAGTACTGCGCCGAGGGCACTGATGAACGTCGCGGACGCGGCGCCCTTCAGGACCGATCGGCGCAAATAAGGATCTGTGGTCATGAAAGTTTCCCGTTGATGGTGGCGCCAGCTCTATCTCAAGGCGAAGTCGGGTTCTGAGGGTCCGTCTGGAAAGATCGTAAGTAAATCAACAGGTTAAGATACAGGAAGAATCTTCTTTTTGTGAACAAAAAGAAGCAAAAAAACTTTGTCAATCAAGGGATCGCGTTCACAAGTCGAGAGGCTGTGCATTCCGCCTTTATTGGACAAAAGTTTTTTGCTTCTTTTTTTTCAAAAAAGATGCTTCTCCCTTCGCTTCAACTTACATCAGCTGGACTTCGTGGCCCGTTCGGCGCGGATCGTGTCGCCCACCAGCACGGGACCATGCGGCAGATAGGTGTAACCATTCGCCACCGCCATCACTGGCTCCATCTTCATATGTGGCATCGCGCCGGTGAAGCGCTGTGCCAGCGCGGCGAGGTTGTCCGGCACGAAACGGAAGATCGCGACATAGGGCGATTCTGTCTGGGCCGGCGGCGGTAGAAATGCCGGCGCCTTGCCCCGCTGGCCGCTGACGAAGCCGGGGATAGTGAGCATGTCGGGCAAATGATGGTTGTCGTACCAGGCGTTGAATTCCGTCTCCTTACCCGCCACCGGCGCGTTGAATACGATGTGGAATCCGTCCGCGCCATCTTCGGCGCTATCGAGCGCGGGGGCCCCCGCTGCCATGAGCGGAGGGCTCAGCATCTGGTAGAGCCGCTCCTGAGAGCCTTTCATATCCATCGACGTGCTCATACGAGTCTTGCCGGTCTTGATCCGGCGATTGATCTCGGCGAACACGCCGGCAACGTCGGCGGTCTCGATCTGAAAGAACGCCATATAGTCCGGTACCGCCGGGCTTTTATTGCGGAACTGGACCGGCGCCAGCTTCAGCCGGCGGGCGCGCACGAAGCCCGGGATTGAAACCACGTCCGGCAGGTGCTCGGTGTCGTACCACGTGTTGTACTCGGCCTCGCGCCCGGGGGCCGGATTGCTCATCACCATCATGGTGTAATGCAGTACCGCGACTGACTGGGCTCGCGTTGGCGAGGCGCCGATTGCACCGACAAACCCCGCGGCGGCGGCGCCCTGCAATACCGAACGGCGCGCGTAGTGACCTGTGGTCATGAACGTTTCCCATTGATGGTTGAGCCAATTCTACCGCGCGCTGGATCGGACGCAAGATGAAATTCTTCATGGCGGGAATTTAGGTGAGATCAAGTGAAATCAATAAGTTACAGCAAAGGGAGGAGCATCTTTTTTGAAAAAAAGAAGCAAAAAACTTTTGTCAAAAAGGTCCGAGATGCATATTCGACAGACAGTTACATCCAAACCCTAAATTGACAAAGTTTTTTTGCTTCTTTTTTCTTCACAAAAAGAAGACTTTTTCCTTTGCCTCAACCTGTTGTTTTCGCTTGTGAAACCTTACGTGGCCTGGGTTTCGGCATCGCGATCGACGTCATCGCCGCAGCCCCAAGCAGAAGCACGATCGCGATCGTGGCCGAGATATGCAGACCCGAGACGATGTGCCCGCGGTCTTCTCCGGTGAACGCGCCGAACACCGCGACACCGATAGCCCCCGCCGCCTGCCTGGCGGCGTTGAGCACGGCGGCTCCAACGCCGGAGAATTCCTTCGGGATGCCGGCCAGAACGGCGGTGGTCATCGCCGGAACTCCGGTTCCCATGCCCGCCGGCATCAGTGCGAACGGGATCAGCATCGCCGCATAGTGCGAGGCCCCGCCCAAACGCAGGAGCAAAGCGAAGCCGGCGGCATCGACCAGCGCGCCCCAGATCATCGGCCGCCGGGAGCCGAAGCGGCTCACCACGGTACCGCTCACCACGTTCACAACAAAGAAGGTCGCGGTCAGGGGCAGGTAGGCGAACCCGGTCCTCATGCCGCTGTAGCCCAGCGCGATCTGCAAATAGAGGCTCAGCACGAAGATTACGCCGTAATAGGTCAGGTTCACCACCATGCCGTACAGCACGCAGACCGCGAAGCCGGGCACGCGGAACAGTTTCAGCGGCAGCATCGGGTGACGGACGCGCGCTTCGGCGGCGATAAACCCGGCGGTCGCGCAGATACCGACCGCGAAGCCCGCCAGCACCAGCGGGTGCGTAAGCCCAAGCGGTTTTGCCTCGATCACCGCGCCGACCAGGGCGCCCAACGCCACAATGCCGAGGATCTGTCCGAGCGGATCGAAACCGCGTCCGCCATCGTCGTGCTGGGTCTCGTCCAGGCGCCAGACGAGCGCGGCTCCGATCGCACAGATCGGCAGGTTGACCAGAAAGATCAGTCGCCAGTCCGCGAAACCAAGGATCAATCCGCCGATGATCGGCCCCGCGGCGACCATTATGCTACCCGCCGCGGTCCACCAACCCACCGCCCAGGCGCGCAATTTCGCATCGTGGGCGGTGGCGTGATTGAGCAAAGTGAGCGAACTAGGCAGCATCGCGGCGGCGGCGATCCCCTGAGCGGCCCGTCCGGCAATGAGCACGGCATCATCAATCGCGAGACCGCACCCAAGCGAGGCGAGCGCGAACAGCGCGAGGCCGCCGAGGTAGATCCGCCGGGCGCCGAACCGGTCGCCAAGGAAGCCGGCGGTAAGCAACAGCGCCGCGAACACCAGAGCGTAAGCGTCGACCACCCACTGCAATCCCGCGACACCGGTGCGCAGGTCGCGGCCGATGTGCGGCAGGGCGACGTTCACGATGGTGACGTCAAGCTGCACCAGCGCAAATCCGAAGCTGGTGGCCGCTACCACCCAACCGATACGGAGAGGCCTTGGACGGTTGCGATCGGCAGCCATGGATAGTGCCCCTTGAGGGTAAGTTCAGGAGGAAAGCGAGGAAGCATCTTTTTTGAAAAAAAGAAGCAAAAAACTTTTGATGAACCGGGTCGGAGCCCATCGGCCCCAGGCGCGCACTCCAAGTGACAAAGTTTTTTTGCTTCTTTTTGTTCACAAAAAGAAGACCTTACCTTCTTCGCTTATTGTCCCTCAGCTCTTGCCTAAAGGCGCGTTGCGCCCACTCGTTGGGCCAGCGAAGCAGCCATGAAATCATCAAGATCGCCGTCCAATACCGCCGAGGGGTTGCCCGTTTCTACGTTGGTCCGCAAATCCTTCACCATTTGATACGGCGCCAGCACGTACGATCGAATTTGATGCCCCCAGCCGATGTCGGTTTTGGCGTCCTCGATGGCGGTCGAGATCGCCTCGCGGCGTTGCAATTCCTGTTCGTACAGCCGTGCCTTCAGCATCGCCATGGCGGTGGCTCGGTTGCGGTGCTGGCTGCGGTCGGTCTGGCACGCCACGATGATGCCGGAAGGCACGTGGGTGATGCGGATCGCGGACTCGGTCTTGTTCACATGCTGCCCGCCGGCGCCCGAGGCCCGGAAGGTGTCCACCTTCAGATCGGCCTCGTTGATCTCGATGTCGATCGTGTCGTCCACCACCGGATACACCCACACGCTGGCGAAACTGGTCTGCCGACGTGCGTTGGCGTCGAACGGGCTGATCCGCACCAAGCGATGCACGCCGGCCTCGGTTTTGAGCCAGCCGTAGGCGTTGGGGCCGCTCACTTGCAGCGTGCAGGATTTGATCCCGGCCTGCTCGCCGTCGCTTTGCTCCAACAGCGTGGTCTTGTAACCGTGTGCTTCCGACCAGCGCAGATACATCCGCAGCAGCATTTCCGCCCAATCCTGAGCTTCGGTGCCCCCGGCGCCGGCGTTCACTTCCAGGTAGGCGTCGTTGGCGTCGGCCTCGCCCGACAGCAGGCTTTCGATTTCGCGTTTTTTGGCCTCAGTTGCGATGTCGGCCAGCGCGGCCAGCGCGTCTCGCGTCATGCCCTCGTCGCCTTCGGCCTCGGCGAGTTCGATCAATTCGTTGGTTTCGGCGACGTCGGCGGTGAGCTTCGTCAGCCCCTCGGTGAGCGACGCCAACCGGTTGCGCTCGCGCATGATCTTCTGCGCGGCCTCGGGATTATTCCACAGATCGGGATCTTCGACCTTGTTGTTCAGCTCGTCGAGGCGAGCAACGGCGACATCCCAGTCAAAGATGCCTCCGGAGCAAACTCACCGACTGCTTGATCTGTTCGTTCAGGGCTTCTGCTTGCGCGCTCATAATATGGTTTGTTCACTGCGAAGGGGCGAAAGGGGGCGGGTTAATACAAGGTGCCAAGCGACTTGTCGACTGCCGCCGGATCGGTCGCGGCGGGAGTAGGCGACGTGCCATTGCCGGCGACGGTGCCAGCCGAGCCATCGGTGGCCCCTCCAATCGGCTTGCCGCTCTGATCCACGCTCGTCGCAGCGGCTACCCCGAGATCGTTGCTCGATGCTCCCGGCACCTGGTTCGGCCGGAACGCGTCGGCCACGGTGCCGTTGCCGGCATCCCAGGGCTGAAGCGTGAGCCCCGCAGGCATGCGGAATTGCAGCTTGGGCCGAGTTTTCAACGCCTGGATCATGAAATCGTGCCAGATCGGCGCCGCGATCGCACCACCGGTCTCGCGTTCGCCCAGCGAGGCGGGATTATCGAATCCCACCCACACCATCGTGACCAGATCAGGGCTAAACCCGCCGAACCAGGCATCGTCGAAATCCTCGGACGTCCCGGTTTTGCCGGCGAGTTGCCGGTCGGACATGCCGATCCCCGCCGCGGTGCCGGTGCCGTCGGATCGCGTGATCACGCCCTGCATCATGGTGATCAACTGGAACACACTTTGCGGGTCAGCGATTTGTTTGCGCTGGTCCACCAGATGCGGCATTTGGGTCGGATCCGAACAATTATCGCAATCGAATCCGGAGGGCCGCGCGATCACCCGGCCTTCACGGTCCTGCACACTATCGATTAGCGTAGGTGTCACCTCCACGCCGCCGGTGGCCAGGCTCGCGTAAGCGCCGGCCTGGCGCAGCACAGTGGTTTCGATCGCCCCCAGCGCCGCCGAGGGCACCAGCGGCATTTTGTCCACCACGTGGAAATCCGCCGCCGTTTTCGCCACCGCGGCGAGCCCCACACTCTCCGCGACCCGGATCGTGACCAGGTTGAGCGACTGCTCCAGCGCCACGCGCAGCGGCGTGAACCCGTTAAAGGTCAGCTCGTAATCTTCCGGGCGCCAGGGCGGCTGGCCCGGCCCCATATACTCCACGAACGGACCATCAAGAAATTGCTGGCTCGGCGAAATGCCTTGTTCCAGAGCGGTCAAATACACGAATGGTTTGAACGACGACCCCGGCTGCCGGTTGGCCTGCGTGACGCGATCGAACTGGCTTTGGGCGAAGCTCCAGCCGCCCACCAGCGCGAATACGCGCCCTGTCGACGGATCGAGCGAGATCATCGCGCCTTCGACCTTCGGGATCTGCCGCAACACCAGATGCGCCGGCTCGGCGTCCTTGCCGGTGGTCGCGGGCTGCACTTCGGCCATTACCACGTCGCCGGGCGCCATCACGTCGCTCATGGTCTTGGGGGTGGCGCCGAGCGAGCCGTCCTTTTCCGCCGGTCGCGCCCACTTGGTATCGGCGAGATAGATCGGCAGCATCTGCGGCGTGGCGGCCGACGGCAGCGAGCCCGGCGGCACGTCGAGGTAGCCCAGCGTGGCCTGGTCGTCGTCTTCCTCCAGCACCGTAGCCAGCACCCACTTGCTCAGCATCCCGGTGGGTTTGGCGACCGAGCCGAGCGACGACACCCAGTTTGTCGAGAACAGCGGTCCGGTATCGATATGGCTGACCGGCCCGCGCCAACCGCCATGCTTGCGATCGTAAGCCATCAGCCCGTCGTGGAGCGCGGTATCGGCATAGCCTTGCAGCGCGGGATCGAGGCTGGTGCGCACGATGTACCCGCCGGTCAGCACGTCGTTGCCGTAATCGTCGACCAGTTCGCGCCGCACCTCCTCTCCGAACCATTCGGCACCGGCCACCACATCGGGGCGGCGGAACGGAGCGGGGTTGATCGGCGTGGCTTTGGCGGCGTCGGCGTCGGCCTGCGAAATATCGTGATCGCCGACCATCCGTTGCAGTACCCAATCGCGTCTCGTTTTGGCGGCGTCGGGGAACAGGAACGGATTGTAATGACTAGGCGCCTTGGGGAGTGCCGCGAGGAACGCCGCTTCGGGCAAGGTGAGGTCATCGA
>Ga0302314_10008915_pt1 | contig 17790 bp, 26 predicted proteins | sample III_Palsa_N2_3_FD_200533 | JGI IMG/M metagenome (GOLD analysis project Ga0302314, IMG submission 200533) | Peat permafrost microbial communities from Stordalen Mire near Abisko, Sweden - III_Palsa_N2_3 | ecosystem: Environmental > Terrestrial > Soil > Palsa > Peat permafrost | place: Sweden...
GCCCCCCTCCGGCGGCCGCTGGCCGCGCCGCCGCGGGGCGGGCGCCCCCAAAACTTTGCGTGTACTTACGTGGCCTTGCGTCGAGCCGGAGGGCGGCGAGCGCGGAGCCCGGAAGGGCGACCGTGCTCCGGCGCCTCTACACTACCGTTCCGATCCGTTGACCCCCCTCGGCCGGTTTTGCTCACGGCGGCGAGAACATGAAGTGAACGAAAACGAAGACTTACGGTGCTCACGGCCGGGTTAGAAGGGGGAGTATCGAGCCCCCAACGTGGGGAGTGTGCCGGCCCAACGTGGGGAGTGTCGGAAAACGTCGAGGAATCTGCATCCGTCGCCCCGGTTCAGGCGTCCCGCTTCGGGGGGCGCCCGGAGACCGAAATCCGGAAAGGGCGATCCGGATAATCGACATTCCGGAACCGGCCTTCCGGATTGCAGGCACGGGTGGGCGTGCGGCAGACTTGCGGGATGAATACCCCTACGACCCCGAGGCTCACACCACATGAAGAACGAGTCGTGTCCGTGCGCGCCGGCTGCGATCCGCGGACGGTTCGTGCCTACCTCCGTGGCGCGGCCCAGCGTTCGACCGTCGCGGCGCGCATCTCCGATGCACTGCGCGCGCTTGGCTTCGTCGAACCGCCGTCCGATGTGCCCGTGATTCAGCGCCGGTCGGCTCGATAGGGTTCGCCCCCAATTCTTGCTCCAGTTCCGCTCCGCGAGACCCTAGACGTCATTCATGCCTTGCTCCACATGACGATCAAGGTCATGAAGTTTACGTCCGTTCCCCCAGTATGCGGCGGCCACATCGAGCTTGCGACGATCTCGACGGATCGTAAATTTAGATGGGTCCGCCACAAGCGCTTGGGCGCTGCGCTCGATCATCCGTAGGCAGGGGGGAGTGTAAATGAGCAACATCAAGCAGTTTTCAGGGATCTCAAGTGTCCCGATAGTTGCGACGGAGGCCCCGGACTGGGTGCGCCGAATGAGCGACCACTATACCAAGACGGGTACGGTCCGGCGGGTCGATGCGGCGCGACTGTTCAAGCCCAACGGCAATGTCCTGCTGTCGGCAAACCCGACAGAATCGCGCAATTCAGACGACGAAGCCTGATCACGAGGCCTCGATTGTCGCCAAAAGGAGCGCCTCCCTCGCCCATTGCGTGACCGGTTTCCCCGTACAAAATGCCCTGGCCGCCGGACGGTCTGCTTCCCGTCCGGGGCCTTGGTTCACGCCTGGGTCAGGCGCTCAGCGTGACCTAATGATGCGATATTGCACGATTACCTATCTTTCTCGCGCTCGGGTGTTGCTCCGACCGTTGACGCGAGGTAGTTTCACCGTGTTCTTCCCGCCAAGGTTTGAACACGGATCGACCACCCCGGTCGGACCAGACTGCGCCCTCCCTCAACCGGAGGGCGTTGTCACCATTCTCCGGCGCGGAAGCCTCGGCCTTCAGGCCGGGGAGGAAGCGCCGTCTCCTTGTGTTTCGTTATAGCCGTGCTACGCCTATGTGCGTGAAGCTCGTTGCGACCGTGAAATTGCTTGTGTCTCCCGAGGAGCGGGAACGGCTCTTGGCGACGATGCGTCGCGTGAACGAAGCCTGCACGTGGCTCGCCGAGCGCGCGTTCGCGCTGCAAACCGCCGACAAGCTCAAGCTCCAGAAGCTCTACTATCGGGAGTTGCGCGATCGATTCGGCCTGTCCTCGCAGCATACCGTCCGCACGATCTCGAAGGTCTGCGAGGTCTACAAGCGGGACAAGGCAAGGCTCCCGATCTTCAAGCCGCTCGGTGCCATCCCCTACGACCAGCGGATCTACACGTTCAAGAACGGTCTCGATCGCGTGAGTCTGCTCGCTCTCGATGGACGCATGGTCGTCCCGTGCGCCATCGGCGCGTACCATCGCGGACGGCTCGACGGCGTCCGAGGACAGGCCGACCTCGTCTACCGCAAGGGCAAGCTCTATCTCTTCGTGACCGTCGACGTGCCCGACGGCTCGCCCATCGATCCCGAAGGCTGGCTCGGCGTCGACCTTGGCATCCGCAATCTTGCCTTCGACTCCGACGTATAGATGCGACACGCCAGGACCAAGACATCCGACTGCCACGCCACCAGACCGAACTACGTAGGCGGAAGGTGTCGCCCTTGCTACGAAGCGTTGCTCGACTCGCGCCGAGCACGCTCCGTTTGCCACCCCGCACGCGCCGAGCACGTCATCGGGTCGGGTGTGTGCCGATCGTGCTACTCGCTGGCAAAGGCGAAGACCAACCCACCGTCCGCCTGCCATCCAACTAGGCCGGAGCGAACGATCGGAAGCGGCATCTGCCGCGCTTGCTACGCTCAAGTTGCCAAATACGGCTCGACGTACGCGTACGACGGGGAGACGTGCGGAATATGTACTCGGCCGCTGGCCGCTGGTTCGGGCAAGAGCGCGGTAGATCATTGCCACGCATGCGGCACCGTGCGTGGGCTGCTTTGCGCTAACTGCAATCGTATGCTCGGGCTCGCACACGATGACGTCAGCGTTCTCTCGGCAGCGATCAATTACCTGCGCAAGCACCGTCATTGACGATGCGGGTTCGTTGCTCATGCCGACTGGGTCGGCGCGCGCAACATCGCATCCAGGGGTCCAGTAATCGGCCCTATCGTTTCGGCTGTCAGGTTGGGTATCGGAGAGCACATAGTTTCTTCGAGTCCTCAGCTATGCCAGGAACAAAGCCTCGCCCTTTAGGGCGACGTTGATTACCCGCGCCCCGGCCACTTTTGCGCGAACGTCCCGCCGGGCTCATGCCGCCGGCGCACCTCGTCGCGGCGCTTGGTCTCGATGGCCTTGGCCTGCGCGGCGTGCGCTTCGGGCGTTCCCTCGGCGGCCTTTGCGATGGGCACCGTCTCGCCGGCCGCCTGGTAGATCGCGAGCACCATCGCCGCCGCGATGTCGCCGTGCTCGCCCGTCTCCCACCGGGGCAGGATGATCTGGATTGTGCCACCGGGAGCGTGGCGCACCATCGTCTCGCGGAGCTGGCGCACCAGGCGTGGGTGATTCGGGAACCGCACGCGATCCTCGCGCATTGCCGCGCGCGCCGCGATGAACGCATCCGCCGGTCGGAGCGGCGCCTCGAAAAAGCCGAGCCCCGCGCTCGCCAAGTGCTCGATCGCCGTTTCCTTGTAGTGCCCGTCCGCCATTAGGTAGGAGCCTTGGTGCTGCATGATGCGCGCAGCGAACTCCCTGACGACCTCGCTCGGGCGGAGTGCAACGCCTTCCTCGGGCTTCTTCTCCAGGATATCGGCGACAGAGATGAGCCCCACGGCTCGCTTGGTGATACGGCCCGTGACCTCGTCGCGCTCTTCCTTCGAGACCACGCGTCGGTGCGCGATGACGAGCGCCGAACTGTTCTTCGTGAAGCCGAGATCCCCGCCGCTCGCGACCTGATCGCCCGCTTCCGGGAGGAAAGGGATCTCGAGCGAAGCATCGATACATCGCGCGATGGTGATCGGGTCGAAGAAGCTATTGATCCCCGCCGACATGAACTGCGCGTCGTATTCGCGGGCGGCGTTGTCCGGGTCGAGCGCACGCTCCCGCGCGAGCATCTCGCGCACCGCGGGGGTGTCGCGGAGGCGCAGCGTCGTTGCGTGCATCGCGAGCGCGGTCCGCTCGTTCTTCGAGATCTCGTTGATGCCGGCGCACTTCGGGTTCGGGTGGTTCGCGACGAATAGCGTGTAGACGAGTCCCGACTGCGCCCACGGCGTGGAGGAAATGATCCCCTGCGCGCCCGGCATCAGCCGCGGCGTGAGCGCTTTGAAGATCTCATCGTCGTTGACCTGGTGATCCTTGTCGTGGAAGAAGGCCGACTCCTCCATCGCGAAGCCGATGAGTGAGCGCCCTCGACCCGTGCGTCCCCGGCCGCTCGCGGAGCGCACGACGATCTCGACGATCCGCCCGTTGCGCCCGATCTCGATCGATTCGGAGGCGTCGATCTTCCCGACGACCATCGCCGCCAGCTCTGGCTTGCTCGCCACGGCCCCTTGGATGTAGCGCAGCGCCTGCGTCGCCAGATCCATGTCCGGCGCGATAAGCGGTCCGCTCGCGACCTCACCCGGCGCCAGCGCGTCGATCGGCACCGTGAGTGCGAGATGCAGCAGCCGAAGCGAGGCGAGCACGTATGTCTTGCCGCCGCGCGCGCCACACACCGCGAGAAAGATGCGCCGCAGAGTCGGCGACACGGTCTCGACGTCGCCGAAGAGGTCACGACAGATCGCGCGCTCTTCACCCGGCAGATCGCACGGCTGCGCCCCGTCGAACGCCACCCTCGCGGCGACGCGCTGCCCCGGCTCGAGCTTCACGCCGAGCCATGCGCAGAAGCCGAGGAAGCTGGCCGGGATCTCAGCCTGGATGCCGGCCCCCGGCTCCGGGCTCGGAAGGCCGATGTCCTCGAAACGAAGGGGTGGGCGCTTGCGGGTGGCCATCAGGCTCGCGTGGCGCCGCGCTTCTTCCTCGCCGCCGCGTCAATCTTCCTGCGCTGGCGACGATTGAATGCGGGTCCGATAGTCGTGTTCGCGCTTGCTTGGGCCGTCACATCGCCATTGAAGAACTCGAAGTCATCGGTCCTGAGCGGGCCCGTATGGATCGGCGGGTCGAACCGTACACGGGCCTCGCCGAAGATCATCTGATCGCGGCATATCGCTTCAAGCTCCCACGGCTCGCGCACGGGCGGTCGCGGGCAGCAGTTGCCTTCGCATGGCTTCGGGGGCTTCATCGGGGGAGCAAGCCCCAATGGTACTGCGGTCCGTTCGGCTGGAGATTGGGCTCGACCTGATGCGAGCGCCGCTTACCCCCCCGCTCCGCCGCCATCCATGCGAGCCGCCCTTCCCAATCGAGGGCCCGCAGTCGCGTGCGCCGGTCGCGAATGTGCTTGGACGCGCGGAACTCATTTGCAAAGAGGCTCATCGCACGCCCGCTTTCTTCAGTATCTTCTCGGCCGCCTCGCATGCCAGCCAATCGCTGCTGCCTTCTGCCGATTGAGCGCGCAGCCGAGCGATGAGATTGACCAGGGTTCGGGCCATCTCCGGCGCGCAGGCGGCGAGCTGAGCGCGCGCGTCGTTGTGCTCCGCCCAGTCCTCGCGACAGGACGTGATCGGGGACATGAAGCGCGCGATCGGAACGAGATCGCTACCCTCGTGCGCTTCGATGCCGCCGTTGATGTCGCCATTCAGCTCCCACGTCTCCTCGTGAGGCCGGGGGTCCATTACTTCCCCTCGATAGGCTCGAGCTTCTCCACGATCTTCGGAGCCTGAGCGCGCGCGGACGCAGCGACGGCCCGCACCGAGTCTGCCATCTGCGCGAGCCCGGTCGCGGGCGACGCCGAGTGCACGAGCGAGAGCTTCGGCCGCGGGGCGTCGACCTCTTTCTCGGCTCGTTCCTCGAAGAGCGCGGCGCCGATGCGCATGAGGAGCTCACCGAGGGGCTCGGTCTGTCCGTTCGGGAAGCGAACGAGGACGAAGCGTCGGATCGAGCGCTCGTGCAATGCCAGTTGCATCACAGCGTGTGACATTTGCTCCTCTAGACTCAGAGGTCTGTCATTTGCTGGCATGTCCGGCGGATGCTGCGGCGTCTCGTTGTCGTTGGCCGTGGAGGTCTGCGCAGGCGTCGCCGTTTCGTCTTGGTCGCTCATGGTTCGATCCTCATCTGCTTGGCCGGCGCCGCTTCCGTCTTTGTCTCTTCCTCGGGCTCTGCGAGCATCTCCGAGAAGGCGTCCGCGTATTCGTCCACGCCCGCGATCACGCGCAGGTAGCGCCCGCGCCCGTCGCCGATTCGGGTCATGGGATCGGCCTTCTGCACCTCGATCGTGTACGTGTGCTCCTTCGTCGTTGGATCGATGGGCCCCTGCACCCGCCGGAGCGAGGGCAACGGCGCCGTCTGCCGCGGGGCCGGCGTGTGCGCCGTGCGGTACTCGCCCGCCGCCTGCATCATCGCGACGATCTCCGAAGTGAAGATCTCCGCGGTCCGCTCGGGATTCATCTCCACCCACTGATTGATCACGATGCGGTTGTCGGTCTCGACGCCGACCGCCTTGGCCGCGGCGATGACCGCCTGATCGATCTCCGCCATCCTGCGCGCCAACTCGGCCACGGCCTCGGGGGCCATCGGCGTCGGCGCATTCGCGATGAAGTCGCTCAGGCTCGCGCTATCCACCGCCATCGCCATCAGCACATCCTCGATCACCCCCTCGGCACGGAGCCGCTCGATCTCCGCATCGTTCGCCGCGAGCGCCTTCTTCGCTTGCTCGATGGGTGGGTGCTTGAGGTCGTACGCGGCACGCTCCGCGAGCATGTCCTTCTGGTCTTGCTTGCGTACCTCGGTCGTCGCCCGGTCCGCCTTGCGGCGCATCTTGTCGAGCCGATCTTGCGCCTTGTCGATCGCGGTCTGCTTCATGGCTTCTCCATCCTGCGCGGCCGGATCGGGCTCACGAATGAGGCGAGCGACGGTCCGCGATGCACGAGTCCGTCGATCGTCGACGTTTTTGCCCATGCCGCATGAAGCGTTGCGCGCAAGCTTCGGACGAACGCGGCGCAGCGAAGTGCGAACCGGAGCGGGGGCGCCCATTTCCGCATGCGGCGCTCGAAGCGCTCTCGCGCATCCTTCTTGCGCTGGCGCCGCTTCATGGTCCCCCGGTCGAGCTGCATCGCTTCGGCGATGAGCGTCTCGACGGGCGGCGTAGGCTCCATGCTCATCGGCGGAACCGACTCGGGCGCTTTCGTTGACGCTACTAGAACTTCGCCGCGGGCGCCCTTTCGGCGCGGCGCGCATTGACTCAGCAGAAGGGCGATCTCCGCCTTCTCTTCGGCCGAAAGGATCACCTCGGCGTTCTCATCGATGACCCCAATCGCCTCCGCGAGAAGCGTGACCGCCTCGCCTAGCGCAAACGGCTCGCCCTTGCGCGCGAAAGCACGGTCGAGAATCTCGGCACGTCGCTTCGCGGTGAATCCGCGCACGTTTTGGATCGTCATGACTCCTCTTCGACTTCCGCTTCGGCCTTCATGTTCAGCGCCGAAAGCTGCGCCTGGCGCTCCGCGATCCGCGCCTCTCGCTTCGCTAGCCGAGCATCGTCCGCCGCGCTCGATCGCGCTCCGCGCCGCGCTGCGATCTCCGCGGCATCGCGCGCTTCGGCCGCTCCCATGAGCGAAGTCGCGTCGGAGCCGCCAATGACGACCTCGCCGCCGCCCGGCAAGCGGCGGATGAGGGGCGTGGGGCCTGGACGCGGCGCCTCTTGCGAAGGGGCAACATCGGGGGCGTCGCCGAAGGCGTCGCTCGGCTGCGCCCGCACCGGCTCGCCGCGGCGCTGCTTGCGCGTACGGATCATCAGGCCGAGCTGAGCGTGGAGCGCTTCGGCACGGGCATCGGAGAGCGCGATGACGGCTTTCGGCTTGTCGGAGACGAGCACGATCGAAGCCTCGTCGTCGCTCTCGGCGATCGAGATCACTTTGCGGCCTCGCGCCACTGCTGAGCGAACGACGGAGCGGCATAGGAGTGCCGTCCGATGTGCCGAATCATCGCGGCCTCGTCGAGCCACACACTTCCATCGCAGAGCACCTGCCAGAGGCGGCAAAAGAAGTAGTCCTCGGAGAGGTAGCGAGCGTTCGGGTCGCGGCTGTCCTCGGGGCCGCAATCGAAGAAGGCGTACGTCTTGGGATTGCCCGCTTCGAGATCGCAGGTATAGGGCACCATCGCGGGCGTACCGTCCGAGCGCTTCGCGGCGATCATCTTCTGGAACGCCGCGCGCGCGATGAGCATGCAGCCCGTGCCCGCGTCGGAAGCCTTGACGAAGCCGTTGCGTCGTTCTTCGAGGCGCCCCATGCGCTGGCCGTTGACCGTCTGCTCATCGATGATCGCAACGTTGCCGACGAGGCCCGCACCGATCGCCTTCTTCGCGTAGGGCGCGGCGCAGACTTCGTGCCCGCTCGTGAGTAGACGGAGGATCGTCGTCGGGTGAAAGACGAGGTCCGCGTCGAGGAACAGAAGGTGAGAGCACGTCTTGTAATCGTCGAGGAAGCGCCGCACGAGGCGGTTGCGCGCGCGCGTGATAAGCGACTCGCCGGGGAGGAAGACGAAGACGTGGGCGATGCCGAGGCGAAGGAACGCCGCTTGGAGCTCGAGCAGCGATTCGACGAAGGAGGCTTCGATCCCGCCGTAGCTCGGGATCGCGACCATCACGGACGCGGGCCTGATCTCCTCGTTCAAGAGAACAAGATCGAGCACGGGATCCCCGCGGTCGAGCCTCCGACGAAGATGGCAAAGCCGGTGATCCCCGTGATGCCCACCATGATGGGTGAGCCCGGCGCGACTTGGGTGCCGCCCGCTTCGCTCTGTCCGAGATAGAGCGCGTTCGCGTTCCCAGGGGGCGGAACGATCGTCATCATCGTGTAGCCGTAGGCCGAGGCTTGCGTGCTGAAGCTGTTGAGTCCCGCCTGAAGCGTGAGCGGGCTCGCTGCGGCGAACTGCGCGCCGGTGTTCGAGGTCGTCGCGACCGTCGTCTGGTTGTTCACCGCGTTTCCGTTCGCGTCGATGCCCTGCGTCGTGACGACGAGCTGGGTCTTGGTGGTGAGTTGGGCGGTCATTTGGGGTCCTCGATCGGGGGGAGCGCGGGGCTTCCTGGCTGCGTGGTCTGCGCCGACGATCGGCGTTGAAAGATGAGGATCGTCGAGGCGAACCACGGAAGCGTTCGCGCCGCCGCGCGCGCCTCTCGCGTTTCGCGCTCCAGAAAGTCGAAGCCGCGCGCCTCGAAGAGCGCGATGACCTCGGCGGTGTCGCGGCAATTGACGTGGCCGTGGCCGTGCTGGCCGCGCATGGCCCACGATAGGACGACGCGACCATGCTCACCGCACGCGCCTACGATGTTGTCGAGGAGCCGCCCCTCGTACTCCGCGGGCACATGCTCGCAGACCTCCAAGCAGAGCACGTCGCCGCGCGCAGCCTCATGCACCTCGATGGGCACCGTGAGGTCGTGGGCGACGATGCGATCGAAGAGGCGGTCGGGCAGCGTCGTACCGTCGATGCCGAGGAGCTTCGTGAAGCCCTTGCGGGCGAGCATCGCGAGGTAGGCGCCGTCCCCGCAGCCGAGGTCGAACACCTGCCGAGCAGGATCGAAGAAGCCCCCAAGCCATTCCGCGAGACCGGGATCGCACGCGTGGTGCTGCGCGACATCCTCTCCGAACCACACGCCGGTATCGGTGATCTGCGGCTCCTGCGCGGAGGGCTTGCAATATGCGGCGCGGAGGCCGGGCATGCCGAGGAACCAACCGCCGGTGTGCCGCACGGGGCTCGACTGCTCCCAGTTGTCGGGGAGCGGGACCTCGGAGAAGTTGCACGTGGTCTGCCGACCCGGCGTCGCCTCGTTGCCGGCGAAGCTCGTCTCGAGCGACAGATCGTGCATCACGATCGTGGGGATCGGATGGAACACGCGCCTATCCATCTCGGCGCAGAACATCCCCGCGAGCGCATCACTCCCGAAGCGGCCCGAGGCTTCCACCGTGCCCGGCTTCAGCGCCGACGACGAGCGCCAGGCGAGGAACGCTTCGAGCACACGGACGGGCCAGATGTTCGCGGGGCCGAGCACGCCATCGAGGGACGTGAGCCAGTGCTCGCCGACGTCGAACGCCGCGCGCGCGGACGGGAGAGACGTATGGAGCGCGATGACCTCGGCGGGGCGCGCGGCGATGATCTTCTCGCATCGCTCGGCGAACCGGTCGCAAACGATGACGTCGTCGTCGAGGAAGACCACATGCAAGCAGCCGAGCCTGCGCGCAAGATTGAGGGCATCGAGCCAGCGCCGTCCGTTGAACTCGTGCTCGGGGCCGGGACCGGACTCGACGAGGTCGATGCGGACGCGCTTGCGGAGCGCTTCGAGCGCGGCTCGTCGAGCGGCGGACTTCGGGTTATGGAGGACGGCGACGAGGAAGCTGGTGTCAGTGTGCCGCTCGCCGACGATGAAGCTCATGCGACCCTCGCCGCGTGAATGGCCTCGTGCCCCCACGTCTCTTCGACGATCTCGGCAACCGCCCGATTCACCGCCGACAGCGACGACTCGTGCTGCATCACGAAGCCCGTCCACTCCGCCGCGCTCGCATCGAGCCGGCTGATCGGGACGTCGCCCTTCCACCCCTGCGCGCCCTGGCCGTAGACGATCTCCGCCTTCGGATAGGGCGATTCTGCGACGACGCGCGCCGCGATCTCCGCCACCGTCGTCGTGTCGTTCGGCGCGAGGTTCATCACGAGTGCGTTGGTGTTCACCGCGTGCAGGATCCCACGGACGCAATCCGTTACGTGGAGGTATGGCTTCGCCTGGTTCCCGTCACCGAGCACCAGGAGCCGCTCATGGTCCGTCTCGAGCTTCTTGCAGAAGTCGAAGATCGCGCCGTGCGTCGCGCGCGCACCGACGACGTTGCCGAAGCGGCAGATCGTCGTGCGCAGACCGAAGCAGTGGGCAAACGCGCTCACGAGCGCTTCCGATGCGAGCTTGCTGGCGCCGTAGAGACTGATGGGGAGCACCCCTAGATCCATCTCGTCGCAAAGGCGCGCAGTATCGCCATAGACGGTGCCCGAGGAGGCGAGGAAGAAGCGTGGGACGCTCGCGATGTGCGTCGCTTCGAGCACGTTCAGCGTCGCCGTCGTGCCTTGCTGGTGATCGAGGAAGTGGTCGAGGAGCCCTGCGCGCGCTTCGGGGTTGGCCGACAGATGGAACACGATGTCGTGCCCCGAGAAAACATACGCAAGCTCGTGCGGAGTGAGCCGCGTCACGTCCGAGCGCAGGAATCGAAGCTCGGGATGCTGCGTCGGAAGAAAGGCGCGATTGCCGCTCGATAGGTTGTCGATGGCCGTCACCTGGTCGCCGCGCGCGAGCAGCGCGTCGACGAGGTGCGAGCCGATGAAGCCGGCGCCTCCGACGACGACCGACCTCACGCGGATGCCTTCGGCGTGAGTGGCTTGGCCGCAAGTGGTTTCTTCTGGCCGGGGAATGCGGGGGCGTCGGAATCAGGGGCGACCGCGGGCGGCACCCATGCCGCTGCGTCCGGGTTTGCGGCGATGCGCGCCGGCCCGAGCTTCCGCGAGAGGTGCCACTCGCGATGCCGTTCGATCTCCTGCTGCGGCGGGTTCTCCGCGTCCACCGGCGAGTTCGCGTTGAGCGTCTGCTCCGCGTCGATCTGGGAGTCCTCGACGGCGGTCCACGGGAGCGCATGCACCGACCCGCCCTTGTCGGCCCTCGGGTTGCTCACGAGCACCGTGTCGCCTTGCAACGTGGTCACGTAGCCGGCGCTTGCCGAGAGGTTGCCATCCTTGAGGGAACCGCCGCCCTGGACGAGCGACTTGAATCCACCGGGAGCGAGCTGCACGAACGAGAAAACGAGCATGTGTGGTCCTTTCAGATGATCTTGCCGCGGCAGAGTTCGAGGACGACGACGGAGAGCGCATCCAGCGCGCACTGCTGCGCCTCGATGGCGTTCAAGGTGTCCGGATCGGTCGATGCATCGAGGGCATGCGCCCACTTCGCCCGCGCACGCTCCATGGTCGCGCGCAGATGATCCACAAGCACGCTCAGCGGAAGCGCCATCCGGTCCGCGGCGCTCGGGCCGGGGCGGGTGGGGCCGGCCGGGGCAAGCTTCGTCGGATGCTCGCTCATGCGGCCCTCCCGCAGAGCGCTTCGCGGATCGACTTCACGTCCTCGGGCAGCAGTCGCAATGTCGGCCACGACGAGAGCGGTACGATCGCGCCGGACGCGATGTAGCGCGCGCGCAACTCACGGTCCGCGCGCTTTGACGCCTCGATGCAGCGGGCGCAGATCGGGAGGTTGCACATCGGCTCGCCGGGTCCGCGCGACCAGCTGCGATAGATGAGCGGCGGCGCATTCGGGTTGCGGCAGTTCGCGCAGTAGGTCGTGCTCACCGCCCGGCCTTCTTTTTCGGCTTCGCTGAAGCATGGCCGGCCTTCGAGTAGGCGATGGCGACAGCCTCCTTCACGGGCTTGCCGGACTTCACCTCCTCGCGGATGTTGTTAGAGATCGCTTTCTTGGAATCACCCTTGGCGAGCGGCATCAGACTTCTCCCTTCGGCAACCAGAACGGATCGAAACTCCACGACGAGGGCACGCGATGATTCCGTGCCATCTCGACGGCGTTGGGCGTCCACGCGGTGCAGATGACCGGGCCGTCCCCGAGCTCCTCGGCGAGTAGCAGCGAGATCCCCCACCGCCGGAATGAGCTCGCGACGTAAACGTAATGGCAAACGGTCTCCTCGCCGGCGCGCTCAGCGCAGAGCCAGCCGCAGACCAGATCGCGATCGCCCACCGGCGACGCGACAAGCACTTCGACGCCCGGCCGCGCAAGCAAGCGGTCGACGCGTCGCGAATGTAGCTGCCAATACTCGACGTCGAGGATGTGCTGGCGGCGATGGCGCGTGAGATCCTTCTGGTGGTTCGTCCAGGACGAGCGGACGAAGTTCAGCGCACGCGAGGGAGTGACCTTGTCGAGCTGCCAGAGCGTGACCGCGCCGGCGCATCGCGGGGACGATGCAGGGGGCAGCGGCACAAGCGACACGGCCGCGCTCACGCGCCCGCCGCGGGCTGGATCGGGTTGGTGAGGCCGAGCGCGTCGATCGCCGCGGAGATCCGCTCAGCCGACTTCGGCTTGACGCGGCAGCCCGCGAGGTAGGCGCGGACCGTGCGCACGTCGCAATCGGACCGCGCGGAGATCATTAGCTCCTGGCGTCGGCGCTCCTCGGCTTCGGTCGGCACGCAAGAGACCTTGCGGCATCTTGCGCATCACGCGCAAGACAGAATGTGCCAAGTTGTGCCCTATTGTGTCACTTCGGCGCGCTGGGCGCGGCGGTTCCACCGCTCGCGGTTCTTCCCGAGGAGGCCCCTCCCTGACTCGTAGGCGCGTCTTCGTTCGCGATGCGCGTCTTGGACGCGCGGGGCTCGATCTCGCGACCACGGTCAAGGGCGGGGCAGCGCGGGGCATTCTCGAAGAGGGGCAGCGACGGCGCCGCGTCGAGCCCGACGAGTCGGCGGAATGCCCGGAGGGGGCTACGACGCCCGTTTGCCTCGCCTGCTTTGCTGCCCAATGGGCGAAGACCTCGCCGACAGACCCCGCGTCGGAAGACGCGACCGGCGAAGCCGGGGTCTCGGCGGTCGCCCCGGCCGACGTTCGTTGGTCGTTGGTCGTTGGTCGTTGGTCGTTGGTCGTTGGTCGGAGATCGTTGGTCGGAGGTCGGAGGTCGGAGGTCGGAGGTCAGGCGGCGACTCTTGGGGTATCCCCTTGTGGTCGCGGAGAGTCTCCGAAACTCTCGGAGACTCTCCGCGAGTCTCCGCGAAACGGCTCCCAAGTGCGCGATCACTGGTCCCGTCGCCTTCGTCGGGGCCAGGGACGCGCCGCGCGCTTTGGCCCGTGAACGTCGAGACGAATGGTCTTGGCAACTTTCGGCGGATCGCGAAGCGCCCTCAGTTGGGCGCGCGTCTGATCGGTTCCGTCGACAGCGTCTCGCACAATTGCCGCAAGCACGAGCCACGCAAAGCGATCCACGGGACGATCGCCGCGTTCCCAGCGCGAGATCGTCTCCGGCGGCACGCCGAGTTCGTCGGCAACGGCGCGGCCGTTCATGCCTAGGGCTATGCGCATCGCTCGAAACGTCTCGCCCGTCACCTCGCCCGAATCCGCAAGAGTCTTTGCTGCGAGATGTCCGAACGCTTCAAGCGCATCCTGCCCGACGAGGGCCTCATTGCATTCCGAGCAGATCTGCGCCGGAAGCTCGGCAGCGAAGACGCGGCCAGCAATCTTTTCATGATGCATGACGGTTCCGCCCCGCATCATTCCCTTTCCGCACACGACGCACCTAGACATGGTCTTCCTTCACGGCCTCAGAACACTGTTACGACGATCAATCCGGACCCGATGACCACGACGCACACGAGATCATCTCCGTCGAGATCCGCGGCGGTTCCACCGCTCGCGGTTCTTCCCGAGGCAGTCGGGGCAGAGCGCGCGCTTCGGCGCTGCCCAGCCCCCGCACCACGGGCACCTCCCGGTCGCTCGCGCCTTGGCGTATGCGCGGGCTTGGCGCGTAACGTGAATCACGGCTCCTCCTCCGTCGGCGGAAGCTCCGCCCGCAGCGTGTCGACCCTCGCCTGCGCCCGGTCGAGGAACGCTCGCCGCTCCTCGACGCTCCGGGAGTACCAGTCGGGCGGAGTTGCCCCCTCGCCCGTACCAATCAGCGCGCTCAGTGTCTTGGCCGCCTCGACGACCACGCGCCGCGCGCCATTCGGGCTCTCCTGGTACACGCCCCGCTCGCCGCCCCCGTCGATCAGCGCGGGCTGCCGAGTCTCGACGAGCGCCTCGTCGATCACCGTCTCGAGGGTCTCGGCGAGCTTGACCTTCACGCGGTGAGGGTCGGTAACCTCCGCACCGTGTCGGCGCCATGCCTCACTCGTCGCATCCCAGGCAACCGAAAGGGTCGTCCCCCACTTCGCGGCGAGCTCGCGCGCCGACTTGCCGACGACGAACGTTCCCGCTGCCATCAGGGCCATCGCTTCACGCACGCGGCCCTCGCGTGGCGAAGAAATTGCCCGGTCGCGCGCGCGGGAATGACGGGTCGAGGAGACTGCCGGTGGGATCGCCAATGCAGTTTTCTTCTTCTTCACGGCCTGAACCCCAGGAAGCGAATCCTCGGCCGCCCCCCCCGTTCGCGTCGCGCGAGTCTCCGCGCGGCCGATCGTCCCTTTCGACCCCCGCGAGCAAGCCAAAGAGGACGATTCGACCGACGCTCAGCACGGGGGACGAAGCCGGCGAGGGGGATTCGGAGTGCTTCGGGGCGTGGGACTTCGACGACGGATCTTCGTTCATCCGGATCGGTCGATACCCGCTGATAAAATTCGTCATCGCTCATGAATTTTCGACCCCCTCCGCGCAACCCCTTGAAACGTTGTGGTCTTGAGTCCGGGTCTCGATTCGAACGTCGACGGAATAGAGCGCCGGCGGCCCCCTCCGCTGCGCGTATCGCCATGAGATCCGTGGATCCCTATCGCTCTTCAGCCCCAGCGCATCGGCGATCCCGTCCCGAATCGACTTCAGCGCCGGGGGGAGCCCGTCGTCGTCGAGGCCGCTCGACGGTGCGATGCGAGTGAGCGTCACGAGCCAGGGGGGATGCTTCGCGAGCGGCCAGGCATTCAGGCGAGCGAGCGCATGGTGATACGCCGCCGTGCGCTGCGTCTTTCGGTTCCGAGCTCGAACCATCGTGGCGCCCTTGCTGAAGCCCTGGCCGCAATTGAGCGGGTTGGTGGTGTTGAGCGCGAGAGTGAACGAGATCACGGGTCACCGGCCCTTCGCGCCGCCAATCTCGGCACGCTCGGCGGCAGCACCGCGGGCAGGCCATCCCGCGCGCGCTGACCCATCTCGGCCCCTTGTCGCTCTCGGGCGCGCCTCGCAGTGTCCTCGCGGTCTCTGGCGGCCGTGAGCGCGGCTCCGCACGGCTGGCAGCGGGTGGCGTAGACGATGGCGCCGACGTCGTGCAGCTCGGGGGGCATCTGCACCGCCTCACGCGGGCGCCGACGGCAATACGCGCAGAGGGGGGCCATGGGCACTGGCTCCGTGGTGCCGTCGCGCATTACGCCCCCCCCTTCGCCACCAGCGCCCCGAACATCGCCGATGCCCCCTCGGGGCTGTCCAGCGCCCGCCTGGAGGCCGCTGCGCGCGTTCCGGAGGCGCGGTCCTGTTTCTCTTCGCGCTCATAATCGGGGTCGTTCTGGGCCCCCCCGCGGGCGCTCGCCGTTTCGTTGAGCCACCGCACGAAACAGTTGGGGCTGGGCGTGACGAACTTCGCCTGTTCGCTGCCCCGAGCGGACTTCACCACGTTCGCGCAGTAGTGCTCGACGTTCAATTTGAGCCACTCCTCGCGCACCGGGCTCCCGCGGGGGATCGGCTCGCCGTCGTCGTCCCACGCCCAGTCGTCGAGGATGCGCGCTACGGCCTCCGCGTTGTCGCGTCGCCGCGTCCCCATGCTCCAGCGGGGGAGCCCCATCGCGCGCGCCACGGCCCCCTCGTAGACGCTGACCATGTAGTCCGCGTTCGGGGGAAGCGCGCCGTGGACGAGAACGCCGGTGTCCGCGGGGAATCCCACCGGCAAGGATGGCGGGCTTGATGAGGGTCCCGTGCCGCCGTCTGGTGACGCCCTCCTGCTCCCCGAAGTAGTGCCGGCGTCCGCGGGGACTCCCGCCGGCTGGAGTAGACCATCACCGTCCTCCAGGACGCGCGTTTGCGCGACCCCCGAAGTCTGCTGCACCTCTGGAGCGCGCGCACCCGGAGATGTACCAGGATTCGAGAAAGATGCTGAAGAGATAAGAGATCCGAGATCCGAGATCCCAGAATCAGAAGAGAGAGAGACTCCCCCTACCCCCTCATCAAGCAAAACCGATGCAAACGGCTCTGTTTTGCTTCCGCTTTGCTCGTCTTTTGCTTGGGTTTTGCTTCCGGTTTGCTTGGGTTTTGCTTCCGGTTTGCTTGGGTTTTGCTTCCGGTTTGCTTCGCGTTTGCTTGCGCCCGAGCGGCCCGCGGCAGCGCGCTTCTCTGATAGGTCGGACCTCGCCGAGGGCGTTGCCCGGCGCAGTGAGAGGCCATAGAGTCGCCCCACGTCGACCAAAATCCCCTCGACGTCGACCTCTTCAAGGTCGGCGAGGACAGCGAGTACCTTTGCCCTGCCTTTGATGAGACCGCTCATCGGCTCAGACCTCGGTCTCGGCGCATCGGCGAATGTCCGCCATCGCCGCTTCGTTTGACGCAAAAAAGTCGGGGGCCCGCCCGGTCGACGCGAGGTAGATGGCGCGACCTGCGCGCTCCGGACCAAGCTCCTTCTCCAGTGCGTAACCGGCATCGCCGGCCAGGTGGATCGACAGACCGGCCCGGCGGTGCGTCGTTTCGCAGGAGTGCCACGTGCCCATTTCGAGCGAGACAGCTCCGCTCTCGATGGCCTTCAGGATGCGCAGGTCGAGCTTTTCGACGACGGGCACATTAGGGTTGCGCGACCGGAACGCCTCGGCGCGAGCCTTTCGGGACTGCGCTCTCCGCGCCTCCCATTCCGCGCGCCGCTCAGTCTCGGGTTTCGCCGACGATTCGGATCGATAGGCGTCCGTGAGGTCGGCGTCCGTGAGGTTGGCGCGCGCGAGGTCGGCGTCCGTGAGGTTGGCGCGCGCGAGGTCGGCGTCCGTGAGGTTGGCGCCCGCGAGGAGGTCGGTGTCCGTGAGGTCGGCGCCGACCGCCACCGCGGCCTCGACGGCAGCGCGCAGCGAGATCGCCTCGCCGCGCCAGAGCACGGCGCCGGTGTACCGACTACGGATCTCGATCGTGCTCATGTGGTCTCCTGCGCCGCGCGCTCGAGGAGTCGCGCGTCGAACAGCGCGACGAATGCGGCGACGTCGCGCTGCCTATCCGCGGGTGCGTCGCCGATGCCGGACCAGCCGTGCGCGGCGTGCATCGGGCAGTCGGTCCAGGTGTGATGGCCCCACGCGGCCTCTGCGCGCGCGCGCGCCTCCGGGTCGTCGCAGATACCCGCCAGCGGATCCTGGCGGTACGCCTCGTAGGTCCGCCCGTCCGGCAGCACGGCCCCGCGGAGGCTGGCCCCGTGGAGGTCGGCCCAGTGGAGGTCGGCCGAGCTGAGGTCGGCCGAGCTGAGGTTGGCCCCGCGGAGATCGGCCGAGCTGAGGTTGGCCCCGCGGAGATCGGCCGAGTTGAGGCTGGCCCCGCGGAGGTCGGCCGAGTTGAGGTCG
>Ga0302314_10008916_pt1 | contig 17789 bp, 15 predicted proteins | sample III_Palsa_N2_3_FD_200533 | JGI IMG/M metagenome (GOLD analysis project Ga0302314, IMG submission 200533) | Peat permafrost microbial communities from Stordalen Mire near Abisko, Sweden - III_Palsa_N2_3 | ecosystem: Environmental > Terrestrial > Soil > Palsa > Peat permafrost | place: Sweden...
CCAGCTGGACCGGCGTCTGGTCCAAGCCTTGCACCTGGACGGACGGCTGCCGTTCAGCCGGATCGCCGAGGTCTTGGGCGTCTCCGACCAGACCGTCTCCCGGCGCTACACGCGCTTGCGCACCGAGGGATCGGTCCGGGTGCTGGGTCTGATCGACCCGCCGATGCTGGGTGAGGTGCAGTGGCTGGTGCGGGTGCAGTGCACGCCCGACGCGGCGGCTAAGGTGGCGCAGGCCATCGCCCGCCGGGAGGACACCGCCTGGGTGAGCCTGACCTCGGGCGGGACCGAGATCAGCTGTATGACGTGGTCTCAGGTCGGCCAGGACTCCAGCGCGCTGCTGCTGCAGAGGCTGCCCCGCACGCCCAGCGTGGTCGGCGTGACCGCGCAGTGCGTGATGCACACCTTTTTCGGCGGCGCGCTGGGCATGGCCACCAAGTCGAACGCGCTCACCGAGGAGCAGGCCGACGCGCTCCGGCCGACCTCGGAGGCCGCCCCCGGATCCGGGCAGATCGTGCTGGACGACGGGGACCGGCGGATGCTGGAGGTCCTGGGCCAGGACGGGCGGGCCGACCTGGCCGAGTTGGCCAAGGCCGCCGGGTGGTCCCAGAGCACGGCGCGCCGCCGGCTGGCCCAGCTGCGGGCGAGCGGCGCGGTCTATATCGACGTGGACTACGACCACCGCATCTTCGACCTGGAGGCCAGGGCGCTGCTCTGGCTCACCGTCGCCCCGGCGGAGCTCGCCGCCACCGGCCAGGCCCTGACCAAGCATCCGGAGGTCGCTTACGCTTGCGCAACAACCGGGGCGACCAATCTGCACGCGGTGGTACTGTGCAAGGACATCCACGCGCTCTACACGTACTTGACCACGCGCATCGCCACCCTGCCGGCAGTCCGGCAGGTGGAGACCGCGCCGATCATGCACTCGCTGAAGAGCGCGGGCTCATTGGCCTCGGGAGTGCCCCGTCCGTACCATTAAGACAGACAGACCTGGAACCGGATCGTGAACGGCCGACGCCACGCACTATGTTGACACTCTCTCCTCGGGGACACCTCGTCAGAGCGCGATACCACGTCAGGAAGCTGTGATGATCGACCCCTCCGGCGACCTCGCCTTGTCCGACCCCACAGCCGATTCCCACGAGACTCCGCGACCGCAGGACAAACCCAAGCCACCACCGCTGCCGCTATCGCAGCCGGACCGGCGCGCCACCTCCGCCAGGCTGCGGACCGGCGCTATGTTCCTGATCCCGATGGTGCTGCTGTTCCTGCTCTACCTGCGGGTGGCGGCCACCGCCGCGTTGAACTCCGACGGGGCGAACAACGTACTCCAGGCCTGGGACATATTGCACGGCCACGTGCTGCTGCCCGGCTGGGTCATCGGCGACGCGACGTATTACACGTTCGAGCTGCCGATCTACGCGTTGACCGAGCTCATGGTCGGCGTTTCCCCCGAAGTGGTCCGGCTCGGCGACACCATCGTCTACTTCCTCGTCGCGTCGGCGGCCGCGCTGCTCGCCTGCCGGGGCGACCGCGGCCAGGTGCTGAGCAAGCGGACCATCGCCGTGCGCTGCGGCATCGTCGTGTCCTTCATGACCGTGCCGCTGGCCGTCAGCACGATCCAGGTCATGCTGAACTCTCCGGACCACATCGGCACCTGCGCGATCCTGCTCGGCGCGATCTTCCTGGCGGGCGCGGCCGGCCAGGGGGAAAGCCGGCGGAACAAGTACCTTCCGATCTGGCTGGGCGTGGTCCTGACGCTCGGTCAGCTGGGCGACGCGACAGTGCTCTACGTCGGCACTGTCCCGATCCTGCTGATCAGCTGCTACCGGATCTGCGAGCAGCGCCGGATCTTCGCCGCGGACGGTGCGATCGCCCTGGCCGCGGGCCTGTCCTACTTCGCCGCGCCGCTGATCCGGACGATCAGCCGGGATCTCGGCGGGTACACCATGATCCCGCCGTTGACCAAGCTCGCCCCGATGTCGCAGTGGCCGGGCAACGCGCTGATCACCTTGCACAACCTGGGCGCGATCTTCGGCATCACGCCCGCGCCCTCCCAGGCGGTCCCGCACTCGGCAGCGATGCTCTCGATGGCCCTGGGCTGGCTGGCCGCGCTCGGCACCGTCATCGGTTTCGCCTTGGTCGTCCGGCGCTGGCGCACGGCCGGCCGCGGGGCGCAGGTCCTGTGCCTCGCGATCCTGGTCGACATCGGGTCGTACACGGTCTCGTTGCTGCCGAATCCGAGCAACGCCCGCGAGGTGGTCTTCGTCCTGCCGGCCGGGTCCGTGCTCGCGGCCTGGGCCTGCCGGGACCGGCTGGCGAGCCGCGTGTTCACGCGGCGCTGGGCGACCGCGCTCATCGCGGTAGTCCTGGTGGCGACCGCGTTCGTCCCGTTGGCCCAGACCGCTGCGCGGCCGGTCGCCACCTCTCGCGACATCGTGCTCAGCCAGTGGCTGAAGGCACACGATCTGAAGTACGGCATCGCCGGCTACTGGGATTCCTCGTCGATCTCGGTGAACTCCGGCAACGCGGTCCAGGTCCGGGCGGTGTGGCTGTACCGGGGCAGATTCCTGGCGTACGACTGGGAGTCGAAGGCCGACTGGTTCGACCCGGCCCTGAACAACGCCCAGTTCTTCATCACCGACCCGATCAACCTGGTGAACGAGATCACGCCGACCGAGGTCGAGGCGGTGTACGGCCAACCGGTCGCCGAGTACACAGTGGCCGAGCGAGTCATTCTGGTCTACCGCGCCAACCTGCTCACGAAAGTAGAGCCCCTTCTGCCCGGCGCCGGCTAGCCAAGGATAATACTGGCGGGTAACTTCTAGTAGACACGCTTGAAGCGCCCCAGAAAACGCCACTGAAGACGAGGACCGACGACCGTGAGCGAAACATCCCCCGAGCTGCCATCCCCAGTGCTCTACCAGGTAACCGGGGCCGTGGCGACGATCACCTTCAACCGGCCGGACCGGATGAACGCACTCGACACGGCCACCAAGGAAGCCCTCCTCAGCGCGCTGCGCACGGCGGGCGCCGACGAGGGCGTGCGCGCGGTCGTGCTGACCGGGACCGGCCGGGCCTTCTGCGTCGGCCAGGACCTGCGCGAGCACGCCGAGAACCTGCTGACCGGCGGGGACGTGTCGACCACGGTCCGGGAGCACTACAACCCGATCGCCCTGGCCATCGCGGGCATGCCGAAACCGGTGATCGCCGCGCTCAACGGGGTGGCGGCCGGGGCCGGGGCGGCTTTCGCCTTCGCCTGCGACCTGCGGATCGCCGCCGACACCGCGGCCTTCAACCTGGCCTTCGCCGGAGTCGCCCTGAGCGCCGACTCCGGCGGCTCGTGGTCCCTGCCGCACCTGGTCGGCCGGGCCCGGGCACTGGAGTTGCTGCTCCTGCCCGAGACCATCCCGGTGGCCAAGGCCGCGGAGCTGGGCCTGGTCACCGAGATCGTGCCCGCGGCAGAGCTGAGCGAGCGCGTTGCCGCGCTCGCCGCGAAGCTCGCCGCCGGACCGACCGTGTGCTACGCCTCACTGAAGGAGTCGGTGGGCTTCGCCGCCACGCACACGCTCGCCGAGACGCTCGAGTTCGAGGACAGCATGCAGGCCCGGTGCGGGCAGACCGCCGATCATCTGGAAGCGGTGCAGGCCTTCTTGGCCAAGCGGCCGCCAGAGTTCATCGGTAAGTAGAGCTGTTGTACCGAACGGGCACACACGCCGTCATGGCCGGCGGGCGCCGTCCTCAGCGATACGCCCGCTGCGCCAGTTTGATGGTCTCGCGCAGGAACGGCCGTTTGGCCTCGGCATAGGCTTCCGGGTTGTGCCGGTTCTCCCGGGCCAGCCGGCCCTTGAGCTCGGCGTACTGGTCCCGTCGGTCCGGTTGGGTGCTGAGGTAGGCCGCGAGCAGGAGCTGGTCGTGCTCCCAGACTCCGCCGGAACGGCAGACGTACACATATGTGTCGAAAGCTGGAGCGTGGGTCGGAAGAGCGCCGGAACGGGCGAAGAACACCCGCCGGTCAGGCTCCCGGATCCACAGGCCGAAGCCGAGTTCCTCCAACAGCCAACGATAATCCTCCTCGGCATCCGGCTCGGTCACCGAGACCAGGATGTCGAGCTGGGGCCGGCCTGGCAGGCCGGGCACCGCGGTCGAACCGATGTGCTCTACTCGGGCCGCACACCCGCCGAGAGCACCACACACAAGATCCTTGGCGATCGCGAAACGCTCCGGCCAAGCTGTTTCGTAGGGTTTGAACTGGACTGGACTCAAGTCGCCGACGGCGACGGCAAGTTGGATTGCCATCCCACACCTCCCGCCTGAGGTGTAGCCAGGAAACCGCGCATCAGCCGCCACGTCAAGACGTCACGCGAGAATCACTCGAAGTTATGAGCGCGCAAGTCGGGATTCAGGGCGTGATGGAGCCGGTCGGGCGGGCGGCCGCGCCCAAACGGGACTCTTTTCGCGCCCCGTCAGTTCTCCGGCAGCGCCGGGAGATCGGGCTGAACCGGCTGGTCCGAGGCGGCCTGCGGATCGGCTGCGACGACAGCGGACGCACCGTCAGCTGACTGGACGTCACCGGATCCCCCGTTGTTCGATCCACCGTTGTTCGATCCACCTTCAGCCGGGACCTCGCCGGGGGTGCGGCCTTCGAGCTCGGCGATCCGGGCGTCGCGCGCCTCGACCTCGCGGGCCAGGCGGTCTAGCACGTCGTCGACCTGGTCCATCCGGTAGCCGCGGAAGCCCACGGTGAACCGCACCTGGTCCAGGTCGCGGGGGGCGATGAACTGCTCGGTCGGCAGAGCCAGGTCCGGGCGGTCGGGCACCGGCTCGGACATGTGGCCGCCGCCACCGACGGCGAGCCACCCCACGGCGGCGAGCAGTGCCACGACCACGACCAGCTGGAAATAGAACATCAGCGGGTGTTCTCCCCTCAACGACGACGACGCGCAAGCCACTTCCGGGTGAGCATATTGCACTGCGCCTGGGCACGCACCGAGGGAGGGTCGCGATCCCGGCATCGTAGGCTGACGGCGTGAACCACGAACACCTGACCTCGCTGCTGGAACTGGACCGCGACCACGTCTGGCATCCTTACGGCCCGATGCCGGGCAGGCTCAGTCCGCTCCTGGTGGAGTCCGCCGAGGGGGTCCGGCTCTCGGTCGCCCTGCCGGACGGCGGGAGGACCGAGCTGATCGACGGGATGTCCTCGTGGTGGGCCGCGGTGCACGGGTACCGGCACCCGGTGCTGGACGAGGCGGCCCGGCAGCAGCTCGGACAGATGTCGCACGTGATGTTCGGCGGCCTGACCCACGAACCGGCGATCGAGCTGGCCCGGCGGCTGGTCGAGATCACTCCGGAGCCGCTGCGGCACGTGTTCCTGGCCGACTCCGGTTCGGTATCGGTCGAGGTCGCGATCAAGATGGCGCTGCAGTACTGGCGCTCGGTCGGCAAGCCGGCCAAGCAGCGGTTGCTGACCTGGCGCGGCGGCTATCACGGGGACACCTTCCACCCGATGTCCGTCTGCGACCCCGAGGGCGGCATGCACTCCCTGTGGAAGGGCGTGCTGCCGGAGCAGATCTTCGCCGACGCACCGCCGGACGGATTCGACACGCTGCCGGACGAGCGGTACCGGCAGCATCTGGCCGACCTGATCGAGCGCCATACCGAGGAGCTCGCCGCGGTGATCGTCGAGCCGGTCGTACAAGGCGCCGGCGGGATGCGGTTCCACTCCCCCGAGTACCTGCGGGCGCTACGGGAGCTGTGCGACACACATGACGTACTGCTGATCTTCGATGAGATCGCCACCGGTTTCGGCCGCACCGGGCAGCTGTTCGCGGCCGGGCACGCGGGGGTGGCCCCGGATGTGATGTGCCTCGGCAAGGCGCTGACCGGCGGCTATCTGAGCATGGCGGCCACGTTGTGCACAACCCAAGTCGCCGAGGGGATCAGCCGGGGCGAGCTTCCCGTACTGGCACACGGGCCGACCTTCATGGGCAACCCCCTAGCTGCGGCGCTCGCGAACGCCTCGATCGGCCTGCTGCTCGACGACTCGACCTGGCCCGCCGGCAGCCTGTCGGCCGAGGTCGGCCGGATCGAGGCAGGCCTGGCAGTCGGCCTCGCGCCGGCCCGGGAGCTGCCGGGAGTGCGGGACGTGCGGGTGCTCGGCGCCATCGGCGTGATCGAGCTGGACCACGAGGTGGACGTGCCGGCGGCGACCATGGCCGCGGTCGAGGCGGGCGTCTGGCTGCGGCCGTTCCGCGACCTGATCTACACCATGCCGCCGTTCGTGACCGACGACGCCGACCTGGCAGCGATCACCGCCGGGGTGGTCGCGGCCGCCCGAGTCGGCTGAGCCCCGCCGCTCCGGGATACCAGCAGGTCAGTGGTGGGTCAGGGAGCAGAGCGAAGGCCGTTGGCGGTGTGGATGATCTGGACCGCCTCGGCCGGGGAGTCGGTGACGGAGAGCAGAGCCAGGTCGCGCTCGGCCGCCTTGCCCTCACCGACCACGCTCGTGCGCAGCCAGTCCACCAGGCCCGACCAGTAGGAGCTGCCGAGCAGGACGATCGGGAAGGAGGTGACCTTCTTGGTCTGCACCAGGGTCAGCGCCTCGAACAACTCGTCCATCGTGCCGAAGCCGCCGGGTAGGACGATGAAGCCCTGGGCGTACTTGACGAACATGGTCTTGCGGGCGAAGAAGTAGCGGAAGTTCAGGCCGAGGTCGACGAACTCGTTGAGCCCCTGCTCGAAGGGCAGCTCGATGCCGAGCCCGACCGAGCGGCCGCCGCCGTTGACCGCGCCCCGGTTGGCCGCCTCCATCGCGCCGGGGCCGCCGCCGGTGATCACCGCGTACCCGGACTCGGCCAGCAGCCGGCCGACCTCCACGCCCTGCCGGTACTCGTCGCTCTCCGGCTCGGTGCGGGCCGAGCCGAACACGGCCACCGCCGGGCCGAGCTCCGCCAGGGCGCCGAAGCCCTCGACGAACTCGGCCTGGATCCGCAGCACCCGCCAGGCGTCAGTGCTCTGATGGGACAGGTTGAAAGCGGTCGGGTGGTATTCGTGCGGCGCCAGCAGCTCACTGGAGGGTTGCTGGCTGCCGCGCCGGTTTCGAATCGCTGCCATGGCGCAACGCTACCGCGCGCGCGGTTACAAAGTGATGAATAAAGCCCGAAGTACGTGCACGTGCCCGGCGGGCGGCGCGGCGCCGGCCCGCGTCAGCGGGCGAGGCCGTCGATCAGCAGCGAACCGGCCGGCAGCGAGTCGTCCTGGATCCCGTCGAGGTTGCGGCTGAGCCACTGGAAGCTGGGCGCCTCCATCGACATCCACACTCCTATGTTGTGCCCGCCCCGGGGCGCGATCAGCCGGCTGACCTCGGTCGGGCTCTTCGCGGCCGCGTTCATCGCCTCGGCCTCGGCCGCGGTGGAGCCGTCCTGCAGGGTGCCGGTCAGCAGCATGGAGACGGGGGCCGGCGGCCGGTTCTGCAGCAGCCAGAGCGGGCTGTTCTCGTTGTAGGCGGCGGTGCCGGGCTTGAGCAGGTCGCCGTCCGGGTGGTCGTCGCCGCTCATCGAGACCGCGGCGGCGAACTCGCCGGGGTGCTGCAGGGTCAGCTTCGAGGCGCACAGGCCGCCCTCGGAGTAGCCCATCAGGCCCCAGCCGCGCGCGCCGGTCTCGCTCCGGAACGAGGTCTCGATCAGGCTGTGCACGTCCTTGGTGAGCCAGGTGTCCACCTGCGGGCCGCCGGGGATGTTGGAGCAGTCCGGGTCGTGCGGCGGGTCCGTGTTGATCGTGGCCGAGACGAGTATGAACGGGTGCGCGCTGCGGCCCGCGATCTCCTGGGACAGGATCGCCGGGGCCTCCATCCCCTCCATCCAGGTGTTCGGGGACCCGGGGTAGCCGGAGAGCAGCTGGATCACCGGGAAGTCGCTGTGCGAGTACTCGGACTCGGAGTACTGCGGGGGCAGCCAGACCAGGACGGTTCCGGTGATCTTGGACTCGGGCCCGGTCACCGTGGCGACCTGCACGCCGGGGGCCCCGGTGAACGTGTGGAAGAGCTTGGCGTTCGGGAGTGTGCGGGCGCCCGGGTCCGCGGCGTCCGCGTCGGCGCTGGGCATGCCCACCGGCGTCTGGGCCTGGATCTGGCCCGGGGCGCCGTCCTGGCCGAGCAGGTCCGACCAGGACACGTAGAGCTGGAACGAGTTGTTGATCAGCAGCGCGGCCATCAGCACGGCCGCGCCCTGGCACAGCGCGATCAGGCCGAACCGGACCGTGAACCGGACCGGACTCGGCCCGCGCAGCCGATTCCACAGCAGCAGCGTGGCCAGGGGCAGCAAGATTGCCGCCGCGATCGCCGCACCCAAGAAGATCCCGCTGGTCAGACCCATAGTTCCCTGTTCCTGTGATGGACACCCGCCGCAGCCTCACGTCGCAGGTGCGGCGCCCGCTTTCCGTAGCTAACGACGTACACCGCAGAGGAACAGTTGCGGAAAATTGATACTTTCTTCAGATCATCTTAAGCCAGTGCGAGACTGCTTTCTCCGCGGCGATCACGGCCTCAGGCTCGACGTGCTCCTCGCGAGTGTGCGCCAGATTGGGATCACCAGGGCCGAAATTGATCGCAGGTACACCCAAACCAGCGAATCTCGCCACGTCCGTCCAGCCGAATTTGGCCCGGGCCGGCAGTCCGGTGGCCGCCACGAAGGCCGCCGCCATGGGCAGGTCCAGGCCCGGCCGGGCGGCCGGGGAGGAGTCGGTGAGCTCGAAACCGGCGTCGAGTCCGGCCAGCGCCGGGGCGAGGACCTGCCGCAGGTGCTCGACCGCCTGCTCCTCGGTGCGATCCGGCGCGAACCGGAAGGCCACCTGCACCACGCACTCGTCCGGGATCACGTTGCCCGCCACGCCCCCGCCGACCGAGACCGCGTTGAGCCCCTCGCGGTAGGTCAGCCCGTCCACCTCCACCTGCCTGGCCTCGTAGGCCGCCAGGACGCCGAGCAGCGGCGCGGCCCGGTGGATCGCGTTCTCGCCGAGCCAGGAGCGGGCCGCGTGCGCCCGGCGGCCCGGGATCGTGACCTTCGCCCGGATCGAGCCCTGGCAGCCGCCCTCGACCAGGCCGCCGGTGGGTTCGAGCAGGATGGCGAAGTCCCCGGCGAGCAGCTCCGGGCGCTCCCGGACGATCCGGCCGAGCCCGTTGCGGACCGCCTCGATCTCCTCGCAGTCGTAGAAGACGAAGGTCAGGTCCCGGTTGGGGGTCGGTCCGTCGGCGGCCCCGGCGGCCCCGGCGATCCGCAGCTGAACGGCCACCCCGCTCTTCATGTCGCTGGTGCCGCAGCCGTAGAGCAGCCGGCCGCGCTCGGGGTCCTCGACGAAGCGGGACGGCACGTTGTCGGCGATCGGCACGGTGTCGATGTGCCCGGCCAGCACCACCCGCTCCGGCAGGCCGAAGTCGGTCCGGGCGATCACCGTCTCGCCGTCGCGGACCACGGTGAGCCGGGGCAGCGCGCGCAGGGCCGCCTCGATCGCGTCGGCCAGCGGGCGTTCCTCGCCGCTGACCGAGGGGAAGTCGACCAGCGCGACGGTCAGGGCGACCGCGTCGGCGGTCAGATCCAGAACGGGCAAGTCCAGAACGGGCAGATCCAGAACAGGCTGGTCCGAAACCGGCTGGTCCGAAACGGGTGGATCCAGTTTGGTCGGGGAACTGGTGGAGATCGGCATGACGGCAAGTTTAGTGCCGCTTCGTGACAGTACCTGTCATCTCCGGTGTCCGAGATCGCGTACGGTGGCGACAGAAATCAGTCGGGCGACATGATTTCCGTCAGTGTGTTCACCACCATCCCGAGGGGGGCAACGTGCCGGGCAGGACCGAAGCAGGCAGCCGGGGCGCTCGCGGGGCGGACCGGGGCGGAGGGCACTGGTGGAAGGCACTCCTGATAATGGTGATCATCGCCGCCCTGCTGATCGCGGCGGGCATCTTCGTGTTGAGCAAGTTCACCCGGCTCAACCTGTTCAACCCGGCCGGCTGCACCGCCACCGCCTCCGGCAACCAGCTCGGCCTGGCCCTGGACCAGACTCAGGACGCCTCGGTGATCGCCGCGGTGGGCCTGCGGCTGGGCGTGCCGGCCTACGGGATAACGATCGCGGAGGCCACCGCGATGCAGGAGTCCAAGCTGGAGAACGTCGACTACGGCGACCGCGACTCGCTGGGCCTGTTCCAGCAGCGCCCGTCCGAGGGGTGGGGCACCTCGTCCCAGATCATGGACCCGGTGTACTCCTCGACCAGGTTCTACCAGGCGCTGGTCGACGTACACGGCTGGCAGAACATGTCGGTGGCCCAGGCCGCGCAGGCGGTCCAGCACTCGGCTGACGGCGATCTCTACGCCGAGCACCAGGCCGACGCGAGCGTGCTGGCCGCCGTCTTCACCGGCGGCGCCGGGGACGGTCTGAGCTGCACGTTCAACGGGGCGAGCTTCGCGCCGCAGACCCCCGGGGCGAGCGGGCTGACCGCGCAGGCGGCGGCCTACTCGGCTGCGTTCAAGAACGAGCTCGGCGCGCTGAGCGTGCAGCAGATCGCCGACGGCGGCAGCGCGTTCTCCGTGCCGGTGCCCGGCTCCTCGACCAGTACCGGCTGGAGCTACGCGAACTGGTCGGTGGCCCAGGCGGAGAGCCTCGGCGTCGTCTCGGTGACCTACGACGGCAAGACCTGGAACTCGGCGCAGGGCAAGGCCGGCTGGCAGGCCGCGACCGGCGGCGCCCCCGATCCCGGACAGGTCCGGATAGAGATGACCAGCGCTCACTGAGCAGCGCCGGACCGGCCGGTGACCTGGCGACATCAGGTGGGACGAGCCAGACAATAGGTAAAGTTACCTTTTCGTGACCACTGCGGGCCGCAACTTTCCCCGCTCCAAAACCGATGAGCACGGCAGGGCGCGGGTTCCCCCGCGCCCTTTTTCCGCCGAGCCTTCCCTAGGAGCGTCGCCATGACCGCCAAACACGCCCGCCCGAACGAGCCCTTCGCCCGGATCGCCGCCCAGATCACCGGCCGCCGGCTGGCCGTGGCCGCGATCATGCTGGCCGCCGGCGCGGCCCCGCTCGCCTCGGCGGCCGACGCCCAGGCGGACAGCTCGCTCGCCAACGGCACCAATGCGGCCGGCACCAGCGCGCTACCGCTGGTCAACGATCTGCCTATGGGTCTGAGCGGGCTCACCAATCCGGTCACGCAGAGCCTGCCGTTGAACTCGGTCCTGCCCGAGGCGCAGAGCCTGCCGGTGGTCGGCCAGGCGCTGCCGCTGGTCAGCGCCGCCAGCGGGCTGGCCCAGGCGCTCCCGCTGGGCGCCGTGGCGGGTCTGCCGGTCGACGGGCTCCCGGTCGGCCAGTTGCTGCCGCGCTCCGCCCCGCAGCCCGCCGCGGCCAACCCGCTGGCGGCTCTGGGCGCGCTGGGCGGCGGCGCGCTGAGCCCGTCCGCGCTGGCCTCCGGGGTGCTGGCCGGGACTCCGGCCGCAGGTCTGCTGGGCGCCGCGGCGCCGGCCGCGGTCGGCCCGACGGCGCAGGCCTCGCTGTCCATGGTCACCGACTCGGTCACCGGCTCGGCCACCGGCGCGGTCGGCGCGCTCACCTCGACCATGCCGAATGGAGGACTCGGGGGGCTGACGGCCGGCCTGACCCCGCAGACCGACGCCCTGACCACCCCGCTGCTGCAGCAGGCCGCGCCGGTCGTCAGCCAGCTCCAGCAGTCCGGCGTGCCCACGGTCGGCGGCCTGACCAACCAGCTGAGCCAGACCTCGGTGCCGATGGTCGGCACGGTCGGGCACCTGACCCAGACGCTGCCGATCAGCTCGGTCCTCGGCACCTCGAACCCGCTGGCCGACACGCTCAACAGCGCCACCCAGCTGTAGCGGCGCAAGAGTGCTCAACGGCCGCATCAACGGATATTGAATTACCGCCACGGAAGGCGAGTTGTTGCATATCCGATCTGCGGACCTCGCCACTTTACCGAAAAGTTACCTAGCCAGGCCGAAACCTCCTCGGCCCCGGCTCGTAATCCCCAGTAGCAGCACGACGAAATAGTTCACTGCTCCTCATGCGCAACCCGACCTTCTGTCGCCTAAGACACCAGCCGACAGACCCCGGTCGAGGTCACCGAAGCGAAGGAAAAGAGAGACACCATGAGCAACGCCGGACGCCGGATTGCCCTCACCGCGGCCGCGGCAGCGGCAGTCGCCCTGCCGATCGCCGCCGCCGGCGCCGCCCAGGCCGACGCGCTTCCCGTCGTCGGAAGCCTGCCCGTGGTCGGCAGCCTGACCGGTGGCGGTTCGCCCCTGTCCAGCCTCACCGGCGGCCTGCCGGTCAGCAACCTGCCCCTGGTGGGCAACCTGGCCGGCGGCGGATCGCCGCTGGCCAACCTGCCCGTGGTCGGCAACCTCACCGGCGGCGGCTCCCCGCTGGCCAGCCTGCCCGTGGTCGGGAACCTGACCGGCGGCGGCTCGCCGCTCTCCAGCCTGACCGGCGGCGGCCTGCCGCTGGTCGGCAACCTGCCGCTGGCCGGCGGGCTGACCCACGGCGGACTGCTCGGCGGCAACGCCACCCAGGCCGCTCCGGCGCAGGCCGCCCAGGCCGCCACGGCCGCCATCCAGCAGGCCGGGGCGCAGATGGCCCCGAACGTCCAGTCCGTTCCGGCCCAGGTCCAGTCGATGGCCTCCGGCGCGATGGCCCCGGTCACCCGTTCGGCCGAGACCGACTCCGTGGCGATGACCGCGCACCACTACGTGGGAAAGCACGCCAAGTAAACAGGCACACCACGTAAAGCAGGTTCGGATGGGGAGCACTCGCAATGGCGCGAGTGCTCCCCATCCGTTATGTCTAAACGCTGAGGCGGTGGGCGGCGGCTTGGATCCGCTCGTCCGTGGCGGTGAGCGCGAGCCGGACGTGGTGTTCCCCGCCCGGTCCGTAGAACTCGCCCGGAGCGGCCAGGATGCCGAGTCCGGCCAGGTGCTCCAGGGTGCTCCAGCAGTCCTCCGGCGCTCCCTCGACCTGCCGCGAGGCCCAGAGGTACAGGCCCGCCTCGGAGTGGTCGATCCGGAATCCGGCCCGCTCCAGCGCAGCGCGCAGTACCGAGCGACGAGCCCGGTAGAGCTCCTTCTGGGCCACGGCGTGTTCGTCGTCGTCGAGCGCGGCGACCATCGCGTCCTGGATCGGTCCGGGCACCATCATCCCGCTGTGCCTGCGGATCGCGAGCAGCTCGGCGATCAGCGCCCGGTCCCCGGCGAGGAACGCGGCCCGGTATCCGGCCAGGTTGGAGCGCTTGGAGAGGGAGTGCAGCGCCAGCACGCCGTCGGCGCGCTCGCCGCAGACCGAGGGGTGCAGCACGGAGACCGGTTCGGTCCCGTCCCAGCCCAGAGTCAGATAGCACTCGTCCGAGACCACCACTGCTCCGATCGACCGAGCCCAGTCGACCAGACGGCGTAACGCCTCGGCCGGCAGGACCAGCCCGTGCGGATTGCCCGGCGAGTTCAGCCAGAGCAGCAGGACGCCTGCGGGGTCGATCCGGTCCGGGTCGAGCAGCAGCTCGGCGGACGCCGGGACCGGCTCGGCGCCGGCCAGCAGCGCACCGATCTCATAAGTGGGATAGGCCGGGCTGGGATAGACCACCCGGTCGCCCGCCCCGAGGCCGAACAGCTGCGGCAGCCCGGCGACCAGCTCTTTCGAGCCGATTCCGGGCAGGATCGCGGCCGGGTCCACGGTGACCCCCAGCGCGCGGTCGAGCCAGCCGGAAGCCGCCGTGCGCAGCCGGAGCGTGCCGTGCGCGGTGGGATAACCGGGCCAGTCCGCCGCGGCGCTCAGCGCGCGGCGGACGACCTCGGGTGTCGGGTCCACCGGTGTCCCCACCGACAAGTCCACCCGGCCGTCCGGGTGGGCGTCGGCCTTCCCCGCGTACGGTGCGAGCCGGTCCCAGGGGAATTCGGGCAGTCGGGCGGACACCGGACTCATCGACTTAGTGGCTTTCACCCTGGACTTGCAGCGGCAGGGCGAGGATGACCGGGTGGTCCTTCTGGATCAGGCCCATCTTCGCGGCGCCGCCGGGCGAGCCGAGGTCCTCGAAGAACTCGACGTTCGCCTTGTAGAAGTCTTTCCACTGCTCAGGTGTGTCGTCCTCGTAGAAGATGGCCTCGACCGGGCACACCGGCTCGCAGGCTCCACAGTCGACACACTCGTCCGGGTGAATGTAGAGCGAACGCTCGCCTTCATAAATGCAGTCGACCGGGCATTCTTCGATACAGGCCTTGTCCTTGACATCAACACAGGGCTGCGCGATGACGTACGTCACGTCCTGGTCCTCCTGAGGGCATCCGTTGCTTTCATTCCGGCGCGCGCGCTCGGCGGGCGTCTAGAACCTAGTATCGCTTATGTATTCACGATCCTGGAAAGGGACGCCCCTGTGGAAGGTACCGCAACACCGAACCCAATACGCATCAGCGCGCAGGATGTGGGATCGCGGGTCGTTGTTCGCTACCATTTGGCGCCCTCCGATCACGGTCTGTACGGGGAATCGCTCTCCGATCTGCTCGGTGAACTGCTCTCTTGGGATGACGCCGCCCTCGCGGTGCGCCGCAAGGACGGCGAGACCGTCGTGGTGGCGACGTCCCTGGTCGTGGCGGCGAAGGTGGTTCCTCCCACCCCTGAGCGCCGGGTCCGGCCTGCCCCATAATGCTGCGCCTTGGTGCCGCGTCTTAGTACTCCCTCAGTGCTCGGTCGGGTCGTAGCCGGCCGCAGTGAGCCGGCTGAGCACTTCTTTCGCGTGCACCGGCCCCCTGGTCTCGACTGTGATCTCGACCTCCACCTCGCCGATGCCCAGGCCGGTGACGGTGCGGCCGTGCTCGACGTCCAGGACGTTGGCGTCCACGGCGGCCAGTTCGGCCAGCAGCTGGGCCAGGCTGCCCGGCCGGTCGCCCAGCCGCAGCCGCAGGGACAGGTAGCGTCCGGCGGCCGAGAGCCCGTGGCGGATCAGCCGCAGCAGTAGCAGCGGGTCGACGTTGCCGCCGGACAGGACCGCGACCACCGGCCCCTCGAAGATCTCGTCCTGCTCGATCAGGGCCGCCACGCCGACCGCGCCGGCCGGCTCGACGACCATCTTGCTGCGTTCCAGCAGCGTCAGCACGGCGCGGGAGATGGCCTCCTCGGAGACGGTGACCACCGGCACCCCCAGCCTGTTGATGATCTCGAACGGGACGCTCCCCGGGCGGCCGACCGCGATCCCGTCGGCCATGGTGACGTAGTGCCCCAGCCGGACCGGCTCGCCGGCCGCCAGCGAGGGTGGGTAGGCGGCGGCGGCGGAGGCTTGGACGCCGATAACTTTCACGTCCGGGCGCAGTGCCGCGACGACGGTGGCGACCCCGGCCAGCAGTCCCCCGCCTCCGGTCCCCACCAGGATCGTCTTGACCTGGGGGCACTGTTCGAGGATCTCCAGGGCGAGAGTGCCCTGCCCGGCCACCACGTCGGGATGGTCGAACGGGTGAATGAAGGCAGCGCCGGTCTCCTCGGCGTAGCGCTGTGCGGCGACCAGAGCGTCATCGACTGTCGGCCCGGCGAAGCGGACCTGGGCGCCGTAGGACTCGGTTGCGGCGACCTTGGGCAGCGGAGCGCCGTCGGGCATGAAGACGATGGACTCGGTGCCGTGCAGGGAGGCGGCCAGAGCTACTCCCTGGGCGTGGTTCCCTGCGCTGGCCGCGACCACGCCGCGGGCCCGCTCGGCCTCGGAGAGGTTGTGGATGCGCACGTAGGCGCCGCGGAGCTTGAAGGATCCGGCTCGCTGGAGGTTCTCGCACTTGAACCAGACCTCGCCGCCGAGCTGCTCGGCGAGCGGGCGGGACCAGGCCATCGGGGTGGTGCGGCTGATCTCGGCCAGGGCCTCTCGGGCTGCCTGCACGTCGGCCAGGGTCACCGGGACGTGGGCGCCACTACGTTGGGACGTCGTTTGCGACATGGGGCTAAGGCTAGTGCTGCGATCAAGACGGAGCGGTCCGGGAAGGCGATCGTAACGACCATGTAACGATGCGGGCGCTCCCCCGAATTTATTTGCAGAGCGCAAGCAACTATCGATATAGTTGTAGGGCGCAAGCAAGCTGTAAGCGATTCACTCTGATTGATTACTTACATTCGCTGCGTCACCATCCATACTCTTTCCGAGGAGGTCGCCGTGCCCATGCCTGAGTCTGGGGACCGCACAGACGACCCGTCCGGCATCGACGACCTCGTCCAAGCCGTGGGCCGCATGGTCCAGGCGCTGCGGTCGATGAAGTCCACCGGCGAGAACGACCAGGGCGCGCACGCGATCATCTCCGTGCTCTACCGGTGCGGGCCGATACGCCCGTCCGACCTGGCCGGGACCTGCGTCCTGGACATCTCGACCGTCAGCCGGCACGCCCGGCAGATGGAGTCCGAGGGGCTGGTGGCCAAGATCGCCGACCCGGAGGACCGCCGGGCCCACCGGCTGGCCCTGACCGAGGCCGGCATCGACAAGGTCGAGGCGATGTGGGCCGACCGGATGGCCGTGCTGGAGCGGAAACTGGCCGGCTGGACCGCGTCGGACATCGACAGCCTGGTCCGCCTCGGCCGGCGCTTCTGCGCGGACATCGGTCTCACCGACCCCTTCACCATCCCCAGCCCGAGCGAAGTACGCGCCACCCACCTGGCGGCTTTGAACGCCCTGCACACCCAAGAAAAGAAAGATCACAGCAATGAGTGATTCCATAGCGGAGAAGGACCCGCACCTCTCCGACAGCGGTATGACGCACCGGCAGATCATGGTCGTCTTCAGCGGCCTGATGCTCGGGCTCATGCTCGCGGCCCTGGACCAGACCATCGTGTCCACCGCGCTGCTGACCATCGTCCGCGACCTCAACCCGGTCAACGGCACCTCCGAGATGCCCTGGGTGGTCACCGCCTACCTGCTGGCCTCGACCGCGGTCACTCCGATCTACGGCAAACTCGCGGACCTATACGGGCCCAAGAAGATCTATATGTTCGCGATAGCCCTGTTCCTGATCGGCTCCGCGCTCTGTGGGATGTCGCAGAACATGGCCGAACTGATCGGCTTCCGCGGCCTGCAGGGCCTCGGCGGCGGCGGCCTGATGGCCCTGACCTTCACCATCATCGGTTCCGTGGTCTCCCCCCGCGAGCGGGGCAAGTACCAGGGCTACTTCGGCGGCGTCTTCATGCTGGCCATGGTGATCGGCCCGCTGATCGGCGGCTTCTTCACCGACCAGGGCAAGCTGTTCGGGGTCTCCGGCTGGCGCTTCATCTTCTACGTCAACCTGCCGATCGGCCTGGCCGCGCTCGTGGTCATCTCGATCGTGCTGCACGTGAAGGACGGTAACCGCAAGCACAAGATCGACTACACCGGCGCGGCCCTGGTCGTGGCCGGCGCCAGCGCCATGCTGCTGGCGGCCCAGCTGGGCAGCAACGGGCAGTACGCCTGGGGTTCCGCGGTCATCATCGGCCTCTTCGCCGTCGGCGCGGCGCTGGTCCTGGGGTTCATCTTCTGGGAGTTCAAGCTCGCCAGTGAGCCGCTGCTGCCGATGCCGCTGTTCCGCAACCCGGTGTTCAGCGTCTCGAACACGATGGCCTTCGTCGTGGGTCTGACCATGATGGGCTCGCTCATCTACCTCTCGTACTACCTGCAGCTCGTGGTCGGCTACAGCCCGACCATGGCGGGCCTGGCGATCCTGCCGATGATGGCGGGCGTCATGCCGGCCTCGATCATCGCCGGAAAGCTGATCTCCAAGATCGGCAAGTACCGTCCCTTCCCGATC
>Ga0302314_10008918_pt1 | contig 17789 bp, 17 predicted proteins | sample III_Palsa_N2_3_FD_200533 | JGI IMG/M metagenome (GOLD analysis project Ga0302314, IMG submission 200533) | Peat permafrost microbial communities from Stordalen Mire near Abisko, Sweden - III_Palsa_N2_3 | ecosystem: Environmental > Terrestrial > Soil > Palsa > Peat permafrost | place: Sweden...
AGCGCGTCAACCACCCGAGCGAGGTCATCAACATCGGTGACACCGTCAAGGTGCAGATCATCCGCATCAACCGCGAGACGCAGCGCATCAGCCTCGGCATGAAGCAGCTCGAGAGCGATCCGTGGGAAGGCGCGTCGGCCAAATACCCGCTCGAGGGCAAGTTCACCGGCCGCGTGACCAACATCACCGAATATGGTGCCTTCGTCGAACTCGAGCCGGGCATCGAGGGCCTCGTCCACGTCTCCGAGATGAGCTGGACCAAGAAGAACGTCCACCCCGGCAAGATCGTCTCGACCAGCCAGGAAGTCGACGTGGTCATCCTCGAGGTCGACGAAGAGAAGCGTCGCATCTCGCTGGGCCTCAAGCAGGCGCAGCAAAATCCGTGGGAAGCCTTCGCGGACAAGCACCCGGTCGGCTCGACCGTGGACGGCGAAGTCAAGAACTCGACCGAGTTCGGCCTGTTCATCGGTCTCGACGGCGATGTCGACGGCATGGTCCACATGTCCGACATCTCGTGGGGGATGACCGGCGAGGAAGCCCTCGCGCTGCACCACAAGGGTGAGACCGTCCAGGCGGTCGTGCTCGACATCGACGCCGAGAAGGAGCGTATCTCGCTCGGCATCAAGCAGCTCGAGCGTGGCGGCGTCTCGTCGGCACCGGCCGGCGAAGGCGCGGGCGCAGGCGGCTCCACCGGCGGCGGCAGCGGCGTCAACAAGGGCCAGACCGTCACCGTCACCGTGCTGTCGGTCGGCGATGCGGGCCTCGACGTGCAGGTCGGCGACGATGGCGCCACCGGCTTCATCCGCCGCGGCGATCTCGGCCGCGATCGCGACGAGCAGCGCGCCGAGCGCTTCCAGGTCGGCCAGAAGTTCGACGCGATGGTCACCGGTTTCGATCGGTCCAAGAAGCCGACCTTCTCGATCAAGGCGCTCCAGCTTTCGGAAGAAAAGCAGGCCGTCGCGCAATATGGTTCGTCCGATTCGGGCGCATCGCTCGGCGACATTCTCGGCGAGGCGCTCAAGGCTCGCCAGGACAACCAGTAAGCCTCCGATCCTGCTGCGGGGCCGTCGGGTCCGCGGCTAGGTGCTTGAAAAAGGCCCCTTCCGTGCTTCGGCCGGAAGGGGCCTTTTTTGTTGCGTCACGCCGAACATCCGCCCCGGCGAGGGGACGTGACATTGATCCATTTTTATGGAATTGGAGGATTTGCGGCGACTTAGCCGTTCGACAGGGTGGTGAATTGATGATCCGTTCCGAACTCGTGCAGCGGGTGGCCGACGCGAACCCGGACCTTCCGCCGAAGGATGTCGAGCGCCTCGTCGCCACCATTTTCGAAGCGATCAGCGCGCAACTGGCCTCGGGTGGCCGTATCGAACTGCGCGGCTTCGGCGCCTTCTCGACCCGCGCCCGCGACGCGCGCACCGGCCGCAACCCGCGCACCGGCGAACCGGTCGACGTCTCTGCCAAGCGCGTGCCCTATTTCAAGCCCGGCAAGGAAATGCGCGAGCGCCTCAACGTCTGAGCTGCGTTCGACAGAGCACCCGAGGGCTTGACCGGACGCCTAGTCCGCGCCTTTACGGATAGCATGTGGGCGTGGCGGAACCGGTAGACGCTGGCGACTTAAAATCGCCTTCCTTTGGAGTGCGGGTTCGAGTCCCGCCGCCCGCACCAGAGATCGCTATCCATTGGTGGGCGTCTGCAAAACGCGGACGTGCCGCGCAGGCTTCGATCGCGATCCGGCGCCGTGGGACGGCCTTCCCATCGCCCCCTCGTTCCTGTAATGTTCTCACATGGTCCACGTCTCAAAAGCACAGTCGGGTCGGGGCGCGACGACCAATCGCTCCAGCGTCCGCTTCAACGCCAAGGAGCGGGAGCCGGATGGCGATTGGATGGACGATCGCGAGCAGATCGACGGTGCCCTCCCCCGGCCCCAGACGACCGTGGTGCTGGAGCGTGCGAAAACGATCATCAGCTATAATGCGAGCCCCGATATCGGTTTCGACCGGAGCATAAACCCGATGCGCGGCTGCGAGCATGGCTGCATCTATTGTTTCGCGCGGCCTACGCACGCCTTCCACGATCTCTCGCCCGGCCTCGATTTCGAGACCCGGCTGTTCGTCAAGCCCGATGCGCCGGATCTGCTCCGCCGCGAGCTTGCCGCCCCGAAATATGAATGTCGGCCGATCGCGTTCGGCACCAATACCGATCCCTATCAGCCGATCGAGGCGCGCTACCGGGTCACGCGCGCCTGCCTCGAGGTGCTCGCCGAGACGCGCCACCCGATCACGATCACCACCAAATCCGATCGCGTGCTCGCCGATCTCGATCTGCTGCGCGACATGGCAGCCGACGGGCTGGCGGCGGTGGCGATCTCGATCACCTCGCTCGACCCGAAGATCGCGCGCACGCTGGAGCCGCGCGCGCCGCATCCCGAGCGGCGGCTGGCGGCGGTGCGCAAGCTGGCGGATGCGGGCGTGCCGGTCCATGTCTCGATCGCGCCGGTGGTGCCGCAGATCACCGATCACGAGGTCGAGCATCTCGTCGAGCGCGCGGCCGAAGCGGGTGCGCGCGGCGTGTTCTTCCTGCCCGTCCGCCTGCCGCACGAGGTGGCACCCTTGTTCCGCGCCTGGCTGGAGGCACATCATCCCGATCGCGCCGCCAAGGTGATGGCGACGATCCAGTCGATCCGCGGCGGCCGCGACAACGACCCCGATTTCTTCACGCGCATGAAAGGCCGTGGTCCTTGGGCGGAACTGCTCCAGACGCGCTTCGCGATCGCGCTGCGCAAGGCGGGGCTGACGAAGGAACGACTGTCGCTGCGTACCGATCTGTTCCGCCCGCCGGTGCTGCCGGGCCAGCAGATGTCGCTATTCTGAGATAAGGAGCCCAGGCGCGTCGTTAACCCGATCCGGGCCGTTCGGCGTTATGGCGGGCGTGTCAGGAGAGAATATCATGAAGTTCGTTCGACTCATATCACGCGGCGGCGACTATCTCGTCGTCGCCGCCAACATCGCCTATTTGCGCATCGACGAGAACGGCCAGACCAAGGTCGGGTTGGTCGGCGGCGACTCGCTGCTCGTCGTCGGCACGATGGAGGAGGTCGCAGCGAAGGTGATGGCGGAGTAGCGGCAATATTCGGGCTCCCGCACGAAATCGCGAACGCGGCCCTGCCGAGCGTCGTCTGGCGTCGCCTCGCGTCCCAGGGACTGGTCGATTTGAGCAGGCGGCCCGTTCGCGCTATCGTGGCTGCAGGAGAGGCCTGAAAGGCAGCAATTATGGACAATCCGGGCGCGATTACCCGCACGTAGGGCCAGCATCTTGCGAAGATGGAGCATCAGCGCTTCTACGCATCCAACCAGGCTGCGATCGCCGCGCTGGAGCTGGTGACGGCGCTATCGACGGTCCTGACCCGCCGACTGGGGCAGGATTTCGCGGACGAGTTGTGCGCCGAATTGCGACAGCGCGCGCGGTCCCTTCAAACGCCGGATTTCACGGAGCAATGCACGGCGAGCATCGTCAGCGAGATCGCGGAATGGCCGATCTGGAAGGCCGAACAATAGCGGCGATCGGTGGTCAGCCCACTTCTCGGACCGATCGCGCGATCAGCAGCGTTCGGACGGGCGTTGTGTGAAAACATGTCCATTGTCGAAAGCTGATGCCTCTCGTCATCACGGTTCTTTGGAAATATAAATCCGATCCGCTTGAAGAAGGTGAGCAAGAATGTACTCGGTAGAGTATGATAAAACGTGCGGCATCATAAGATGCCGCATTGATGGATTCTTGTCCGACAATGAAGTTGGTTTAATCATCGCGCCTACCGGGGCAGCGAAAGAGACTTGCAAGCGACTGCATGGCGATATGAAGATGCTCGTCACGAGCGATGGTCAGGTGCAAAGTATGGAAATCATGAAAATGGTAGCAAATCAACGTGCTTCCGACGTCGGCATTTATGATCCGCGCGCGTTCGTATTGCCGACCAGCCTGCAAAAACTCCAAGTGGGCAGGGTTTTCAATCTTTCGACAGAAAAACACTTCATCTCCGAAAACGCGGCTATCATGTGGCTGCTCGCAAACCGTGAGAATCGGCTCCCGCAGGTTTAAGCGTCCGCTCTCAAATAATCACGACCCCAAAGGGGGCGGCTATATCTGGCGAAAGCAAACGCGGTCTGAGCAGATTTTTTCGAGGCTTGAGAAGGCGGGAAGAAGCATCCGCAGGCGCGTTGCGAAACGGGCTCCCGGACAACCCGGTCCACCCATGTCGATCGCCCCTACCCCACCAGCGCCAGCCGTGGCCCCTCGATCGGCGCTAGCCGCGCGCTCGCGATACCCGGCAGCTTCTCGATCCGCTGAACCATCTCGGCATCGAACAGATAGTCGCGGCCGGCGAGCAGATGCGCCTTCCCGCCGTCGGGCAGCAGCGCGAACAGATGCAGCTCGCCGCGCCCGCCGCGCATCCCGTCAAGCGCGCCCGCCAGCGCCGCCGCGCCCGCGGGATCATCGATCGTCACGTCGAGGCGAAGCCGCGTCGCCATCGTCATACCCTCGAAGGGGCGGATGTTGCGGATGGTGACGCGCGGCGTCTCGTCGCCGGGCTTGCGATCGAGCTCGACCATAAGAAGCCCGCAGCCGCCCGCCTTCGCCGCCTCCTCGATGCGGACGGAAACCTCGTCGTCGAAACAGCTCGCCATGAACTGGCCCGATGCATCCGAGCAGCTCGCCATCAGATAGCGGTTGCCCCGCGCCGAGGTGCGCCAGCGCGCATCCTCGACGAGGGCCGCCATCGAGACGGTCGGCGCGGGCTGGCGACGGCCGCGCTCGTCGGGCTCCGGCGTGGGCGGCGTGGGCAACGCGCTCCATTCGGCGAAGCTGCGGCAGCCATGCGCCTGCGCCAGATGACGGTAGCGATCGGTCGGGTGCGCGGAAAAGTAGAAGCCGAACGCCTCCTTCTCCGCCGCCATCGTCTCGGCCATCGACCAATGCTGGCCGGTGGGAAGCCGGATCGGCGGCACGTCGGCGGCCATGTCGCCGCCGAACAGCCCGCCCTGCCCGCTGATCCGCGCGGCGGCAGCGGCATTGGCGTGCGCGAGGATCGTCTCGGCGGCGACGAAGATCGTCGCGCGATCGTGGCCCAATTCCTCGAACGCGCCGCCGGCCGCCAGGCTTTCGAGCTGGCGGCGGTTGAGCAGCCGCGGATCGATGCGATCGGCGAAATCCTCGAGATTCTTGAACGGGCCGCCGGTGGCGCGCTCGGCGCACATCTCGTCCATCGCGCGTTCGCCAACCCCCTTCAGCGCGCCCAGCGCATAGCGCACGGCCAGCCCGCCATCGAGCTTGGTCTCGACCGTAAACTCTCCGCTGCTATGGTTGATCGAGGGCGGCAGGCAGGCGACGCCGAGCCGGCGCATGTCGTCGGCGAAGATCGCGAGCTTGTCGGTGGTCGCCATATCGAAGCACATCGAGGCAGCGAAGAATTCGGGCTTGTGATGCGCCTTCATCCACGCAGTCTGATAAGCGACCAGAGCATAGGCCGCGGCGTGGCTCTTGTTGAAGCCGTAGCCCGCGAACTTGTCGATCAAGTCGAACAGCTCATTGGCCTTGGCGGCGGGAATCCGGTTGTGCTCGGCGCAGCCCCTGACGAAAATCTCGCGCTGCTGGTCCATCTCCACCTTGATCTTCTTGCCCATCGCGCGGCGCAGCAGATCGGCGCCGCCGAGCGAATAGCCCGCGAGGATCTGCGCGGCCTGCATCACCTGTTCCTGATAGACGAAGATCCCGTATGTCTCCGACAGGATCGGTTCGAGCAGCGCATGAGGATATTCGACCCCCTCGCGCCCGTTCTTGCGCGCGCCGAACATCGGAATATTGTCCATCGGGCCCGGTCGATACAGCGAGACGAGCGCGATGATGTCCTCGAAGCAGGTCGGGCGGACCGCCGACAGCGTGCGGCGCATGCCCTCCGATTCAAGCTGGAACACGCCGACCGTATTGCCGCTCATCAGCAGTTCGAATACCGCGGGATCGTCCCAGGCGAGCGTCGCCAGATCGACCACGACGCCGCGCTTCGCCAGCATCTGCACCGCCTTCTGGAGGACGGACAGCGTCTTGAGCCCGAGAAAGTCGAATTTCACCAGCCCCGCTTCCTCGACATATTTCATGTCGAACTGCGTGACCGGCATGTCCGACCGCGGATCGCGATAAAGCGGGACGAGCTGGTCAAGCGGGCGGTCGCCGATCACGACGCCGGCGGCGTGGGTGGACGAGTGGCGCGGAAAGCCCTCGAGCTGCATGGCGAGATCGAGCAGCCGCTTGACCTCGGGCTCGCGGACATATTCGCGGTGCAGCTCGGAGACGCCGTCGATCGCGCGCTGCAATGTCCACGGGTCGGTCGGATGATTGGGGACGAGCTTGGCGAGCCGATCGACCTGGCCATAGCTCATCTGGAGCACGCGGCCGGTATCCTTGAGCACCGCGCGCGCCTTCAATTTCCCGAAGGTGATGATCTGCGCGACCTGGCCGCGGCCATATTTCTCCTGGACGTAGCGGATCACCTCGCCGCGCCGCGTTTCGCAGAAATCGATGTCAAAATCGGGCATCGACACGCGTTCGGGGTTGAGGAAGCGCTCGAACAGCAGCCCGAGCCGCAGTGGATCGAGATCGGTGATGGTCAGCGACCAGGCGACCACCGAGCCCGCGCCCGAGCCACGGCCCGGGCCGACGGGAATATCGTGATCCTTAGCCCATTTTATGAAGTCGGCGACGATCAGGAAATAGCCGGGAAAGCCCATGTTAACGATGACGTCGACCTCGAAGGCGAGGCGCTCGAAATAGGCGGCATATTTGGTTTCGAGCGCGGCTTCCGAGAGCAGAAATACATCGCCCAAATCCCGTCCTTCGACAGGATCAGGACGAACGGCATGGGTGTCGCTCGCGTGTCCCTCACCGTTCGTGCCGAGCGAAGTCGAAGCACGGGCTGCGAGCGTCTCCAACTCCTCCTGCCACCGCAGCCGCGCGACCAGCCCGGCCCTTGCGTCCGCACGCAAGGCCGTCGCCTCGCCCTCGCGGTCGCCTGCCAGGCTGGGCAAGATCGGCTTGCGCTTGGGGGCTGCGAAGGCGGTGCGCTGGGCGACGACCACCGTGTTGAGGATCGCCTCGGGCACATCCTCGAACAGGCGCGCCATCTCGGCGGCGGGCTTAAGCCACGCCTCGGGCGAGGAGCAGCGGCGATCGCTCGAATCAACATAGGCGGAATCGGCGATGCACAGCATCGCGTCGTGCGCGGCATGGAAATGCGCCTCGGCGAAGCAGGCGGGGTTGGTCGCGACGAGCGGGAGATCGCGCGCATAAGCGAGATCGATCAGCGCTGCCTCCGCCGTTTCCTCGATCGCATCGCCGCGCCGTGCCAGCTCGACATAGAGCCGATCGCCGAACAGCGCTTGCAGGCGATCCGCATAGCGCAGGCCATGCTCCGCCTGCTCGGCGCCGAGCAGCCGCGCGAGCGCGCCGTCGCCCGCGCCGGTCAGTGCGATCAGCCCTTCGCTGTGGCGCTCCAGCGCATCGAGCGTGACATGCGCATCGTCCTCGACGGGCCGGCCGAGGTGCGCGGCCGAGACCAGCGCGCACAGATTGTCGTAGCCGGTCGCGTCCTGCGCATAGAGCGGCAGCCAGTCGATCACCGGCGGCTTGCCGGGCTCCGATCCGCCGCAATCCGCAGGCCGCGCGACCGCGAGCAGCGTGCCGATGACCGGCTGCACCCCTTCCGCCTTCGCCGCCGCCGAATAGGCCATCGCGCCGTACAGCCCGTTGCGGTCGCAGATCGCGGTCGCAGGAAAGCCGAGCTTGCGCGCGTGCTTGGCGAGCACCTTGGGCTCGATCGCGCCTTCGAGCATCGTGTAGGCGGTGAACACGCGGAGGGGCACGAAGGGAGGCGAATCCATCGCCCGACTATGCGCGAGCGTGACGGTTTAGTGAAGCGGCTACACACGTCCCGTCATTGCGAGGCGCGAAGCGACGAAGCAATCCAGGCCCGTGCTCGTGGCTCTGGATTGCTTCGCTACGCTCGCAATGACGGGCATGGGAGAATGTCTTCGTCGGGAGGTTACGCCGCCCCCGCGCGCTCCATCGCATAGGCCTGCGTGCCGCGCGTCAGCAGCACATCCTCGTCGATCACATCCGCCGGCCCCAGATCGGGCAGCCCCGCCAACCTCTCGTAGAGCGGCGCGAAATCGGTCTCGACGGTCTGGCGGAGCAGGTCCTCGAAACTGTCGATGACGAAATAGACCTGCTGGTAATCGTCGATCCGGTAGCGGGTGCGCATCACGCGCTCGAGATCGAAGGCGATGCGGTTGGGGCTGGAATCGTCGAGTGCGAAGCGGCTCTCGCCATGGCTCGAGACGATTCCCGAGCCGAACAGCCGCAGGCCGCCGGCCTCGCGCACCAGCCCGAACTCGACCGTGTACCAGTAGAGCCGCGCCAGCTTGTCGAGCGATCCGAAGCCGAGCGACCGCAGACCGCCGCGGCCATAGGCGGCCATGTAATCGGCGAACACCGGGTCGGCGAGCATCGGGACATGGCCAAACACGTCGTGGAAGACGTCGGGCTCCTGAAGATAATCGAGCTGATCGCGCCGACGGATGAAATTGCCCGCGACGAAGCGGCGATTGGCGAGGTGATCGAAGAACACGTCGTCGGGCACCAGCCCCGGCACCGCGACCACCTGCCAGCCCGTCGCCCCCATCAGCCGCTGGTTGAGCTCCGCATAATCGGGGATGCCCGGCTTGGAGAGCCGGAGCACGTCGAGGCCGCGCAGATAGGCCTCGCATGCACGGCCCGGCAGCAGCGCGGACTGGCGCGCGAACAGGATGTCCCAGGTCTCGTGGTCCTCCGCGCTATAGGCGGCCCAATCCTGCGGCACGGTCCAGTCGGCCGCGGCGCCCTCGGGAGGATGGTCATGTGCGTGATCGGCCATGCGGACAACGTAACGCCTGTTACGGAATATGCGAGTCGCTTGGCGATGCCCGATCGGGACAGTTTGTGCGCCTGCGCAGGCAGGAGCCCAGGGCTTCAAACGCTGAGCCCGCTTCACCTAGGCTCCTGCCTGCGCAGGAGCACGCAAGGGTGACACCTACCCCGCCCTTGCCACGATCGCGGCCCATTCCTCCTCGGTCGCGATGCGTATCCCAAGCTCCGCCGCCTTCTTGAGCTTCGAGCCCGCGTCCGCGCCCGCCACCAGCAGATCGGTCGCCTTGGAGATCGAGCCCGCCGCCTTGGCGCCGAGCCGCTCGGCCTGCGCCTTGGCCTCGTCGCGCGACATCGTCAGCAGTTTGCCGGTGAAGACGATCGTCTGGCCGGACACTTCGGAGGCCTGCGTCTCGACCACGAAGGGGGGCGGCGTCACCTCGGCCAGCAGATCGTCCCACGCCGCGACATTATGCGGTTCGTGGAAGAAATCGGCGAGCGCGTGGCCGACCGCGGCGCCGACATTCTCGACGCCGATATGCTCGGCGACCGCCTTGTCGAGACGATTGCGGAAGCGGGTATCGACCTCGCCGAGCGCGGGGACGGTCGCGTCGCGCAGCGCGATTATCTCGTCGGCGAGCGTCCGGATCGCCGGCAGCGTCGCATAACGCTTGAGCAGGTCGCGCGCTGTCACGATGCCGGTGTGGCGGATGCCGAGCCCGAACAGCAGCCGCGCCGCATCGGGCGCGCGCTTGGCCTCGATCGCGGCGAGCAGCTTGTCGACCGACACCGCCTTCCAGCCCTCGCGCGTCAGCAGGTCTTCGCGGTGCGCGGCGAGACGGAAGATGTCGGCGGGCTCCTTGATCCAGCCGAGTTCGAGGAACTCGTCGATCGTCTTCTCGCCGAGCCCTTCGATATCGAGCGCGCCGCGGCCGACGAAATGGCGCAGCCGCTCGAAGCGCTGGACCGCGCAGATCAGGCCGCCGGTGCAGCGTATGTCGACCTCGCCCTCCTCGCGCACCGCCTCCGATCCACACACCGGGCAATGCGTCGGAAAGACGAAGGCGGGATAATCGGGGTCTTGGGCCTCGTCGCGCGACAAGACCTCGACGATCTGCGGGATGACGTCGCCTGCGCGCTGGATCACGACGCGGTCGCCGGGGCGCGCGCCGAGCCGCGCGATCTCGTCGGCATTGTGCAGCGTCGCATTGGACACGACGACGCCGCCGACGGTCACCGGCTCGAGCCGCGCCACCGGGGTCAGCTTGCCGGTACGCCCCACCTGGATGTCGATCGCGTTCAAGATGGTCTGCGCGCGCTCGGCGGGAAATTTGTGCGCGATCGCCCAGCGCGGGGCGCGCGCGACCTGGCCGAGCCGCTGCTGCCAGTCGAGCCGATCGACCTTGTAGACGACGCCGTCGATGTCGAAGGGCATCGTCGCGCGCCCCGCCTCGATGCCCCGATAATGGGCGAGCGCATCGGCCGCCGAGGTGACGCGCACCAGTTGATCCGATACCGGTAGCCCGAAGGCGCGGATCGCGTGCATCACGCCGATTTGCGTCTCGCCCGGCACCGTGGAGGCTTCCCCCCAGCCATGCGCGAGAAACCGCAGCGGGCGCGCGGCGGTTATCGCGGCATCCTTCTGACGTAGCGAGCCGGCAGCCGCGTTGCGCGGGTTGGCGAACACGCGCGTTCCCGCGAGCGCCGCGTTGAGCGCGGCGAAATCGGCCTTGGCCATATAGACCTCGCCGCGCACCTCGAACACGTCCGGCACCCCAAGGCCATCGGCGCCGTGCAGCGTCTGCGGGATGTCGGCGATGGTGCGTACGTTGGCGGTGACGTCCTCGCCGATCGTGCCGTCGCCGCGGGTTGCCGCCTGCACCAGCCGGCCCTTCTCGTAGCGCAGCGAGCAGGACAGGCCGTCGATCTTGGGCTCGGCCGTGAGCGCGACCTCGGCATCCTCGGGCAGTGCCAGGAAGCGGCGCACGCGCGCGACGAACTCCTCCACCTCGGCATCGGCAAACGCATTGTCGAGGCTCAGCATCGGCCTGGCGTGCGCCACCTTGGCGAGATGACCGCCGGGCGCGGCACCGACCTGGCGCGCGGGCGAGTCAGGCCGGATCAGGTCGGGATAGTCCGCCTCCAGCGCGGCATTCTCGCGCATCAGCGCGTCGTAGGCGGCGTCGTCGATCTCGGGCGCGTCCTGATCGTGATAGAGCCGGTTATGCCGCGCGATCTCGGCGGCGAGGACGGCTAGGCGTTCGGCGGCGGCTGCGGCGTTCATGGCTCAGCCTTGTGGCAAGAGCAGGCTCGAATCGCCATAGCTGTAGAAGCGATAACCGCCCGCGATGGCATGCGCATAGGCGGCCTGCATCGTCTGCAGCCCCATCAGCGCCGATACCAGCATGAACAAGGTAGATTTCGGCAGGTGGAAGTTCGTCACCAGCCCGTCGATCGCGCGGAAGCGGTAGCCGGGGGTGATGAAGATCGCGGTGTCGCCGTCGAAGGGGCGGATGACGCCGTCGTCGCCGCAAGCGCTTTCGAGCAGGCGCAGCGAGGTGGTGCCGACCGCGATCAGCCGGCCGCCGGCCGCGCGCACCGCATTGAGCCGGTCCGCGGTGGCGGCATCGATGCGGCCCCATTCGGCGTGCATCCTGTGCTCGGCGGTGTCCTCGGCCTTGACCGGCAGGAAGGTGCCTGCGCCGACGTGCAGCGTCAGCGTCTCGTGCGCGATGCCCGCTTCGCCAAGCGCCGCCATCAACGCGGGCGTGAAGTGCAGCGCGGCGGTCGGCGCCGCGACCGCGCCCGGCTGGTCGGCGAACATCGTCTGATAATCGACGGCGTCGCGCGCGTCGGTCGGGCGCTTGGCCGCGATATAGGGGGGCAGCGGCATCCGCCCTGCGCGTTCGAGCAGCAGTTCGACGGGCTCGTCACCCGCGAAGCCCAGCAGCCAGCTGCCATCCTCCTCGCGCGCGCTTGCGATCGCGGCCACACCGGCGCCGAAATCGATCGCGTCGCCCTCGCGCAGCCGGCGCCCGTTGCGGACGAAGGCACGCCAGTCGCGCGGCCCCTCGCGCTTGTGCAGCGTCGCGCCGATCTTCGCATCGCCGCGCCGTCCCTCGAGCTGCGCGGGGATGACGCGCGTATCGTTGAAGACGAGGCAGTCGCCGGGGCGCAGCATCGACGGCAGATCGGACACGACACGATCGGCCATTGCGCCGGACGCCCCGCCACCGGCGCCCGTGACGACGAGCATCTTCGCCGAATCGCGCGGCGATGCGGGGCGCAACGCGATCGCCGCGGCCGGCAGGTCGAAGTCGAACAGATCGACGCGCACGGCGCCGCGCCCTTTACTGCTGCGGCGCGCCCGACGGCGGCGGCGATGCCGGCGGCGTCAGCGGACCCGAAGGCAGCACCGCCGACGGGGCCGCGACCGGCGGCAGAGGCGGCGGCGGCGTGTTGGCGGCCGGATCGCTGGCGAGGATCGCGCGCACGATCCGCGTCGGGTTGGCGGGCGGCTCGCCGCGCTGGATCGCATCGACATAGGGCATGCCCTGCACGACGCGGCCGAACACGGTGTAATGATTGTCGAGCTTCAGCATCGGCTGGAACATGATGTAGAACTGGCTGTTCGCGCTGTTCTCGTCGGAGGCGCGCGCGGCGGCGACGGCACCGCGGACGTGCGGCAGGTCGTTGAACTCGGCGGGCACGTTGGGCAGCGTCGAGCCGCCCTCGCCGGTGCCCTTGGGATCGCCGCCCTGCGCCATGAAGCCGTCGATCACGCGGTGGAAGTTGAGCCCGTTGTAGAAGCCCTGCGCCGACAGCGCCTTCACCCGCTCGACCATCTTGGGTGCCTTGTCCGGGCGCAGCTGGATCACGACGCGGCCGCCGTCGGACAGATCGAGGTCCCACGTATTGTCGGGCGTGAGCGGCGGGGCGAGATAGGCGTTGAGATCGATCGACTGCGAGGCGACATCGGCCTGCTTGAGGTAGGCCTTCTGCGCCTTGGTCTGGTGCGGTTTCTTCGCATACGCCGGCGCGCCGGCAAGCAGCGTGGCGGTGAGGAGGAGAAAGGAAAGGCGTTTCATAGGTCGGCCGGGCTCCGGAATGCGGCGGGCGCAGATCATGGTTGTCGATGCCCCTAGCTGATGCAGAGGCGCTTTCCTATCGCTGAACGCCGCCATCGCCCTTCACGCCGATCTTGGCGACGCGCTCGCCCACTTCGGTCGCCACCTGACCGGGCACGAAGGCAGCGATCTCGCCGCCGTAGAGCGCGATTTCCTTGACCAGCCGCGAGGCGATCGGCTGGAGCGCGACGTCCGCCATCAGAAACACCGTCTCGATCCGGCGATCGAGCTGCTGGTTCATTCCCGCCATCTGATATTCATATTCGAAATCGGCGACGGCGCGCAGGCCCCGGACGATCACGGAGGCGCCCTGCGCGCGCGCGAAATGCATCAGCAGGCTGTCGAACGCGACCACCTCGATCGCGGCATTGCCCAGATCCGCCGTCTCGCGGCGGACCATCGCGAGGCGCTCGTCGAGCGTGAACATCGGCGACTTGGAAGGGTTGGTGGTAACGCCGATCACCAGCCGGTCGACGAGGCCGGTCGCACGGCGGATGATGTCCATATGGCCGAGCGTGACCGGATCGAAGGTGCCGGGATAGACGCCGATGCGGGGAGCGGTCACGATGGCGTCCTCAATGATCCCGCTCGACCACATAGCGCGCGATCTGGCGAAGCAGATCGGCCTCCGGGCCGAACGCCGCAAGATGCGCGATCGCCTGATCGACCAGCATTCCGGCCTGCGCACGGGCGCGCTCGACACCGAGCAGCGAGACGAAGGTGGCCTTGCCGGCCTGCGCATCCTTGCCGGTCGCCTTGCCGACGACGGCGGCATCGCCCTCGACATCGAGCAGATCGTCGGCGATCTGGAAGGCGAGCCCGATATCGCGCGCATAGGCCCGCAGCGAGCGCCGGCCCTCCGGCGGGACATGGCCCAATATGGCGCCCGCCTCGAGACAGAAGCCGATCAGCGCGCCCGTCTTGAGCTGCTGCAGCCGCGTCGTCGTCGGCAGGTCGAAGCGCTGTTCCTCCGCGGCGAGGTCCATCATCTGGCCGCCCGCCATGCCCGACGGGCCGCTGGCGCGCGCAAGTTCGAAGCCGAGCTCGGCGCGCACGAAGGGATCGGGATGCGTCGCCGGATCGGCCGCAACCTCGAACGCCAGCGCATGCAGGGAATCGCCGGCAAGCACGCCGATCGCCTCGCCATATTGTTTGTGGACGGTTGGCTTGCCGCGCCGCATGTCGTCGTCGTCCATGCACGGCAGATCGTCGTGGACGAGGCTATAGACATGGATGCACTCGATCGCCAGCCCAGCGCGGATCGCACTCTCATAGCCGACGTTGAACAGCATCGAACTCGCATAGACGAGCAGCGGGCGTAGCCGCTTGCCGCCGCCGATCGCGGCGTGGCGCATCGCCTCGTACAACAGGTCGCGCGGATCGCCGGGCGACGCCAGCAGGCGCTCGAACTGCACGTCGATCTCGGCGGCGACGATCCGCATCGCGTCCGCAAGCGAGGGGGTGGTCTGCATCGTCATCGGATCACTCGGCATCGAAGGGCCTGAGCGTGGCGGGGATGCCTTCGCCGCCGAGCTGGATCTGATCGATCCGCGCCTGCGCCGCCTTCAGCCGTGCCTCGCATTGTGCGCGCAACCTGTCACCCTCGCCATAGAGCGCGATCGACGTCTCCAGCGGCACGTCGCCGCTCTCGAGCTGCTGGACGATCGATTCCAGCCGCTTGAGTGCATCCTCGAAGCTCAGTTCGGCAATGCCGTCGCTATTCTCTGCCATGGCGCCGCTTGTGACGATGGGCATGGGGGCGGTCAAGCGGCTGGCAGGCGACGTCGTCGTTGCCGGCGTCAGCGCTTGAACGGATCGACCACGCCTTCGGGCAGGCTGTAGCTCGGCCGCGGCGCGCTGGGATCGCCCTCGACCGGCTCGACCGGCAGACGCAGCGCGGCCTCGCGCTGCGCGCGCAATTCCTCGATCAGCGCGGCGCGGTCGCCGGGCAGGCGATCGTCCACCGGCGCCTCGATCCCCGCAGCCTTCGCCGCCTTGGTGATCGCGGCATCGAGCTCGCGCTGCGAGCACAGGCCGAGCGTGACCGGGTCCTTGGGGGTGATATTGGCGATGTTCCAATGCGTGCGGTCGCGGATCGCGCCGATCGTGGTGCGCGTCGTGCCGATCAGCTTGCCGATCGCACCATCGGTGACCTCGGGGTGATTGCGGACGATCCAGGCGATGCCGTCGGGCTTGTCCTGGCGCTTGGAGACGGGCGTGTAGCGCGGCCCCTTGGTGCGACGGACCTGCTCGGGGCCCTTCGCCATCTGCAGCTTGTAGTTCGGATTGGCCTGGCCCTTGTCGATCTCCTCCTGCGCGAGCTCGTGCGCCCGCACCGGATCGCGGCCGGTCAGCTTGGTCGATGTGGTGTCGTCGGCGATTGCCTGGATCTCGAGGATGTGCAGCCCGCAGAATTCGGCGATCTGCGGGAAGCTGAGCGAGGTGTTGTCGACCAGCCAGGACGCGGTCGCATGGGGCATGAGCGGCTGGGACACGAAAGTTCTCCGACGGATAAAGAAACGGCCGCCCCCAGCGGGAGCGGCCTGTGCATGGCGTCGAATGTAATGCGCGGCGCGGCGCGGGGCAAGCGCTTAGGCGTCGAGCGCGATATGACCGGGTTGGGCGGCGACTCGCGCGCACCACGCCGCGATCGCGGGCCAGCGCACAAGATCGAAGCCGCCCTCCTCCGCGACATGCGTGTAGGCATAAAGCGCGATGTCGGCGAGCGTCAGCCGATCGGCGACGAAGAAGGCGCGGTCGCGCAGATGCGCGTCCATCAGATCGAGCGCGGCCTCGCCCGCGGCGCGCTTGGCAGGAAGCTGGGCGCGCTGCGCATCGCTCAGACGATCGGCCCCGACGAACGCCAGCCAGAAGCGCAGCGTCGCGACATTGGGCTCGTGATTATACTGCTCGAAGAACATCCAGCGGAACATGTCGGCGCGATCGAAACGGTCGGTCGGGATCAGCGGCGAGCCATCGGCTAGGTAGATGCAGGCAGCACCGCTTTCGGGCAGGAAGCGGTCGCCGATCTGCAGCACCGGGATGCGGCCATTGGCATTGACCGTCGCCAGAAATTCGGGCGTCCGCGTATCGCCCTCGCGGATATCGTAGCTGCGGCGTTCGAGCGGCAGGCCGACATGCGCCGCAACCAGCCGGATCTTGTAGCAATTGCCCGAGATCGGATCCTCGTGGAGGACAAGCTTTTCCATGGTGCCATATCCAAATACCGTCATGCCGAACACGTTTCAGTATCCCCTCCGCTAAACGATCCGCGCCCGAGACGAGCGAGACCTTGAAACGGGTTCAGGGCGACGCCCCTGCGGGATCACGCCACCGTCAGCACGATCTTGCCGACGTGATCGCCGCCATCCATCCGTGCGTGCGCCTTGGCGGCATCGGCGAGCGCGAAAGTCGTGTCGATCACCGGCCTGAGCCGGCCCGCCGCGGCGTGCGGCCACACCACGCGCGCGATCTCGTCGCCGACCAGCGACTTGAAGCCGACGTCGCGGCCGCGCAGCATCGATCCGGTCAGGGTCAGCCGCTGCGCCATGATCTGCGCGATGTTGATCTGCGCGGTCATCCCGCCCTGCACCGCGATCGAGACGTGGCGGCCATCCTCGGCCAGGCAGGCGAGGTTGCGTGGGAGATAGTCGCCGCCGACCATGTCGAGCACCGCCTGGCACTTGCTGCCGCCGGTGATCGCCTTCACCGCCTCGACGAAATCCTGCGTCTTATAGTTGATCGCATGCGCCGCGCCGATCTCCAGCGCGCGCGCGCACTTTTCGTCGGTGCCGCAGGTGACGATCACGGTGAGGTCGAACAGCCTGCCCAGCGCGATCGCCATCGTGCCGATCCCGCTCGTTCCACCGTGGACGAGCACGGTATCGCCCTCGACCGCATAGGCACGCTCGAACAGGTTCGACCAGACGGTGAACAGCGTCTCCGGGATCGCGGCAGCCTCGATCATCGACAGCGCGGCTGGCACCGGCAGGCACTGGCCAACCGGCGCGACGCAATATTCGGCATAGCCGCCCCCCCAGACCAGCGCGCAGACCGGCTGGCCGATCATCGTCGCATCGCCCCCCTCGCCGACCGCAACGATGGTGCCGGCGATCTCGAGCCCGAGGATCGAGGGCGCGCCGGGCGGCATGGGATAGCGGCCCTTGCGCTGGAGCACGTCCGGACGATTGACCCCGGCGGCGGCGACCTTGATGAGATACTCGCCGGCCGCCGGCTGCGGCACCGGTCGCTCGACCGGCAGCAGCACCTCGGGGCCACCGGGGCCATCCGGGTCGATCGCGATCATCATGTCGGGCAATTGCGCCACATCTTCCCCCGTTCGCTGCACTGCCGCGCCGCGTTATTGACAGCCGAACCATTAGGGTCAACGCTGTGTCCATGGATAGCGAGGAAATCCTGCCGAAGCGTGCCGACGATCCCGTCGTCGCGCTCGGTCGCCAGGATCTCGATCCTCTCTCGGTCGAGGAATTGGAGGCGCGGATCGTCGCGCTCGAGGCCGAGATCGTCCGCGCACGACGAAAAGTTGAAAGCGCCGTTAACCATCGCGCAACCGCGGATGCCCTATTCAGGCGATGAGGACAGCCCGCTCCTCGAGCGGCGATCGCACGAAGCCCCGCTCCGGGGTGGGCATCCTTGATGAAACGGGTTCGCCTCCCGACATACCGGGTACGGCAGCACGCTTCGTCGGGC
>Ga0302314_10008920_pt1 | contig 17788 bp, 14 predicted proteins | sample III_Palsa_N2_3_FD_200533 | JGI IMG/M metagenome (GOLD analysis project Ga0302314, IMG submission 200533) | Peat permafrost microbial communities from Stordalen Mire near Abisko, Sweden - III_Palsa_N2_3 | ecosystem: Environmental > Terrestrial > Soil > Palsa > Peat permafrost | place: Sweden...
TTGGCGTCGCGGATGCGGGTGACGATCAGCACGATCAACGGCTGGGAGAGCCCGAAGGCGGTCCGCGTCACCACGGCCTGGGCGAGATACCAGAGAATGTCGGCGAAGCGCTCGGCCGCGGTGGGGGGTGTGGTGGGCACGGCGTTAGTTAGCAAAAATGACATATGTGGGCAAGTGGGAATGACCACGCCGGTCGGTGCGCGACGTTCGAACCGACCGACGACCAGAAGGTGGGCAAGGTGGCGTTCTGAAGCGGCGTGCCGTTATGCTTGGGCTCTCCCTGCTGGAGGGCGAGAGATGAACGTCAGCGTCCGGCCCGGGGTTTCGCTCGCCGACTTCCTGGCATGGGAGCGGGAGCAGCCGCAGCGGTTCGAGTTCGACGGCACCCAGCCGATCCCGATGACCGGCGGGACGGTGGCGCATGCCCGTCTGGTGCGGCGGATCATGGAGGCGATGTATCGGCTGCTGCCAGCGGGATATGAGGCGTTCGGCGGCGACCTGAAGGTGCTGACGGCGCCGAACCGCATCCGTTATCCCGATGTGCTGGCGCTGCGCGGCGGCGCCGCGCCGGATGCCGACACGGTCGCCCCGGTCGTGGTGTTCGAGGTGCTGTCGCCGTCCACGACGTTGACCGATCTGCGGGTCAAGCCCGAGGAATACGCCGCCGTCGCCTCGATCCTGGCCCATGTGATTCTGCCGCAGGACGATCCGGCCGGCGCCACCGTGTTGCGGCGGTCGAGCAACTGGCGAGTGGAAGCGGCGGCTGGCGGGCTCGCGCTGCCGGAGATCGGGGTGACGATCCCGTTGCCGGACCTCTATGCGACCTGAACGCGCCAACCCCTACGGCTTGCACACCACCTGATCGGTCGTCGGCGTCTGCGTAGCCTTGCGGCGCGCGGGAGATTCCTGAGTTCAAGGGCGCGGGCAAGGTGGCGTTCTGAGGGGCGTTGAGCGCGAACGCCGTCGCTCGCGCAGCCTGCGACGCATAGCTACGGGGCTGTCTGGAGATGCAGCCGGAGAGCGGCACCGATCATCGCGGCCAACTGCGCGTGGATCTCCGCACGCGTCCGGTTGGCGCGGTCGATGCAGATTGCGTCGTCGTCGCCGTCGTCGCGCAGGATCGCCGGTCCCGACGGCTTGCATTCACTGAAGGCACCGAACACCGTGGCATCGGGGACGGTCTCATAGCGGGCGTGGGGAATTGCAGACGCCAGAGATGATGCGTAGAGCCCTGGGGCGACCGTCGCACTCTGGCCAAGGTTGATGATCTCAACGGGGACCGGGATGCCGGCGAGACTCGCCGGCGTGAAGAACGTGCTGAGCTCCGGATCGACCGCGATGGCGACCTTGATGCGCGGATCGCGATTGGGCCGCCCAACGCGGGCGGCGTCGAGACCGTGCAGATCGACGTTGGTCTTCTTGAACCACGCGCAATCGAGCCCGAGTTCGCCCTCGTCGCAGGAGTGCGCATAGCGTTCGGCATCCAACCGCGCGCCGACGAGGGCGAGAGCGGAGGTTCCGCCGCGAAGCACGCCGAGCACGCCGACCCTGGTCCCGTCGATATGGGTGGCGAGGACGGGATCGTTCTCGACGGCGGTCAGCACCGCCGAAAGGTCAGCCGGCCGCAGCCAGATGTCCTGCTCGGTGGCCGGCCCGGCTTGGTGGGGCACCGCGACAACGTATCCGCCCGCCGCGAGTCGCGCAGCGATCCAGTCGCCAAGATGCGGGGCCGCTCGCAGACCTCCATGCGCGAGCAGGACCAGCGGGAAGGACTCCGGTGCGACCGGGGCGCCCCGTTGCGCCGGTTCCCCCTTGAAGATGGGCGTGTCGCCCATCAGCACGGGCGTTCCACCGCTGGCGGCCGGATACCAGAGGGTGACGTCCAGCGTCGTCCCGCGCTCCGGCGCCAGCGGCGTGATGATTTGCACGCCCACCGCTTTCGCGGTGTTGGCGGCGGCGGGAATGGACGCGAGGAGGGCGAAAGCGGCCAGGGCGAGCGGTACCTGCATGAGACGATCTTGGGCCTTTATGACGGGAAGCGGCCCCATCATGCCGGCCGCATCGCCGGCCGTGCGACCTGGATCGCGATCGAGGACGACCTGACGCGCCAGCCCCTACGGCTTGCACACCACCTGATCCGTCGTCGGCGTTTGCGCGGCCTTGTGGCGGGCGGTGGCCTGCACGGCGATGTTGCCAAGACTGTCCTGGCCGCTGCCCTGGAACGTCGTGCCGTCGTCCTCGGAGCGCAGCGTCAGGTTGAACTGGGTCTGCCGCTTGGCCGCGGGGTCGTAGGTGCGATAGCCGGTGAAGTCGATCTCGATCGGCGTGCAGGTCGCCCGCGCCTGGGTGAACCAGGCGCTGCGCGGCGTGTAGGCGGTACCGCTGCCGGTGATCTTGCAGGTGCCGGTGCTCAGGTCGAGGTGCCACACGTCGTTGGTCGGCGGCGAGAAGCGGCCGGTGTGGTCGCGCCAGGCGATCTCCACCTGATAGTCGCCGGCCAGCAGGTCCTGCGGGTCGGGCAGCGCCTGCGGCAGTTCCATCAGGTGGTCGAGCCGGCCGACATGCACCGAGGGCGCGGTGACCATCAGCACCATCGCGGTGTCGTCGTGGCGGGTGCAGAGCAGGTCGGTGGGGCCGGCGACGGCGAACGGCGTCTCCAGCGCGGTCGGCTGGCACGCCACGTGCGGGTTGGTGGCGATCACCTGCACGTCCTTGGGTGCATCCAGATCCGGCGTCGGGGTCCAGGCGAAGTGGATGCGGAAGTCGCACTGCTTGGCCGTCGCCTCCAGCCGCGCGTGCAGGCCGGGCGGCGCCTCGCAGGCGGCGAGGGCGGTGGCGGTGGCGGTGGTGACGCCCTTGACGAAGCCGGAGAGCTTGTCGGTGATCCGCTGGTCGGCGTGCACGCCGGCGCAGAGGCCGTGTTTCCAGTCGAGGAAGTCCACCTGCCCGTTCGGGTCGAAGCCGAACGAGGTTTCCAGCACGTCGGCCGAGATGCCGAGCGAGGCGGTGGCGATGCGCAGGTCGGATTCGAGCGCGATATTGGCCTGGCAGAACCAGTTACGGAACGAGTCGGTCCGGTCGGCATCCGGCAGCTTCGGGTTGGTGTCGTAGGTGCCGAACTGCGCCAGCGCGGCGCAGCTTTCCGGCGCAGGTGGCGGGGCGGCCGCCGGCGCCTGCGCCTGCACCCCGCCGATGCTGGCGGCGAGCAGGGCGGCGGCGTGCAGCAGGCGGGACCACTCGATCACATTCGTATTCCGAAACAGGTGTCAATCGTCACCATAGCCCGCACCCGCGCCGACTGCACCCCGGGTCAGGCATGGATCGGCGGCAGGCGGTCGCGCCACGGCATCTCCTGTTCCAGCACGGCGGCGAGCGCCAGCAGCGTCGCTTCCTCGCCGTAGCGGCCGACCGCCTGCACGCCGATCGGCAGGTTGTCGGCCGACCAGTGCAGCGGCAGCGAGATCGCCGGGTTGGGCGCGATGTTGAACGGGAACATGAACACCGCGTCGGTCCATTTGGCGTTGTACTTGTCCAGGTCGGTCTCGCTCATGTCCCAGTGCCCGAACGGGCGCGGCTTCTGGGTGAGGGTGGGCGTCAGGTAGACGTCGTACGGCATCAGGTCGGTGGCGATCTCGCGCGAGAGCACGCGCAGTGCGTTCATCAGGTTGAGCTGCTGCACCGCGGTCTGCGCCCGGCCGCGCTCGATGACCGCCCAGGTCAGCGGTTCCACATCCGCCTGCGTCACCGGCCGGCCGACAAGACCGGCCAGGCCCTCGAAGCCGGCGGCGCTGCCGGCCGGGGTCATCGCCGTGTAGGTTTTCCAGGCGGCAGCGGCGTCGAGGCTCATGTTCTTCTCCTCGACGTCGTGGCCGAGGCGTTCCAGCACGCGCGCGGTGTTGCGGACGGCGGCGACCGCTTCGGGGTCGATCGGGCCGCCGTCCGGCGGCGTGACGGTAAAGCCGATGCGCAGGTTTTCCGGCGCACGCTGCGCGAGCGTGGTCCAGCGTTCGGCCGGCATGGGCGGGGTGTAGGCGTCGCCGGCCACCGCGCCGGCCATCGAGTCGAGATAGGCGGCGGCGTCGCGTATCGTGCGGGTGATCCCGAAGAAATAGGCGCCGCCGTACCAGAAGTCGCCGAACGGGGCGAGGGTGACGCGCCCGCGCGAGGGTTTCAGGCCGACCACGCCGCAATTGGAGGCCGGCACCCGGATCGAGCCGGCGCCGTCGCTGGCTTCGGCCAGCGGCACCAGCCGCGCCGCGACCGACGCGGCGGCGCCGCCGGAGGAGCCGCCGGGGGTCACGTCGGCCCGCCAGGGGTTGTGGGTGCGGCCGTAGAGCTTCGGCTCGGTGCTGATGCTCCAGCCGTTCTCGGGCGCGTTGGACTTGCCGACGAGCACGAAGCCGGCGGCCTTGATGCGGCGCGTCGGCTCGGTATCGAACGGGGCGATCACGTCCTTCATCCAGGCCGAGGAATTGGTCAGCGGCGCGCCCTGCCACATGGAAGCCAGTTCCTTCATCAGGAACGGCACGCCGGCGAACGGGGCGTCGTCCGGCACGGAAGGCAGCTGCGCGCGCGCCATGTCGTAGAGTTTGTGGATCACCGCGTTGAGCTGCGGGTTCACCCGGTCGATCACGGTGATCGCTGTTTCCAGCAGTTCGCTGGCCGAGACGTCCTTGTTGCGGACCAATGCGCCGAGGCCGAACGCGTCGGACGAGGTGTAGAGGCGGACGAGATCGTCCGTGACGGTGGGCATGGGCTTCCTCCCTGGACGCAAACGGCTGGCGGCGCGGGCCGCGGCGGCCAGAGTGCCGCGCGAATGGCGTCGACGTCCACCCGGGTCTGCCGGCGGTAGCCCCCTGGATCACGCGTGCTACAGTCGGGCGCAAGGGAGAGTTTCATGAGCAAAGCGTTGCGCGTTCTGGTTGTTGGCCTCGGAAACATGGGCGCCTCGCACGCCCGGGCCTACCACAAGCTGGAGGGGTTCGAACTGGCCGGCCTGTGCGCCCGCACGATCGACACGCGCACCGACCTGCCGGCGGCATGGGCCGACGTGCCGCGGTTCGCCGACTACGACGCGGCGCTGGCGGCGGTGAAGCCCGACGTGGTCTCGATCAACACCTGGCCGAACACGCACGCCGCCTACGCCATCCGCGCGTTCGAGGCGGGCGCGCACGTGTTCGTCGAAAAGCCGCTCGCGGAAACGGTCGAGGCGGCGCAGGCGGTGGTGGACGCGGCGGTGGTGCACAGGCGCAAGCTGGTCGTGGGCTACATCCTGCGGGTGCATCCGTCCTGGACGAAGTTCGTCGAGATCGCCCGCACCCTCGGCAAGCCGCTGGTGATGCGCATGAACCTCAACCAGCAATCGGTCGGCCAGGCGTGGACGTGGCACCGCAACCTGATGGCAAGCCTGTCGCCGCTGGTGGATTGCGGCGTGCACTACGTCGATGTGATGTGCCAGATGACGCAGAGCCGGCCGGTGCGCGTGCACGGCATCGGCGCGCATCTGTCCAACGAGGTGAAGGTCGACAATTACGGCCACCTGCACGTCGAGTTCGAGGACGGCTCGGTCGGCTGGTACGAAGCCGGGTGGGGGCCGATGATGAGCGAGGTGGCGTTCTTCGTGAAGGACGTGGTCGGGCCGAAGGGCGCGGTGAGCATCGTGATGCCCGAACAGGGCGGCGCGGCCGGCGAGAGCGCCGACGCCACGACCTCCTCGGACATGGACACGCACGTCAAGACCAGCGTGATCCGGCTGCACCACGGCGAACTCAACCCCGACAACTCGCTGAAGTATCCCGACGAGGTGTTCCGCATGGACGATGAGCCGGGGCACGACGAACTGTGCGAGCGCGAGCAGGCCTACCTGCTGCATGCGATCCGCGACAATGTCGACCTGACCGACCACATGAACGACGCCGTCAACAGCCTGCGCATCGTGCTGGCGGCGGACGAGAGCATCCGTACCAAGCAGGTCGTCAGCATCTAGGGGAGGTGAGGGTGAACGACGCCAAGACCGCACTCGGCCGCAAGATCGTCGCCGTCAGGAAGCAGCACGGCTGGAGCTGGGCGGACGTCGCCGCAAAGCTGGGCCATTCGCCGGTCTGGACCTGTGCCGCTTGCCTCGGCCAGATGTCGATGGCGGCGGAGACGGCCGAGCGCGCCGGTGCCCTGTTCGGGTTGAATGCGGAGGAGATCGCGCTGCTCCAGGAGATCCCCTACCGCGGCAGCCTGCCGGACGGCGTGCCGACCGATCCGCTGATCTACCGTTTCTACGAATTGCTGCAGGTCTACGGCACCACATGGAAGGAACTGATCCACGAAGAGTTCGGCGACGGCATCATGAGCGCGATCGACTTCGACATGACGCTGGAACGCCAGCCGGACCCCAAGGGCGACCGGGTGAAGCTGACCCTCTCGGGCAAGTTCCTGCCGTACAAGCGCTACTGACGGGTTGCATCGCGTCCGCTGTGGCCGAAACGAAACCGGCCCGCGCGAAGGCGGGCCGGTGGCGCAGCGACAGTGGCCGGACGGATCAGGCGCAGTAGCTGCCGGAGTGGCCGACGTAGCCGACCACGGTGGCGCAGCCGACCTGGTCGCCCAGGCAGACCTGCTGCGAGCCGCCGCCGACATAGGTGTCCGTCTGGCAGGCACTCTGGTGCTGGCTGAACGCCTGCGCCGAGGAGAACACGTGGATGTAGAGGTCGCCGGAGATGCTGCCGCCGTTGCCGCAACTGGCGAGGAAGTCCTGGCCGTTGCAGACGGTGCCTTCGAAGTAATTCTGCGCGCCGCTCTGGTAGGCGTTGGCGCAGTTGGTGACCTCGACGAAGGCGTTGCTGCAACCGTCGTGGCCGCTGACGCAGGCAAGGCCGGATTGCAGGCCCTGCTGGCTGACGCAATCGCTGGCCGAGTAGCAGAACTGGATCCCCTGCGCCTGGCCGTATTCGCTGCACAGGTTTCCCGAGCTGGAGCTGCCGCAGCCATAGCCGTTGCTGGTGCTGCCGCCGCTCGACCCCGACGATCCCCAGCCGCCGCCGCAGCCGCCGCTGCCGCCCCAGCCGCTGCCGCAATTGCTGCTGCTGCCGCCGGTGTAGTCCGCCGTATCCAGCGCGGACACGGTCGCCGTCGTGCCGTTGAGCGAGACCGTGCCGGTCGCGTCGGCCGTGTCCACCTGATAGCCGGACAGTGCCTTGGTGGTGGCGATGTCCGAAGTGACCGACTGGCCGACCGTGAGGCTGCCGAGCGTGGCTTTGCCGCCGAAGGTGAAGTTGTTGATGGTGTTGCCGGTGTCGCTGACCGAGACGTTGGTCAGCGCGGTGCTGCCGGTGTCGGTGACGATGACGCGGAAGTCGACCGTGCTGCCGACCGAGGCTGTCGGATCGTTGTAGCAGTTGCCGACATCCTGCCAGGTCTGGCCGCCGTTTACCGAAACCTGCTTGTCGACGCTGATCGAGCCGGCGGTGCCCTGGTAGTCGGCCTTGCTGCTCGCCGTCACCGTCGCGGTGCCGCTGCCGACGGTGATCGTGCCGGTGGCGTACGCCGTGTCGGTGTTCACCCCGCACAGCGCCGCGGTGCTGGCGATGTCGGATGTGGCCGACGCACCGGCAGCGAGCGTGATCGTCGAACTGTCGCTGGTGCCGAAGTTGAAGCCGGTGACCGAACCGCCGCCCGTGTCGCTGACGGAAATGCCGCTGACCGTCGTCGAGCCGGTGTTGGTGACGACGACCTGGAACTCCACGCTCGACCCGACCAGGGCCACCGGAGGATTGGAGCTGCTGTACTGCTCCCAGCTCGTGCCGCCGTTGACCGAGACGAGCTTCTCGACCGTGATCGAGCCGCTGACGCCGGTGTAGTCGGCGACGTCGCAGGCGCCGACAGTGGTGGTCGTGCCGCCATAGCAGCCGTTGCCGGTGGTGATGGTGCCGGTGACGGTCGCGGTGTCGGTGTTGTAGCCGACGAGGGCGCAGACGCCGACGACGTTGGAGGTGATCGACTGGCCGCCGGTGATGGTGACGTTGCCCGAGTTTGAGCCGCAGCCCCAGCCCGACCCGCAACCGTTCGAATTGGAACCGAAGGTGAAGCCGCTCGGCGCGCCGTTGCCGGTGTCCGTCACGTTGACGCCGGAGATGGTGCTCGAACCGGTGTTGGTGACGATGACGCGGTAGTACACCTCGCTGCCGGTGAGCGTGGTCGGGTCCTGCAGCACGCCGCTGCCGACGTCGTACCAGTTGCAGCCGTTCAGCGAGACCTGCTTGTCGATCGTGATGTTGCCCTTGACACCGGTATAGTCGGCGGTGTCGGTGGCCTGCACGGTGACGGAGCCGCCGGTGACCGTGCCGGTCGCGGTCGCCACGTCGAGCTGGTGGCCGGCGATGGCCGGCGTCAGGCCGGCATCCGAGGTGACCGACTGGCCGGCCGACAGCGTCGCGATGCTGCTGACGCCGCCGAAGGTGAAGCCGGTGACCGCGCCGCCGTTGGCGTCGCCGACGGTGATGTTGCTGAGGCCGGTGGTGCCGCTGTCGGTGACGATGACGCGGTATTCGATCATACCGCCGATCGTCGCGGTCGGGTCGTTCAGCACGCCGTTGCCGATGTCGACCCAGGTCTTGCCGCAATTGACGGAGACCTGCTTGTCGATGCTGATCGAGCCGGTCGAGGTCACGGTGCCGGTGTAGTCGGCGACGTCGCTGGAGGTGACGGTCGAGGTGTTGCCGCAACTGTCGGAGACCGTGCCGGTGACGCTCGCGGTGTCGAGCTGGTGGCCGGACAGGGCGGTCAGGCTCAGCACGTCCGAGGTGACCGTCGCGCCGACGGCGATGCCGGTGGTGCTGAGGCTCGACGAGCCGAACACGAACGTGGCGGTGCCGCCAGAATATGCGTCGGAGACCGAGGTGTTGGTGATCGCGAGCCCGCCGGTGTCGGTGACCAGCACGCGGAACTCGACGGTGCCGCCGGCGGCGATCGTGGGATCGTTCAGCACGCCGTTGCCGACATCCTGCCAGGTCGTGCCGCCGTTGACCGACACCTGCTTGTCGATCGTGACCGAGGCGGTGACGCCGGTGTAGTCGGCCGTGTCGTTGGCGGTCACGCTCGCGGTGATGCCGCCGCTGCTGACCGTGCCGCTGGCGTTCGCGGTGTCGGTGATGTCGGTGCCGACCTGGGCGACGAGGCTGAGGATGCTGGAGGTGACGCTCTGGCCGACGCTGAGCGAGGTGCTGGGCAGCACGAAGGTCCCGGTGCCGCCGGCATAGGTATCGCTGACCGAAAGGCCGGAGACCGCGAGCGGCCCGTTATCCGTGACCACCACGCGGAACTGCACGTCGGCGGTGCCGTTCGCCAGCACGGTGGGGACGTTGAGGCCGTTGAAGGCCCCCACCTCCACCCAGGTGCCGCACATGTACACCTGTTTGTCGACGGTGATGTTCGTGTTCGGGCCGTTGGTGGTGATGCCGGTGTAGTCGGCGGTGTCGGTCGCGGTGATGCTGCAGATGCTGTTCGTGGTCGTCGTGCCGTCCTGGATCACCGCATTCACGGTGAGGGTGGCAACGTCCAGGTTGTGGCCCGGGGCGGCGATGGCGGTGGCGATGTCCGACGTCACGATCTGGCCGATCGCCAGCGTTCCGGCCGGATCGTTGGTGCTGAACGTGAAGCCCGACGGCGGCGTGCCGACGCTGCCCGGCGCCAGCGAGTCGCTGACCGCGATGTTGTCGAGCGCGACGGTGCCGGTGTTGTCCAGCACGACCCGGTATTCGACGGTGCCGCCTTCGAGCACGCTCGGGTCCTGCAGCACGCCGTTGCCGACGTCCTGCCACGTGTTGCCGCCGTCGACCGAGACCTGCTTGTCGATCGTCACCGAACCGTTGACGCCGGTGTAGAGCGCGATGTCGCTGGCGGTGACGCTGGCCGAGTGGCCGTTGCCGTCGGTCACGGTGCCGGTGACGGTGGCCGTGTCGTACTGGGCGCCGGCGGAGGAGTCGATCGTGGAGATGTCGGAGATCGTGGTGGCGCCGGAGGCGAGGGTCAGGCTCGACGCGCCGCCGAAGGTGAAGTTCGGGCCGCCGACGTCGGTGACGCCGCCGGTGAAGCTGAGCCCGGACGACGAGTCGTTGGTCACCAGCACCCGGTATTCCACCGGGCAGCCGACCAGCGACGTGGCGCTGTCGGAGGTGTTGCCGTTGCCCACGTCCAGCCAGGTCTTGCCGCCATCCACCGAGACCTGCTTGTCGATGGTCACGGAGCCATAGACGAAGCCCTGCTGAATGCCGCTGATGATGGCCGCTTCACCGGCACTGCCGGCTGCGTCGGCCGCGATCGAGCTGGTGACCTGCACCGTCACATTGACGTCGGCGGTCGGGGTGGACAGCCACTGGCCGGTGGAGCCGCTGGACACGGTCCAGGCGTAGTTGGCGAGCGTCGCGGTGTTGGAGCCGTTGGTGATGGTCTCGGACGCCGTCAGCGACGCGTCCGACCCGCTCAGCGTGTCGAGGATGACCAGCGACTGGAAGCCGAGGATCGATCCGCCGACGCCGGCGCTGAGGTTGTAGGTGAAGGTGAGGACCTGCGACACCGCGGTGCCGGCGGCGGTCCCGGCGACGCCGGAGGAGAAATTCGTCCAGCCCACGCCAGAGTACTGCGGGTTGCTGCCGAACGAATAGTTGGTGAACGTGGCAGGCAACGTCGAGAACGGTATGACGATGCCGCTTCCCGAGTCGGTCTCGCTCTCAAGAATGTCGGTGAACTGCAGCGCCCCAACATCGAGCGAACCGTAATTGATTGACGAAGACATGAACGGCTTCCCCAGACCTCGGCAGCTTGGCGCCGCGGTTATTCAGCAGAACAGCGAGGAGGCCCGCGTCGGAGGGCCTCAATGACCACTCAGGACCGCCGGCGAGACCGGCGCGACGCGAGGGCTGCGGCCAGCCCCGACAGCAGCACGGCGATCGTCGTCGGCTCCGGAACGCCGAACTGCACGTCCTGCGTGACCGTGTTGACCGTCACCGTGGTCCCCGGCACCACCGCGTAGCCGTGCACGAAGATGTCCTTGGTCAGATCCAGCGAGGTGTAGCCTGACGGCAGGTTCAGCCAGTCGACGCCGCTCGTGGCGAGCGTGACCGTGCCGGTCGTGGTCGGCGAGGATGTGATGGTCTCGCCGAAGCCGGCGACCGTGTTGTTGGCGACGTTGCCGCCGTTGCTGCCGGTCACTGCCAGGCCGACCGCGTGAATGGAGGCGGTGCCGGAGACCGACAGTTCCAGACCGAGATCGGCGCCGGCCGGATAGGTGCCGCTGATGATCGACCCGCCGTTGGTCTGCGAGGAGATCGTCACGCCGATGTTCGAACCGTCCTGCAGCATCTGCAGGCCGGTACACAGGCTCACCGTGCAGGATTGCTCGGTGAAGGTTTCACCATCAATGACGATCGACGGCAGCACGCCGACGTAACCGGTCGTGTCGACCAATGCCACCGCCCAGGCCGAATGGGTCAATCCCACGGCGCCCAGAAGCGCCCCCGCGAAAACGACAGCGAAGCGGTTCATCGAGGCCAACCTCCATCAGATGCCGGTTGCCCGGCGTTCCCTAAGCCGGTTACCCGGCATTCTGTGCACCGTGTGCACGCCGGTGACGGCGTGGTTCGTATGCACAGTTACATATCCGGATACGATCGGCCGTGGCAATAGATTCGTAGGTCTCAAGATCGAGGCCGACGGCACGCGGAAGAGACGACAGCGCCCGGGTCGTAACGCCGCCAAATGCAACCGAAGCGCGTGGGTTGCGCTGCACGGTTGTTCCGGGTGTGGTCAACAAATCGTTAATGTGCTCGTTCCGATACCGGTCACCGTCTCAGGTAGCAAAAATGTGATCCTTCTCCTGGATTGAGCTGTCTTGTTGCAAGATTAATCGCATATTGCGACGCATCGGGCGAAGGAGGCTGGCACGCAGCATGCAGCGTCTCCCTGCGTCGGCCACATGCCCGCAGCGGGCAGCCAGGAGGCGATGATGTCCAAAAAGGCGCGGCGATCCGCCGGAGCGGCCCTGTTCTCGACCGAGACGGGGACGGTGTTCCATCACGCGGAGGTGCTCTATGCCCTTGAATGGGCTGCAATTGCGCCTGGCCTGGGTGGCTGGAACGTGGTGCTTGATGACGATCGGCAGACCCGGCTCGTCTCCGTCGTGCCCCCCGGCGCCGAGCAGCCGGCGTTCTTCATCAACCGCGATGGCGCCGAGGTCACAATTACGTGGTTACGCCAGAAGGTGGTGGACGGCGCCCTCGTCGAGGTCGGCCGCTTCCCAACGCTGCGCGACGCGGTGATGGCTTTGTGCCCGCTCAGCGACGACCAGCGCGAGATCGTCAACGAAGCAATGGAACTCCTCTACCCGCGCTCGCTGCGCGATAGCTGAGCGGTGCCGGCTGCGTCCCCGCCCGGGGCGGCTTGAATCTTCGTTACTTGCCAGCACGCATACGCCGCCCGTCCTTCTCGCATTATGCATGTCGGCCGCCCCCGCCTTGCCGCACCGCTGGGCCTGGGCGGTGCGGTCAGGCGGCGGCGCGGTGCGGCGTGGGTTCGTCGCGGCGCCAGCGCAGGTCGCCGGTCAGCGCGCTGGCGTGCACCAGCGTGCCGAGCCGGTTCAGCCGGATCATCCGGTCGCCGCGCCGGAACGCCGCGTCGGCAAACCCGATCGCGCGCAACCCGCGCAGCAGCCCGTCGATGCTGCCGCCCAGGTCCACCTGCGGCTGATGCGCGGGCGCCAGAGCCCGGAACAGCGAGAAATCGACGCGGTAGGAGCGCGCATCCGGCGCCGCCGCAGTGTTGATGGCGACGCTCGTGCCCGGCACCGCGCCGGCGACCGCGGCCGCGAGGTCGCGCACCCGGTGGTTGCGCGAGTCGCTGCCGGCGTTCACCGACAGCACCTCGCCGCCGGCCTCGGCCGGGCGGGTGACGGCGAACTCGATGGCGCGTGCCATGTCGCGCAGGTCGATCAGCGGCCGCCAGGGGGCTCCGTCGCTCAGCACCTCGATGCGGCCGGCCGCCAGCGCGGCGGCGACGAAATCGTTCAGCACCAGATCGAGTCGCAGCCGGCCGGACATGCCGCAGGCGGTGGCAAAGCGCACGCACGTCACCTGCATGCCGCCGCGATCGAGCGCCCGCAACCCGTCCTCCACGGCGATCTTGGAGCGGGCGTAGGCGGTCAGCGGGTTGAGCGGATCGCTCTCGCGCCGCGCCGCCGAGTCGGCGGTGCCGTAGATGCTGCAACTGGAGGCGAACACGAAACGCCGCACGCCCGCCGCCGCCGCGAGCGCCGCGAGGCGGAGGCTGGCGGCACGGTTGATCGCGTCGGTCGCGGCCTCGAAACGCGCGCCGATCGGGTCGTTGGAGATCCCCGCCAGATGCACCACGGCGTCGGCCCCGCACAGCAGGCTGGCGTCGATATCGCGCAGATCGCCGAAATGCTGCACGTTGAGCAGGGTTTCCGGCGCCGGGCCGGCCGTGGTCAGGCAGTCGGCAAACAGGCCGCTGTCGAAGCCGACCAGCTCCGCCCCTGGGCAGCGGGCGCGCAGATGGGCGACGACCGCGGCCCCCACATAGCCGAGCGAACCGGTGATCAGGACGCGCATGGGCTCTCCGCCATCTTTGCCGACGGGTAAGGTGAGCGACGAATAAATGGGCAGCCGGTAAACGGGGGCAGCGATGCGGTTCGAGCCGACCGGGATTCCCGGCCTTTTCCTCGTTCACCTGGACTGGCGGACCGACGAGCGTGGCGGGTTCCTGCGGCTGTTCGATGCCGATGCGTTCGCGGCCCAGGGGCTGCCGGCCGCATTCCCGCAGACCAGCCTGTCCGCCACCCGGCAGGCCGGCACGATTCGCGGATTGCATCTCCAGCGCCCGCCATTCGCGGAAGTGAAACTGGTCCGCTGCCTGCGCGGCGCCCTGTTCGACGTGGTGCTGGACCTGCGCCCCGGCTCGACCACCCGGTTGCAGTGGCGCGCCTTCACCTTGCGCGAAGGCGACGACCTGCTGCTCGCCATCCCGCAGGGCTGCGCGCACGGCGTCCAGACGCTCGTGGACGGGACCGAGGTGCTGTACCAGATCTCCGCCCCCCACGCGCCGGACCACGCCGACGGCGTGCGCTTCGACGACCCGGCGCTCGCCATCCAATGGCCGCTGCCGGTGACGGTGGTATCGACCCGGGATCGGGGGTGGCCGCTGCTGGCGGGCCTGCCAAGCTGCGGGCCGTGAGGTCTGACAATCAAGCATTGCCAATGCGGCTGGAACTCGCAATCTTGACGGCTTACCAGGAGGGGAATCCGGGCAACCGGATGGTTGCTTTTGTCCTTTACGACTTACCCATATGACACGGTCGTCTACATCACCGATACGATCGACGGTGTAGGCTACCAAGGCTCTGGCGTACTGATCTCGCCGAATGAAGTATTGACCGCGTCACACGTGGTCTACAGTTCGACTGGCGGCAGCGCGAACGACATCACGGTCACACCCGGCTACGATGGCTTGGCGCTCTCGCCCGGATCAGCGTCCCCGTACGGCTCCGCGTATGGCACGTACATCCATTACTTCGACATCCAGGATCCGGACGACACGATTTCGACGCAACAATCCCAATACGACTATGCGGTGATCCATCTGTCGACGTCGTTTCCCAGTCTCGGCCATATGGGAATCGAATCGAACTATGTCGGCGGCGAGGTCGACGTCACCGGCTATCCAGCGGTCGACGACGGCGACCAGATCACCGAACCCGAAGTCGTCAGCCTGAATCCCAGTTACACGGTCTATGACGGCACCGGCATTGGGGCGGGGTCAAGTGGCGGCCCAATCTGGATCGATGGAAGTGGCGGCCCGAGCGTCATCGGTCTCGTATCGTCAGCCAACGAACTCACTGGCGAGGGCTACTTCACCCAGATCACCACCTCAGCGCTCGACACGATCGAGTCCTGGGTGCAGGAAGACGACGCGCCGTGCTTTTTGCAAGGCACCCGGATCGCCACACCGCGCGGCGAAGTTCCGGTCGAGGCGCTGACGACCGGCGACGTTGTGTGCACCCGGCTCGGCGAGCCGGTTCAGGTCGTGTGGCTCGGACACCGGCGCCTCGACTGCCGGCGGCACCCGCGGCCGCGCGACGTCTGGCCGGTGCGCGTCGGCGCGCATGCGTTCGGTCGCGGGCGGCCGCGGCGGGATCTGTGGCTCTCGCCCGATCACGCGATTTTCACCGGCGGCGCGCTGATTCCGATCCGCTACCTCGTCAACGGCGCCACCATCGTCCAGGAACAACGCGACACCGCCACTTACTGGCACGTCGAATTGGCGCGCCACGGCGTACTGCTCGCCGAAGGACTTGCAGCGGAGAGCTACCTCGATACCGGGAACCGCAATGCGTTCCAGAACGGCGGCACCGGCACGCGGCTGCATCCCGACTTTGCGCGTGGCGTCTGGCAGGTGGCGGGTTGCGCACCGCTCGCTGTGCAAGGGCGGCGGTTGACCGCTGTGCGGCGGCGTTTGCTCGCGAGGGCAGTCGCCCTCGGCCATGGCGCAACCGATGACCCGGACCTGAGGGTGATTGCCGATGGCATCGAGTTGGCGGCGACGGTCGACGGGCCGCGTTGGTCCGTCCGCCTGCCTCTCGCGGCAAAAAACGTTCGGCTGGTGTCGCGGGTCTGGGTGCCGGCGCATGTCCAGCCCGACGAGCAGGACACGAGACGGCTTGGCGTCGCGGTGTCGCGGCTTTGGCTCGATGGACGCGAGGCGAGCCCGGACAGCGCCGCCCTGTCGCACGGCTGGCACGCCTGCGAGCGGCACTGGCGCTGGACCGACGGCGCCGCGGAGATGGCGGTTGCCGCCATGCGCGAACTTGCGTTCGAGGTCGCCATGACCGGGTGCTACTGGCTTGCTCCGCCTCAGCCGGTGCGCAGCAAGACCCAGCGTTGGGTCACGCTGCAGCCGTTCGCCGCGTAGCTCAGCGTGAGGAAAAAGGAGCCGGCGTCGGCGTAGGCGAAACGGGCTGAGAACGTCCCGGTGGTCGCCGCCTGCGCACCGGCCGGACCGATGCTGCGCTGGCTGAAGCTGCCGGACTCCCAGCTTTCCGCGCCCGCTGCGGGTGTGGCGGGAAACGTGACCACACCGATCCCAAGCCCGAGCGGCTGGCCGCCGCCGACCGCGACGCTGCGGAACACGGCACCGGTGCCGTCCGGACCCGGATAGTAGAAGATGCCCTCCGACGCGGCGCCGACGGCGTTGCCGGCGGCACACCGGCCGCTCGCGGCGCTGGTGAACCCCTGGACGACATAGAAGCCCGGCGCCGGCTGCTCGGGCGCGGCGACGGCGGTGCCAATCCCCAGCAGCAGGCCCAGGCCTGCGCCCATCACGTATCGCCCGATCGCCATGCTGCGCTCCCGCTTTGCCCGTCCGCCGTCAGATCAGTCTCATGCGCCGAGAAATGAACGCTTAAGGCAGCCCGCGCTGTGGCGCAGATCACGCCGCCGGGTCGCTTTCGCGATCCGGCTGGCGTAGTCAGGCACCGTTGACCGCATGCCGCAGGAGCCCCCTTGAGCACCGACAGCCAAGCCGCCGCATCGCCTCACCCCGGCCGCGCCCACCTCGACGCGCTGATCGCCGAGCTTGCAATCGATATGCCAATGGTTACGCATCCGCCGGTGTTCACCGTCGAGGAGGCCGAGCAGCACCCGCATGGCCTGCCGGGCCTGGACACGAAGAACCTGTTGCTGAAGGACGCCAAGGGGCAGCTTTTCCTGGTGACGATGCGCGCCGACCGCCGCGCCGACCTGAAGGCGCTGCCGGCGATCATCGGCAGCAAGCGGCTGTCGTTCGCCTCGGCGGAGACGCTGTTCGAGGCGCTGGGCGTCACCCCGGGCTCGGTCACGCCACTGGCGATGATCAACGACACGCAGCGCCGCGTGACGTTCTCGCTCGACCGCGCGCTGGCCGAGGCGGCGCATATCGCCTGTCATCCGCTGGTGAACACCGCGACGGTGTCGCTGACGACGGCGGATTTCTTCCGGCTGCTGCGGGCGGTGGGGGTGGAGCCGGCGGTGGTGGATCTGGACTGAAGTCAGGGTTATCCGCAGATGTCGCAGATGTAAGCGGATAAGAGCAGAAGAAGATATTTTCTTATTAAGAAATCATCACTGCTTATCTGAGTCAATCTGCGCCATCTGCGGATAATCCTATTCTCGTCTTTTACGCCGCCACCAGCTCGAACCTGTCCACGTCCACCAGCCCCATGTCGGTGATCTTCAGATGCGGGATCACCGGCAGCGCCAGGAACGCCAGTTGCAGGAACGGTTCGGCCAGACCGCAGCCCATGCCTTGAACAGCTTCGCGCAGCCGCTCCAGCCCGTGCGCCACGTCCTCGAACGCATCGAGGCTCATCAGCCCGGCGATCGGCAGCGCCATTTCCGCCAGCACCGTGCCGTCGCGCACCGCCACGAACCCGCCGCCGAGCGCGATCAGCCGGTTGGCGGCGACCGCCATGTCGGCGTCGTCGGCGCCGACGACGCACAGATTATGGCTGTCGTGGCCGACCGAGGACGCCAGTGCGCCGGCGCGCAGCCCGAAGCCACGGACAAAACCGCGGCCGATATTGCCGTTGCGGCCATGCCGTTCCAGCACACACACCTTCAGCAGGTCGCGCGACGGATCAGCGTGGCGCAGCCCGTCGCGCCACGGCAAGTCCGCATATTCGCGCGCGGTGATGATTTTTCCCGGGATGATGCCGATCACCGGCGTGCCCGGGCCACTGCCGGGGGCGGCGAACGCC